>Ga0335070_10003133_pt1 | contig 19208 bp, 20 predicted proteins | sample Lox_Sample_13_FD_206722 | JGI IMG/M metagenome (GOLD analysis project Ga0335070, IMG submission 206722) | Soil microbial communities from Loxahatchee National Wildlife Refuge, Florida, United States - Lox_Sample_1.3 | ecosystem: Environmental > Terrestrial > Soil > Wetlands | place: USA... | reverse complement strand
TGGTTCTGGAGGGCTGTCAAGGGTCTTCGATGAACGCCCTCCGGGCGCCCTTGACAACCCTCCCGAACCAGAAGGGACAAATGTGTGCTTGACGAGGCCGACGACTTCATAGATGTTGTAAACAGGCGTTATCACTAATGACCATTTTGCACCCTCTACGGTGCAAGGTGGACGTTGTCAGAACCCGGCCCTGCGAAATCAGATCGCGGAATCACCCGACCCGGGTGATGGGCCGAGATCACTTAGGCGTGGGCAAACTCACGCTAGCGACCGCTGCGAGTAGCACGACCCCAAGCCCTACCGCAAAACCAAGAAGCACTTTCCAACCGCTCGGCGGCTGTCGATCCGAGGCAGGGTCGGGCACCGGCTTTCGACGGGTGCGCAGGGCAGCTACGATGTCGGATGTTGCATTTGCAACACGGGCGTGTCCCGACCGCGCGGGTAGACGCTGCAGTCTCCGCCTTGCGTTTCGTCAGATCTGGCCCCCATGGACGAAGACTCAGACCGGCCACGCGTTGTATCATCACCGTTCCGCGGAATGATGCTCATCCCTGAGGAGCTGAACATGGCGATTCCCGAACCATCGCCCGACCCCACGCATTACCGCGTGTTACTCACTGACCCGGAAGGATACGACGCGGTCGAACTGCAACGAATTCTTGAAGACTGCGGTCTGAGAGTGTTGCGGGTCGAGGAACTGTCGGAGCGCGAGATGGAGCTACAGACGAAGAAGCCTAGCGACAAAGCTGTAGCACTGCGCCGCGAAGATCGCAAAGCTGGATGAGAGCCGACGTGATCGACAGACAATTAAATTTCCAACTGGGATGAGACGACCACGTATTCCGTTTACGTACCCGTCTTGAGCTCTTCTTCTTGCTCCTCCGTCCAATGATCAAGCATTCCGAGCTGCTCGACCGTCACCGTCCGAGGATGTCCGTTGCTGCAACTCACGGTCTTGGTCGCGACCGAGATCGGCATCCCGGAATTCATCGGCAGGCGGAAAACCGTGACCTGTTCACCGCATAGACAGGCGTAGCCGAGGCAGAGAAAGAGCTCATTCCTCACATCCATGCGAATCTCCAGGTTTCAAATTCTACCGCACCGGGTGAGTGCTTGGGGAATGGGCAGTGTTTTTCATTGTGCAAATTCGACTACTGCTTCGCAGACCATCTGTTTGTCAATTTTGATCAGAATTGCGACAGGAAAAGCGCACCTCCAAGTCTCCATCGCAATCTGGCACAATAGTTGCCGGAGGTCGAACATGGCCCAGAAACGAGTTCTTATGCTGGTAGGCGACTACGTGGAAGACTACGAGGTCATGGTGCCGTTCCAGGCCTTGCAGATGCTGGGGCACACGGTGCATGCCGCCTGCCCGGGTAAGAAGGCCGGCGAGTCGGTGCGCACGGCGATCCACGACTTCGAAGGCGACCAGACCTACAGTGAAAAACGTGGGCACAACTTCGTGCTGAACGCCACCTTCAGCGAGGTCAAGCCGGAAGCGTACGACGCCCTAGTGATACCCGGTGGCCGCGCGCCGGAATACCTGCGCTTGAATCCCCAAGTGCTGGAAATCGTGCAGCACTTCGCGCAAGCACAGCGGCCGATTGCCGCCATCTGTCACGCGGCCCAATTGCTGGCAGCCGCCCGGGTGCTCGAGGGCCGCAGGTGCAGTTGCTATCCCGCGGTGTCGCCGGACGTCGCCGCCGCCGGGGGCACCTACGTGGAGCTGCCGATGGACAAGGCCTGCGTGGACGGCAATCTGGTGACGGCGCCGGCGTGGCCGGCGCATCCGGCGTGGCTAGCGGCTTTCTTGGAGGTGCTGGAGGCAAAGACCGAGGTGACAGGACCGGCAAAGGCTTCCCGGGTGGCATGATCTTTACAGGCTGACAGACAAGCGGGCGATAGCCGTCGCGGTTGGAAGCGTCGCTTGCTGTCGCCCGCTGGCCATGCGCCTGGAGTGATCCAATCTTGGGCTGCAAGCCAGATCGCCGCCCGCTCGGTTGATATATATATTGTGGCAAGTTTGAGCCTCAGGTAACCTCGCCACTCCACCGCAGGGCTCAAATTGCAGACGAGCTTCGGGACCACGGTTCACAAGCTAAAGCATCTCCTCGCCACGGCCCAATCGAGTTCCACAAGCCGACACCTCGATTTCGCGACTCAGATTTAAGCGTGGCAAACGATTCCAGACTATTGTTGCAGCGGCACACGCACTCAGAGCCGTGATCTCAATCACTGCGGCTCAGGCGACTCGGGTCGAGGATTGCAATGAGATGGAGGGAGGTGGGCGATGTCTCTCCTGGTCACAATCCTCGTGCCACTTGCCATTTCTTCGATAATCGTAATCATATTGCTTTTTCTGGAGCCTGCAGAACCGAGGCGCCCTCGGGAGGCGCCGCCTAACTGGAAAGAAGAGCCGTTTTCGGCTCTTTCTATCGAACAAGCCTTTGACCCGGACCAAGCCATAATCTGGGACACCCAGGTTCCCGCCTTGCGGCTCATCGCGTCTGCGGGGCGGGAGGGACTCGCCATGGAAGCCTTGTATCATCTGTACACCCGGTCTTCCCGCCAGTACCCGGAACTCTACGAAGGTTCTAGCTTTGAGACCTGGCTGGAGTTCTTGGAATACACCGGACTCATCAGCGAGCACCTCGGTACGGCGTCACTTACGCCGGAAGGTCAGCAGTTTCTGCAGTACCGTGTTACCGCCGCGGCTCTCGTCGCAGGTCACCAAGCGAGGCTCGCCAGCCACCGCACTGTGGCCTAGTGGCAGGAGGGGTTCTTCGATGACGGAAATTCGCCGTACATATTGCGGTCTCTGCCATCCGGGTTGCGGTGCGCTCTTACAAGCCGAGGATGGACGCGCGATTAAGGTCGAAAACGGACATCCTGCTTCAGGAGGCCGACCGTGAAGATCGCCATTATCTTTCCCGGCAGAAGTATCGAGACGGCGAGGTCCACAGGCGCTGTCATGCCGCTGGCCCCGTGCCTGTTGGCGGCTCTGACGCCGAAGGAACACGACGTTTCCTTGATTGACATGTTCATGGGCGACCTAGTGGATTACGAATCCGACGTTGATGTCGTCGCCATCACGGTGCGGACACCCCTGGCAACAATTGCCTACGAAATTGCCGACCATTTTCTCCAGCTTGGCAAGAAGGTCTTCCTGGGGGGGCCGCACACTTTCGCGTATCCCGAAGAGGCCATCGAGCACGCCACGGCGGTTGCCATCGGCGAGGGCGAGGATCTCTGGCCGCAGATCCTCGGCGACATCGAGCGGAACGATCTGAAACAGTTCTATGTGTGCGGACCGTTTGCGGTCCAGAAGCTACCCGGCACGGTTCATCATGTTAAGCAGCGGCCCACCCTGGAAAAGCTACCCTTGATGAGACGCGACCTGCTGCCGCGCAGGCGCTACATGATGGATTCCATTTTCACCACGCGCGGCTGCCCCAACCATTGCCGGTTCTGCCCAGTCACCGATATTTTCGGAGGCATGATTCGGCACCGCCCGATTGACGAGGTGGTCGCGGAGGTCTCCACCCTCGGTCCGCGTTATTTCAACGTCGATGACAGCGTATTCGGCCATCCACAAATCGTGGACCGGCCCGAGGAGAATCAATACTATCTTGACCTTTACCGCGAGCTAGCTGATCTGCGCCCCAAGCGTCTCTGGAGCGGCGCGGGCGGACTGTCTGCGGTGAACTACAAGGATGGAAGGCGGATCCTGGAGCTCGCGGCTGAGAGCGGCCTGTGCAGCATCGCCGCGGGCTTGGAATCGATATCGCCGCAGGGACAGAAACAGTCCGGGGCCTGGAGGAAGCTACACTACACCTCACCGGATAGTTTTGACCTCCAGAAAATGAAGCAGAATGTCCGCACAATCCAGAACCTGGGAATCGAGGTGCGAGGGTTCTTCGTTGTCGGGTGGGACGAAGACACTCCGGAAACGTATCACAGGACTCTGGACTTCTGCGACGAATGCGGCATCACGCCGTTCATTTTCAACCTGACCCCCATGCCCGGCAGTCAGATCTATCGCGAGTATCTGGACCAAGGACGAATCTTTCCGGATCGGCCTTGGGATGAGTACGGCACCGGCCATGTTATCTACCGTCATCCCCGCATGTCCTCAGAGGAGATGTTTGATCTCGGTGCCGAAGTGATGAAGGAAGGTTACAGCATCGGCCGGATTCTCAAGCGCACGATTCAAGCCTTCAAACATCGGCCTTCCCTGAATGTTATCCCGGATTCGTTTTTCACTCAGTTGGGAGTGAGGAAGGCGTATCGCCAACTCTACGAACAGATCCCGAGACCAAGCATCGCTTGAGCGGCAGCGGCGCCGAGTGATTCTGACTCCGAGCTGACGCGGACCATCGAAAAAAAACCGGCCCTGTGAAAGGCGTCTCAATGCGTGCATGGATTTACACATTCATTACATTACCTTACCTGCCGGATCAGGATACATGCGAGCGACAGAAATGCAGTGTGCATATCTGCTCGCTTAATTAGGGCCTATCCTCCCCTGTGAGTAAACCATTCCATGCTTTTTGTCCGGTCCGTTCGCGGCCAGGTGGCCTAAACGTCAACGCGATGCATTATATCCCCGTTCATACTTCGCGATAATGACTCCGGATTTTGTCACTTCGCTGCTCGCAAGCTTCATGGTGACAGGATGGCTTGCATCACCAAACAGTTTTTTGCCTTTGCCCAGGATGATGGGGTAGATGAGAAGGTTGAGGCGGTCGATGAGGTTCGCCTCAAGAAGCGGTGGATAGAGCGTAGAACTGCCCCACAATACTATGTCCGGGCCTTCGCCCGCCGTTACCTTTTTCAGCTCGTCGACGTTGCCCAGCTTGTGGCTGTTGGCCCAATCGAGCTTTTGATTGCCACGGGTAAGCACATACTTATTCGCCTTGGTAAAAGCAGGGCCGAAAGGGCTGTCGGCTGGGGCATGGGGCCAATAACCCGCGAAAATGTCATAGGTCCGGCGGCCGAGGAGCAGGTCATTCGGCTTGTCCAATGAGCCAACCATGCTGATCATGGCCGCCCCTAACTTATCGTCCGAAAACTGCCAGATCCACCCGCCGAGATCGAACCCATCACTTGAATCTTCGTTGGCACCGCCAGGGCCCTGCATGACGCCATCGAGCGACAGATGCGCACTCGCAATGATCTTCCTCATATTCGTTTTCCCGGGTTTGCCGGAGGCGATTGTGGCTCCGATTTGATGAATCAACAGCCTAGCAGGCTGCTTAAGAACAGATTCCTAGCGGATCGCGCGTCCAAGCGCTTGCGGTCCTGGTCAAGAGATCCACATTTCTTTGCGCCTCAATTTCCTTTGCGCAAGTGCCCCTCCGGGGGTGTAACGTAGAAATGCGTTCAGCAACAAGCCACTCGAGCGCCTACATTTGACGGTGCTTGGCGGGGGTTGACGCGTCGTTATCTCACTTGAACGACGGTGGCTGTGGCGCACTCTCGGTCGCGGACTGCAAACAAGAGGTTACCTCGTGCCTGACTTTCTCGTAATCGGCAGTAATGGCCCGTTCCACGTGAACGCGAGCGCCTTTCACGCCCGCTTCCTGCGCCAGTCTTTTGAACTCAAATTGAAGGAAGTCCTCCACCTGTTTCGGCGTCAAGAAGGCAACCGACACAGTGGCCGATTTTCCCGTCGGAGTTTCGATTTTCAGGGAGTAAGGGTATTCGAGCTGTTGCCTCTCGAGAGCCATTGCGACACCTCCTTCTTCATCCTTCATCCTCGCAAGTTCGAATGCAAACATCAGTACGGCTATGCGCTCAGCTTCTGTAAAGCCTGGACTTCGACAACCTTCACCGAGGCTTCCGTCCCGGAAGTCTTGAATAAGTTGTCCAGCAGCAGGATCATCTGCCCTGCTTCGTGCTCAATGCGCTCGGCCTTTTCCTGACCTTGGCGTGGCAGGAACCCGCCATCGGTATCAAGCAAGGCGTTAGCACAGCTGCGCATTTTCCCTACGCGTGCGCGGACGTCATGAAAAACGGTTGACGTAACCTCCTCCAGTTGCCGGCTCGTGGCCTGAAGCTGCTGGGCACTTCGCGCGTACCTGGCTTCCAGCCGGCTGCTGTGCCTGTTAAAGGCGAGGAAAATAGCCACAGTGACAGCCAGCAGAGCGCAGCTCGCTAGAATCAAATCTTTGATTGCCCTGCGTACGCTTTCTTTAATATCGCGGTCATAACGCGCGACCGCGCTGCTTTGCCCTGACGACAAGGCATCGAGCGCCGCACGAGCTTGGTTCATCAACTCCTGGCCGCGGTTGGAGCCCACAATCTGAAAAGCGCGATGACGGTACCCGAGCTCGCGCAGGCGGATTGTTTCCTTCATCTCCGCGATCTTCGCCTCTGTTACCGATTCGAGTCGAGTTTCGAGCTCGCGAGCTTGCGGTGCTTTCCCCGCCAACCTGGAGCGCAGGTTGGCGAAATGGACGGTGAGCTTTGTGTTCGCGTCGCTGTAAGGCCGGAGGTAGGAGTCATCTCCCGTCAGCAGATAGCCTCGTTGACCAGTCTCCATGTCCTGGAGATCGATTAGAAGTTGCGAAATATCCGACTGGATTTGCGACGCCGCGAGGCGTTCAGTCGTGACCTTCTGGATGCGCTTCAGGTTCTTGACTACAAGATACGCATTCAGTCCTATAAGCCCGCACAGCAGGGGAATGGTTATTTGCACCGCGATCTTTCGCAGAGTACTTCTCATCAGACCTCCCAAAACGAACCTGGTTCGCGTAACCGCGTGATCAACGAGCAGGAAGCCGCCGATGAATAGCGAGACTGCAGAGCGGAGATGGTCACCGCCTCCAAACTGGTTACATGAACGAAAGTCGGCGCGGAACAGAGTCGGACAGCTGGCGTACGAAAGACTGTAACTGCGGATTGGAGACGAGGCTAGTGACACGGCGAATACCCTTGTGGAACATCCGCGGACTTCTGATTTGTGCCATCTCTCTGGACCGGCGGATTCCGCGGGACGTGGCCGATACCCTGACAGAGCGGGGCTATAGACGGTTTGCTGGAGAGGGCGGGGTTAAGGGGCAGCACGGCGGGGTGCGCGGCGGAGATTTTGTTGCCATCAGTTTCTCGCAAGGCTTCAAGGGGGATTTTTTACCAACTAGCCTTCAGGCCGGGCTGTGTGCTGTGGAGCACAGCTTGCGCCGAATCACTCCTTCATATTCTGCGAATTCCAGTTCGTCAGCAGGGTCAGCGGAATAGTTCCGGCAGGGGGAAGCGAGTTCACGATGAAGCGCTTGCCGTCGGCCGAGACATCATATTGGCGGACGACGAAGTTCGGGGCGATCACCCGGGTCTGAAACAACGGCTGAGGGGCGCTCAGCGCTGAACCGTTGCGGGAATCGAATTTCACGGTCATCAGTTTGCGGTCGAGTGCCATGTAAAAGATTTCGCTTCCATCCTGGCTCCAGCGGAGTTGGGCCCCCCGGTCGCAGATCTGAATCAGCGGCCCGTCCGGAAAGCGGCGCACCACAATCCCGGAGCGAGCACCGGCTCCCTGATAAGCCAACCATTTGCCGTCCGGCGAGAATTGCGCCTCCGCGCCCTGGTATAAGAGCGTTCGCGAGTGGTCTTCCACTGAGTAGATGGCAACGTGGGGAAGCCCTGTCTGGAAATCCATGAACACCAGACGCTTGCCGTCCGGTGACCAGTCATTGGGAATCATCTTGGCGCCCCGCATCAGCAAGGCGGACGATCCGCTGCCATCTGCGGCCACTTGGTATACCTGGTATTCCTTCCCGGTGCTGGTGACGTAGGTAAGCGAGCGGCCATCGGGAGACCAGGTGGGGTTTTCGTCTGCCCCACGCTCGGTCACGCGAGTCGTCAGCCCGCGAGCGAGGTCGTGGACATGGATGAAATGCTGGCCGTTCTTGGCGGGGTCATAGGACATCGCGAGCAGGCGATGGTCTGGTGACAGCCGGGGATCCTTGAAGCCGGAACCGGGAACCCGCCCGATCTCATTGCCAGTGCGGTCGTACCACAGAAGCTCGGAAGCGGATTCCACCGCTGAATAGAAGACGAGAGTGCTATTGGCCCCTGTCGAAAAGTTCGAGTTCGAAAACGCTGAATCCTTTTCCAATTCCTGCTCGACCAGGACAGTGGCGGAGCCGGCCAATTGCAGACGGCGCAGATCGAAGCGCTGCGCCATCAAGCTGCGGTTCTGCACGAAGAGCAACCGGCCGGAGCTGTACTGTACGGTGCCGGTGATCTCGGCTGATACCAGCTTGACATCGGGGGAATCGAGCGACCCGACGTAAATACCGTCTACCTGCTGGTCGGCGGGACTGCTCCAATCCACGAAAAAAAGGAAGTGGCGGCCATCAGGGAGGAAAAACGGCCAGCGATGCGCCTGCCCACTGCCTTCGCGCAGAATTCTTGTAACAGGAACGGCCGCGCCGCCAGCAGCTGGCACGCGCTTCAGCGGCCCCAGGATAAAGGGTGCAAAGACGATCGTGTCTTCGCGGTTCCAGGTGCCGCCGCGCCCCAGGGGAGCATCCGCCAGAACGCGGATTGCGCCCCCACCGACTTCAATCGTCTTCAACTTGCCTTCGGCGAAGAATCCGATGGAACCGCTGTCGGGCGACCAGAAGGGGTACATGGCTTCTTCCGTCCCCGCGAGTATTTGTGCGGTTGAGGAGTTGAGCGAGCGCACCCAGAGATTGTTCTTTTCATCGTCTCCCACCGCCACGAAGGCCAGGCGGCGGCCGTCGGGCGAAAGCGCAAAATTGTGCGCCACGTAGTAGCTCTTGGGCGGTGGCAGCAGAGATGAGCGGGTGACCTGTACGGCCGGAGATGCGCGCCGTAAAGTCGCGATGGCCAGAGCCGCAGCAGTCAGCAGGAGAACGAGCGACAGCAGCCACGGTGCCCAACCGCGAAGCCGTGGCACTGCTTTCGCCTGAAGGCGCGAGGTGTCCACCGGATGCGCTTCGATCCACTTCAGCTGCAGCCTGACGTCGTGCGCCGATTGCCAGCGCTCCTCCGGATCTTTCGCGAGTGCGACGCGGATCACGGCGTCGAGCGCTTCGGGGATCGAAGGCCGCTGGGCACAAATGGATTGCGGCTCCGCGGTTAAAACGGCCGCCATGATGCTGGCCGGTGTTCCGCCGGAAAACGTCGGCTTGCCCGTCGCCATTTCATAGAGCACGCATCCCAGGGAGAAGATGTCGGAGCGCGCGTCAATGGCCTTGCCCTCCACCTGTTCCGACGACATGTACTGCAAGGTGCCGAGGATCGTGCCTTGCGCGGTCAGCGGTTCTGATCGAGTGATGGTGGGCAGCATCGAACCCGTAACACCCACCGCCTGAGCGGTGGCTTTCGCCAAGCCAAAATCCATCAGTTTGGCGCCGCTCTTGGTCAGCATGATGTTGCCGGGCTTCAGGTCGCGGTGAATGGTCCCCTGCCGGTGCGCGTGCTCGAGCGCGTCGGCGATCTCGATGCCGATCGCCAGGACCTGCTCGTGCGGCAGCGGGCCCTTGCGCAGCCGGTCGGCGAGCGTCTGGCCTTCCAGGTACTCGATGACCATAAATTCCAGACCATCATGGGAGCCGACGTCATACAGGTGGCAGATGTTGGGATGAGACAAGGCCGAGATGGCGCGCGCCTCGTGCTCAAAACGCTGCTTGCGCTCTGGGCTCGAGGAGAGTTCCGGGTGCAGAATCTTTACTGCCACGGTGCGATTCAGGCGGGTATCGCGGGCACGGTACACCTCTCCCATGCCGCCGGCGCCGATGGCCGACTGGATTTCGTAAGGACCGAGCCTGGTACCGGGAGTAAGCTGCATTGGGTCTGCCGGCTCTAGTGTCCGGGATTATAACCTCAGGCGGGGTTGAATCTTCGCGCTAACGCCATGTCCGGGCTCGACCGCCACGCTCGACTGTCGATATATAGTTTTGGCTAATGCCAATCCGATGAGGGAATTCTTCTTGGGTCATATCGTGAAACGGGGTATCGGAGTTTGTGCAGCGTCTTTCTGGGCGTAGCCGCAGCCGAATCGTGGAGATTCCTGGGTTGCCAAGGCGCAGCGGTTCTTGACCAGTGCGTCGTCTTAGAAGAATTCTCTTCTCCTGGCGGCATCTTTCGCTCCGGTGACCAACTCAGGATTCGCGAATGTTAAGAAATGTTAAGGTATACGTGAAAATGAACGAAAAGTTACGTATCGCCGCTAAGCACCTATTCGAGATGCATCCAGCGCGGGATCGGGCCCCCCTGATCTGATTGTTCAGGATGCGAAAGGCGCCATCGGCAAGAGTAAGCTGCCGGTCCGGGAGTGTCGACGGTTTTTCACAGTGTTTCCTCGCTATATCCACAGAATCTTGTCGAGAAGTCCCAGTTGAACATGACAGAACCTCTTGTGTGGAGCTCTGGTTCCGTGTAACTTGAACCCAACCGTGCGCCGCGGACCGGCGCGCGGTGCGCGCGGAGGAGCGTGCGCACATTTCGTAGTCGGAAGACCCGAGCGTCTTAAGGCTCGGGGTTGCGCTGAATGATTTCAGCGGAGCCCCGAGCCTTTTCGTTTTTGCAGGGGGCGATCGAGCAACGACAGAAGGACAAATTAACGATGGAAGGCAAGAAGAAAGACCAACGCGCGTTGGCAAAGAATAAGCGTCGCACTCCTCGGCAGGCGCGTTTTTTTCGTGAGTTTGTGGATCCGTCCGGCGAAGGGTTTGGCAATGCGACGATTTGCGCAGGAAAAGCTGGCTACGCGGGCGCGCCCGGCAGCGTGCAACTCGCAGTACAAGGTTCTCGAGTTCTACATCATCCCGCCATGCAAGACGCTATCGCCGCGGCTCTCGCAGCCCAAGGATTTTCGGCCGAGTTCGCGGCGGGGCTGCTCCTACGGGCGATGAACGCTAAGACCGTCAAGGTGGTTTCCATCGGCAAGCAACAAAGGCTGGTCGAGGGTGTCGATCATCGAATTCAAGTGAAAGCACTTGAAGTCACGCTACGTCTCTTCCCAACTATAGCCAAGCTCAATGATGCTTCAGGCCGCGATAACTCGACAAGGGAGCGGGTAAGTTCTCCCAGCCGCGACGAAGCCATCCAGACCGCGCAGGGGCTGCTGCTGGAATTCTTGGACAGTGCCGAGATTGTCCGCTTGATTCAGCGCCTGCAAGACCGACTTCGTGAGTTGGCCGAGGGCTCGGTAACCGAGCCTGCCATTGTTGACACGTCAACGTCGTCGAATGCTAACCCTGGGAAATCGGAGGACAGTAATGCATAACTACCTAGATAAGGTCCCCGCAATACGCCGGTTACATGCTAGTCGGTTAACAGAGAACCTAGGCGCCTTCGCCCGCGCCGCTTTCCCTGTTGTTTTCCCGAATCGCAAGCTGATCTGGTCGCTGGCCTACGACTACCTGGCAGAAGTACTAATGTTGATGGCGAGGCGGGATCCAAACCACAAGCGGGTGATCTGGAACCAACCGCCTCGAACGCTGAAGAGCTTCCTCGCCTCCATCGCTTTTCCTGTATGGCTGTGGCTCCACGATCCGAGCCACCAGTTTGTGTGTGTCAGCTACTCAATGGATCTCAGCACAGAGCTCTCCCTCGCCCGTCGCAATCTGATCTGCTCCGCCTGGTTCCAGTGTCTCTTCGGCGACCGGTTTCAATTGGCAAGCAACCGGAAGGATCAATTCAGCAATAACCAGCGTGGCACCATGTTCGCCACCTCCGCCGGCGCGAGGCTGATGGGATTCGGCTTTGACACCTGCATCGCCGACGATTTGACCTCGCCCGACATGGCGTTGAGTGACTCGGAGCGGACCGCAGCCAACAACTGGTTCGACCACACCCTCCGGCAGCGTGCGAACGATCCCGCTTCGAGCGCCATTCTGGTCATCAGCCAGCGCACGCACGAGCTCGACGTGCCCGGTTACCTGATCGAAACCGATGAGGGGACGTGGACCCACATCAAAATTCCGCTGGTGGCAGAGGAACCGACCACGTACACCTTCCCGCGCTCTGGCCAAGTTTGGAACCGGCCTGCGGGCGATGTACTCATGCCCAAGCGCTTTACTCAGAACGTAATCGCAGAACTGAAGAAGCGTCGCATGGTGTTCGCCGGTCAGTATCAGCAAGAACCGGTATCGTTCGAAGGCAATCTCATCCGTCGCAGCGACGTAAAGTTCTTTGGCGGCCTCGACCCGGCAACCGGCATCCGGGACGAGGCGCGGCCCGAGAGCTTCGACCTGGTGCTGGTTTCCGTCGATTGCGCGTTCAAAGCGGAAAGCCACCACGACAAAGTCGCGTTACTGGCCATCGGCATCAAGGGCCGCAAGCGCTACATCCTTGAAGCCCGCAACCGGAACATAGATGTGCTGGATACCGAGGACGAGATTCGCCGGCTCCGCCAAAAGCACCAGGCCAGCGTGGTGTTGGTCGAGGACAAGGCGAACGGGCCCGCGGTCATCACCCGGCTGAAACAGAGTTTTCCGGGGATTATTCCCGTTAACCCGCAAGGCGGCAAAGAGTCGCGGATGTACGCCGCGAGCGCGGAGTGGCAAGCGGGGGATTGGTATGTCGCACGCGGTGGGGGCTGGGTGGAAGAGTTTATCCAGCAGATCATCCATTTCCCACGAGGTCGCTGGGACGACCTTGCCGATGCCATGTCCCAAGCCTCAATTTGGCTGCAGCAGCACGCGCAGGGGGCTCAGCTGGTGCCGTTTGAACGAGTCGAGCGCGCGGGTCCCCTCGCGTGGCTGCGTGGGGTGCTGGCCGAGCGGCCACCGGCGCCGGTCGCACAAACGCAATTTTGGCAGCCGCGCCCGGTCTTGCCCGTGGCCACGCGTGAGCTGGACGCAGAGGAGGCGCAAGCGGCCAACGACGTAGTTGAGGGGAGGGGCGACACGGTCGCGGCGATCGAGAAGCTGATGTGGGGCAGCATCAAGGACTTTATGGAGTAGCGCCGGTCCCGTCTGCGCATGTGTGTACATCCGGGAACGTGCGTGTGTTTGTCGCTGTTTCCGGCGCTGCACGCGAGCACCGCGGACGATCTCCCTCTCCCATCCCAGCAGTTTGGGTGTCATGACGAAAGCTTCATGAGGTAGTCAGTCAACCACGGGCTGGGAAGGGTGGCAGCAATTGCGACACAAGGTCACTTGCGGCCGCCGCCTGCGGCACTTTGCCTCCCACGGAGCCTGTCCCAGAGCCTAGTACTTGGTTCGCAAACATGCAGAAAGAAGTCCGCCGCAACCTGCAGACGTCGATCCCATATCGGCACCTGAGGATAGGGGGCCCGATCAAGAATCCGGCGGTTCCTTGTGGGAATCCCGGCATGAACAGCTGCAGCGCTCTCAAGATCCAGGCCCTGAGCTGGGGAGGAATTCCTCAAGGCTGGGGACAAGTCGCAGCTTGCTCCAGCAAATGCGAACCGCCATCCAGGCGGCACTCTAATTCCGCCAGCGACTCCACACGCGGATAAGGCGTGTGCCGGTAGGCGCCGGCAAGGTCCATCAAGACCGCGCGCATTCCGACTCCCTGTGCACCCAGGAAATCAATGGAGTAAATGTCCCCCACGTACAGGCTCCCTTGCGGCGTAGTGCCCAGCGATGCCATCGCGCATTCGAAGATGTGCGGGTCGGGCTTCTCGAAACCACGCAGGTGCGAGTCCGTAAAGGAATCGAAGTAGGTGTCCAGTCCGAGCAATTCAAAGGCCAGGCGGACGCTGCCGTCCGAATTGCTGATCAGCCCAATGCGATACCGCCGTTTCAGGCGTGCGAGCACCTCGCGGGTTCCGGGACGCAGCTGCCGCCAGTTGGCGTAGTTCGGCGTCGTCGCCCAGGCCCAGCTCGCGGAGGAGACTGAGGTAGTAGCTATCCCAGTATTGCCCGTCCACGGAATGATGCTCGGCGCGGGCCAGGTCAAACTGCAGCTTGGCTTCCCGTTCAGCGGCGTACCCCTGCTCGTCGGAGAGGAAGATGCCGCGCGAGTGGGGACCGTGGCATTCCAGACTGACCAGCACGGGGTCGGAGTTGTCCAATACTCGAGTCCACCTGCTTCTCCATTCGGGCCTTGCCGCTCTACTTCCCGCCTTCCCTGCCGAACACCGGAGGTCTGAATGCAACCGCAGCCAAGGAGTCGCAGATATTCTAATCCGGCTGCTGCTTTTTCGGTTTCTTTTTCGCCCGTCTGGCAAGTACTCGACTTCCACCGGAAATGTGGGATTTTAGGGGCGGGATTATCTCCGTGGGTACAACCGGTTCCTTCCCGGGTTGTTTTTGCTAACATCCTTCATGTGAGCAAAGGATCTCGCCTCACGCGTCGTCGATTGCATAGCACTGTACGCAAAACCATCCTCTCGTATTATTCCGAGGAAGAAGCCGCCAAAATCGCAAAGGCCGCCAAGAAGCAAAAAGTGACGATCAGCAATTTCGTCGCATCCGCTGCCCTCCGAGAGGCTGATGTCGTAAATTCCAAGCCCGACAAGCGGCAATAGTGCCCCCCCTTCTGCCTGCGAGTAAACAACTGTTTTTCTTGTTGACATTATGATATCTCTATTATAATATCATTAATAATGATATCACATTTAGGAGGTCTCAACTATGCTCCAGAAACCGACGACGCAGCCTCGTACATTGCTGCGCGACATTCGATTAGCTAAGCAGCTCTGGCCAGAGCAGATCTCTAAGTTACTCACACTGCAACTCGGCACTTTGATCGAGAGGCACGGCCTACGCGTGATTGCTGGCGATATCCAGTTGCTCAACGGAAGGTGGTACGTCACTCACTCTGGATTGTTGGGGTTGGCGAATCGACACCGCTGCTGCGGCATTCGGATTCGCCCAGTCCTCGAATTCTGCGATAAGTCAGCGGAACGCTGGGCTTTCAAAGCGACAGTATTCAAGTCCAACACCTGTGAAGGATTCGTCGGCTACGGCGATGCTGATCCGTCCAATGTCTCGGCCTTGGTGCGCGGCGCGGAGATGCGCGTGGCCGAGACGCGCGCGGTTAACCGGGCCTTGCGCAAGGCGTACGGGATCGGCATCTGCTCGGTCGAGGAGATCGGCTCGCTGCCCGCCCGCAGTCAGCCTGAGGCGAATGTACGGAAGCTTCCGCCGCAGCCTGCCAACGGCAACGGCGAACCTAAACTCCGCGATCAGCTCAGCTTGTTGATCCGCCAGCACCAGTTGGATGCTTCATGCGTCAAGCAGTACGCCGCCGAGTTTTGTGGCACCAAAGATGTCCGCCAAGCCAGCCGCGAGCAGATTCAGTCGTTCATCACTCACCTGGCGGAGTTAGCAACTAAGGATCGCGAGGGCTTGCTGTGCAAGCTCAACAGCTATGCCCAGAAGCCCGAAGCAGGTGCGGCATGAAACGGCGTTTCCAGGGTCTCGCCTCAACGGCCCAAGCCAATGCAGACGTTCCCGACGGCGTGTTCCTGGTTCGAGTTGATCAGGTCCGGTACTCGCGGGAGCGCCAGAAGCCCTTTTACACCGTTCGATTCTCCGTGCTCGAACCCAAACCTTTGGCCGGGCGTACCTTCCCCGGCCGGCTCTATTGCACCCCAAAGGCTTTGTGGAAGTTCAGTTGGTTCCTACGCGATTTCGGTTACGACCCGGAGTTGCTCGGCCGGGATGAGGTGGAAGAAAAAGGCCTCATCGGACTCCGCGGGGTGGTCAAGCTCTCCCACACCGTAGTGAACGGTCGCACGCTGGTCAACCTGGACGCTTTCGCGCCGGCAAGCGCTTGGGAATCGATTTCTTCGCCGGCTACTCCCCCACTGCGCTCGGAGTTGGCATCGTGACCTACAGCTACACCCAGCTCGCCCAGTATCTGGCCTGCCCGCTGCGATACCGCTATCGCTACCTGGACGGCTGGCAGGAGAAAGAAAACCGGGCCGGGCTGCTGTTCGGACGTGCGTTTGAGCAAGCATTGGCAGCGCTGTTCCGCCGCGAAGATCCGGGCTGTGCCCTGTTCGAGGCTTGGTCGCAGTACAAGAATTCTCCCCTGGAATACCCCAAGAGCGAAACCTGGGATCAGATGCTGGAGCAAGGGATCCACTTGCTCGCGCGATTTGTCCAGGATGGCCGCGTACGAATCCGGAATCCCCGCCGCAATCTGCAGATCAAGTTCAGCCGCCCGATCGGCAATGGCAACGAGTTCGTCGCCTATGTCGATGCCATCGGCCACCTGGATGGCGAGCGCTCGGTGATTGACTGGAAGACCACCGGCGCGCGCTACCCTGACCAGCCGGCAGGGTTGCTGGCTCTGGACCCACAACTCGTCTGTTATTCCTGGATCACCGGAGAACCCAACGTCGGATTTGTGGTCTTCGTACGTAAGCGGCTGGTAGAGGTTCAGTATCTGTCCGCCACCATCACCCAGGAACAGCGCGACAGCTTCAGTGCGACAGTCGCGAACACCATCCGGCAGATCGAAGCCGCCCAGTTCCCTGCCCGCAGCGGCATCCGCTTTCCCCAGAATGGCTGCCTGAGCTGCTCGCATCTAGGCCTCTGCCTGGGGAGACAGGAACTGGTCGATGCCCAGCTCAGCCGCCGCCCGGGAGGCGACCTTGGTTGGCTTGACCAACTTGATTACTAGAGACCCGCCCATGCCCCCAAAGCTCAATCATCGCCGGGCGCTGTTCGTTCTGTCCAAGATCGACGAGATCCTCGCCTGGGAGCGGGCCGTGAACAACCAGAGGGATACGAAGTTCGTGGATCTCGGACGCTATCTGTGTGAAGTACGGGCCGGACAGTACTGGCGGATCGAGCACCTGAAATCCTTTGATGAATTCCTGGAACGGCGTTTTCCCGAGTCGCGCCGCAAGGCCTATTACTTGATGTCCATCCACGAACATCTGCCGAAATCGATCCGAAGCGAGCTGAAGCAGGTCGGCTGGTCGAAGGCGGTGGAGTTGGTCAAAGTGGCACGGCGGGACCAGCAGCAATTCGAAAGTGCAACCTGGTTGCACAAAGCGCAGACCTTGCCCAAGGAACAATTTAAAGCCGAGGTCGAACGGGAACTGACGGGGCGGGATGCCGAACCGTCGGAACTCATGTATTTCAAGGTCTACAAGAGCCAGCAGCCGGTGATCGAGCAGGCGCTCGACACGGCGGCGCTGATGCTCGGCTCGGACAAATCGCGTGGCTACTGCCTGGAGATGATCTGTGCCGATTTCCTGGCCGGGGCGCAAGTCGACAACGGCAACTCCAAGATCCTCCTGTTGTCCGTGCTCCGGCTCTTCCGCTTCCTGACCGCGGCAGACAAGCAGGAATTCCTCCGCGAGGTTTCGGCTGCGGCATGACTTGGCTTCTACCAAAAGCGGCGCGATTGTGCCTGGACCAGGGGACTTACCGGCAACTCCGCCGCCGTGTGCTCGAGCGCGACGGCTGGCGCTGCCAAGCCTGCGGGACGATGACGAGCCTCGAAGTCCACCACCAGCAGTTCCGGAGCCAGCAGGGGCACGACGCCGATGAGAACCTCATCACCCTCTGCCATGCCTGCCACACCCGAAGGCACGGATGATGCACGTTTTGAAAATGCAGGTCTTCGATGAGCAGACATTTCCATTATTACGATCAAGGTTGGGAGTCCGAGATTCTGGAGTGCCCCATTTGCCATTGGAAAGGTAAGTTCCACCAGGGCGCAACCTGCACCTATGCCGACTTCACCGATTGCCAGTGCCCCAACTGCGACATCTTCACCCGTCCCATGCTGGCCATCGTGATGCACCCCACCTGGCAGGAGATGCTGGACTCGGGGCCGCCGGAGGACAAAGCCAGGGCAGAGCGGCTCATCGCCGAAAGTAAGGCATTCTGGGCCGTAGCCCTGACGAAGCCCGAGCAGCTGCCCGACATCCCCGGCGACGACGACCTTTACCTCACTTGGGACGCGGATTATTCCGAGGGGAATGACCGGCCCAGGACGGTCATCCGCAACGGCGATCAGGTGCTGTTCTCTGAGCCTGCATCCTGGGAGGCCATTGGAGACCACTGCCGTGACGGGCGCTACGAGCACATCTGCCAAATCCTCAAGCAGAAGTACGGCGACCGCGTGTGCGACTTGCTGCCGACCGCGGCGAGCGAGATGTGGCTCTACGGCGACAGGCTGGCGGGGCCAACCATCCGCCCTTGGATTTGCGCTCAGATATTCGGTTCCCGAAAGCGGTGAGCTAGGTGTGACTGGCAAGAAGGCGGTCAACTCGGAAACCATGACCGTCAAGAACTAGTCTGCGTGGGTGTGCGGAGGAATTACGCAAGTTCGGACCGGAGTGTCAGTAAAGTGATCTCCGGCGGGCAGCCAAAGCGCGCCGGTACAAAGATGGTCCCCAGCCCGCGGTTGGTGTACACCTTGAGCCGACCTACCTGATTCAGTCCGTACGGATACTTGCGTGCCATAGGCGGCAGGTAAACGGCACCAAGCAACGGAAATCGAACCTGTCCGCCATGCGAGTGTCCTGAAAGCTGCAGGTCCACGGCCTGGCCAGCCACCGAGTCAGCAAAATCCGGTTCATGGGCCAAAAGCACGGTGGCGCCGTCGGCGGGTATTCCTTGCAGAGCCTGACCCAGCTTGGCTTTACCGGTTAGCACATCGTCCACGCCGGCGATCCACAGGCGCTCTCCTCTTGTCTCAATCCGGAGATTGAAGTTGCGGAGAACCGTCACACCGTGCGCTTCCAGCGAGCGCGTGACGACGCGAGCATCGGCGCTGTCATCGTGATTGCCAAGAATACCGAAGACACCTAATGGCGCCCGCAACTCCCCGAGCAACGCCGCGCAGGGCTTGCTGTTTTCGGTGGCATGAAACCGGCTGCTGAATCGGGATACGGTGACGTAATCTCCAGTCAGCGCGATGAGATCGGGAGCCAGTCCGTTGGTGATCGCGACCGCTGAGCGGATCAGATCGGCGCTGCTGTGTGAATCAAAGTGAAAATCGCTCAGCTGGGCTATGGTCAGTCCATCGAGCTGCCTGGGCAAGCGCGGAACTGCGAGTTCCAGCCGGGCCACGATAGGGCGACGGGGTTCAAACCAAGTCGCATCGACGGCACAGGTGGCGATTCCCGCCGCAGCCGCAGCACCGAAGAGGTGCAGGAACCGGCGCCGTGTGAACTGAGGAGGCATCAACTTCACAGTTTATCGTTTTCTTATTACTTCATACGTGGCGATGCGGCTTTTCCGGCTCTTGCCCGCAACGCTGAAACAGGAATTCCTCCGTGTCTTTTCGGTGAGGGT
>Ga0335070_10003132_pt1 | contig 19210 bp, 16 predicted proteins | sample Lox_Sample_13_FD_206722 | JGI IMG/M metagenome (GOLD analysis project Ga0335070, IMG submission 206722) | Soil microbial communities from Loxahatchee National Wildlife Refuge, Florida, United States - Lox_Sample_1.3 | ecosystem: Environmental > Terrestrial > Soil > Wetlands | place: USA... | reverse complement strand
GGAAAGAAGCAGTCGGGACTGTCCCTTTCGAGAATTTCGCTGTTGGGAAGGCACTTTTCCAGAAGAGATGCCTCGCAATGCCCGATGCGTGGAGGCCGGACTCGCCTACCACGTCACCCAACGCGGCTCGAATCGCCAGCGGGTCTTTTTTTGCGCCACCGATTACCACATGTACCTAAGCCTGCTGCGCGAGCAGATCGCGCCTGCCGGGGTGCGCGTGCTGGCTTACTGCCTGATGACCAATCACGTGCATCTGGTGGTGGTAGCGGAGCGCGTCGACTCGCTCGCCGTCCTGTTTCGGCGCGTGCACGGACGCTACTCGCAATACCTCAACACGCGCCGGCGGCGCAGCGGACACCTGTGGCAGCAGCGCTATTTCTCCTGTCCGCTGGCGGGCAGCCATCTGGGGATCGCCGTGCGCTATGTCGAGCAGAACCCGTGCCGCGCCCACATGGTGAGCGCACCCGCGGATTATCGATGGTCGAGCGCGCGGGCGCATCTCGGTGTGGCCGCTGACAAAACCAAGCTGCTGGACCCCGAGTTCTGGGAGCAGGCGGGAGGGATCGAGGCGTGGCGCCGGATGCATCTGGCCGCCGACCCACCCGAGCGAGTGTTGTTGCTCCGGCGCTGCACGTATGCCGGACGGCCCTTTGGCGGCGAGGAGTTCGTGGAACGCCTCGAGGACCGTTTCCAGCGGCATTGGCGGCGTTGGGGATTTGAGAAACCCGCCGCCCGCGCCTAGAATTGATCGAAAGGGACAGACTGATGTGTCCACGCATCGGGACTCGCGAAGGAGTCACTTCAGGCTGTCCCCTTCGTACCGTCCCCTTCGTACCGTCCCCCCTTCGTACCGTCCCCTTCGTACCCTTCGTACAGGGGGATACCCTTCGTACAGGGGGATAACGCGGGAGAGTTGCGCTCAAATCGGAATTTCTGATGGGCGATAATCGTGTATTGAGTGAACTGTCCCGGATGTCCCCTCCGGATTTCCCCTACATAAGATGCAACCGCTGAAGAGGCGAAGAAATTGGCTTGTTTCACCACCATCGCCAGTGATGTCTACTGAACCCGCTCATCTTCCCGAAATTCAAGACCCGACACCCTGAAACTCGTATCCGGGCTTCCATCGGAATTCAGCCGAGACAACTGGCCTCGATCCTGCAGAATAAGCAGTTGGTCACCCTGTTCCCACATGGCTATCGCCTGCCGCGAGCGGCCGTCGAATCTGGAGTCTACAGTGCCATCCGGCCGTAGGCGGATTACGCCGTTTCCTCCGGCAATTACGCCGCCGTCAGCAGTCGGAAGCATGGTGAGGACTAGCCTATCCTTCAGGGCGGACACCAGTCGAGAATGCTTCATCAGGTGTCCATTCTCGTCGAGATGTTCTACGGGCGTCACCGAATCGCCCGCCCCGCTCCACGAGGCTACCAACATGGAGCCGTCACTAAGCAGTGCGAACGCGGTGGAGTCGTCACGGAACGGCGCCTGTGCGAATTGGACTTCAAAGCTCTTGTCCAAGGTTCCGTCCGGATTTAACCGCGCCACTTTTGTAATCCATCCGCCATCGTAGCCCTTGAGATACCCTGCGACGAGAATACGTCCTCGACGGTCAAGGACGATCGAGGGAACCGCGCGGATCGGCTCGACTGCTGGGTGAAAACTGTCATCTGCCTTGAGGCTTTGAAGGTACCTCGCCAGGCCGCCACGACTGTTTGCGACCGAGCCTCCAAGCAAGACACGGCCATCGGCTTGTACTGCAACCGCGTCGCAGCCTGAGGGCGTGGATACGCGAGTGAGGTTGATGAGATCACTACCGTCCGGACGGATAATGCCTATTCGGCTATTTCCGGCAACAAACATGTCGCCATTGGGCAGCACAGCGACGCACGTTCGTTCAACGCTTGACTGCGAGTAGCCTAATGGGGGCGGGTACTGGAGAATGCGAGGACTGAGCCGATGAAAGGAGGGATCGGCCGGCCCGTCCGGAAGCAGACGCGCCACGCCACCGCCGACGATTATGATCCTCCGATCTGGAAGAACCGCAAGATCGCTGATTCCGCCATTTCGGCTCCAGTGCCAGGTCTTCTGTTCTTGATAGTCTTGAATTAACCCATGAACCCCCATGTTTCCAACGAACGCAGCAATGCTCATTGCGCTGCATCCTAGCCCGATGCGTCCACCCCAATGTTCCCGTCGCAGCCTCGCAATGCCCGCAAGAATTGCTCCCAGGACGGAGCCTGCTGCAACGGCGTAAATTGCCGCGAAGAGTCTGCCAAGCGCACCAAGAACCTCACTATTCGGCTCCAAATAGAGTTGATCTATGGCGATGAGCATTCCGGCGAGTGATGCAATCACGGAAAGGAAAGTGAACGTGTGGGAAGGACGGTTGGTGTAGGTTAGGGGCGCATTCACGGAGGTGTGTCAGGTTTGTTGTCGATACCATGTTAAGCCGTACAGACCGACGCCCTCAATAGCACTTTGCGCGAAAAACCGGTGGGGGGAAACCGCGAAAAACCGGGACGTAGACACTGTCACCGCCGGCGTGCTGGTCGCGATTTGGCGATTTTTCACAGTTCAGATTTGTGCGGGCGCGCTGTTAGCGTATCTCACGCTTTGGTTTTCGTTCGGGCGGCAGTCCATACCAAGTTGAATACTTTTGTCTGTAACCAGCCGCCGATGGCGGAGAGGCGCCAGGGCGCTCAGGGGATTCAGGACAACCTCGCGTCTGGCGATGGTGAGGCCGAGGAATACGCAAGCGCAGTATAAAAGAAAGCCGGTCGCGAGGCCGATGGGGCCATTTCGGGCGCGACGTGTGGTTTCGGTGGATCAGTCGGTTAGAGCTATTTTCAAGAGAGGCGCCGCTGTTCACAACGCACGGGCAGATGTGTTTGCGAGTGTTAGCGTATCTCACGCTTTGGTTCGCGTTCGGGCCGCGGTCCAGACCAGGTTGAATACTTTCGTCTGCAACCAGCCGCCGATTGCGGAGAGCGCCAGGGCGCTCAGAGGATTCAAGACGACCTCGCGCTTGGCGATGGTGAGTCCGAGGAATACGCACGCCCAGTAGAACAGAAAGCCGGTCGCGAGGCCAATGAGCATGCGCCAGCGGTCCGACTTACGGCGTGTACGCTGGGAAAGCAGACCGCCCACCATTCCGCCAATCGCACTACACAGCAGCAACGCAGCGGGCACCGAGACCTGCATCGCGGTGGTCACGGTTAAGAAATTCGGCGTGGACGCGGCGATGGTCACGTTACCAGGCCACTCCGGCACAAAGGCCGTCCGGCACTCGAAATGACCGGCGGGAACCTGCAACTGCCGGCGCTCGATTTTTCCTTTCCCGGAAAGAATCGAGAAAGCCACGTCACGCGGTGTATTAGTGGCGAGCGGCCGTTGCTGCTCATCGGTCAGGCTGACCACCAATTCTGCAGTGTCCACCAGAGAGATCTGCGGCGGGCTGGGCACGAGATGAATCTGCGTGATGGGCGGCACAAAGTTAATGTTGAGCTTCTTGTCGCCGGCTAATTCGGTGGGCGGCTTGCTGCCAAGAAACTCCACGGTGACGGTACCAGGTTGGCTCGAAGTTAATCGTGACTGGCCGGCAGCATCTCCAGCGTGGATGGTCAGCGGCGCCGGTTTCATGGTGCTGCTGCTGTCGTAAACACTCAGCCGAAGATCCGAGGGAAGAGCCTCCTCCGCGCCTACCAGAAATGCCTCGATGTTCACGGCATCTTTTCCATCCGCGAGAAACGCGCGGTCGGGACTGTAACGCAAGGTGATCTGCGGGAGGGAGTGCAGGGCTAACGGCCGCGCCGGGGGCGGAGGCGCAGCGCTGGGCGTGACTGCCGCCCCACTGGGCGCTGGAAGACCTGACGGCCGCGCCGCGCGCACGCGAACAAACGCACCACCTGGCAGGAGCTCCGCATTCTTCGCCCAAACGTAAACAAGTCCGCTTCCCGGCAATGAGGCGGCCACACTATTCAAGGACTGGCCGGACGGTATTGTAACCGTCCGCAAGGGCTCCACCTGGCCCGAGGGCAGCCGCGCCTGAAGCAACACGGAAAACGGTTTCGGCGCGCGGGCCGGCTGATTTGCCGCGCTTAAAAGGCCTACCTGAATGACGATCTTTTCATCCTGCCGCGCGGAATGCGAGCTAACATCAACAGTCAGCTTTACCGGCGCCGGCGCCTCGCCGAAGCCCTGGTTAGCCGCCGCCAGCACCGTAAGCAAGAGCGATTGGGGCAACAGCCGCAAGGACACTGAGCCAGCATATCTCGAAAACAGCTGAACAGGACTGCCGCGCGTTTCCTTGTCATCGAGAATAGTGCCAGCCGGTCGTCGTAGGAGACAATTGGAGACGACGCAACCTGACCCATCCCAGCCGCTACCGCATTTTCTGCTTCATTTTCAAGATCAATTGAACGACCTGCGCCGACAGCTTGGTGAACGGACTGTTCGTCCCGAGTGCAGCTTCCTCGGCGACACTCTCTCCCGCATCCGCTCGTTTGACCAGGTCTGCCGCTGAGCGATGAAAATTCGCGTGCTGGCTCATCAACTCCGTGAATTCTGGAGAGGCAGAATACTTCGCCCCTTCGGCGTGCAGCCACTGCCCCAGGGCGCATTGATTATCCAAGGCGATACTGGTCACATTCAGTGATTTGTCGGGATTTCGAAGATAGGCTTTCAGCCTCGTCTTCCAAGCCGTATGCGCCGCAATGGCTTCGTCAAAGTCCATAGTCGATTTCTCCCGGAAGAAATCTGTGGGCGAATCGGCTAATTCATCGCATAAAAAATTACTGCCCGGCCTTCCCCTCGTCAAACGCCGCGTTCCGCAGAAACTGCTCCGTAGTCCATGGCGGTGCGGCGCCGCCGAGATACGTGTGGAACCACTCGAGGTGCGCGGTGTAGTACAGAGCCATCTCGTACCAGTCGGGCCAGTGGCCGGCCTTCGAATACACGACAAGGCGCGAAGGTACGTTCATTTTCTGCAGATCGGTGAAGAACTCAAGCGACTGCGTGTAAGGCACGCGGTAATCCCGCTCGCCGGAGATCACCAGGCAGGGCGTTTTGAAGTTCTTGACGTACTTTGAGGGAGAGAATTCGTCGTATAGCGGTGAATTCCACGGCTGGCCTTTCAGGTCCCATTCCGGGAACCAGAGTTCTTCCGTCGCGCCGTAGAACGAGCCCAGGTCGTAGACGCCCATCATGGAAGCGATGGCCTTGAAGCGGTCCGTATGGCCCTCGAACCAGTCCATCATGTATCCGCCGAAGGACCAGCCCATGGCGCCCATGCGGTTCGCGTCGACATACGGCAGGCGCGCGAGTTCGTCGGTGACTTTCATGAGGTCATCGAAGACGCGGCCTCCGTAGTCGCCGGAAATTTGGGCGGTGAAATCCTGGCCGTAGCCCGTGGAGCCGTGGGGATTGGCGAAGGCCACCACGTAGCCCGCGCCGGGATAAACCTGCCAATCGCCGCGGAACGAGTCTTCCCACTGGCTCTGGGGGCCTCCATGCACATTCAGGATCAGCGGATATTTCTTCGCTGGATCGAAATCGTGCGGCTTCACGATAAACGTCTGGATTTTCGCGCCGCCCGATCCGGTGATCCACATGGTCTCCGCGGGGCGGATATCGACATCTTGCGCGACAGCATCGTTCAAGTGCGTGAGCCCTTCCGGCTTTGAGCCGGTGGCGAGGCCGGCAGAGAAGATTTCATTCGGCTCGCCCACCGAGCTCCGGATGTAAACGATCCGCCTGCCGTCTTTCGAGAGCACGAACTCGCGAATGGCATGGTCGCGCAACAGCTGTTGAATCTTGCCCGTGTCAACCTCCACCTGGTACAGCGGAGTGCTCCCCTCCACCGGCGCCGTGAAGTACAGCGACCGGGAATCAGTGGACCACACGAAGTCGTCCACCCAATTAGGAAACGATTCCGTGAGCACACGCGACTCGCTGGTCGCGCGCTGGTAAATGGCCAGCCGGAACCGGTCCGACTCATACCCCGGCTGCTTCTGCATGCGGTAAGCAATGTAGCGGCCGTCGGGCGAATACTTGGGATTCCCGTCGAAGGCGCGATTAGCGGCGGTAATATTACGCGCCGGCTCCGTGCCCGGCAGTTTCACCACCCACAAATCGTTGTTAGTCGAAGAGGCCGGATGGGTGTCGTGGTTGGAAACGAAGGCCAGTTCCGCGGCATCGGGAGAAAAAGCGTATTGCAGCGGGCCGGTGAGCTGAAAGGGCGGCGAGTCGAAGTCGCCGGGGGTGAGATCGCGCACCTTGCCGCTCGCGACTTCTGCCAGAAGGATGTGTGTGCGCTTGCCGTCCTTCCATTCGGTCCAATGGCGGTACAGAAGCCCGTCGGCCATGTGGGCTTGCAGCTTTCCTTTCGTCCAGCGCTCGGCGATTTTTTTGTTGCACGCATCGTCGGCGCCGCACTCCGGGTAAACGTCGCTCGAAAAAGCGATCCACTTGCCGTCGGGCGACCACAGGGTATCCGCCGCGCCCGTCGAAAGGTTGGTGAGCTTGCGCGCTTCGCCGCCGTTCGCCGGAAGGATGTACAGATTGGCATTGCCGTCGCGCGAGCTGACGAAAGCGATCGAAGCTCCATCAGGAGACAGCGCGGGCGCAGATTCGCCTTTCTCGCTGAACGTCAACTGGCGCGCATTGCCCCCGCCGGCGTCCATCATCCACACATGCGTGGTTTGCTTAGCCGCGCGTAAATCGCTGGTTTGGACCGAGAAGACGACCTTGCCGTTCGGAGCGAGAGATAACGATTCCACCCGCTGGACGCGATAAAGATCCGGAATGGTGAATGCGCGCCCGGCGGCACCGACGCTGTTCACAAGCGGCAGAAGGCACAGAACAGGCAACAGGGGTTTTCGAGGCAAGAAGGCGGTTCGCGGCATAGATGTCATCCGGCCCGATTATACCGGACGTGGTTCACACCGACTGTGTTTGGGAGTATACTGGCAGCCCGAAACGCAAATCCCCCAATTGAGGAGATAAAAACGATGGCAACTGTAACGGGGTCGTTCACCGGCAAAGTGAAGGTGCAAACCGCGATTGCCGCGTCCGACCAATCCAACCATGAACTGAACCTGGCCGAGATCCGCGGCACGCAGAAAAGCTCGGATGAGAACTGGAACAACGCGGCCATCACCTACTGGGGCGTCACGGACGTCGTTGACGGTCAAGGCACCCAGCGCGGCTATTTCGAAAACGTTCACACCTCGGGCGACCGGGACTGGGGTACCTTCGAGGGCACGGTGGCCGCGAAGGGCGGCCAGATCACGGTCGAAGGCAGATATCAAAACAACGGCGGCACCGGAAAATTCAACGGGCTTACCGGGAACGGAACGTTCAAGACCACGATGAGTTCTCCCACGGACGTGGAGGCTTCCTGGCAGGGCGCCTACGAGCTGGCAAGCGCGAAAGCGCAGGCCGGCTAACCGCGAAACGCATTGAGATTGGGGCCGGGCGCTAGACTCTCGGCCTCTCTTCCCGGGCCGTCCCGCGCGCGGCATTGGCGCCCACACCGCGATGGGCTGGCCTGAATCGAAACGCAGCGGGAAACGTTCTCTTGGGTTGACAGCTTACCTGAAGACTCTTATACTCGTGTTGAATGCTGACCCGAGATGAGAAAAACCGCACGGCGCTCTTGCAAGGCACGCTGGACCTGCTGATCCTGCGCATCCTGGTCTTTGGCCCGCAACACGGCCAGGGCGTTGCGCGCGCGATTCAGGAGCAATCGGAAGACGTGCTGCTGGTGGATCACGGAGCGCTCTACCCCGCGCTGCAGCGCCTGGAAGCGCAGGGCTGGATCACTGCGAAATGGGGCGTCTCCACCAACAACCGCAAGGCGCGCTTCTACTCGCTGACGAAAGCGGGCAAGAAACAATTAGTTGAGGAAACCGGCCACTGGCGCAAACTCGCCGGCGCGATCGGGCGCGTGCTGGGCGCGGAAGCCCAGGAGGGATGAGTCATGTTCCGCCGCAAGCGTCCGCTCGCTGACTTTTCCGCGGAACTCGAAGCTCATCTCGCGTTCGAAATCGACCGCCTTCGCGAACAGGGTCTGAGTGAAGAAGATGCCCGCATGCAAGCCCGGCGCAATCTGGGCAACCGGCTGGCGTCGGAGGAGCGTTTCTACGAATCCGGCCGGTGGCTGTGGCTCGATCACCTGAAGCAAGATGTCCGCTACGCTCTTCGCCGGCTGCGCAAAACGCCGGCGTTCACCCTGACCGCTGTGTTTACGCTCGCCTTGGGCATTGGCGCCACTACGGCTATCTTCACCCTCGTGCATGCGGTCATGCTGAAGTCGCTGCCCGTCGCCAAGCCGGAGCAGCTCTATCGCCTGGGGAACCAAAATCATTGCTGCGTCTGGGGTGGTTACACACAAGACGGCGAGTTCTCGCTCGCTTCCCGCGAGCTCTACCAGCATCTTCGCGACAACATTGCCGGATTTGAAGAGATTGCCGCCTTCTCGGCCGACGTGCAACCCATAGCGGTACGGCGGGCCGGGAGTGCGCGCGCCGCAGAACCGAACGTCGCGGAATTCGTTTCCGGCAATTACTTTTCGACTTTTGGTATCGGCGCGTTCGCCGGCCGCGCCATCACGCCGGCGGACGATCAGCGCGGCGCACCGCCCGTCGCCGTGATGAGCCACGCTGCATGGCGCGAGAAGTACGGATCGGATCTCTCCATCGCCGGCTCCGTATTCAACCTCAATAACAGGCCGTTCCGTATTGTGGGCATTGCGCCTGCGGGCTTTTTTGGCGACACCTTACGCGGGGGTTTCACGCCGGCTTTCTGGATTCCGATCGCCGCGGAACCGGAGATCCGCGGCGACGAATCCATCCTGGATCATGCCGATGTTCACTGGCTCAATATGATCGGGCGCCTGCAACCAGCGGCACGACCTGCATCCGTCGAAGCGCAAGTCAAAGTTCAACTTCACCGCTGGCTGATGAGCCACCTCGCCGACATGAGCGCCAATGACCGCGCGGGGATGTCCAAACAAAGCCTGCATCTTGCTCCCGGCGGGGCAGGAGTGACCTCGTTGCGCTACGAGTACGAGGACGGTTTGCGCTTGCTCATGATTGTCTCGGCGGCCGTGCTGTTGATCGTTTGCGCGAACCTGGCCAATCTCATGCTGGTGCGCGGCATCGAAGGCCGCCGGCAGACCTCGCTCAGTATGGCGCTCGGCGCTCCTCCGCTGCGGTTGATCGGCCAGGCCCTCACGGAGAGCATCCTGCTGGCGTTGATGGGCGGAGCCGCCGGTGTTGGGCTGGCCTACGCAGGCACGCGCGCCATTCTGCACATCGCATTTCCAGAAGCGCGCTTGATGGACATTGACGCGGACCCTTCGGTCCCCGTATTGCTGTTTACTTTCGCTGTATCCGTCATGACCGGCGTTGCTTTCGGTCTTGCCCCAGCATGGCTGACTCTACGCACCGATCCTGTGGAGGCCCTCCGCGGCGCCGGCCGCTCTACCCGCGAGTCCGGATCACTACCGCGGAGAGCACTCGTCGTGCTGCAAGCGGCTGTCTCGCTGGCATTGCTTTGTTCCGCCGGCTTGCTTACTCAGAGCTTTCGCAATCTCCAGTACCAGAATTACGGTTTCGCGCGGGACGGCCGCTGGATCGTACGCTTCGACCCGATGCAGGCCGGCTATAAACCCGAGCAGCTTGATTTGCTCTACCGCCAGATGCGCGAGCGTCTCGGGCAAATCCCGGGAGTGTTGAATGTGAGTGCAGCCATTTACAGCCCCATGAGTGGCGACAATTGGAACGAAGAGGTCTACGTGGCGGGACGTCCATTGGCCGGACCGCACGACGACTACATCACTTCCTGGGACCGCGTCAGCGCAGGCTATTTCGAGACCACCGGGCAGCGTATCGTGCGCGGGCGGGCTATCACGGAGCAGGATACCGCCGGCTCTCAACATGTCGCCGTGATCAACGAAGCTTTCGCACGACGTGTTTTCAAGAATGAAGATCCGATCGGCAGGCATTTCGGCAAGGGAGATCCGAAGTATTCCGGAGACTACGAAATCGTGGGCGTTGCCGCTGACGCCAGGCACGTCTTCTGGGAGCTTCGCGAACCTATGCGGCCAATGTTCTTCCTCCCGGCCGCGCAGACTACGCTTTACGCGGAATCCAACAACGCGTCCGGCGAAACCCGTTCGCATTATTTCCATATTGCCGTGCTGCATGTGGACCCGCGGGTCAAAGGGCTGGAAGCGGAAGTCCGCCGCGCTTTCGCCGGGATCAACCCCGATTTGGGCGTTGAATCGGTGCAAAGCGTCGCCGATATGGTCAAAGAGGATTTCAGCCAGCAGGAATTGATCGCGCGGCTAACGTCTCTATTCGGCCTTCTTGCGCTGATTCTCGCGTGCATCGGCCTGTACGGCGCCACCGCATACGCGGTCGGCCGCCGCACGGCCGAAATCGGCATCCGCATGGCTCTCGGAGCCGATCATAGAGGCGTGCTCGCGCTCGTGCTGCGCGCCGCTCTCCTGCTGATCGCCGTCGGCTTGGCTCTTGGCCTCCCGCTCACATTTGGCATCGGCCGCATTCTCAGCAGCCAACTCTACGGCATCGGAGCCTACGACCCATTGGTCCTTTCGGCATCGATGGGAGTACTGGCACTGTGCGCTTTCGCCGCCGCTTTCATTCCCGCCCGCCGTGCCGCGGCCATCGCGCCCACGGACGCACTGAGAACGGAGTAGATTGTCTTGTGGGGTCAGCCCTTCGGGGCTGCGGCGGGGTTTTGTCCCCGCGCTCCAGCAGCACTGGACCACCGAAACTCCTTCGCGCTTGCCACCAGGCCCGCCTTAACCGGGTTGGATTCAATGTAGCGCTGCACCCGTGCGAACTCATGATCATTCCGGATCAAATGATCATAGCTTTCGTCCTGCCAGAACGGTCCTCGCGGCCGGCCGAGAATCCGATTCGCCCGATGGCCGGTGAAACCTTTGAGCGGCCCCAGCCATTCCCGTGCCCGTACTAATGGAGTAACCAGAAGGTGAACATGGTTGGGCATCACCACGAAGGAATGAAGATGGTATCGTTCGAATCGCTTTTCGCCATCGTACAGAGCCCGAATAACCATGCCGGCGATCTCCGGGTGGCGCAGGTGTAACGGGCCGGTTCGCGCATGATCCAGTAATCTGTCAAAGGCGACAAATGCTTGGCCTGTGGTGAGACGTGCTGGCGGGAACACGCGGCTGGAAGGAAGGCTTCCATGCAGCCGGAAGGTTACGAACATGGGTGAACCGATCACGTCCGAATGAGGAAGGCGGCGTGTGTACATTCTCTTTGAAATGGTGACCGCGGCGAGCCGGATGTCTCAAAACTCGCAACCCCGGGCAGAAGCCCGGCCGCAGCCCAAAAGGGCTGGCCCCACAACACCTGCCCTAACACGGCACCGACTTCGATTCCGCGGTCCTGCACAGTAACTGCTGCACTACCTCGAACGCGATCTTGTCCGGCTTTGTAAAGCGAATGCATCCCTTGCCGATGCTCGCGCCGGAAAGCGCGCTGCGGAACTCGTCAACCACATCTTTCTTCATCACATAAAGGGAGATGTACTGTTTTTGGCTCGCAAACGAAACCTCCAGCGCCCCGTTACGCTTGTAACCCGGCATGCCGTACTCGATGCATTCCTCATAGCCGGTCAAGTTCTGCCGGCAGAGGCTTCGCAACTTCCGAACTGCCAACCGCCGCTCGGCAGGCACCTCTTCGATGTAGGTCTGTACATTGGGCGCCTTACTGGTCATCGCTTGACTCCTGCTTTTTGCACAAGTTTAACCTGTAGACTGGTTCGATCGGTATGCTAAGTAGGTCGGTTCTTCTCTGCACCGCGCTATTGATTCCCTGTATGGCTCAACCACCACGAGCGCCGAACGTGGAAGCGCAGCGCCAGGCCATGAAGAAACTAGCCTTCCTGGTTGGAACCTGGTCTGGGGAAGCGCACGTTTTTCGCGGGCCCGGTGAACCCCTCGAATTGATCCAGACTGAGGAAGCCCGGTACAAGCTCGATGGATTGCTTCTCATGATCGAGGGAGTCGGGCGAGCCAAGGCCGACGGCAAACCGGCTCTCCAGGCGCTCGGCATCGTTTCTTACGACGACGCAACTGGAACCTACCACATGCGCGCATTCAACGATGGACGCTGGTTGGAAACCGACGTGACGCTGGCTGACGGCGGCCACGGACTCACCTGGGGTTTTACGCTGGGAGAAATCAGAACCAAATCAACGTTGCGCATCAATGAAAAGGGCGAGTGGACGGAACTCCACGAGATAACGATAGGCGCTCAGCCTCCGCGTAAATTCATGGAACTCACGGTCAGGCCTCAACGATAGCGAGACCTCCCCGCCTGGCAAACTTTTTTCGGAATATCTGGGTCCGGGATGTCGAGAATACCCCGCGTGCTCCGACTCACCTATGCAAGCATATAGCCGGTGCGAAAATCGAAAGGAGCAGGAGGACGTGAAATACATTTTGCTGATGAATGCCCCAAGGTCGGGCTTCGAGACATATCGTGCGTGGCCACCGGAGGCTGTCCAGGCGCACTTCGCCGCCTTAAAGAGCATCAACCAGGGGCTGTGCGAATCCAACGAGTTCGTGGCCACCTCAGGCTTGGCCTGGCCGGAGCAAGCTAAAGTCGTGCGAGCCGGGAAGGACGGCGAGCCGGTCACCGACGGTGTGTTCCCGGAATCCAAAGAGTTTCTCGCCGGCTATTGGATCGTCGATGTCGAAAGTCCGGAGCGTGCTGGTCAGATCGCCGCACGGATATCGGCCGCGCCGGGACCCGGCGGAGTCGTGCTGAATATGCCAATCGAAGTCCGGCAAGTAATGAGCGGCCCGCCTGAAGAATTTTCGTGAGGCCCGGATGTCGAGAACGTCCAACCAGCTCCGACTCCCCTATGAAAACGCACATCCGGTGCGAAAAGTGAGGAGCAAAAAGACATGAAATACATTTTGATGATGAATACCATGAGGGCCGGCGAGAGCGTCCCGAAGTGGCCCACCAAGGACCTCCAAGCCCACATTGCGTTCATGCTCAATCTCAACAAGTCTCTCCGCGAATCCGGCGAACTGGTCTCGGCCGAAGGCTTGGCTTTTCCCGATCAGGCCAGGCTCGTGCGGGCTGGCAAGGACGGCGCGCCCATCACCGACGGAGTGTTTCCGGAATCCAAAGAATTTCTCGCCGGCTTCTGGATCGTTCAGGTTGACACTCCGGAGCGAGCCTACACCATCGCCGCGCGGGCGTCTGCGGCGCCGGGACCCGGTGGGGCGCCGCTGAACATGCCGATCGAAGTGCGGCAGGTGATGAGCGGGCCACCCCCGGAAATGTTGTGACGACCTAGGCCGATACGGATGTCAGGAGACAAAAGACATGAAGTACATTCTCATGATGACCGGCACCAAGGCCGACTTTGACTGGTACGCCACGTGGCCGAAGCGGGATCTCCAGGCGCAGCTCGCTTTCATGCATTCTTTCACCAAGGAACTCAAGGATTCAGGCGTTCTCGTGGCCACCGAAGGCCTGGCGTTCCCCAACGAAGCCAAAATCGTCCGTGCGGCAGCCGACGGGTCGCCGATCACGGATGGCGTTTTCCCCGAATCCAAAGAGTTTCTCGCCGGATACTGGATCGTGGACGTGGAAACCCCGGACCAGGCGTATCAGCTTGCCGCGCGAGTTTCGGCGGGACCCGGCCCCAAAGACAGAGGGAACCAACCTATCGAAGTGCGGCCGGTGATGAGCGGTCCGCCGCCGGAAATGCTTTGACGGGATTCGCTGTGACACCCGAGCCGGACAATTTCGAGCATCTGCTGCGCGAACTTGCGCCGCAGGTGCTCGGCGCCGTCATCCGCCGGTTCCGGGATTTCTCGTCCGCCGAGGATGCGGTACAGGAGGCGCTGGTCGCGGCCGCACTGCAATGGCCGCGGGAGGGTGTTCCTGATAATCCGCGCGCCTGGCTGATTCAGGTCGCCGCGCGGCGCATGACGGATTACCTGCGCAGCGAGGTGGCCCGCCGCCGCAGGGAAACCGCCGCGGTCATGGAGCTGGACCAAGTCGCGCCCTCGGCGATCATCGGGAGTGCGGCGGATCAAGACGACACGCTCATCCTGCTTTTTATGTGCTGTCATTCCGCCCTGACCTCGTCATCGGCGATCGCCCTGACTTTGCGCGCAGTCGGCGGCTTGACCACGAACGAAATCGCAATTGCATTCCTGGTGCCCGAGCCCACCATGGCGCAGCGCATCAGCCGCGCCAAGCGCAGCATCAAGGATTCAGGCGTGCGATTCAGCCTGCCGACTAGCCAGGAGCGTGCCCAACGCCTCGGCGCCGTGCTGCACGTGCTCTACCTCATCTTCAACGAAGGCTACACCAGCAGCGCCGGCCCCAATCTACAGCGGCTCGAACTATCGCATGAGGCCATACGCCTGACACGGGCCGTGCACCATTTGCTCCCGGACGATGCCGAAGTCGCGGGCTTGCTGGCCCTGATGTTGTTGACCGATGCGCGCCGCGCGGCACGAACCGGTTCTGACGGCGAGTTGATCCCGCTCACAAAGCAGGATCGAGCGCTGTGGGATCAGAAGCAGATTTCCGAGGGCCTCGCGCTTCTCACCAAGACTCTGTCGAAAGGATCGATCGGCGCGTACCAGCTACAGGCCTCCATCGCCGCCGTTCATGACGAAGCGGGCCGCGCTGAAGATACCGATTGGCCGCAAATCCTGGCCCTCTATGATCTGCTGAAACGCATGTCCGACAATCCCATGGTGACGCTCAACCACGCGATCGCGGCAGCGATGGTGCACGGTCCGGCGGCGGGACTCGAGCTGCTTCATGGGCTGGACACCGATGGGCGCCTAAGCGGCCATCATCGCCTCGACGCCGTTCGCGCGCATCTCCTGGAAATGGCCGGCGACCATGAGGCCGCAATCACGCACTACCGCATCGCCGCCAGCCGGACGACCAGCTTACCGGAACGGAATTATTTGATGACCCAAGCCGCCCGCCTCGATGAGAGCGCGGGCGATTAAACTCGGTACGGCCCCGGCCGGTCGAAATGCAAACTTGAAAACTCAGAACGTAAACCGCCCCACTACCTGAATGTTTCGCGGTTGCGTAACGGTTCCGCTCCAGGTGCCGAAACTTGGACTGGACGGGTCGTTGTTAAACGGAATGCAATCGCCGAATGCTTCCCCATCACACGTGAAGTAGTGATTGTTGAACAGGTTGAAAATTTCACCACGAAACTCAAAGTTGAGCCGCTGCTCTTTGAAGCTGAACTTCTTGCCAATCGAGAGATTGACGTCCCGATACGGCGATCCTCGGACATGGCTCACTCGAGGCCCAGTGCCCAGGTAATTCCCATCGGCGAACATCGAGCTCGGCTCGAAAGCGGAGGCGTTAAAGATGGGCCGGTTGACATCTACCGAACCCCACGATTGCGCCAGCACGTGGCCGGTGATTCCGGGAAGACACTGCGCTTGGAACTGCGAGGGAACGCCGCAAATCGTCGAGTTTTGGAAGTAAAGCGGCATTCCAGAGGTGAACTTCATGCTGGTTGCCAGTATCCAACCTCCGACCAGGTAGTTGGCGGGACCAGAGCTATGCAGCCACCTTTTGCCGGTTCCGAAAGGAAGGTCGTAAGTGCCCATGATCCCAACGGCGTGCGTAATGTCGTCCGGGGAGATCGAACTGTTACGGCTTCCCTGATAGGGGTTGATCACGCCGCCGATGTGGCCGTAATTGGCTGTGGCCTGGGTGGTGGAGGAAGCATCGGTGGTGAGCCTCGAGTACGTATAGTTCGCTTGCACGTACAAGCCGTTGGAGAAGTTTTTCTGGAAGTTCAACTGGAACGCGTCGTACAACGAGGTGCCCTGGTTCTCGTTGAGTCCGATGAGCCCGCCGCAAAACTGGGGATACGCCACCAGAGCCTGCGCCACAGTGGGCGCGCATCCCCCCGCGCTATTCAATTGCTGTACCCAATTGGCATAGGGAACGCTGACTCCATAGATCGATGTCTGTCCAGGCTGGAAAACCGTATTCAATTTGACGCTTCCCATGCTAGTCAGTAGCGAGGGGTTCAGGTAATTGAGCGGCTGCAACTGAGAAGGAAGATGTGTGCCCTTATTGCCCACGTACGCAGCGCTGACGAAACTGCTGTTGGTAATCTTGCGCTCCACCGTCAGATTCCACTGCTGCGTATAGGAAAGATGGTTAGCATAGGTCGGACGATACATCGGGCTGTGCCCGTTGTCGGCGCCTGGGCTGATGTTCGGAGCCTTGCTGTAAGCGGGGAAGCCATTGTCCAGGTAGAAAGACGGCTCGTAACCACTCAGGGAATTGCCGAAATTGACGACCGGATTGAAGCCGTCGAGATTCGTGCCGCCGTTCCAGCCGGGGTAAAACGCCTGAGTATAGAAGAGCCCATAGCCGGCGCGGACCACGGTTTTCTCATCCAGCCGGTAGGCCGCGCCGACTCGGGGCCCGAAGCCGCCGTTCCACACGTCTTCCGGATAACGCTTGCCGAAGCTGGCATCGCCCCACTTCTTTCCGGCAAACGCCAGGCTGCCGGGCAGATTGCCCGCGTCTGGGTTCGGAGCGAAGCTAAAGAACGCCAGCTGGTCGTCCGTCTCGACGGTGGGCGTGAACCGGTCCCAGCGGATGCCGTAGTTGAGCGTCAGCTTGCGGCTGGCCTTCCAGACATCGCCCACGTGCCACGTATAGGCGAGTTGCTGGGGGCCGTAATGAGAGACGTTCCAGATATTCAGGTTGCCGTTGTCTACGGCGCCGATCAGGAAGCTGGCGTAGGGGTCCCCGCTGGGCGTACCCGGCAATGCCGTAGAGAGGTCTGTGAAGCCTACCGTACCGGACTGGTTATTGTTGTTCCGGAAGACCTCCGCCAGATGCCGGAATTCGAAGCCGATTTTGATTTCGTGCGCGCCGCGTACCCACGTGACCATGTCATTGACAATGTGGGAGGGCCGCGTCGACTTGTTCAGGGCACCAAGGCCAGCCGATTGGCCCCACTGGATCAGGTTGCTGTATCCGCTGGCACTAAAGGTGGCCGCCGGTGACGCATTGTAGGCAACCGCGTTCGGAATCATGGGAAGAACCGCGGGGTTTTGGCTCGGGATCGAGCCATAACCTTCATTTCGGTTCCCGTAACCGTAAGCAAAGTGGTTCAATACCGTGGGACTGAAAATGTGATCCCAGTTGAATCGGCTCACCCACGCATCCTCCGGGTCTGCAGGGTTTGAGTTGCAGATCTGCAGAGGCAGTTCGCATTGTGCAAGCGGGGGATTATGCTGCCGCCAGACGGAGGCGAAGAAGTGGTCCTGGTCGCTCCAGTTGTAGTCGATCCGGTACAAGTACAGGTTCTGGTTGGAGAGAATGCCGTCGGAGACGGGCGGCGCCAGGAAATTGTTGTATGCCCCGGGGGCCGTGGTGGCCGGCAAGAAGCTCATCCATTTCAGCGCCAGTTGGCTTTGTTCTGAGGCTGGGATCATGTTTCCCGGGAACGGCGCGCGGGTGATCTTGCCGTTCGTGATCGTTTCCGATTTTGGATTGTAGATGGGAGTGCTCAGGTCGGAGAAATTCCCGGTGCGCTCCTGCTCGGAAGGTATCGAAAGCACGTGGCGGGTGGCGCCACCTTTTGAGCGCAACCAGTCCAGATTGGTGAAGAAATAGGTCTTGTGTTTCGATCCCCAGATGAACGGCACCGGCTTGATCAGCACCGGGCCGCCGATCATGAATCCGGGTTCGTTCTCGTTGTCCTTGGGCCTTTGGTCGCCGGGGCCGCGGTTGTTGGTGAATTGAAGCGCATTCAGGTCTTTATTACGCAGGTATTCGAAAGCGCCGCCGTGGAACTGATCGCTCCCATGCCGCGTGGTCACAATCATTTCGCCGCCCGTGGTGGTGCCGTACTCCGGCAAATAGCTCGACGTCAGCACTCTCACCTCTTCCACCATGTCCGGCGTCGTCGCGAAGTCGAAGAACGCCACCATGCCGCTTTGCGACATCGTGCCCTCCTGCATGCTGACTCCGTCCATGACGGCTTCATCGCCCATCCTCAGGCCGCCGTTGATACGTGCGTTGAAAGTCTGCACGCTGGTGCCGGTGTTGACGCCGGGAAGGAACGTGGCGAATTGCATGGCATTCCGGGGCGTTCCCGCCGACACCAGCAGCGGCAATTCCTGGATCACGTCCGGCGCCACGCCTTCCTGTTTCTGGCCGTTGTCCACATTGATCGTAGACACTTCGGCCGACACTTCCACCTTGATGGCCGCATCGCCGACCTGTAGCACCGGATCGATGCGGCGAGACTCGGCGATCACTAACAGGATTCTCGTGGACGAATAAGTCTTGAATCCCGCCGCCTCCACCGATAGGTCATAATTGCCGGGCTGCAGGTTGGCGAAAATGTACCGGCCGTCTGAGTCCGTCTTCACCGTCGAGGTGAACTGCCGTTCCGAGCCAGTGCACGTAACCGTCGCGTTCGGCACCACTGATCCTGACTGGTCCGTGACCGTGCCACTCAAAGTGGCATTTTGACTCTGTCCAAAAGCACATACCGCCAACAGCAGCACGGCAACCAACAGCCTTAATTCTGAGCAACGTGGCATCAAAAACCTCCAAGATTTCGTTGGGAGCCGGATTCTCTGTGACGAACGAGAACCCCTGTTCACCGCTGAGCGCGAAGCGAAGTCTCCATGCGCGCTCCTCTCCCCCGGTGTAAACGATTTCGAGTACTATATCACCCGTTCGGCCCTCTGTAAAGCAAAAACTAGTGTGTTTACGTTAGCGGCGCCTCCGCTGTGGCGGCATACGATAATAAGGCGGTGCCCCTGCATCGTCTGCTGGTTACAATCGCGATCATTGCCAGTGTGTTCCCCGCATGGCCGGCGCAGAGCCATGCCGGGGACCCGGAACGGACGCTGATCTCGATTCAGCAATCCATCGAAGCGGGCCACCTCGACTCCGCTCTACGCGCCATCTCCCGGGAGCTCAAGCGCCACCCCGATGACGCCGGTGTGCTCAATTTGCGCGGCGTGATTTATGCCCACCAGCAGAAACTGGCCGATGCGCGAACCGATTTTGAACGGGCCGTGCACCTGGATCCGCGCCTCACACCCGCCTGGCAGAATCTGGCTCGCGCGTGCCAGCTTCTTAGCAGCGCGGAGACCTCCGCC
>Ga0335070_10003130_pt1 | contig 19219 bp, 11 predicted proteins | sample Lox_Sample_13_FD_206722 | JGI IMG/M metagenome (GOLD analysis project Ga0335070, IMG submission 206722) | Soil microbial communities from Loxahatchee National Wildlife Refuge, Florida, United States - Lox_Sample_1.3 | ecosystem: Environmental > Terrestrial > Soil > Wetlands | place: USA... | reverse complement strand
CTGATGAGGCTTCCCGGGAGACGAACAGGAAGAAGCGAACTACGGTGATCAGTCTGTTCTTCCAGTGTGCAGCAGAGCTGATAAGATCGGGGAGATCTTCACTCTTCGGGAGCAGCATGGAAAGGAGCATGGGCGCGAGGTCGGCAAGCGGGTGAAAGTAGATGATGCCTCGCGCCGTTTTTCTCTGCCCGCCATCCGTCCACTCGAGTGTCGCATAGAGCGTGATATGATCTTCCAGGATGTCAAAGGTTCCCGGGTCGTGAACGATCCGCTTGTATCCCGAGAAGGTGTAGAGGATATTGTTCCGGCCAATCACCTGAAAGTCATACGACATTCGGCGTTCGCCGCTCTGCGGGTCTTTCCAGTAAAGGCCGAACATTGCGCCTTTCTGCAGGGGAAGATCTTCACCAAAGAGCATCTGGCATGAGGTCCGTCCAGTCATGGGCACGTGGCGCGCGTTTGGCCCTTCATCCGGTCCATCTATCAACGCGTCAAGATCATCAACCTGTATGGTGACCTGGTATTCCAGTCTGTTCCCGATTCTCTTCCCTTCCAGAAAGCCTTCTTCAAAGGAGTCAGCCCCCTCACAAACGTATCCCCACATCCGTTCCGTGAACTCGAGTTTTGCGCTGTCACCCTCGGCAACGCCCACCCGCGCCTCCATTGCGTGTGACAATTAGGTTAGGAGGAAAAGACTCAGACACCCAGTATTTTTAGGAATCCTCTGGTCTTTGCCAACCAATATTCTGCACCTATTTCTTCAAAAATTACTTCCGCTATCTTCAGACTCTGCAGGGCTTTCTGCGCTTCATTGGCATGTGCGTAGACGTCTGCGAGGCAAAGGTGCGCGATGCCTACCTGTGGTTTTACCTTCAGGTCATCAAGGAGATGAATCCCCCGAAGCACGTGATCTTCAGCCTCTTTGAGCCGTGTGGTGTCCCAGCTGCCGAGAATGCGGCCCAGCATAGGCAGCGCCAGAGCAACATAGTAGACCTCGTTATATCTCTGCGCTAACTTTAAGGCTTGCTGAATGTACGTGTGGGCCAGTTCCAGATTGCCAAGGTCAAAATGTATGACCCCGAGGAAGTAGTAATGGACGGAGAGGTCGTAACTGATCCCTGCGTCTGAGTGGATCTTTAGACCCTTTTCAATAAATGGCAGACCTGCCTTTGGCTCTTCCATGAAATAATGGGACCAGCCCACTCCAGCCCAGGCAAGGCCGAGAAGGATGAAGATCTGCCCTTTTTCCAGGTAGTGGATAGCCCTGGTAAAGTGACTCAATCCCTCTTTCCCATCACCGTAGTCACAGAACACGTAGCCGTACAGCGTCTCGGTGAGTCCAAGACTATACAGGTTCTCTATCTGTTGCGCAGCACTGATGCCTTTTTCGAAAATGACCTTTGCCCCGTCAAGGCTGCCCATATACCCTGTTGCGAACGCGTAGAAAGCAGATAGGGCGGTGTAAACGTTGTAACCTCGGTCAAAACACTCAGACTCTTTTCCGGCACGCTCGAGCAAAGAAAGCACGCGCGGAGCAACGTCGATAACTTTGAGAAACTCGCCGCGAGACGCATAATTGCTGCACAAGTCGAACGCAACCGGTGCAATAAGGTTCACGTCCTGTTCCGCTTCAGCAATCCTGAAGCAGTCCTCATTGTATTTGACGCCAAGCAACGGATTTCCTTTAACGGAGTGATAGAGACCGATCATGCTGAGAAGCGTGGTCAGACATTTTGCCTCACCCAACTCTCTGCATAGCTTCTCTCCCTGGTTCAGGATGTCGAGGGAATCCTCCGGAAAACCGAGAGAGATCATTGGAGAGACCATGAGGAGGCGGATCTCAACTTGCTCTTTTCTTAATTCTTCGCTCTCCGGCCAACCAGCAAGCACCTCGATGGCTTCTCTGTAGAAGCGAAACGACTCCCAGAGCGCTGAGTTTCCTGCTGCCTTGATGCCGGAGAGTTTCAGGTAGGTATATGCGACGTCAGAACGCTCGCTCCTGGCGTAGTGATAGGCGAGCATCTCGTAAAACTCCTCAAGGCGATCCGGGTAAAGAGCCTCAATTGCCTGTCCTATATCGCTGTGGATCTCCTTCCTACGCTTGAGGAGTAGGGTGTTATATGCTACTTCCTGGACAAGTGCGTGTTTGAACAGATACTTCAGTTCCGGGAAAAGGCTCTCTTCGTAAACAAACTCCAGGTTTTGGAGTTCCTGAAGGTATTCTTTAAGGTGCCCCTTCAGGTACCCTTTGTTTGTCACGATGAAGTCAAGGATGGAAAAGGGAAACCCCCTTCCTATGACTGAAGCGATCTGCATCGTCCGCTTCAGCTCTTCATCGAGTCGATCAATACGGGCGGCAATGATCCCTTGCACAGTGTCGGGTACCTGAATTTCTGAGTTCTTCTTTGCCAGCGCATAACCATCCTCGGTTTTTCTGATGTACCCCTTTTCCTGGAGCGCGGAGGTGAGCTCTTCTATAAAAAGCGGATTGCCGCCGGCCCTGCTGATGATGAAGTCTCTCAAATCTCCGGTGACAGGCGCGCCGCCAAGAAGCGATTCGAGCAACTGTTGTCGTGCTGTCATGGCCAGTTCATCGAGACCGAGCCGCATATAGTAAGAGCGGTTCGCCCAAGGGTGCGTGTACTGAGGGCGATAAAGGAGGATCAGAAGAATCCTGGTATTAGCCAGCCATCCGATTAAATATGTGAGGAAATCCTCGGACGTGTTATCCACCCAGTGCAGATCTTCGACCACGAGAATTACCGGTGCGTCCTGGCTCACCCTGATAAAGAGATCCCGCAAGGCTTCAAATGTTTTTTCTCTTCTCTGTCTCGGCTCAAGCCGGAGATACGAGTCATCTTCAACAGTCACCGAGAGCAGTTCGTAGATCGGGGAGCGCAGGTGCGCCAAGTGCCCACTGAACCCCTCAATGCGCTCCTGAATGTGCCTCTTTATGGTCGGTTCCTTCATCTGCTCTGTGATTGAGAAATAGGATTTGAGCATTTCGAGAATAGGCAGATACGCTATCGTGCTTCCAAAATGGAGGCAATGACCTTCCAGATAGAGATGAGACCGCTCTTCCAGCATGCGCCTGAACTCAAGGATTAGTCTTGATTTGCCGACGCCGGCTTCCCCCACCAACCCGATTACCTGGCCCACGCCCGACTCGACCTTCTCCAACGCCCGCGTGAGGCCATCCACCTCCCGCTCCCTGCCTACAAATTTTGTCAGGCCATGGACGATGGCAGCCGCGATGCGTGTATCCACTGCCCCGGCTCCGACCAGTTCGAAAGCCTCGACCGGTTGGTTGCGTCCCTTCACTGTCAACTTGCCGCGGGATCTGAACGTGAAGAAGTCTCTTGCTGCCCGCTCAGTATATTCAGACACCAGAATCGAACCCGCGGCAGCCATGCTTTCCATGCGCGAGGCCAGATTGATGGTGTCACCGATGGCCGTATAATCCATGTGTAAGTCGTCACCTATCGATGCGACGATGACGAGGCCGGAGTTGAGTCCCACACGCATGGAAAAATCGACGTTCCATTCGGTCTTCACCTTGCCGGAGAATAGCTTCATAGCCTCCTGGATGGAAAGGGCCGCGTGGCAAGCTCGACGAGCGTGATCTTCATGGGCTATGGGTGCGCCGAACAGGGCCATAATACCGTCGCCGCTGAACTGGGTGATCGTACCCTCATGCTCGTGAATCTCGTCCATGAGAAGTTTGAAACAGCGGTCCATGAGCCTGTGAACTTCTTCGGGATCGAGCTTCTCGGAGATCGCCGTGTAGTTTACGACATCCGCAAACAGGACTGTTATGAGTTTTCGCTCTCCTTCGACCGCGCCTTTCTGTTTGATGATTTTCTCAATGAGGAACCTGGGTGTGTAAGAGCGGGGCTGCGCGTAATCAACGACCGGGGATTCTGCCTCTGTTACAAGCGCGAGTCCGCACTGGTCACAATACTTGGCTTGCGGAAGCAGCGGCCGATGGCAATGGGGACAGGTTCCCCCCAGCTTCGTGCCGCACTGGAGGCAGAATCGGGCGAAATCCCTGTTCTCGAAAAGGCATGCTGGGCATTGCATGAATGAACCTCTTGCTAAGACCTGCTCTCGATTACCCTCAATAATCGGCTATTGATCCGGTCAGCACGCATTACAACGCCTTAAGGTTTCTATAGCAGAGCGTGGGGCTCTTGTCAACGATTACTTGCGAAGCATTACTTGCGGAAGCATCATCGTACGCGTGTCTTTAGATCGGCACAGAGTGCTTCGCACAGAATGCACATGTTCCGGGCGCTTAAGGTGATCAGAGAAAATCCGATAAAAGAATGGAGGGGTATGGAGCACCCAGAAACAGGGAAAGAAGATTGGATAGCGGTCGGATTCGACGATGACGGCACCAAAGTCTATCTGGACGCCGGCAGCATAGTCCGGGACCTCGATCCGGGTACCCGCTTTAAAGTTTGCGTGATGCACGTCCCTCCGCAGGGAAGTGAGGCGTATGGAGAACTCCTGCGGCTGGCGAACGCGGCAAAAAAAAATGCAGGCAAGCCTGCTCACCTGAAACAGGTGCTTGAGATCGATTTTGGCAAAGACGCCTTCCGAAACTTGCATGTGACAGTATGTGACGACCACGGCGGAATCCTTAATGTGATCAACTTCCACTATCCGGACTGGGTTACCATAGAACGAGGCTCTATCATTGATAAGGTGAGAGACATTATTTTCAGTAAGTTTCCCGACGCAACAGGATACCACGTGGAGCCCCTGAAGTTCAGTGCCCCGAAAGTGCACGTGAAACCGGAACGGATCGAGATAAGTAAGCGATATCGTGTTGGTGACAAGCCGGCAGACTCGAGCGGTAAGCTGAAACTGGAAGAGGTTGATGTGTAAGGCCCGAGGTAATGTCTGTGTGACTTTTCGCGGGCAACATTATGGCGTAGAATATGCAGTGAAAAAATTTAGGTATGGGTTGATGTACCTGATCTTAGGTATATTCTCGCTTCTCTTTTTTGCTCCAACCGCCACGTACGCCAGTATTTACGGTTACGTGGATGAGAGCGGGGCTTACCACTTCACCAACATAAAGCCTGCGAATAAGCAGTACCAAATCATCGTGGAAACAAAAGAGCCGGCGCGCGGAGTGCAGAAGCTGGCGCGCCCGTGGCGTAACGATGAAGAGAGGTCCGGCTTGATTAACCAGGCGAAAACTTTCTTAGGCGTACCTTACAAGCTTGGCGGGGATAACGTCAACGGCATAGACTGTTCCGCCTTTGTTAAAAGGATGTTTTCCCTGGTCGACGTTGCCCTGCCGAGGACCGCCAGAGAGCAGTACGATGTGGGCAAGAGAATCTCCAGACAGGAACTTACAATGGGCGATCTCGTCTTTTTCAGAACCAAGCGCTATGAACAATATCCGACGCACGTGGGTATCTACATGGGAAATGACCAGTTCATTCACGCATCAGCCCTGAACAAGGGTGGGGTGAGGGTCGACTCCCTATCCTCAGATTTCTATAATGCCAGATTCATCGGCGGTTCTCGCCTAAAGGCTCTCCCGGAGGGGAGCTCTGCTTCTATCGTGACAGCATCGAAGTAATTGGACGCTACGGCTCAAGAGCCACACCGCCCACACAGTTTGCGGCTTGACTTGGTATCTGCCGTGTGGTACCTACTTCGCAGGGTACAGGGCGGCTGTGCCTTGCGCACCCACACCGAAAAACAGCGGATAGGGATCAGTCGTATGGGTAATTACCCGCACATCTTTGCCCCGGGTCGCATTGGCGCTTTGGCGATCAGGAACAGGATAAAGTATGCTGCTACAGAGACAAACTTTCCCTTCGGCGATGGGTTCGTGAGCGACAGGGAAGTAGCTTACATGGAGGCACAGGCGCAGGGCGGCGCCGGCATCGTGACCACCCAGGGCGCCTATGTGGATGAGCGGGGTGAAGGCAAGGGTTTTAGAGGCATGATGGCCATATGGGACGATCGGTTCATACCTGGACTTGCACGAATAGCAGATGGCATAAGGCGAAATGGCGCTCTCTCTGCTCTTCAGCTCCTGCACTGCGGGAGAGAGGGCGGTGTTGAACTCGATTATTGCCTGATGCCGTCTGTTGTGCCGCAAAAGCTTTCCTATTTCAAACCGCCTCGCGAGATTAGCAATGCCCAGATAAAGGAATCGATTACTGATCATGTCAAGGCGGCGCGCCGTGGGGTTGAGGCTGGCTTTGATATGATAGAAATCTCGGGCATCGTTGGCTACCTGCTCTCGACCTTCATCTCCCGTTACACGAATAAAAGGCAGGACGAGTACGGCGGCGATATCAGGGAGAGGTGCCGATTGATGAAGGAGGTGCTGGAGGCAGTTAAAGCAGAGGTGGGGAAGGACGTACCTGTCGGCATCCGGCTCTGTGGCCTTGAACTCCTCGATGACCGCGGAGGCAACACGCTGGAAGAAAGTTTAGAGAGCTTTCGTATAGCCGAAGAAGCAGGCGCCGACTACCTGAGCGTCACCATAGGCTGGCATGAATCCTCGGTACCCGTCATCACGAGAGACGTGCCCATGGGTCACTGGCTCTGGGTGGCAAGAAAGGTGAAAGAGGCTGTGAGCGTCCCGGTCATGATGGCTTTCCGCCAATTCACCCCGGACGTGCCGGAACAGGCGATCGCCTCCGGTGCCATTGACTTCTGGGAAGCTTGCAGACCCATGATCGCGGATCCTGAAATACCACACAAGATTGCCGAGAACAGAGAAAACGAGATCATCCCTTGCATTGCTTGTAATCTCTGCTTCTCCCGTCTCTATTTTCACCAGCCTATCATGTGTTCAGTCAGACCATCTCTTGGCCATGAAGGAGAGCCTGCATGGGGATACCGCACCTTTATCCACACCCAAAAGAAGAGGAGGGTGGTGGTGGTCGGTGGCGGGCCGGCGGGACTGCAGTGTGCGGCAGTTGCTGCGAATAGAGGGCACAAGGTGACGCTGTGGGAGAAGAACGAGCACCCTGGCGGTGCCATTCTTCTTGCGTCCCGCGTGGATGAGGGCGCCGAAGAACTCTTGCGCCCGATACGATATCTTGAGCATGCGTGCCTCAAAGCAGGTGTTGAGATGAAGACGGGATGTGACGTAACGCCCGAAGCCCTCTCAACGCAGGACACAGATGCTATCGTGATTGCCACGGGCGCGTCTGAAAGCGTTCCGACTGCCATTACCGGGCTTCCTGTTTTCTCTCCAGCAGATATCATCGGCCAAGGCGCAAGACCATCGGGTAAGGTGCTGATCCTCGGTGGGGCGGGCGTGGGGCTCGGCGTGGCTGTTTTTCTTCTCCGCCAGGGGGCTTACGACCTGTTCGTCATCGAAGAGGGAGCGAAACTGGGCAGAGACGTCAACCCGTTCTATCTCTGGGGGTACATGAGAATTCTGAAGGAAGGGAAAGCCACCCTGCTCAGAAGCGCCCGCCTTCTCGATGTTGCTGGGGGGATGGCTCGCATATCGGGTATGCGGGGAGAACAAGTCATCGAGATTGACGCTGTAATTGCAGCACAAAGAGAGCCTGCCGGATCCTGGTCGCGGGCGCTGCAAGGCTCAAGCAAGGAGATCTATTTTGCCGGTGATGCAAAAAGGCCAAGGCGGCTCAACAACGCAATCCATGATGGCTACCGGGTAGGGATGAAGATCTGATGCTGCCTGTCATTGACGAAACCACCTGCACGGGCTGCGGCGCCTGTATCGAGGTCTGCCCGCCGAGGGCCCTCATCATGAAGCAAGAAAAGGCCATTCTCGACAAAGATTTCTGCGAGGAGTGCGGATTCTGCGCTGCCGAGTGCCTTGTGGGCGCAATCGCAATACCCTTTCCGACGCTGGCCGCTTCGACTTGACGCCCTGTCCGGCAAGTATCAGTTTGCGGAATTGTATTACGTCCTTGTGCTGGCACTCCACGGAGAGAAAAGTAACTATTCGGCTCTATCCGTCAGGCGCTTCCCCCCATCCCCCTACCGCTTCGTTCGGGTACCCGCATGCGGGTGTGGCTCTCCACCCTGCCGGGAGCCTCACAGACTTTTCTTCGCTCCATTCCGCGATGCACGTCGGACGCAACACAATTCCTCTTTTCGGGACAATCTTGTGTAGTGAACCTTAGCGGCAGGACACTAGGACCGTTTTTGCGAAAGCCACGTCTGGATCACGTCGCACTGATCAGGCGACGTGGGACAGATTCCTGACTCGTCGTCCATTTCTTCGCAGCTCTCACAAATGTCCCAGTGGCCGCAAGGAGTGCCCGGAGTGAGCTCCTGATCGCACTCGAGACACCAGACATAGTCGCACGCTTTGCAGACGCCGACTGTTAAATCCTCCTCGCCGTCAGGCCCTTCAGTCATGCCTGTCTCGTCGCTAGCACATCGTGGACAGTCTCCGACAAAGACGGCCCTGACGAACTCGTCCTCGGATTCAGAGTCCTCTGCCAGCCGCACCAACTCATCCCGCGCTTCTTCGGGCATGGTCTCCCAGAGCTTCTCGAACTCCTGCTTCTCCTGAGCTTCTTTTGTTTTTTTCCCGCTTCCCCTGGTACTTTTCTTCCCGTTCTTTTTCATCTGGGTTTGGCTCCTTAAGCGGTAGCTAATGTCTAGTTCTTCAAATATAGCACACCTGGCGTTAATTACAACAAGACGCCTTGTTTCTCCGGACGCGCAACTCTGTTATTATATTCGCGAGGTCGTACGCAGATGTTAGGACTGAATGTTTATACGAGTAACCGGCTGGAAACCCTCGTTGAGCAACTGGCCGGTGTAGTTGCGGAGCCTCTTTCTTCACCTTTTGTGAGTGAAGTGATCGTTGTCCAGAGCAAAGGTATGGAGCGGTGGCTGTCGATGGAGCTCGCTACGAGGGTTGGTGTATGGGCCAACTGCCGATTCCCTTTCCCCAACAGGTTCACGTGGGAGATATTCGAAGCAGTTTTGGGGGGCGTTTCTGATCTTGACCTTTTGGGCCCCGAAGTAAACGCGTGGCGCATCGTCAAGATTTTGCCCGACTGCCTCGCAAGAGAGGGATTTGAAGCCTTGCGTCTATACCTGGGCAGTACCCAGCCTGGCCTTAAGAAGCTGCAATTGGCCGAACGCATCGCGGACATCTTTGACACGTATGCGGTCTTTCGGCCGGAACGCGTACTCGGATGGGACCGTGGTCTTGAGCACCATTGGCAGGCCCAGCTTTGGCGCCTTCTTTACAGTGGAGAAAGGTTTACACATCGGGCCATGATCTGGAGAGACGCGCTTACGGCCCTTTCGGCTCCACACGGCGATGATGGCGCCAATGCACTGCACCCTGCGCACGCTCTGCCAGAGCGAGTCTCTGTTTTCGGCATCCCGGCTCTTCCAAGGTATCACCTTGAGATCTTGAAGGCGCTTGCAGATCGTATCCCGGTACACCTCTTTCTCTTCAATCCATCGAAGGAGTACTGGGTCGATATTGTCCCTGAGAGAAGGATTGTCAGTGCGGAGCGGGCGGAGAAAGAAAAATCCTCTTTTCCTTTGGAGATGCATTTTGAGATAGGCAACCCGCTGCTTGCATCACTTGGCACGTTGGGGCGGGATTTTTTCCGTGCCATCCTCGACCTGGAATCAGAGCCAATATCTGACTTTGACGATCCGGGAGAGGGCTCCCTCCTGGCAGCCATCCAGTCTGATATTTTGAACTTGCGGAACAGGGGCGAGAAAGGGTTGAAAGCCGACATCGATTCCCGAGATGCGTCTCTCCAGATCCACTCCTGTCATAGCCCGTGGCGCGAAATAGAGGTCTTGTACGATACGCTGCTAAACTTCTTTGGGGCTCGCCGGGACCTTACTCCCAGGGATGTTCTTGTCATGACCCCGAACGTGGAGACTTACGCGCCTTATATCTCGGCTGTGTTTGACGCCTGCCAGGACGAGAGGAAACGGATCCCTTATTCCATCGCCGACAGGCGTGTGCCATCGGAAAGCCTTGTCATAGATCTGTTTCTCAAGATCACCGGTCTTTGCAAAAGCCGCCTCCAGGCTTCTCAGATCATGGATATACTCAGCTCGACCATTGTCAGAAGCAGGTTCGATCTTTCTGCGGAGGAGATCGACGTGATTCACCGGTGGGTTGCCGACACACGCACGCGCTGGGGCATTGACGGAGAACACAGGACAATCTTTGGTTTGCCTGCCTTTGAGGGAAACAGTTGGAGAGCCGGCATAGAGCGGCTCATTCTCGGATATGCTCTGCAGGGGAATGGAGAAGAACTCTTCATGGACAGGCTGCCTTATCATGGCGTCGAGGGAGATGAAGCAAAAATACTGGGACGTTTTCTAGAGTTTATGGAGCAGCTCTTCAACACTGTGCGAGATCTCGAGGTCCCCAGAACGCTTGGTGAGTGGAGCGACGCTCTTGATCTCCTGAGATCAGCATTCATCACGGAAGACGATGATACGGCCGCTGACACGCAGCTGTTGCGGACTCAGCTCAAAGAGCTGAAACGTCTTCAGGAGCTTTCTGGATTCGAGGACGCGGTGGAGATTGAGGTAGTGCGATACTATCTTTTGACGCAGCTTAAATATGTGCAGCTTTCCAAGGGATTCCTCACGGGCGGTGTCACTTTTTGCGAGATGCTGCCCATGCGGAGCATCCCCTTTCGGGTCGTGGCTCTCATCGGCATGAACAATGATGCATATCCGCGGGAGGAGCGTCCCGTGGGCTTTGACCTTATCGCTCAGGATCCGCAACCGGGAGACCGCTCGCTTCGGGATGAGGACCGGTATCTGTTTCTCGAAGCCTTGCTCTCTGCCAGAGAGTTTTTCTACGTCAGCTACGTCGGCCAGAGCGTCCGGGACAACAGCGTGATTCCGCCCTCGGTACTGGTGAGCGAACTCCTCGATTACTGCGAGCAAGGTTTTTCGGCGCGCCATTCCTCATCGACTACCGGATTTCTCGTCACCAGCCATCGTCTTCAGGCGTTCAGCCCGGCTTATTTCACGGGCAAGGGGCGGCTCTCTAGTTACTCGCAGGAAGATTTTGACACCGCAATAGCCCGGTCGAGCCCGCGTCACGAAGCCGCGAGATTCATAGCAAGACCTTTGAGCGAGCCACTCCCGGAATTGAAACAAGTTAGCCTACAGGATCTAAAGAGGTTCTATCAAAACCCGGCCCGCTATATTCTCAACCAGAGGCTGGGGATTTATCTGGAAGAGCCTGAGCGCATCCTCCAGGGCGAGGAGCCATTTTCCGTGGAGGGCCTCGACCGTTACATGCTGGGTGATCTGCTGACAAGAAAAGCCCTCCAGAGCGAGGAGTTGAATCAATACCTGGCCGTGGCGCGCGCACAGGGCATTCTGCCTCCAGGCGTACCCGGAGAGCTCGCCTTCAATAGTCTAAAAAGCCAAGCAGAAGCTTTTGCCGGACAGATCAGGCCACATGTGGCCGCGCAGCAACTCGCGCCAATCGAGGTGGATCTTGAGATAGCGGGATTCGGCATATCGGGTCGTCTCGATGGCATTTGGCCTTCCGGTATCGTCGCCTTTCGTGTGGCTAAGGATAAAGGCAGGTATCAGCTTGCGGCCTGGATCGATCATCTCATCCTGAACCAGTCAAGAAAACAGGGATACCCTGACACGGCCCGGTTGATCACGCAGGATAAGGCTTGGCTTTACCGTCCCGTAGAGGGGAGCGCTGAAATTCTCGAAAAATTGCTTCATCTCTACTGGCAAGGGCTTACCGAGCCCCTCAGGTTTTTCCCTGAATCCTCCCTCAACTTTGCAGAACGCATAAAGAAGGGGGAAAAGATTCCTGAGGCGCTGAAGGCCGTGCAAACCGTTTGGGAGGGGTCTGATTTTGTGCAAGGTGTCATCGGCGAAGGTTCTGATCCTTATTTCGATCTCTGCTTCGGCGAGGCGGATCCGTTTATTGATCCTTTCAGCGAGATTGCGATCGCGGTTCTTCGGCCACTCGTGGAACATCGGGAGAAAGTGCGATGAACCTTCAGCGCACCCCGGCCACATTTGATCCGCACGACGTCCCTCTTTCGGGGTGGAACCTCGTGGAAGCAAGCGCTGGTACAGGCAAAACTTACGCGCTGGCCGGGCTGTATGTGAGGCTGCTTATTGAAAAAGGCCTTTCTACCCCAGAAATCCTTGTGGTGACTTTTACGAAAGCCGCCACCGATGAGCTGAAAGGCAGGATACGCACAAGGATCAAAGATGCTTTACAGGCCTTTACTCACGGACCAGGTACGGATGAGTTTCTTGCGGGCCTCGTGTCGAGGACGAAGAATCACGAGCGCGCCCGGCGCTTCCTGACAGACGCTTTACGGACGTTCGATGAGAGCGCCATCTTTACCATTCACGGATTCTGCTTACGGGCTTTGCACAACCACGCATTTGAAAGCGGATCACTCTTTGATACGGAGCTGCTTGAAGATGAAACAGACATGATCAAGGAGATGATCCACGACTTCTGGAGGATCAATTTTTATCAAGGGTCAGAACAGTTCTTCAGTTGCATCAGCACCTGGGTTGACCCGGAGAAGCTTCTTGGGCTTGTGCGTCTCTGCTGGAGAAATCCATTTCTGCGTGTGCAGCGGGGGACGCCTGCAGACAAAGTTGCGCCTTCTGCCGCGGAACAGGCCTGTCTTGGCGCATTTTCAAGGGCTGCTGCTTCCTGGCGCGCTTCGCGAGGGGAGATAGAGGATATCCTCGCCCAGGACCCTGGCCTCAGCAGGTCCATCTACACTGAGCACGCCGTGGCCAGAGTGATTGAAGAGCTTGACGCCTATTTCGCGTCAGGTTATTTCCTGCCGCGACCCGATGCCCTCGACTATTTTTGTTTCGATCCGCCGGTGAAAGCGACTGCCCTGAAAAAGAGGGCTCAACCTCCTGCGCACCCGTTCTTCAGCCAGTGCGAATTGCTCCGCCAACGGCTCAGTGAGACCAACCTGTGTTATGACCAGAAGCTTGCTGAGGTGCGGGAAGCGCTGATTCAGTTTATCAAGCGTGAGTCCTCACAAAGAAAACTCGAAAGAAACGTGCGCACTTTCAGTGACCTTCTTCTTGACCTGCACGAAGCGCTTGAAGGAGAAGGGGGCCCGGAGCTCGCAGCTTCGCTGAGATCGCAATACAAGGCTGCGCTTATCGACGAATTTCAGGACACGGATCCTGTCCAGTACGCCATATTCAAGAGAATATATGGTCATGAGGGCTCCACGCTCTTTCTCATAGGCGACCCGAAACAGGCCATCTTCGGCTTCCGGGGAGCCGATCTGTTTGCGTATATCAGGGCCTCGGGAGATGTGGCGCAGCGCTTCAGCCTGGACAGGAACTGGCGCTCTTCGGAGCCGCTCATAAGGGCCGTCAATGCCATTTTTGGCAGGCCTGGAAGCCCGTTCCTGCTTGAACCGGTGGAGTATCTTCCGGTGAAGGAAAGCGGGGCAGCGCGAGTAGAGCTCACGAGTAACGGCATACCTGACCCTTCGCCTTTCAAATTGTGGTTTCTTCCGCGACGACCGGATGGCAAGCCGCGCACAAGAGGCTCTGCGCGGGAGGCGCTCTACCGCGGGGTCTGTTACGAGATCGAAAGACTTCTCGTATCGGGGTGCGAGAACGAGACATTATTGGGGGACCGTCCTCTCGCTGCGGGTGACATCGCTGTCATCGTGCGGACTAACCGTGAAGCGCAGGAGATGCAGTCTGCGCTAAAGCAGGCCAACATCCCCAGTGTCGTCTACACCGGTGAGACTGTTTTCAAGAGTCATGAGGCTCTGGAGCTGGGGCAGATATACCAGGCTGTGATGGATCCCACGGATGAAGGAAGGGTTAAGGTCGCTCTCGTGACGAAGATGATGGGAGTATCCGGGGACGACCTTGCGAATATGCTCCAGAATGAGAATGCGTGGGAACAGTGGCTCAACCGGTTTGACGAGTACCGACTGCTCTGGCTGCGTGCAGGGTTCATCAGCATGGCACGAGCGCTGGTGGCGCGCGAGAAAGTAAAGGACCGCTTGGGATCTCTTCCTGACGGGGAACGGCGCTTGACCAATCTGTTTCATCTGCTCGAACTCCTGCATCGGGCTTCGATAGAGGAGAAGCTGGGCATGGAGGGGCTTATCAAGTGGCTGGCCGAGAGACGCCAGCCGGCCAACAACGGCCCGGACGTCGCGCCGGAGGAGCATCAGATGAGACTCGAAACCGACGAGATGGCAGTCAAGATTGTGACCGTGCACAAGAGCAAAGGCCTTGAATATCCGATCACCTTTTGTCCTTTCCTGTGGGGCGCTTCCACGGCAACTCAACCTGTATTGACCTATCACGACAAGGAGGCTGATTATCAGTCGGTAATAGACGTATCGATGCATTCGGATGAGACAGCCAGGGAGTGCGCCGAGGCGGAAGAGTTGGCCGAGAACATCAGACTGACCTATGTGGCGCTGACGCGGGCAAAGTGCCGATGCTACGCGGCATGGGGTTACATCAACAATTCTGAAACATCTGCACTCGCTTACTTGCTCCATGGCGCCAGCCTCGGACGATGTGACTTTACCGCCCTCGACCAACACATGAAGAGCCTCTCCGACGAGGCGCTCACATCCGAGCTTGCCTCTCTCGTTCGAAAGTCGGAAGGGGCCATTGAAATACTTCCGGTGCCGGAGGTGAGAGGCGCACAGTACGCCATCGCGCAGCCGGCCCTCCAACTGCTGCAACTGAAGCTCTTTACGGGACGGATCGACTCGGCTTGGCGGGTATCGAGCTTCTCAGCCCTCACAACAGGAAAAGACGAGTTAGCAGATTTGCCGGATCGCGATAAGGGTCTGCGACAAGACTCTTTATCCGTCGAGCATGCTGAACATGCGCAGGCTGGCCGCGGCATGTCGATCTTTACGTTTCCGGCAGGCCCGAGGGCGGGTAGCTGCTTACACGACATCTTCCAACACATCGACTTCAGCAGATTTGAATCGGATGAAACAAAGGCATTGGTTTCTGAGACGTTGGAGCGTTACGGCTTTGCATCCGACTGGACCGACACGGTCTGTATTCTCCTCAGGAACGTGCTAACAGCGCCCCTGGACATGAGCGATTCTTTCACCCTTTCCTCATTAGAGCAGGTCGATCGATTGCACGAACTGGAGTTTCACGTACCTTTGGCGTTGATCACGCCACAAGGGTTGGCCAGTCTTTTCAAACCCGGAGAGGGCCGTGACAAAGACTCTATGGCCACGCTGATCAGGAGGCTCGGTTTCAAGCCTGTCAAGGGAATGCTCAAGGGCTACATTGACCTGGTGTTCCGGCGCGGCGACGGATACTACATCGTCGATTGGAAATCAAACTATCTGGGTGCGACTCTTGAAGACTACAAAACAGAACAGTTATCGAACGTGATGGAGCGGGAGTTTTATACACTTCAGTCTCATATATATGCGGTTGCCTTGCATCGGTTCCTGGAAGTACGCCTCGCCGATTACCAGTATGAGCGGCACTTCGGAGGGGTATACTATCTCTTCCTCAGGGGAATGAATCCTGCGGAAGGCCATGGCATTCTATTCGACCGGCCTTCTCCGGAGCGTATCAAGGCGCTCGCAGGGTACATGATAGGGAGATAGCGTGTTCGATAGAGCAGGAACGCATCCGAATGCCGGACTATACACTGATCTCGATCTTCATTTTGCGAACTGGATGGTAAGGCTGTCGTCCGGCGCTGGCACAGATTCACTGAACGAGCTCTGGTTTGCCGCCGCACTGGCAAGTAATGCCGTGAGCAGGGGACACATCTGCGCTTTGCTCCCTGATTGGGCGGGCAAGCCCGTGGAGGATCCGGAGAGGCTTGGTACCCAGGGGCAAAAATTTCCCGATCTTTTGGAGTGGGTGGAGAGGCTGAAGGCAGCCCCGGTCGTGGGTTCGCCCGGCGAATTCAAGCCGTTAATTCTCGATGAAAAATATAGACTCTACCTGCAGCGTTACTGGGCGTACGAAGGGCAGCTCGCCGACGTGCTCGTCGCAAAAGCGCAAAGCCCTAAGAGGTCGATAGATGAGCAACTCCTCAGAGACGGCCTTCAAAGACTCTTTCCGCAGCCTGATGAGGGGGAAATAAACTGGCAGCAGGTTGCCGCGCTGGCAGCCATTCTGAATGGTTTGACGATTATTTCCGGTGGCCCGGGCACAGGCAAGACTTTTACCATGACAAAGATTCTCGCACTCATGGTCGAGCAGGCGAGAGGCCGAAGCCTGGCCGTGGCCCTTGCGGCCCCGACCGGTAAGGCCGCAGCCCGCCTGAAAGGGGTCATAGAGCAGAGTAAGGGAAGTCTGAACTGCTCTGCCGGGGTGAAGGCCCTGATCCCACAAGAAGCATCAACCATTCACCGTCTTCTGGGATCGATGCGCAGAGGGGGTTTCAGATTTAACAGGAATAATCATCTGGCCTACGATGTGGTGGTGATCGACGAGACATCCATGAGCGATCTTCCCATCATGGCAAAGCTGGCGAGCGCGCTCAAAGGAGATACACAGTTTATCCTTCTCGGGGACAAGGAGCAGCTCTCGTCTGTGGAGCCCGGGGCTATTTTTGGCGAGATCTGTGAAGCTGCCGGCGTTAACAATTTCTCGTCAGCTTTCAGACAGAACGTCAGAAGACTTACAGGCTACACACTGCCGGAGGCGAGAGAAAAACCTTCTGCCTTGATTGATTCGGCAGTGCTGCTTGCGAAGAATTATCGCTTTGGTACCCAAAGCGGTATCGGTATGTTGAGTGCTTTGGTCAACGAGGGAGATGGCAGGGCTGCGCTTGAGCTTCTCAAAACGGGCGGCTTCCGAGATATCTCGTGGCAGGATGTCCCTCCAGTTGAAAAGCTCGCCGGGGCATTGGAACGGCATTCCCTTGAGTATTACGCTGATTGCTTGAAGGTTGATGAACCTGTCAAAGCGTTTGCACTCTTCAACAGGTTTCACATGCTCTGTGCTCTGCGTGAAGGGCCGTATGGTGTGGTCTCCGTCAATCAGATGATCCAGCAGTTCTGCGCCAGGCGAGGGCTTATTAAACGGGAGGGTAGATGGTACCGCGGACAGCCGCTCCTGGTGGTCGAAAACGATTACCGTCTGAGGCTCTTTAACGGAGATGTGGGTATTCTCATCCATGATCCTGAAACGGCAAGTCTCCGCGTTTTCTTTCCCTCAGAAGAGGGTACATTCAGGAAGATTCTGGCGGGCAGGCTTTCCGCCTGCGAGACAGCACACGCGATAACCGTGCACAAGAGCCAGGGCTCTGAGTTCGAGCATATCCTTGTTCTGCTTCCTGACAGGTACTCTGAAGTGGTTACCCGTGAGCTCATCTACACAGCCATCACGAGGGCACGAAGGCGCGTTGAAGTCTGGGGAAGGGACGAAGTCTTTGTCGAAGCGGTTTCCTCCCCGACGCGTAGAGTATCCGGCCTGCAGGACCGACTGAGAAACGGCACGAGATGAGGTATGGCAGAATATTTGCTAGTGATGTCTTTATGCACGTGCTCTTTAGACGGGTGCTTCAGAATCTCCACGTTAGATCGAATCTTCTGCAACGGCTTAAGAGGAGACCATGAGGGACATAATTCATAAGCTTTTAGTCGTGTGCGGCGCGGCGCTGGTAGTCCTGAGATTGTTTCCGTCTGACTCTGGAGGGTGGATTTCAAAGCTGTTCTATGATGACGTGATCAATGTCCGCATTGAAGCAATGGCTACGCAGCTCGTCTCTTTTCTTGGTTTTACGTCGACTGCGTATGACCAGTTGGCATCCAATCTGAGCTCGCTCGTTCATCTATTTGCGCTTCTCCTCCAGGCAGTTGTGATCGCCTTCGTTTTTTTCATTCTCACGCGGTGGATATAGACGAAGGTTCTCTCAGGGTTCGCGCAGGAGAGGCTACGTACATTTCAAGGCACTGTCACTACGCCTTTACGATCTTCACCTTGCTCAGGTCGATCTCACCCAGACCCCGCTTATACGCGGTGGTGGTGATTGATACCTCCGTCGGCTTGAGCCCGAAAAGTCCAGTCGCATAGGCGTCCGCCGCAACCATGTCCGTCGAAGCGATGAGTTTGTTGAGCACTTTCACGTCGCCAAGACTTCCTCCGGTGGGCCCATGGTTAGTGAGGATACGCGTCGCATCTATTATGATGAGGTGGCTCTTTACCGTACTGTTTACGTCGGCCAGCGCATCTTCTATTTCTCTGTGGATGTAACCCCGGTTACCGCCCATAATACCCATGACGTTCTTGCAGGCAAGGGTGAGCCTGGTCAGGCTGTGGTGCTTGGCAATAGGAACGCTGATAAATACATTGGCTGAAAGCGCCTCTGAGTAAAGCTCCCATTCCTTGAGGACGACACCGTTGAGCTTGGTTTTCTTGTAGCGCTCTTCCTCCATCTGTTTCACTTCGACATTCTCTATGCCTTTCAGAGCAGCAGGTATCCCGCTGTTCTCGTATGATCGTCTCGGGTCATTACAGGGATTATCAAAAACTTTCACCCTCTTTGCACCCGCTTTCAGGCATTCTTCAACAATCGCCTTCATCACGAGCGGGTGAGTGGTTGCCGCAAATTCCGGCTTTCTGTCCCAGCCCATGTTCGGCTTGACAACAACGATGTCGCCGGCCTTGACGAACCGTTTGATTCCGCCGAGCGCGTCAATCACGCTTCTCGTGATCTGTGCGTAATCCTTGCCTTCGGAGACGGCAACCACTGGGGGCTCTTTGGCCCACAGGTCCTTGAGAAGCCAATCACCGGCCAGAAGGGAAGAACCGCATACCTTTAAGAAGTCTCTCCGTTTCATCCAGTCACCTCAAAGGCCACAGTATAAACTTTTCTGTCATATCATTGCAATTGGCCCAAGCGACGCCAGCCGTCGAACGTGCCCTTTACCTGAGATTGCCCTATACCGATTTGGATTCAAGATGGAGACCGAGGCGGCAGCGAGGAGCCGACGCAGGCGTACTCAGACGTACGTCGAGGAAGGCGACGCAGCGACAACGAAGGTATACGCCTGAAGGCGAATCGGTATCATTTCTTTTGGCCTTCACCGACCAGAGGAACAAAAGCCACGGCGCCTAACTCCTTAACCTCCAACTTGCTCTGTCTCTTTGTGACGAGCGTGAGGTTCTGAGAGAAGACCGTGTTGCCGAGGGGAATGATCAGCCTTCCCCCTTCCTTCAGTTGGGCGAGGAGCGGAGGGGGTATGTGGTTTGGCGATGCGGTGAC
>Ga0335070_10003129_pt1 | contig 19225 bp, 18 predicted proteins | sample Lox_Sample_13_FD_206722 | JGI IMG/M metagenome (GOLD analysis project Ga0335070, IMG submission 206722) | Soil microbial communities from Loxahatchee National Wildlife Refuge, Florida, United States - Lox_Sample_1.3 | ecosystem: Environmental > Terrestrial > Soil > Wetlands | place: USA... | reverse complement strand
GTTGACTCGTTGCGTGCCTACGCCGACATGCTGGGTAATTCGAAGGATCCTGGTATTAAGGAGCTGCGTAAAGCACTTAATGACCACCACGACACAATCAAGGCGTCCGATATGCACGAAACGTTCATGCACTTCATCAACGGCAACAGGACAATCAACGAGTCTGCCAAGGATATCGGTGATTACAGTCGTGACGTCGAAAAGGGCTACCGCAAGCTGAGTGAACTGAGTGCCAGCCCGGGTACCTGGAGGAATATGGATGCAATGCAGTTCTCGGGCCAAAAGTCGTCCTCACAAAAGGAGGCACTTAAAGCCAGGGATGACCAGGGCAACTGGGCTATTTCACGAAGTACTGCCGTCCAGATTATGAATTCGACTCCAGCTTGGGCTAACATCAAAGCTGACATGAAGCCGCTTATATGGGCGCGTGCTGCCGGAAAACTGGGTATCAAACCTAATGGCGAGCTTTTCTCTTATCCAACCAAAGACCTCATCACCGACCCGCCAGAACAGCAAATACCCGACGACAAGGTGCCGCCAGCACCATAACATCGATATTTTTGTTCAGGCAGAGCGCAGTTGTACTAATACCTATTAATATGTCAGGATAAGAAAGTGAAAGCAAAAGTAGCAATGATAGCGAAAGCAGAGGAGCGACGCGATGAAAGTGTCGTTTGATGCTACGCGCAAAGTTGCCGGCATCGGCATTGTGCCGTGGACGCGTCTCGGTCCCGAGCGTTGGTTTGCTAATTACAAAATTGCGTCGCTCTACGGCCTGGATGTGGCCGTCGAGGGCGCGCCGCAAGTTATTGCGATGAACGCGTTGAGCGAGGTGGTGAATTTGCCCCGGCTGAACACGCAATCGATGCTGAACAACCAGACATTTCGTGATCTGCTGATTCAGAATTTTAGTGACTCTGACTTCCTGACGTACAAGCCGATCGAAGTGCCAGAGGAGCTGCAAGCTCACGGCATGCGGTTTCTGGAAAACGATCAGCAGCTGGCGAAAAAGTTGGAAAACAAGGCGTATTTCCGGACGCACTTCAGCCCGCTAGGCATTCCGTTTCCAGAGTACACAATTTACGAAGATCATTCGCTCGAACCAACGGCAGAAGCGCTTGAAAAATTGCTGGCGGGTAGGGACGAGGTCATCGTCCAAGATGCGGCGCTGAGCGGCGGCAAGGGCACACATACCGTGCGGGATATGCCGACTCTGACCTATGCATTCGATGCGCTGCGGGACTTAGGCTCGGCCGGTACGCTGGTCGTGTCTGAAAAAATCAATCCAGCGCATGAGCGCACAGTCCAGTGTGTCGCAACGAAGTATGGTGTATTTGTTGGGCCGCTGCAGAAGCAGATTGTGGCGAATCCGCTGCTGGCGAACATGGAAGTTCCCAACGGCGACAAGTTTTGCGGCATTGAAATTTCACGCAGCGACGAATTGCTCGGCACATATCCTGTCATCAAACAGTATGCCGAAACCATCGGCAAAGAATTGTTGGATATGGGCTACCGTGGCATTTTTGGCGTCGATTGTCTGGTTTCGGAGGACGGGCAGGTTTACGTGCTGGAGGTGAACCCCCGGATTACGGGCGCGACGCCGCTGGTGACGATGCTGTACCGCGAGGGCAAAGATATTCCGTTCTATCTGCTGCACCTGCTCGAGCTGATGGGCGCGGACTACGAAATCACCGACCCGACGATTGATCCGGAATATAGCGAAGGTTCGCTGCTGATGTTCCACGCGCACAACAAAACGCCGGCGAAGGTCGCGCAGAATCTGCGCTCGGGTCTGTACGACGATTCGTTGACATATATAAAGGAAGCGATGCGCCTGGATGAGGGCAGTGGCAGGCAAGTGCTGGTTCAGCGCTACATTTCCCCTGATTTCACGGTCAAACCGGGCGGGCGGACGCTGTGTGTCTTTGTTAACTTCCCGACGCTCGATGCTGACGGAAACCTTAATAATGCCACTTCGGACTTGGCGAAAAAAATACATCGCGAGATAATAGTAGAGGAAGTATGACGGCCGACAACAAACAAACAAAAGGCATCCTGGGGCGTGTTGAGCATGTTGCCTTGCCAGAGCTGGGCATAGCAGATATTGCGGCCCGGATTGATACCGGTGCGCGTACATCGTCGATTTGGGCCACGGGGGTGTATACTGATGCTGGCGCAAAGTTGCACTTCACGCTGCTTGATACCAAGAGCGAGCATTACACCGGCCACGAAATTATCACGAAATCGTACACCAAAACGGTCGTCGCGAGCTCGAACGGCGCGACCCAGGAACGGTACAAGGTCAAGCTTCTCCTGAAGATAAAGGGGAGAAACATCCGGGCGTCGTTCACGCTCGCAGATAGATCCTCGCTCGTCTATCCAGTACTGATCGGCCGGAGCGTGCTGAGAGGCAAATTCGTCGTCGATGTCGAACACGGCAAACCACACAGTCATAAAGAAAAAGCCCGCACGGCGGCATTAAGAAAAAACTTGAAATCGGAAAGGTCACAGTCATGAAAATTGCAATCCTCAGCAAAGGCGGCGCGAACTATTCGACCCGACGATTAAAGGAAGTCGCGCTAGCACGCGGCCACGAAGTAGAAGTTATCAACTATGCGAAATGCTATGTGTCGATTGAAAAAGACAGCCCGGTCGTGCGCTACAAAGGTAAGTCGCTGCACGATTTCGACGCCATCATCCCACGCATCGCCCAAAGCTACACGCGGTACGGTACCGCCATCGTCCGCCAGTTCGAAAACCAGGGTGCATTCTCGACGTCCAGCTCGATTGCGATCGTACGTTCGCGCGACAAATTGCGTGCGTATCAGATATTGGCCAAGGCAGGGGTTAACATTCCCAAGACCGTGTTCGCCCGCGAGACGGCAAACTTTGAGGACGTCGTCGCCCTAGCCGGCGGTGCGCCGCTGATTATCAAGGTCGCGCGCGGCACGCATGGCAACGGTGTCGTACTGGCCGAAACGCACAAGGCGGCCAAAGCCGTAATGCAGGCATTTTATGTCGAGGGCGTGAACTTTTTGGTACAAGAATTCGTCAAGGAATCTGCCGGCGAGGATATTCGTGCGCTGGTCGTTGGCAGCCGCGTTGTTGCCAGCGTCAAGCGTCAGAGTCTGGATGGCGATTTCCGCAGTAATACACACCAGGGCGGCGAGGGTGTACCTGTCAAGCTGACCGAAGAGGAAACGAAAACCGCTGTCAGGGCGGCCAAAGCGATGGGACTGCCGATCTGCGGTGTCGACATGATGCGCAGTGAGCGCGGTCCGCTAGTACTTGAGGTTAACTCATCGGCAAGTTTGAAAACACCGGAACAAATTACCGGCCGCGACGTTGCGTCGAAAATCATTGAATACATCGAGCTGAACGCGAAGCGCCGTAAAAAGAAAGACAAAGTGGGGGCATAAAGTCCTATGCCGCGCTGGATGAAAACCATCCTCGTGTTAGTGGCTATTATTACCGGCGGTGCGCTGCTGTGGTGGCGCATGAATACCGACCAATCAACGTTGAGTCTGGACCGGCACCGCTATTTTGTGAGTGTCATGCGCACCGAAGACGAGCTGGAGCGGGGTTTGTCGGGCACGGACAGTTTGCCGACCGACCATGGGATGTTGTTCGTCTTTCCGAGCGATAATAAATGGCAAATGTGGATGAAGGACATGAAATATCCGATCGATATGGTGTGGCTGAATGACTACGAACAGGTTATCTATACCGTCAAAGACGCCGAACCATCCAGCTATCCTCACACGTTCACGCCGAACGACCCGGCCCGCTATGTAATTGAACTGCCAAGCGGTACAATAGACCGGACGGGCATCAAAAACGGCGATGTTGCCGGCTTCCCGTCGGGGGTATAAGTTTTATGAACATCGTCATCGTACTGGGTATTATTATTGCGGTATTATTTGCCGTCACGTATTTTACGCGTCGCCGCTTCGGCGTTTTGGGGCTGGCTTTGTGCGCCGGCTATTTGCTTTCGACCATGTGGACGGGCGACGTGACGCCGTGGATTGAAGGCGCAGGCGTTGAGCTTGTTGCCCCTCCGCTCTCAAGTCTCGTCGCAGTAGGGCTTGTCCTGTTGCCGGCAGTCCTACTGCTCTTTAGCGGTCCGACGTATCACAAAAAGTTGCCGCGGCTGCTGGGCGCGGTGCTGTTTGCGCTGCTGGCTGCGGCCTTTATGCTGGGGCCGCTCGGCAATAGTTTGTCACTCGATGCCATGGGAACGAAAGTCTACCAGCAATTGGTCGACAACAAAAACGTCATCATTACGGTCGCAATCGCGTACGCGCTCTACGATCTTTTGATTCTTAAAACGCCTAAGCCCAAAGACAAGAAGTAACTAGCCGCGCACGTCGGCGTCGTTCATGATTTGGTCGAGCATAGCCATGCGGATGTAGAGGCCATTGCCGGCCTGGCGGAAATATTTGGCCCGCCGATCGTCGTCGACTTCGGTTGAAATTTCTTTGACGCGGGGGAGCGGGTGCATGATGATGGCGTGTTCGGGGGTAACCTTGAGCGTTTTTGCATCAATCGTGAATTCGAGTTGTTTTTCGATGGCTTCTTCTTTGTTCATCGTGTCACCGAGGCGTTCGAGTTGCAGGCGCGTCCAGTAGATGGCATCCGCGTCACCGAACGCGTCTATGTCTAGAGTGTTCATTTCCGTGTATCTAGTTCCAGTTTTGTCCAGCTTCGCCTTAATGTCATCGCCGATTTGGAATTCAGGAGGTGCAAGGAATGTGATGTCATTACCGGGAAATTTGGATAGCACTTGAGCTAGCGATCGGGCCGTACGGCCGTTTACCAGGTCGCCGCCGATTACGACGTTGAGGTTGTGCAGCTGGCCGAGCTCTGAATTGATCGTATATGCATCGAGCGCTGCCTGAGTCGGGTGTTCGCCCTTGCCGTCTCCCCCGTTGAGTATTGGAATTGTGGCTACGCTTGCGGCGATGTCGGCTTCACCTTTATTTTTCGTCCGCAATGTCATCGCATCGACGCCGTATTCGTTGAAAACACGCACGGTGTCTTCAATCGTTTCACCTTTGGCGGCAGACGAAAATTCGCTGGCGCTTTGAGAGCCGGAAACTTTGATGCCAAGTTTGATAGCGGCAATGTCAAAACTGTGAAATGTACGAGTTGATGGTTCGTAAAACATCGACAACATGATTCGGCCAAAGTGCCTTTGCATAATTTCGCGCCGCGTCGCGATTTTTTGGTCCATTTGCCGAAAATAATTGGCGCCTTCAAACAGTTCAGATAATTGGGCTGGCGTGAACTGCTCGGCATTGAGAATATGTCGCATATTTTTTTGCTCCCCGCGTTAAAATATCCTTCCCATTTTCCATGATTATGGATTTTATGCAAGCCTAAGAGCTTTGGTGAGTTGAGGAAAGGTCGTCAAAGACGACTTTGGCCGCGGTCTCTAGAACACTAATGCCACTTTGCATCGAATCGTTGCTATCCGAATATTCGGCAATATCATAGTTAACGCCATTGCCGTTGACGTTTCCGATACTGTTGATCGTCCATGGGCCTGAAGTTTGCTGGGTATAGGGCATCCAACCATTTTTGACGCGCACCGTGACACCGGCCGGGACTCCGCCGCTAGCGCCCCAGTGCTGGTCCGATTCGACGTGGTCGAGCAGGAAGTTGACGGTGGCTTTAGATGTTGGCGACAGCGGTGACGCTGGGTCGGAAAGCAGGTTCACTACCTTCAGCTGATCGGCGGCTGTTGTCTGCGACCAGCCCCATTGGCCGTCCGTCCGTGCCGTCGTTGACGAGGTGTCAAGTTGGCCGGGGCTGTAGAGGTTCTGCACGCCACCTGCACCGCCGTCCAGTGTCCATAGGGCCGAAGCGGCATCATTGTCGCTGTTCTCGATCATTGGAATGGCATTTTCCAGTTCCCCGCAGGTCATTTGCACTGGCATCGGGATTTCGGGGCAGGTGGTCAGCGGCAAGTTTTTCGCCTGGTTTTGCAGTAGCAATTCCTCCAGGATCGACAGTTTTATAGTACTGGCCGTGTCGTAGGTTTTAAGTTCAGGGTGCGGGTCGAAGTTCGTAGGTTGCGGATACAGATAGGTCTGGTTGGTGGTGCGATCATGGACGGCAATCTGTATATTTCGGTTGCCGTTTAGTGCCGTGGTCAGGTCGGCGGTTAATTTATCAGCGATATTGGGTAGCGGTGCGGCAGCAGGTATCTCAACCGCCACAGGAGCAGCGGTGGGCTGACTTTTTGCCTCTGCCCGATACTCGCATCCGGTCAGCGCAGCACAGGCGAGTCCAATCGCAACAATAGATTTCAGTCTGTCGGTTTTATTTCGCAGCAGTTCCACGTAAAGTTCCAGTTAAATATTGCGTCCAGAATACTCCAAAATAAAAAAAAGACCAAGCGAGAGAGAAATGCTGGCCAAATAAAAAACGCAAAAGGAGGACAAATAACTTTTGCCGAAGTCACTTCATTTGATGTCACTGGCATCGAAATGAAGCAAGGGTGCCGGGGAGTGCACGTGTGGCACTCCCGTTTAAGCCCCAGCTGCGCTCCAGTCAAGAAAAAAGACTCATCTATTCAGATAAGTCTCTTTTCTTGGAGGGTCCAGTGGGGCTTGAACCCACGACACCCTGCTTAAAAGGCAGGTGCTCTAACCGGCTGAGCTATGGACCCGTAAAACTCTAGTAAGAGTAACAATTATTGAGGTAAATGTCAATCTGTTGGCGCGGCGTCAGCATCGATCAGCCAGTGGACCGTTCCGCCGTGCGTCTCGACAATATTTGTGGCTAAACCGACGGGTGTCTGACCGTTGATTTGTGAGGCGGCGACAGCCGCCTTTTTGTCGGCACCGGCAACCAGAATCATGACATTGATCGCACCCTGCAGTGCGCGTAGTGACAGGCTGATGCGATCAGTTGGTGGCTTGGGTGAGTCGTGGATGGGGATGACCAAATCATTGGTTGGCAGTAGACTGTCGTGCCCCGGGAAAATTGACAGTGTGTGCCCATCGTCGCCGACGCCCAGCCATACGAGGTCTAGGCGCGGCAGGCCATTTTTGATTTTGGGCAGGTCACCCAGTTGCAGGGAGTAGTTTTTGGCAGCGTTTTCGGCCGACTGATCCGACAGCGGCCGTAATTTCTCAGTTGGCAGAGCGCCTAGGATCCGGTTGATGGCGTGCCAGTTACTGTCCGGTCCGTCCAGCCGGCCGATGCGTTCGTCACCCATAACCAAGGTGACTTTAGGCCAATCGACGTCGTCCTTATACTTGGCAATCAGTTCGTAGGCAGATAGGGGAGTGGAGCCACCCGACAGCACCCACACGGCACTGCCGTATATCTCGATGGCTTCGTTTAATATTTCGACGGCTTGCCTGGCTGCTGCCTTGGCGAGGAGGTTTTTGTCGTCGAATACACGCACATCACTCATATTTATAGTATGACACATCCTGTATGCTATCTGTATGCTAAATGATATGCAGCTGTGGCGGTTGAGGCGGAAAATTCATTCATCCTGGTTGATTGCGGTGTGTTCTGTGGCAATTGTCATCGGTACGGCGATCGCGGCCCGCATTGATCAAACGCTGTTTGGTTCAGCGGCCTGGTTGGTCTGCGGATTGCTGCTGTTGGCGCTTGTTTTGTGGCGCCAGGCCGCATACTTGCTGCCTGTGGTTGTGATCGCCGGATTGCTAATAGGGCTGTGGCGAGGATCGGCGCTGCAATCGCAGCTGGTCGTGTACCAAAAACTGATCGGTCACTCGGTCGGTGTCGGCGGCGATATCAGCGATGACCCCGACTTAGGGGAGCACGGGGAAGTGCTGGTCCGACTCGGCAATGTGACTATCAACGGGTATGATGTGGCGGGTAAGGTGTATGTCAGTGCTAGCAGCGCCGGCGACATTAAACGAGGCGATAGGTTGACGGTGCGTGGCAAGCTGGGCGCAGGGTTTGGTAGCTTTGCAGCTGTTATGTATCAGGCAAAAGTCGTGTCTGCAAAGAGGCCGCAGCCGGGCGATGTGGCGCGGCAGGTGTGCGATTGGTTTGCTGATAAGGTACGGCTAGGCATTCATGAGCCGCAAGCAAGTTTGGGACTGGGCTATTTGCTGGGGCAGAGAAGGGCGCTGCCGCCGGAGCTGGTGCAGGCGCTGGTCGTAACCGGTCTGACCCACGTCGTCGTCGCCAGCGGCTATAACTTGACGATATTGGTGCGGCTGGCGCGCCGGTTATTCGTGCGAGTTTCAAAGTATCTGGCGACGCTGTCGGCCGGCTGTATGATTGTCCTATTTATGGCGGTAACCGGCGCAAGCCCGAGCATGACGCGTGCCGGGCTAGTCTCGGGGCTCAGCCTGGCCGCATGGTACTACGGGCGGAAATTCCATCCTCTGATATTGCTGCCGTTTGCGGCCGCGGTGACGGTGCTCGTCGACCCGACCTACGCCTGGAATGACTTGGGTTGGCAGCTGAGCTTCGCGGCCTTTGCCGGTGTAATGATTTTGGCGCCGCTACTGCAGCGGTACTTTTTTGGCGACCAGCAACCAGGAACCATTCGACAGATTTTGGGCGAAACAATCAGCGCGTCCATCGTGACGCTGCCGATTATGATGCTGGCATTCGGGCAGTTCAGCAACGTGGCAATCGTCACGAACCTACTGGTGTTGCCGTTGGTGCCGCTAGCGATGTTGCTGACGTTTGCGGCCGGCGTCGGCTCGCTCATTGAGCCGCCGCTAGCGCCAATTATCGGACTGCCGGCACAAGCACTCCTGACATATATGACTGGGGTGATGCAGTATTTTGCCGGGCTGCCGTGGGCACAAACGATCGTGACTATCTCGCCATGGGTGACCGTGCTGGCATACACCGCCATCATCGCCGTCTGCATATATTTATGGCGGGCAACCAACTACAACCTCAGGAACTCAAATATCGTCGAATAGCCCAAGTTTTGGATTAGAAATAATACACATTATGTCCCATGGGACATAATGTGTATAATGAAAGTATGAGTATGGATGGAAAAAAAGTTCCCGCATCGATCGCAGTTCTGAGGGCGCTGATTCCGTACACCGAGCAGAACTTGAAGTTGGTATTTCATCCTGGTCGCTTTTTTGACGAGTTGGAACAATCATCTGGCTACTCAAAGCTGACGTTGCAGCAATCATACTACCGATTAAAAAATCACGGATTCGTGTCTGACGACAAAGTCCCGAATTTGACGGCAAAAGGCCGGCGCCATGTGCGACCGTTCGTCGCAAAGAATCTGGATGGCAACGCCAGATTAATGGTTATTTTTGACATACCGCAGGACTTCAGCCATCAACGACGCCAACTCAGAAACATGCTGCGTCAACTCGGTTTTTCGCAGACACAAAAGAGCGTCTGGATCTCCGACAAAGACTATACGGAAATACTGCAAGAGGCAGTTGGCGAGTTGAAACTTGGCGATTGGGTGGAGCTCTACGAAGCATCAAAAATCAAATAAAATTATACACTTTATGTCTCATGGGACATGTTTTGTATAATTTTATGAATAAGTTTTATGGGTAAGCTGGATAAGATAACAGATATAGAGTATACTAATAGCAAATATTCTAACCCTTGAGGCAAATGTATGTCAGGTCACAGTAAATGGTCTACTATCAAGCGTGAAAAAGGTGCCAAAGACGCCAAGCGTGGTGCTGTTTTCACAAAAATCGGCAATCAGATTGCTATTGCGGCGCGCGGTGGAACCGACGCGACGATGAACTCGGCGCTGGCGCTGGCGATTGAAAAGGCTAAGCAGGCCAACATGCCAAACGCCAACATTCAGCGGGCGATTGACCGCGTGAATGATAAGAACGCCGCTCAGCTAGAGGAAATTACCTACGAGGGCATGGGCCCGGCTGGCGTCGGCATTATTATCGAGACCGCGACCGACAACAAAAACCGCACCTTCCCCGAAGTCCGAAACGCGCTCGTCAAAAACGGCGGCCGCGTGGCGGATGCCGGTAGCGTGATGTTCCAGTTTGACCGCAAGGGTGTGATTCGTGTCGCTGCGTCCGGCGAGGACGCACTGTTGACCGTGCTGGATGCCGGCGCAGAGGACGCTGTCGAAGAGGACGGCGAGCTAGTCGTCTACACCGACCAAAAGGATCTGGCCAAAGTGCGCTCGGCCATTGTTGCGGCGGGCCTGGAAGTCAAAGATGCCGAACTGCAATATATTGGCAAAAACATGATCGAAGTTGATGAACCCAAGGTGGCCGAAAAAGTGCTAAAGGTCCTCGACGCACTCGACGATCTGGATGACGTGGTGAACGTTCATACGAATGTTGATATTACAGCAGAAATTTAAGCATAATTAATTTACTTCACATTTAATACTATGTATATTCTAAGCAAATATGCGAGGGATTAGGGTTGTATTGTCGTTTGTGCTGGCCGTGAGCCAAGTAAGTTTATTTATGCCGCCTGCGAGTGCGCTGAGTAGTTCGGGCGTCGTGATCGCGCAGATGTATCCGGGCGCGAACGGCGTGGCAACTCAGGAATTTGTCGAAATTTATAACAATTCGTCGAGTGTCGTTGATGTGACTGGCTGGTGTCTATATTACATTTCGTCATCTGGACAGACGACGACCAAACTTAGTTGCTTGAAAGCTCCGGACGCCTTAACGAAACTCTTGCTCAAAGCGGGCGGTTACGCGACATTTGTGTCGAACGAATACAAGACAGCTACCGGCGCCAGCGGTGACGCGTACTTCGCGGGCGCCATAGCGGCGACGGCGGGACATGTCAAAATCTTGGACTCGAATGGCACTGAAATGGATCGACTGGGTTGGGGAAGTGCCATAGGTCCTGAAGCAGCAGCCGCAGCAGCTCCGGCAAACGGCAAATCGTTGCAACGGAAAGCGGCTGCGTCGGGGCTTCAGGATACCGACAGCAACGCAAATGACTTTGCCGTCGCGACGCCATTGCTCCACGCATCTGACGTCTATGAAGTCGTCACGTTCGTCGATGTCTGTCCAAATATCGCCGGCGCCCAGGCAGTGATGCCGGCCGGATATCTGGCCGATGAAGCCGGTAATTGTCAGGCCGATAGCTGTCTGAATCTGCCGGGGCTGCAGGTGAGCGTGCCGGATGGCTATGACAGCAACGCGGTGGGCAGTTGTACCCGACAACCTTGCCGGCGTGCAAACGGTGATTCCCGACCATATGGTCCGCGGTGACGGCAACAGTTGTAAATGGGATGTGCCGCCGCTCGAAATCACTGAGATTTTACCAAATGCCATCGGCAGTGATACGGGCAACGAGTTTATCGAGGTGCACAACAACACCAACCAAATGATTGATCTCAGCCTCTATAGCGTCGCGGTTGGAATCAATGGTGACAAAGTGTATGGGTTTCCGGTTGGTGCCACGATAGCGCCGGGTGAGTACCGGGCGTTTAGTGACAGTCTGATGAAATTTACACTGGTGAATACAACCAGTCGAGTGGTGCTGAATGGCATTGATGGATCCGTGCAAGGTGATACGGGTGCATATGATTCGCCGGCTGATGGTGAGAGCTGGGCGCTCATCGACGGGGTATGGCAATACGCGAACCAGCCGACACCGGGCGCGCCTAACAAAGCGTCCCTGCCCGACGAAGTGCCGGTTGATACCACAGATACTTCCCCTGCCCCTTGCCCTGCCGGCAAATATCGCAATCCCCTCACCAACCGTTGCCGCAAGATTTCAACCGCCGGACTGACGCCGTGCAAGGACGGACAGTACCGCAGCGAAGAAACCAACCGTTGCCGCAACATCGTGACGGCGAGTGTGCAAAAACCGTGTAAAGACAATCAATATCGCAGCGAAGAAACGAACCGGTGTCGCAACTTGCCAGCAAGCGCCGTGCCTGAAGCTGCGTTTGCAGTCCAGCCTGTTAAAGACAATGGCGTGGTATTTGTAGGCTGGCTGGCACTTAGCGGTGTTGGATTGCTGGCCGGTGGTTATGCGGCGTGGGAATGGCGGAGCGAACTGGCGGCGCTGTGGCGGCGTGGGCTCGATCGTTTCCATAAATCGTAACCGGGCGGTATACTCGGGGCATGAGAATCATCGGCATCGATCCGGGGACGGGGATTTTGGGCTTTGGCGTTGTCGACGTCAAGGGCGGTAAAGCCAAGCTGGTGACGGGCGGCGTCATCACGACGCCGGTGCATACGTCGATTGATGAGCGGCTGGAGGAAATATTCGACGGCTTGACGGAAATTATTGCCGAGACAAAGCCGGAAGTGATGTCGATCGAGAAATTGTTTTTCAGCCAAAACGTGACGACGGCCATCAGTGTCGCGCAGGCGCGCGGCGTGGCCATGCTGACCGGCCGCAAGGCCAAGTTGCCGATTGCCGAATATACGCCGCAGCAAATCAAACAGACATTGACCGGCTATGGCAAGGCCGACAAAAAGCAAATGCAGGAGATGGTGCGCCTGCATCTGGGACTGACGGAAGTGCCCAAGCCTGACGACTGCGCCGACGCGTTGGCCGCGGCGATTACGCACGCCGTGATGAGTCGCGTTACAGCGGAATAACGCAGATGACGGCCGTGACGACGGCGGCGATGACAACTGCCTGGAGGTTCATGAAACGGGATTTCTGGCTGTCTTTTTTGAGTGCGGCCTGGTCGGTGATTTTCACGGTGTCACCGTTGTCGGCGTTTTGTTGTTTGGCGCTAGCAAAGCCGACGCAGAACTTGTTGCGCGCCTGCAAATAGCCAATTGCCGAAATGAACGAGGGGATAATCAACACGATTCGAAAATACCAAGTCGCATGCAGAATGAGTGCCGCCGCGGCCAGCACGACGGTCAGTGCCAGGCCGACGTGGCCCGACAGCCGCCGCTTGCGGACTTCCTGCGGGTTGATATTGCAGACGCCGGGGATGTAGTTGGTCGCGGTCGCCATAACTTTAATAAGTATAGCAGGGAAGGGTGCAAAACTTCTATGCTTAGTCGGCGGAACGGCGTATACTGGGGGGCGATGGGTAACGCTTTACATAAATTAGGCGCGTTTGCGTTCAAACGGCCGCTGTGGGTCATCGTTGGCTGGGTCATTATTCTCGCGATACTCGGCTATACCGCCGTGCTGTATATGAAGCCGACATCATCGAGCGTCTCGATCCCAGGCACGCAGGCGCAAAAAGCACTCGATAAAATGACCACGCTGTTTCCGGATGTGGGTCGGGGCTCGGGGCGCATCGTCTTTGCGATAAGCGGCAACAAAACGATCGACAGCTACAAGCAGACGATTACGCAGGCAACGACTGATTTCGGCAAAATCAACGGGGTTGAGCGGGTGATTGATCCCTATGCGAATCCGACAGCGTTCTCGCAGGACAAAAAGGTTGCCTATACGCAACTGCAGCTGACGCAGGGCAACGGCAATATCAGCGAGTCGACAATCAGCGCGGTTGAAAAAGTCGTCGACCATGCTCGGGCCAGTGGCCTCCAAGTAGAAATGGGCGGCGATGTCATCCGCCGACAACCGAGTGATATTTTGGGCCCAGTGGAAATCGGCGGACTAGTGCTGGCGCTGGTTGTCCTGATTATGACGCTAGGGTCTTTGGTCGCCGCTGGTATGCCGCTCGTGACCGCATTGGTCGGCGTCGGTATCAGTATGGCCGGGCTCTTTTCGCTCAGTCAGGTGATTACTATCAGCGCCACCACACCGGTGCTTGGCGTGATGCTTGGTCTGGCTGTCGGTGTCGACTACGCACTGTTCATTATTAATCGTTACCGCATGTATCTCAGCGAGGGTATCTCATATGAAGCGGCTGCCGCGCGGGCCATCGGTACGGCTGGCAACGCCGTCGTCTTTGCGGCGACGACGGTTGTTATCGCCCTCGCGGCGCTGACCGTCGTGCAGATTCCATTCATGACAACGATGGGTCTGACGGCCGCGGCATCGATCGCGGTTGCGGCCATGGTAGCGATTACGCTGATTCCCGCCCTGCTGCGCCTGGCCAAGTCGTACATTTTCCCCCGACGGACGCGGCAGCAAATCGCCGCAGCGCAAAAGCGCGGCCCGCGCGAAAATCATCACGCCGATCGCTCGACATTCTGGTACCGCTGGGGCGTCGGTTTAACGAAATATCCGCTCGCCGTCGTGGTTGCGGTTGTCGTCATCCTGGGCGCAGTGGCTCTGCCGGTTCGTCATCTTCAACTCGGCTTGCCCACGGACGAATTTGCCTCGCCCGCATCGACGGAACGCAAGGCCTACGATTTGCTGACGCGTGGATTCGGCGCTGGTTTTAACGGACCGCTGCTGGTTGTCGCCGAGGGCGTGCCGGCGGTGACGGATGCCGATCGGCAGGCAGTCCGCGAACAGGTGACGCAGCAAGTCTATCAGCAGATTGCCCGAGCAGCAGCACAGGCGAAGCCTTCGGGGCAATTCCAATCGCTGCAGCAGGCCAATAATGTGGCCACAACCGCGTCGGCTGCAAAACAACAGGCGGCGATAACCGCACAGATCGATCAGCGGGTCGCCCAGTATGCCAAGCTGGCAGAGCTGCAAAAAGTTGCCGATAAAGTTGCCTCCGCAACGCACGTAAAATCGGCCGTCCCTACACTGACTGCTGACAACGGTAGCAGCGGATTGATTCAAATCATCCCTGCTTCCGGGCCGTCGGACCAAGCGACCGTCGATTTGATCAATGACATCCGCGATTCAGCCAATCGGCAGAAGCTCACGGGCTCGGACGCCATCGATCTGTCGGTTACCGGCACCACAGCGCTGCAGTCAGACGTGAATGCCAAACTGGCAAACGTGTTGCCGCTCTACCTGCTGGTCGTCATCGGGCTGTCATTTGTGATTCTGGTTGTCGCGTTTCGGTCGATTCTGGTACCGCTCAAGGCGACGCTCGGATTCTTGCTGTCAGTCCTCGCGATGTTTGGCGCGCTCGTCGCGGTCTTTCAATGGGGCTGGTTCGGTCTGTCCGATGCGCCTGGCCCAATTGTCAGCTTTACGCCTATTATTGCGATCGGTATCATGTTCGGGCTGGCGATGGACTACGAGTTTTTCCTGGTGACCAGTATGCACGAAGCGTACGCAGAAACCAAAGATGCGCGGCGTTCGGTCAGGCGCGGCTTTGCACACGCCAGTAGGGTTGTCTTGGCGGCTGCCTTCATCATGGTGTCGATTTTTGCGGGCTTTGTCGGCAACCACGATTCGACCATCCGGGCTATCGGCTTCGGTCTGGCGTTTGGTATTTTCGTCGATGCCTTTATCGTCCGTCTGACGCTGGTGCCGGCCGTGATGGCGCTCCTCGGCAAGGCTGCCTGGTGGCTGCCGAAGTGGTTGGACCGGATTCTGCCGCACGTGTCTATCGAAGGCGAAGACGCGAAGTAAGCCTTTACTGGCTAGGCTATTCGCTGACAATATCGCGCTGGGTAAAGCGCCAGACACCGATGACCATCAACACTAGGCCGATACCGACCAGCCAGGCGAACTGAGTCCAGTCCGGCGTTTTAGTTGGGGCAAATGACACGTAGTGGAGGACAGACGTCTTGTCGATCCAGTCATTCAACTTGAAGAATGCTTTGAGCACGTCGACCACAAACGCCCAGATGATGACGGCAAACATGACGATGGAGGCCAGGCGTGGAAGTACGCCGTAAACGGTGGCACCGATGCCCACCAACAAAATGAGCGTGCCGTTTAGAGCAATGGCATTTTGCATCATGATGCCGAGATCAATCGATACATTTTGGTAGTAGGCGATGACATAAATCGTATATGCCGACAGCAATGATATGGCGAATGTCATCACGACGATGATGGCCAGTTTTTTCGCCAGCCAACTACTCCGTCGTACCGACTGGATTAGGAAGTTGTCCAAGTAGCCTTTGGCCTCTTGGCCGCGAACACTACCCATATAAACGGCTGTCATGACTAGCAGGATGAGCGCGGTGAACAGGCCACCAAACCCTAAAAACGCGACGACAAGATCGGTTTTGGTACCGCCAAGCGATGCGATGACTCGTGTGGCGGACGGCGATGCGCTCAAAAGGTCGGCGCCAACTTTTGCAACTGCCGCCAGAAGTCCGGCATAAAAAAGTGTTCCGATGCACCAGGTGATAAACGTGCCGATATTTTGCCGGATAGATAGCTGCAGGTCTGATCCGAGTAGGTAATAACGCGACCGCGCATACGTCGATTGCGGCAGGAGGCTTTGGCCGAGATCCCGTTTCTTTGCCAGAAATAGACCGAGCGGAATCGTGACGGTGGCGAAAATGAGCGTTGGGTAAATCCAACTCGTATGTGGGTCAAGTATAGGGTTGAGCAGGTCGGTCCAGCCGAACGGCGAGTATTTTTTCAGGTCGTTCCAGCTGCTGACGCTATTGCCCGCGCCGCGTATGACAAAAAAGACGAGCAGCGGCACCAGACTGTAAGCCAATGCCCGCCCACGTGTCAGCGTCAGCTGGCTGGTGAGCACACCAAGCGAGCCAAAGAATAGTCCAGGTAGGAACACGCCAAGTGTCAGTAGCCCTGCAGGTCCGGCACCCAAGTTGACTTTTGGACTGGCGCCGAGAGCAGCGATAAAGACCCACGCGATAACAAAGGCGATGACTATCGAATAGCCAAAGCCGATGAGCATTTGGGCGCTCGCCGACGCTTTGGTCGTCTTGCCTGCGACAAGTGGTTCCATCAGGCCATCTTCTTCCTGGCCGCGTAGAAGTTTGGTTGTCATGAGGAGTCCCCAGATGCCGATGATGAGCGTCGTCATTGCGATTGATTTATATATCGAATAGCTGGCAGGTGTGGCGGCGTCCTGGATTTCACCGGCCATGAAACCGATTGCCGGCGCGCTTTTTAGCGACGCCATCAAAATGTCGCGCGAATGCTGGTCGGGAAAAGCCGCGGCATATGCGGCGCCTTGGGCGCCCATCATGATACCAGTCAAAAAGCCGATGACGAGCGCGCTGCGGATCGTTTGGCAAAAGCCGATTCGCCGTAGTGCCCGGCCAGTTGACATGATCTTTTTCAATTTTTTCTTGGCCACTATTTTTTCCTAGACGCGTTATCGTAGAGTGACAGAAATAGTTCTTCGAGCGACGGTTTGCGGCTGAGCAGGCTGATCGGCTTTGCTTTTGCTAGGACTTCGAGCAGGTCATTTACAGGACCCGTGACGTTGCAGCGGAGGAAGTGGTCGCGGATTTTGATGTTACTGACGCCCTTGATGCCTTTGACACTTGGCGGCTCGTTTGAAAATGTCGCTTCGACAGTCAATGCCGACAGGTGGCGCAGTTCGTCCAGCGTGCCGACTTCAATCAGTTTGCCCTCGCGCAGCACGGCGACACGGTCGCATAACTCCTCGACTTCTTCCATCATATGCGATGACAACAGCACCGTTTGGCCGTTTTTCTTGGCTGCGATGACTTCGTCGCGGAAAACTTTGGCCATGACCGGGTCGAGGCCGCTGGTCGGCTCGTCAAAAATCAGCAGATCGGCGCGGGTCGAAAGGGCGGCAATCAGGGCGATTTTTTGGCGGTTGCCCTTGGAGTAGGCGCGGACTTTTTTGTTTGGGTCAAATTTGAATTTTTTGACGAGTTCAGCTTGGTAGGTCGTATCCGTCGAGCCATGCAAACTGCCCAGTAGTCGCAGCGTTTCAGCACCGGTCAACGCCGGCCAATAGCTAGTTTCACCGGGGACGTAGGCGACGCGGCTATGAATGTGCGCTGCCTTTTTGGTCGCATCTTCGCCGAAGATGGTTGCATTGCCGCCCGTCGGTTTGATGAGTCCGAGCAGCAGCCGGATCGTCGTTGTTTTCCCGGCGCCGTTGGGGCCCAGGTAGCCGAGGATTTCACCTTTACTTACTTCGAGATCGAGGTTGTCGAGGGCGGCCTTGTCGCCGTAGCGTTTGGTCAGTTTGTCTGTTTTGATAATCGCGGTCATATGACCCTCCTTTGATCACTCCTATTTTTCCACTTTTAGCATGGAGTTGCAAGGGGAATGGTATGGACGATTGCCAGAACCTGTTATAATAGGTGCGATGCGACGCCAAGGAAAATACACCAAGCGCGTAACGCCCGCTCAGCACGTCAAGCGTCAATACAAGCGACGACTTCGATGGTGGCAACACATGAGCTGGAAGAGGCGCATATTGGTCATCGGTGCTCCTATACTGGTATTTCTGATATTGACGCCACTGCTGACTTATCTCTATTTCGCCCGCGATATTTCTGATCAAGACCGATTGATGAACCGGAATAATACCGGTGTCGTTTTCTATGCCAACGACGGCAAGACCGAAATATATAGCAGCGGCCGGGCCTCACACCGCGACTTGGTATCACTGGACGCCATATCGCCCAACATGAAAAACGCCCTCCTCGCGAGCGAGGACAAGGACTTTTACAAACACAGTGGCTTCTCTGTCCTCAGTACCTTGCGTGCCGTGTACGGCTACATTGCTAGCGGCGGCAAGAGCTACGGCGGATCGACGATTACCCAGCAGTTAGCGAAAATCACCGTGCTTTCGAGCAATCGTAGCTTCCTGCGGCAGTACCAAGCATTCTCTATCGCGGTTGCTATTGAAAACACGTATTCCAAAGATCAGATTCTGGACATGTACCTAAACTCTGTCTATTTCGGCGAGAACGCCTTCGGTATTCAGGATGCGGCCAAAACGTACTTCGGCACGACGCCGGATAAACTGACTCTCGCGCAGTCGGCGATGCTGGTGGGCGTGTTGCCGGCCCCGACGGTTTACTCACCGGTCAGCGGCAACGCCGAGTATGCCAAGGAGCGGCAGACGACGGTGCTGTCGCGTATGGTGACGAATGGCTATATCAATGAGGACCAAAAGAAAGTGGCGCTTGCCGAGCAGCTGACCTACCAGCCTCCGCAAGCACCGATTAATGATAGTATCGCGCCCCACTTTGCCCAGATGGTGCTCGATGAGCTATATCAAAAGTACGGCGAAGAAACGGTCACCCGAAGCGGCTATCAGGTCATCACGACGCTGGACGCAAATATCCAGTCGAAACTGCAGGCGGCGGTGGCCGGCAATATGCGTACCATTAATGCGAACCGTGGGCACAACGCGGCGGCCGTGGCGATTGATCCATCGACCGGTGAGGTGCGCGGGCTGGTCGGTAGTTATGACTGGAATGATCCGAATTATGGCAAGGTGAACGTCATCACGTCGCTCCGTCAGCCTGGGTCCAGCTTTAAACCGATTTATTACTCTAACGCGCTTGCCAAAGGCGTGATTACGCCG
>Ga0335070_10003127_pt1 | contig 19231 bp, 17 predicted proteins | sample Lox_Sample_13_FD_206722 | JGI IMG/M metagenome (GOLD analysis project Ga0335070, IMG submission 206722) | Soil microbial communities from Loxahatchee National Wildlife Refuge, Florida, United States - Lox_Sample_1.3 | ecosystem: Environmental > Terrestrial > Soil > Wetlands | place: USA... | reverse complement strand
CCTGGGATCCGGTGCCATCGCCGGCTCCGGGTTCGCCGTGGACCGGACCGCCCTGGCCGCCGACCTCGGTTTCGCCGAGGTGAGCCGGAACTCGATGGACGCGGTCGGCGACCGCGACTTCGCCGTGGAGGCGGTGTTCGTGGCGTCGCTCGCCCTCACGCACCTGGCGCGTCTCGCCGAGGACCTGGTGCTCTTCTCGTCGGCGGAGTTCGGCTTCGTGCGGCTGGCCGAGCCGTTCACGACGGGGAGCAGCCTGATGCCGCAGAAGCGGAACCCCGACTCGCTCGAGCTGGTGCGCGGCATCGCCGGACAGTCGCTGGGGAGGCTGGTGGCGCTGCTCGCCACCATGAAGGCGATGCCGACCGGATACCAGAAAGACCTCCAGGAGAACAACGCCGCGCTGTTCGACGCGCTGGACCGTGCGGAAGCGGCCGCGGAGCTGATGGCCGCGGTGGTCGAGACGCTGGCGCCGGACGGGCCGCGGATGGCGGCGGCGCTCGACGGCTCCGTGCTCGCGACGGACCTCGCCGACCTGCTGGTGGCCGCTGGGCTGCCCTTTCGCGACGCCCACGCCGCGGTGGGTGCCCTGGTGCGCCGGGCCGAGGAGCTGGGCGTGCCGCTGGACCGGGTCGGCGCCGACGAGGCGGCCAGGATCGACCGCGCGCTCCCGGCGCAGCTCGCCGCGCTCGGCGGACCGGAGGCCGCCGTCGAGCGCCGCGCCCTCCCGGGCGGGACCGCCCGCCCGGCGGTCGTGGCCCAGATCGCGGCGGCGCGTAACGCCTTTGCCGGCTGAGGGATCCGAGGTGCGGCGACGGCATATCGCTTGCACCGGCACGGCTTTCGCGGTAGTATGGAATCGTATGGGCGCCGGGTAAGGCGCCTGGGGACGTGGTTGGGACAACTGAAACGCCTGCGTCATCCCGTCCCGTTCGCTTGCCGCGGCGGGTTTTTTTGTGGTGGGCCGGCGTACCGGAGGGTGTTCCGGGTGCGATGCCTCGCTTTGAACGCTTCGTTCGAACCGCTCACCATGGTACCGGTGCGGCGGGCGCTGCGGCTCGTCATCGACGGCAAGGCGGAGATCGTCGAGGCCGACGGCGGCCGGATCGCCCGCTCCGAGCGGCTCGCCGTGCCGCGCCCCGCCGTCATCCGGCTCGTCAAGTTCGTGCACGTCCCGCGTCGGTTCCGCCGCCAGGTGACCAACACCTTCCTGTTCGCCCGCGACGGCTACCGCTGCCAGTTCTGCGCGCGACCGCAGATCCAGCTGAAGCCGCGTGAGTGCCTGACCCGCGACCACCTCGTGCCGCTGTCGCGCGGGGGCACCAACGCCTGGACCAACGTGGTGACGGCGTGCTCGAGCTGCAACGCGCGCAAGGGGAATCACCTGCCCGAAGAGCTCGGCATGTACCCGATCCGGCCGCCGATGGAGCCGCACTTCGTGCACCTGGCGTGGGCGGTGCGCCGGCTGACGCCGACGCAGGCCAAGTACATCCGCCTCTTCTACGGCGCCGAGGTGCTCGCCGAGCTGTCCGCGATGTAGTCACGCCGGCGCACGCTCTTCCCGTGCGTCCGCGCTGCTCCCCGTCCGTGCCTCGGTGCGTCTGTGCGACCGTGCGCCTATGAAACGAACCGCCCGGCTCGAGACGGAAGCCGGGCGCCGTACGGCATGGCTGAGATCATCGCTGATTCAGCCTTTGCGTGCAGCGCCCGTTGCTTCCGACGGAGGGGTTACGGTGCTCGGGCCCTTCTCGAGATGAACGGCTAGGGAAGGGGCCGGGAAAACGAGCACCGGGCAGGAGCTTCGAGAGAGCAGGCGCTCGAACGCGTCACCCGACGGTTCGGGGCCCGTCACCAGCAGGGAAGCGCCGGGCGGGATCGTCTCGCCCGCGCCAAGCGTCGTGGTGTGCAGCGTGACCGGGACCAGCGCCCGGGCCCGGGTCTCCAGGGCCGGCATCTGGCGGCTGCTCGACAGCAGGTATGGCCGCTCGAAGAGGCGCGGCGCACTGGGATCGTACGCGCCCGTCAGGATCAGCAGCGGGACGTGCGACTCCTCCAGCAGCATCCGCAGCGTCGAGCCGATCGGCGCGGCCGGCGGCTCCACCGAGCAGTGCGCCCCCACCACCAGCACCTGGCAGGTCCGGAGCTCGGCGAGCGACGTGAGCCAGCGCACGCGGTCGCCGCGCTTCAGCGCGATGTCCGCCTCCACCTCGCGCGCCGACAGTTGCACGGCGAGTCGGTCGAGCCGCGGCCGCAGGTTGTCCAGCTCCTTCACGCACTCCGTGCCGACGCCTTCGATGGCGTGGAACAGCGTGGCGCGGCGCACGCCCGCGCTCACGAGGTCGGGTAGATACCCGGCGACGCGATCAGCGAACGGGGCCGCATCCACGGCGATGAGGAGTGACTCGATCACGATACAGGCATACTTGCGCAACGCGTACCACGGGCCCGGATCGGCGCCGGTTTCCTAATGCGTTGCGGCAGTGTCACTTACACGAAGGCCCCGGGTCGCATGCCCCGGGGCCTCGGTCCGCCATGTGACAACGTGTCCGCGCGGCCGACGGCCGCTAAGGTCTAGGCCGTCTCAATCCGCGAGGTCTCGGGCTCGTCGCCCAGGTCCTCTGGCTCGCCCTCCTCCGGCTCGCCACGGTAGCGCTTCAGCTTGCGGTACAGCGTGCGGCGGTCGATGCCGAGGATCTCGGCGGCGCGGCCCTGGTGGCCGGCGACTTCGTCGAGGACGGCCAGGATGTACTCGCGCTCGAGGTGGTCGATGGTCCAGCGATCGGACCTCGCGCTCTTGAGCAGGTCGTGCTCGCGCCGGCGATAGAGTCCCTCGCCCGGATCGAACGGGATGGTCTTCGCGCCGGCGTGCATGATGACCGAGCGCTCGATGAAGTTCTCCAGTTCCCGGACGTTGCCCGGCCATTCGTACTCCATCAGCCGCTGCATCGTGGTGGGCGGGATCGTCGGCGGCGTCAGGCCGTGCTCGCTGACGGCGCGCCGCAGGAAGTAGGCGGCCAGCAGCGGGATGTCGTCCCGCCGCTCGGTGAGCGGGGGCACGCGGATCGGGAAGACACTGAGCCGGTAGTAGAGGTCCTCGCGGAACCGGCCCGAGCGCACCTCCTCGCCCAGATCCAGGTTGGTCGCGGCGATGAGCCGGATGTCCACCGGCACGGGCTCGCGGCCGCCGACGCGCATGATGCACCGCTCCTGGAGCGCGCGCAGCAGCTTGACCTGGATGTTGGCGGAAACCGTGCCGATCTCGTCGAGGAAGAGGGTCCCGCCGCTCGATTCCTCCATCAGGCCGCGCTTGTTCGCGATCGCGCCGGTGAACGCGCCCTTCACGTGCCCGAACAACTCCGACTCCAGCAGCGTCTCCGGAATGGCCGAGCAGTTGACTGCGACGAAGGAGCGCTCCGCCCGGCCGCTCAGGTGGTGGATCGAGCGCGCCACCAGCTCCTTGCCGGTGCCAGTGTCGCCCGCGATCAGCACCGTGGCGCGGCTCGGCGCGACGCGGGCGATGAGGTCGCGCACCCGCTCGATGGCGGGGCTGCGGCCCACCATCTCGACCCCGGGCCCCTCTTCCTTCACCTGTCGGCGCAGGCGCGCGACCTCGCGCCGCAGCTCCGTCTCCTCGTGCGCGCGCCGCAGCGTGAGCAGCAGTTCCTCGGTGCGGAACGGCTTGCTCACGTAGTCGAAGGCGCCGCGCTTCATCGCCTCGACCGCCGTGTCCACCGAGCCGAACGCCGTCATCACGATGAACGGCGTGTCGGTCTGCAGCGTGGGCCCGACCGAGAGCACGTCCATCCCCTGGACGCCGGGCAGGTTCAGGTCGAGGAGCACCGCGTCGAACAGCTGCTTGTCCAGCTCGGCGAGGGCGGCCTCCCCGGTCGGGGAGCCGACGGCCTCGTAGCCGGCTTCGTCCACGATCTTAGTGATCAGGCCGAGCACGACCGCATCGTCCTCGACCACGAGGACCTTGCGTCTCGGGGCGGCGGCGACGGTTTCTGGTTCGGTCATGAGCTTGTCGTGTGAGGCAGGTGGATGGTGAAGGTGGCGCCGCGGCCCGGCTCGGAAACGGCCTCGATGGTGCCGCGGTGCGACTTGACGATCTGGGCGGCGAGCGCGAGGCCCAGCCCCGTGCCCCCCGACCGCGAGAAGAACGGCGTGAAGATGTGCGGCAGGTCGGACTCCGCGATCCCCGTCCCCGTGTCCGAGACCATGATGGCCACCTGGCTGTCCGGCGCGGCGCGCGTCACGACCCGCAGTTTCCCGCCCGTCTCGGCCATCGCCCGCTGCGCGTTGAGGAACAGGTTGATCAGGACCTGCTGGAGCTGGGCGTCGTCTGCCTCGATCGTCGGCAGATCGTCGGCCAGCTCGAGCTCCAGCCGCACCCGGTGCCGGCTGAGCTGCGGCTGGACCAGGCTCGTGGCCTGCTCGACCACGTCGTTGACGGAGGTCGGGCTGAAGACGAGCCCGGCGGGCTTGGCCAGATTCACGAGGCGGCGTGCCAGTTTCGCGATGCGGTCGGTCTGCGAGAGCAGGACGTGCATCTCGTCGCCCCCGCCGCAGATCGCGCACCGCGACTGGAGCATGTGGTCCACGGAGACCGCGATCGCCGTGAGCGGCGCGCCGATCTCGTGCGCCACGCCCGCCGCGACCTGGCCCGCCGTGGCCAGCCGCTCCGCCGCCAGCAGCTGGCGCTCGATGCGCTTGCGCTCCGAGATATCGCGGAGGATCGCCGAGTAGCCGATGAGGTTACCGGTGTCGTCGTACACCGCGGTGCGGGTGAGGCTCACGTCGATGATCCGCCCCGACTTCGTCTTCCGCCGCGTCTCGTAGTCGCGGATGGACCCCTGCGCGGCCGTGGTGCGCCGCATCCAATCCATCTCGCCCCGCGCCAGCTCCTCCTCCGGCAGGAGGATCGAGAATGGCTGACCGACCAGCTCGGCGGCGGTCCACCCGAGCATCTGCTGCGCCCCGCAGTTCACCGAGAGGATGTGCTCGTCCGGGGCGACGCAGATGATCGCGTCGGCCGCCATGTCCAGAATGGCTGCGACGAGCGCCGGGTCCGGTGGAGCCAAGTTCTGGGGCATCGTGTCCCGAAAGTTGACCAGAATGCGTCAGATTAGCAAACTCAAGGCCGTAGGCGCTTGACCCAAGGCCCCGGCCGAATGCCGCCCAGCGAGGTCCCATAGGTCGGCATGGAACTTGCTTTTTCCGGCTCGGGATTCGCATCTGGCTCGCAGTTCGTTCTCGGTCGCTGGACTTGCGGTGGCGATGACCGGGGGGAGTATTCCCTCCCGCATTTGTTCACGTCCAATTCGGGAATGGAACCATGACAACGAAGGTGATGCTCCTGGCAGGGATGTTGGCGGTGGGTGCGGTCGGGGCGCTGCGCGCGCAGCAGCCGTCGGATGCGGCCTCGACGTACGCCAAGGTCTGTGCGTCGTGTCACGGCGCGAAGGGTTCGCCGAGCGCGACGATGGCACGCTCGATGGGCGTCCCGGACTTCGCGGGCGGAGCGATCGCGACGGTCCCGGACAGCGTGCTCAAGGGCGTGATCACGAACGGCAAGGGCCGGATGATGCCGTCGTACAAGACCCGGTTCACCCCCGAGCAGATCGCGGCGCTGGTCGCCTACATCCGCACCTTGAAGCAGTAGCCGGCTCCGCCGGCGGCGCAGGGGCCGCAGGCGGGACGCCGGGCGGACGGTTCGTTCTTCCCCGGCAGTGGAGGAACCATGCGGTTGCCACGCGCAGCGCTCGGTCTTCTCGCGGCGTTGAGCTTCCTCGCCGGCGGCAGCGCGGCGGCGCAGCAGGCTCCACGCCGCCCGCCCCAGATGCTGCACCCGGCGGCGGGGAAGCAGGACTGCCTGAGCTGTCACGGCCGCGGCGCCAACGAGCACATCACCAGTGTGCCGGCCGCGCACGCCTACGGGAACGGGGCGTGCGGGATGTGCCACAAGCCGATCGCGGCCACGCCCCCCGCGGCGAAGCACGCGTTCGACGACGCGCATGGTGACTGCCGCAAGTGCCACGCACAGGCGCCGGAAGGTGCGGCACCGGCGCCCCAGCCTGGCGCTGCTCCCGCGTCTCCGGTGACCCATGCCAACTTCCACGTATCCACCTGTCGTCTCTGTCACGAGGCGGCGCCGCAGCCCGCTCCGGGCGGGAGCGCCGATGGCGCACACGCGCGCTGAGGGTGCCTTCGCGCGCGGCGCCCTCGTAGCGGCGCTGGCGTTCGTCTTCGTAGTGCGGGCTGCGTCGGCGCAGGGACAGCGGTCGCGGAGCAGCTGCGTGGACTGCCACAGCCGCCAGAGCGGGGCGTCGGGCGCGGGGCACGGCTTCGCAGCGTGGCGCGGCTCGCGCCACGCGGCCGCGGGCGTCACCTGCGAGGCGTGTCACGGCGGCAATCCCGCCGCCGCCGACGAGGCCGGGGCACACCAGGGCATCGCGAAGTCGGGCGACCCCGCGAGCCGCGTCTTCTTCACGCGTGTCCCCGAGACCTGCGGCCAGTGTCACGCGGCCGAGGCGGGGTACTTCCGCTCCAGCGTGCATTTCGCGCGGCTGCAGAGTGACGGCCGCGGGCCCAACTGCGTCACCTGTCACGGCTCCATGGCCACGCGGATCCTGACGCCGGACAGCGCGCTGGGAACCTGCACGGCGTGCCATGCCCCCGGCGGCGTGGCCCCGGTGGGGAAGGCGCGCGAGGCGGCGCAGGTCTTGGCGCTGGTGCGAGCCGAGAATGTCCTGTTCGACATCGTGACCTCCGCCGCGTCCTCCGCGCGCGGGGCGCCAGGGTCCGCCCGCTCGCGCGTCCTGCTCGACGACGCCGAGCGCCACCTGGCCGCGGCCGCCGAGGTCTGGCACAGCTTCCGTCTTGATTCCGCGACCGTGCGTCTCGGCGACGCGCGCGAGCTGCTGTCCGACGCGTGGGCGGCGCTGGGCCATCCCAAGCCGCGCGAGGGGCAGCTGTATCGGCCCGCCACGGGGAGGCCGGCCAAGCCGTGAAGGACGAGACCGACCGACTGCCTGTCCTGTCGCTGGCGCTCGGCATCGCGCTGGCCGTGCTGCTCGCCTTCACGCTCCGCCTGCCGCAGCGCCTCTATGGACTGGTGTTCGCGCCGGCGGGAGCGCACCGGCTCGACGGCCGCGTCACGCCGGGCGAGTACAAGTTCCGGTGGAGCGATCCCGCCAGCCGGCTGACCTTCCAGTGGAGTATCGCGGGGGACCGGCTCATCGGAGCGATGTCCTCCCCCGACACCGGCTGGGTCGCGGTGGGCTTCGGCGGCGAAGGGCCGCTGATGTACGGCGCCGACATCGTCATCGGGTACGTCGATGCCCACGGCGCGCACGTGCAGGACGATTTCGCCAACACCCCCGTGACCCACGTGTCGGACGCTTCGCTCGGTGGTCACGACGACATCCTCGGCTCGGCCGGACTCCAGACCAAGGATGGGACGACCATCGAGTTCGAGCGGCCGCTCACGGCGCATGACAGCACCGACCGCCCGATCCAGGCCGGCGAGATGCACGTGATCATGGCCTCGGCGGACTCGAAGGACTTCGTGGCGTACCACGCCGGCGGCCACAAGGCCGTCGCACTGCTGAACCTGTTCGCGGGGCCGCCTGCCGCGGCCGGCGCGGGCGCGCTGCTCCCCGATCACATCACCGACGTCCAGATCATGATCGCCGTCTGGATGGCGATCCTGCTCATCTTCGGCGTGCACGGCGCCGCGGCGCGCTGGTCGGAGGGGGTGCTCGACGGGGCGACCGCCGAGCGGACCGGCGTCGCCGTCGCACTGATCGCGGTGTCGATCGTGCTCGAGCTGTTGGCGCTGGTCGTCTTCGCCGTCGGCGTCGCCAAGGCGGCGCCGGTCTGGCTGCTCGGGTCGTCGCTGGCGGTGGCGCTGTTCGCGCTCGCCGCGATCGTGGTGCTCTACAGCCGGGCCTTCATACACTGGGAGGCCACGCGGGCCGAGCGCGACGACGGCATACCGTGGTGACGGAGGATTAGGGTGAATCGCAGACGCTTCGCCAACTGGTCGCTCAAGACGGGGATCGTGGCCGCCATCGCGGCGGTGATCCCCGGCGTGCTGACGCTGCGCGGCCGCTCCCGCGTGGCCGCCACGCGCAGCGTGGCGCCCGGGGACCGCCTGGTCTTCGCCCTCGGGCAGAACGCGGGCCAGCCCGTCACGCAGGGCGGCTTCACGCAGAACGAGGCGGTGCTGGCCTATCCCGAGGGCAAGTCGGACAACCACGAGAATCTGGTGGTGGTCTGCAAGCTCGATCCCGCGGCGATCAAGCCGCCGACCGACATGAGCGGCGTGGCGCAGGGGGTCGTGGCCTACAGCGCCATCTGCACCCACCTCGGCTGCACGGTGCGCTTCTCCGAGGAGCCGATGGACCAGGCCCCGTTCCCGCATATCCACTGCCCCTGCCACGGCGCGATGTTCGACCCGCAGAAGGGCTGTACGGTGCTCGGCGGGCCCGCGCCCCGGCCGCTGCCGCAGCTGCCGGTGAAGCTCAACGACAAGGGCGAGGTGGTGGTCTCCGGTCCCTTCAGCGCCGCCATCGGCGTGAAAGCGTAGCGGCCACCATGGGCGTCTCAGGCTGGCTGACGGACCGGCTCGCGCTGGAGAAGTTCCGGGCGAAGTATCTGGGCAAGCCGTTCCCGGTCCACTCCACGTTCTTCCTCGGCGAGATCGCGCTGTTCAGCTTCGTGGTGCTGGTGGCCACGGGGCTCTACCTGGCCCTGTTCTACGAGCCGTCGGCGGTGAACGTCAGCGGCGAAGGCGCCGCGCTGCCGGCGGCGTACGCGAGCATCCTGGCGATCGACAGCCATCCGTTCGGCGCGCTGGTGCGCCGCGTGCACCACTGGGCGGCGCACCTGATGATCGCGTCGGTGCTGCTGCACCTGCTGCGCATCTACTTCACGGCGTCGTACCGGAAGCCGCGCGAGGTCAACTGGGTGTTGGGGCTGGTCCTGCTCGGCGTGACGATCGCCGCGTCGTTCGCCGGCTACCTGTTGCCGTACGACCAGTTCTCCGTCACCGCGACGGCCATCGGGTACGGGATCGCGCGCTCGATGCCGTGGGTGGGCTCGACCGTCGCCGATTTCGCGTTCGCCGGCCAGTTCCCGTCGGCCGCGACGGTCCCGCGGTTCTTCGCGTACCACGTGGTGTGGGCGCCGCTGGTGCTGAGCGCTCTGGTCACCGTCCACCTGGTGATCCTGCTCAAGCAGAAGCACACCGAGCTGCCCGGCCGCGGCGGGAAGCCGGACGCCGCCGAGGGGCGGTGGATCCACGGGATCCCGCTGTGGCCCGAGCAGGCCGCGCTGATGGGTGTGCTCTTCCTCGTGATGATGGCGGTGCTGGCCGCGCTCGCCGCGTTCCTCCCCGTGCATCCCTCGGCGTTCTACGGGCCGCCGCAGCCGATCACGCCGGAGGTGAAGCCCGACTGGTACCTGCTCTGGGTCTACGGGGCGCTGCGGCTGATCCCGGGCACGCTGCACTTCCAGTTCCTCGGCGCCACCATCGGCTCGGAGGCGATCGGAGCGATGCTGGTCCCCGGCATTCTGGCGCTCATCATCCTGCTGGTCCCGTGGCTGGACCGTGCGCCGTCGTCTGACTTCTACGCCGAGCCTCCCGCGGCCTCCCCGGGCCGCCTGGCGCTGGGGCTGGCGGTCATCACGCTGTTCCTGGCGCTGTCCCTGGCAGGCTTCGGCGCCGAGCTCGGGCTCAGCATACCGGTGCTCTGGACCATCACGATCCTGGCACCGCTGGGGGTGGGCTGGGGCGTGCACCTGCTCGTGGGACGGGGGAAGGCCGAGACACCGGCGCTGCAACACCCGCCGCGACCGTAAGCCGCCGCCGCAACCGGGATGAGTAGAGAGGGGCCAGCCGGCAGCGGCTGGCCCTTCGTGCGTTCCGGCTCCTGGATCGCGGGGGGACCCGCACGCGCTTGACGCCCCCATGACGCCCAGGCGCCACAATTCGGCGTCCATTGGCAGGAGCTTCCATGCGCGCCGTCCGCGTTGCCGTGTCCTTCATGCCGGCGCTGATCCTCGTGGGGCAGCTGTTCGCCCAGCCGGACTCCGCGCGACAGGGAGCCGCCCCGCCCCGGCGGCCAGCGGTCGTCCTCGTCACGAGCGTCGGGCCGGCAGTGGGCGTGGACTGGGGCGGGTATGCCTCGACACGTTGGATGGCAGACTGGGGGATCCTGTTCACCACAAGCCCACACGGTGCCTTCGGCGCCTCGTACTGCGCCTCGATGGACGAGCGTGGCAAGTTCGAGGGCGGACCCGCGCTGCGGTATCGGCGCTGGCTCGGGCCACAGCGCGCGCTGGACGTCGCCGTCGGCTGGGGTGGCGAGGCAGAAGGTGAGCATTCGAGCCAATTCTCAGTCCTGGGCCGGGTGACGTTCATGCCCAAGCCCTGGATCGGCTTCACCGTCGGAGCCGGCCACCACAGGGCCCTCGTGGGCGTTGAGCTGGGCTCCACGCCCGGCCTGGTGGCGTCGGCGATCGGGGCGGTGATAGCGTCCCTGCGAGCCGTGCGGGTCGGTCTCTGACCTCAGGGGCGCGGCCGGGAGCGAGGGGCCAGCCGGCAGCGGCTGGCCCCTCGGGCTTCAGCGGTCCGGCGAGGTCGGGCGCCGGGTCACTGGCTCGGGATCCCGGTCGTGTGGCAGGTCAGGCACATCGCCTTGTTCTTGCTCGACACGCTCGGGTCGAAGTGGCTCCCGTGCGGGTTGATCTTCCAGCCGCTGGTCGCGGAGTGGCAGGTGAGGCAGAAGTTCTGCGCGTGGCAGCTGGCGCAGGCCTCGATGGAGCGCCGCGCGATGCCGCCGTGCCCGAACAGCCACCCCGGCTGCCTGTCGTGATACTTGCCGGTCGGCGCCTGCGTGTCGGCGCGGCCGAGCATGCGGTGGCAGCTGCGGCAGAAGACCTGGGTGTTATGGCAGGAGGCGCACTCCTCCTCCCGCGCGAAGGCCTGCTGGGCGTGCCGTTGGACGAAGTTCGCCCCGTGGAACCCCGGCGCCTTCGCGGCGTCGTGGCAGCTCGCGCAGTAGCGCTGCGTGTGGCAGCGGCTGCAGGTCGCGTCGCCCGCGGCGGCGGTCACCCGGTGCCGCAGCAGCTGGTCGGGGAGGTGATCCGCCGGGCGGATGCCGGCGAGGTCCACGCCGTGGGCCGCGCCCGATGCGCGGCGCGCCAGCGCACGCACCGGCGGGACGCGCTCCGCGAGCCGGTGACAGCCGTAGCACGACTCCTGGGCGTGGCAGTTCGCGCACTCGGCGACGCTCACCCGGGCGATGCCCCCGTGTCTCTGATCCCAGTCCGCGGCGAGGTGCGACGCGGGCTTGGGGTAGGTCCGCCGGATGCCGCGCACCAGCGACGCCACCCGGTCATCCGCGGCCAGGCTGTCGATCGCCGGCACGGCCGCTGCGTTCACGTGACACGAGGCGCAGAAATCGCGCGCGTGACAGGTCGCGCACGTCCCGCCGCCCGCGGCCTGCTTGTGGCGCAGCACCCAGTTGGCCGAGTCGTGGCTCGGGGGCTTGGGGAAGCCGGCGATCGTCTCGGCGGAGAGGCCGGAGGCCTCGTGCAACGAGACGTGGCACGGTTGGCACTGCGCCTGCGCGAGGTGGCTCGGCGCGCCTTCGCCGTGGCAACCGAGGCAGCGCTCCGGGCGGGCGCGGCCGACGTCCATGAACGGCAGCGAGTCGGCGCGGGCGTGGCAGCGCTGGCACGCGGTCTCGGCCCCGCCCTCCATCCCCACGAACATGGCGACGTGCGGCGTGTGGTCGAGCGCGAGATTGGTCGCCCGGCGGGAGCCCGGCTGCCAGTCCACCCGCCGCACCATGTCCCCGTTGTGGCAGCCGGCGCACAGCTCGGGCGACGGCATCATCGAGGCGGTGTCGCCGGTCGCGATGCCGGCGTGGCACGCGTCGCAGGTGGTGAAGAGCTTCTCGTGCCGCGCGTGCGGGAAGGTATCGGCGACCACGGCGCGCGACGCTGCGGTGCGGCCCGGCGCGCGGCCGCCTGGCCAGACGCCTGCCGCGGTGGCGGACAGCGCGAAGACGACCGAAACGAGGCGCGCGATCATCGGTAACCTCCTGCACGGTCAGCGTCCGCTCCGAACGTCCAGTCGAACGTCAGCGAGGCGCGGGTCTGGTTCCAGTCCACGCCGGTCGTGCCGCTGAGGCGGCGCTGGAAGTAGCGGGTCAGGTCGGCGGTCACTCCGAGCCGGCGGCCGAGCGGCGTCCGCACCTGAGCGCCGATGCCGTACACGGTGCCGCCGGTGACGCGCACCATGTCGGTCTGCTTGAAGGCCGTGCCGGTCAGCCCGGCGCGCCACCCGTCCTCCGGCGCCCAGGCCACGCTGAGATCGCCGCCGCTCTGGTCCCCGCCGAAGCCGAGCTCGAGGTGGTAGCTGCCGTCCAGGGCAATGTCGCCGCGTCGCGTGTGCGCCCCGAGCGTGAGCTCCTTCTGGTTGTCGGCGATGTCCACCAGGAAGGGCGAGCCCGCGCTCAACGGCTGCCACTGCCGGTAGGTGAAGGCCGCCGACAGCGACAGGTCGCGGATCGCCGCGACCTGCACCGATCCGGTGTAGCCGTTGTTCGACTCCGGCACGAAGGCGCCCCAGATCGTGGTGAGGTCGAGCGTCGGGCGATAGCGGAACACCTCGACCTCGACGAAGGCGCCGCGGGACAGCCGCGCCGTCGCGCTGACGCTCGCTTTGCCGATCCACTGTTCGGCCAGGTCCGCGTCGGCGTAGCCCGACAGGGTGAGGAAGGTCCCGATGCCGAACCGAGCGTCCACGGCGGCGCGCTCCGACACCAGGCCGCTCCGGTCGGCCAGCACTTCACGCTGGTAGATCGCGGAGACGGTCGCGCGGGGGAGCGGCGTGGCCGAGAGGGCCGCGCCGAGCAGGATCGTGCCCTGGTCGGGCCGCAACGGATCGAGGGAGGTCAGGGCCGGGCTGTTGTAAGGCTGCAGCGTCGCGCGGGCCAGGCCGCGGCCGCCGTACGCCTCGATGCGCAGGGCGGAGACCGGCTGCCAGCCCGCGGTCAGGCCGTCGAACGCGTACCAGCCCAGCGCGGACGCGCGCTGTTGCCGGCCCAGGCGGAGCCGGTAGGTCTGGCGCTGCAGCTCGAGGTAGGCGGCGAGCAGGTCAAAGTGGTCGCCGTACCGCGGCCACACCAGCTCCGAGCCGAGCGCGGCGCGGCCCCGCAGCAGTGCGTAGCCCCTGAGCCCGCTCACCCCGAGCCCCCACGCCGAGACCTCGACGTCCTGCGTGACCGGCGCGGCGTACGCCACCGGCAACGCGGCGTAGACGCCGGATACGGTGTCGTACTGGATGGGCCGCAGCTGGACATACTCGGCCGTCGTCGTCCAGTGCAGGCGGAAGGACTGCGCGGGGAGCGCACGCGGCGCGGCCGTCAGGCTCGCACCGAGCACGAGCAGGGCGCCGCGGGCGGCGGTCAGGTTGCGGATCATCGGGTCCCCCGGGCCGTCACCTGATGGCATTGCTCACACACCTTGCCGGGTGCGTGTCGGGTCTGGGCGGTATGACACATCAGGCACATCTCGCGTGTGGCGGGCAGGTTGGCCGCGCGGGTGCCGTGACAGGCCGTGCTCGCGCAGTTCGGGTGATCGGCGGGCTTGTGCGCCGCCATCGGGTTCGCCCCGGCGTGGCAGGCGACGCAGTCGGCGCCCGCGCGGTGGTGGCTGGCGTGGCACGACGCGCAGTCGGCCCCGTCCGCGGCGCGGGAGACCGGATTGGTGTGGCAGCGTACGCACGCGAAGGCCTGGTGCCGCTGGTGGTCGAACGGCAGGCGGCGCGTCACGGTCGCGCTCTGCGCGGCGAGCCGGTAGGTCTGCGCCGTCTGGAGGCTGGCGGGCGGGGCGTTCGCGCCGCGGTGGCAGGTCGCGCACTGCTCGCGCGTCGGGCCCGTGTGATGGCACCGCGCGCAGTCGTTGGCGGACCTGACCAGCAGCTCGCCGTGGCGCACGCGGCTCGAGTGACAGCTCGAGCAGCTCTCCGTGCGATGGTCGCCGTGGGAGAAACGCACGGCCGGCGCGCCGGGACGGGCCGCACGGCCCCCCTGCGCCGGGCCGGTGTCGGGCCAGACCACCGCGCCGGCGGACGCGAAGTCGGCGACGGCGGTCGCCGCGGTGACCAACAGGCTGTGCGAGTGTCTTGCGGGCGGCGCGACGGACGGCGACGTACTCCGATCGGCGCCCTCCGGCGCCAGCACCAGCGACCGCCCTGGCGGCGCGAAGGGGAACAGTGCGGCCTTCCGGCCGCGCGTCGGCGCCTGGCGCGGGATGTCGGCGTGGCAGCGGACGCAGTTCTTCCCGTTCACGCTCCAGCAGTGCGGCTCGTGGCAGGTCGTGCACCGCTCGGGGTGCGGCAGGCCGACGTGGAAGCTCACCGTCCGCCAGGTCGTGTGGCACGTGCCGCTCGTGCAGGTCACGTCCTGCGGCTTCGTCTGGGTGTGCGGGTTGTGGCACCAGCCGCACACGCCCCCGTGCGGGTCGTGCGCGATGTCGAGCCCCTTGATCTGCACCTGCATCGCGTGGCAGGAGAGGCACTGGACGGCCCGGGGCGTGAGCGGCTTGCCGAGTGAGTCCACCGCCAGGCCGGACGCCGAGGCGAGGAAGTTGTGGCAGGTCGTGCAGTGCAGCTCCGTGAGCTGCCCCATCCTCCCGAGCCGGATCAGGTTGGCGTCGTGGCACCCCTTCTGGAGGCAGGTGCGGTCCACCGGCGCGAACTCGTGCAGCGAGACGCCATGGCATTCCACGCACCGCATCCCCGCGAGCCTGGGATCCTTCGATTCGAGGTGGATCCGGTGCCCCGCCGTCGCGGCGATGATCTTCCACCGCGTCGAGTCGCCCTGGACGTGACAGCGCGCGCACACCTCGTTGGGCACCCGCGCGTGCCTGCCGATGGCCGTGGGCCGGTCCACGACGGTCAGCCAGAGCTGGTGCAGCTGCTCCGGGAGCCGCCCCTCGTGGCAGTTGTGGCACTCCAACTTCGCGTGCACGCTCCGGCTGAACCGCTGGAACGGGTCCAGCATGAGGTGGCAGGTGGTGCAGAACCGGTTGTCGTGCTGCATATAATGCCACTGGCGGTACCCCGCGACGGACGCCGCCACCAGGACCAGGGTGAACCCGGCCATGGCGGCAATGCGCCACTTCGGCGCCAGCCGCCCCCACCACCCCAGGACCCACTCGTAGTAGCGTGCCATTTCGATCTATTCTGTCACGGAATCTACCCGGACGTGAAGCGGGTCGGCCCTGGGAGGACCGACCCGCCTGTTTTCCCTTGACCGGGCGTCGAGCGCCGCCTGAGACAGCGCCGGTCCCTACTCGCCCGGCACGAGCGTCAGCGCTGGCCGACCTTCTGGGCTATCTGCGCCAGCCGCGCAGCCTCGACGGGCGGCACGGCCAACGCGTACTGCGTCTTCAGCGCGTTGATCGTCGCGATCAGCAGCGCACGGAGATACGGTGCGTTGTGCACGCCGTGCGAGCGATCGCTGGTGATCAGCTGCACGTTGAACCGCCCGCCTTCAGCCGCCGTGTACGGGAGCGTGTTGTTGACCGTCGCGCTCCGCGTCTTGAACTCGGTGGCCGGCACCTTGGTCAGGAGGCCGGTGTCGCTCGTATCGATCTTGCCGTTCCCGTTGACGTCGGTCCACAGGATCCCGGCGAGGAACGTCAGCTCGCTGCTCAGCGACTCGAAGTAGGTCCGCGCCACCGCCTCGGAGGAGTGGCAGCCGCTCGCGGAGCAGGCCGCGAAGCTGCGCTGCGTATCGCCGCACGAGTTGGTGGAGTCGATCCCGGCGGTGTCCACGCAGGGGATCGCGTAGAAGCTGTGACCCGTGTAGTGCCAGGCCAGCTGGCCCTTCGAGTTGTTCACGTCGAGCGTGGCCACGTGGCAGGTCGCGCACAGCGTGGGGTTCGCCGTCGGGTTCGCGTGGGTCGTGGTGTTGGTCGAGTCCCAGACGAAGCCGGCCGGCCGCCAGCCGGAGTAGCCCAGGAACGTCGGCCCCTGCGGTGAGTGCGGACCGCTGGCCGACGTCAGGTCGGGCACCGAGCGCCGCTTGTGGCACTGGATGCAGAGGTTCGTCGAATCCGTCGCCGTGATGGATTCCCGCAGCTCGTGCGTGTTGCTCGTGCCGTGCGGGGCATGGCAGGTGGTGCAGCCGAGCTGCATGGGCGTGGTGCTCGTCGCCTCGACGTAGGTCTTGCTGGCGCCGAACCGCGTCGCCACCGTCTTGCCCTCGTGACACTGCACGCAGGTACCGCTGGTGTTCGAGATCGCCGGGGCCTCGATGATCCGGTGCGCGCCGCGCGACCAGTCCTCGTAGAACGGGTTGTGCGGCGGGCCGCTGTGGCACTCGCCGCAGCCGACGCCCTTCGTCGAGTCATAGGAGGTGAAGTAGGGGATCGGCTGGGTCTCGTCCGGCGTGGTCACGTGCGCGGCGCCCGGCCCGTGGCACGCCTCGCACTGCACGTCCTGGAAGTACGGCTTCGCCGACTCGCTCGCCGAGAAGAACCCCGCCGTGTCCTGCGCGATGTTGGTCATGCCGTTCGTCGTGTGGCACTTGAAGCAGGCCGCGCTCGCGTGCCCGCTGGCCTGCAGGTCCTTCCAGGCATTGGCGTGGCCCGTCTTCGCCCAGCTCTGCTGCTTCAGCACGTGGCAGTTGCCGCAGGTGGTCTGCTGCGTCGTCGCGCTGCTGTAGCCGACGAAGGAAACGTCCTTGACGGGCGTCGTGCCCCCGCCCGGGCTCGTGTTGTCCTTCACGCAGGCGCTCACCGCCAGCGCCGCCGTCACGCCAACGAGAAGATGCCGAACACGGATCAGGTGATTCATAAACACCCCTCGCGCTTCGTCGTTCTGGCCCGTGGCACTCATGCCGGGCCGTAGGTAGTCGTACGGACGGAAGAGCAGGGCCCATGCCACCGGTAATCACAGCATAAGTGCTTACAATGAAATCACTTACATCGTGATTGATGGTGCGACGATGCGGAACTAGAACCTCTTGTGTCCGAATTCACAAAGTCCCAATGGACAGATTGCGACAGTCGGTATCGCCGGGGGCAGGCGTGCCAGGGGCGGGGACGGTTATCTTCCCGCCCCCAACCTGATCGGAGCCACACGATGATGCGGACGATGTCGTCGGTCGCAGCCGCGACCGCGCTGCTGGCCCTGCCGCTCGCCGCGCAGCAGATGGGCGGGATGGGCGGCGGTCAGATGCAGGGCATGGCGATGATGGACTCGATGATGGCGCCGATGATGCGCAGCATGGCGACCGCTCCGGAGCGGCTGCTGCTCCGCAAGAGCGCGCTGCACCTGACGGCCGATCAGGTGACGCAGCTGACGGCCCTGCGCGATGCGGCGCGGCCCGCTCGCGACTCGGCGTCGCAGCAGGCGATGATGCACCTCAACGAGATGAACGAGGTCATGCACACGGCCGCGCCGGACACCGCCGCGGTGCGGATGCACTTCGAGGCGGCGCTCCGCTTCATGAGTCAGGCGCACCTGGTGATGCTGGACGCGGCGGCGGCCGGACGGGCCCTGCTGACCGACGATCAGCGAAAGCAGGTGGACGCGATGAACATGCCGAGGCGCGGCCGCGGGATGATGCGCCCGAGACAGGGGCACTAGCCGACCGACTAGACTTTTCGCCGCCGCGCCAGCTCGAAGAAGCGGTTCAGGACGCCTCGCCCGGTCTTCTCGATCGCGGCGCGCTGCTTCTCGGAAGGCGCGGCGTTCCGTGGCAGCAATCCGGCCCAGTCGCGGGCCAGGCCGGCGTCCAGCTCGATGTGGAACTGCAACCCCCACGCGCGGTCGCCGACCCGGAACGCCTGGTGGGCGTAGGCGCGCGTCGTGGCGAGGTGGGCGGCGCCGGGCGGAAGGTCGAAGGTGTCGCCGTGCCAGTGGAAAGCGGGGAAGGTGGGCCCGGCCGGTCCGAGCAGCGGATCGTCCGAGCCGTCGCCCGTCAGCTTCACGTCGCCGCAGCCGATCTCGGGTGCGGGCCCCGGATAGACACGGCCGCCGAGCGCCGCCGCCAGCAGCTGGGAGCCGAGGCAGATCCCCAGGATGGGGATCCCGCCCTCCACGGCCGACTCCAGCAGATGCTGCTCGTCGAGGAGATGGGGGTGCGCCAGCGTGTCGTACGCGGCCATGGTGCCGCCGAGGACGACCAGCGCGCTGATCTCATCGATATCGGGGAGGGGCTCGCCGCGGTCGAGCCGCCGCACGTCGAGCGGGAGCCCGCGCTGGCGCGCCAGGACACCGATGAGTCCCGGCCCCTCTCCAGCCTGATGCTGGACCACCACGAATCCCGGCTCGCGCGCCATCCTGCCATCAATTCCTCAAGTTGGCCGGCTTGTCAATGAGGCCCTATGTTAGGCCCTCACCCTCGGATGTCGGGAACGTGAGCGATCTCCGCAGTCAGCTGGAGGCGGCGTTGGGCGGCGCCTACGCCGTCGAGCGCGAGCTGCCGGGAGGCGAGGCGAGCCGCCTCTTCCTGGCGGTCGAGACGGCGCTCAACCGGAAGGTCGTGGTCAAGGTCCTCGCCACGGAGGCGGCCGGCGCCGTGGGCGCGGCGCGCTTCCAGCAGGAGATGGAGCTGACAGCGCAGCTGCAGCATCCGCACATCCTGGCGGTGCTCACCGCCGGGGCGCGCGACGACCTGCTGTACTACCTGATGCCCTACGTCGCCGGGGAGTCCTTGCGCCACCGCCTGGAGCGGGAGAGGGCGCTCCCGGTCGCGGACGGGATCCTGCTGTTGCGCGAGGTGGCGGACGCGCTGGCCTTCGCGCACCAGCACGGGATCGTCCATCGCGACGTCAAGCCCGAGAACATCCTGATCCAGGGGGGCCACGCCGTCATCATGGATTTCGGCGTCGCCCGCGCGCGGCTGGCCGCGCGGAGCGGCCGGCGGCTGACCGATCCGGGGACCACGGTGGGCACGGTGGGCTACATGGCGCCGGAGCAGGCGGCGGGGGACCGGGACATCGACGCGCGGGCGGACATCTACGCGCTCGGCGTGGTCGGCTACGAGATGCTCACCGGCAGGCCGCCGTTCGCCGGCCGCACGCCCTTTGCGGTCGTGGCGGCGCACCAGACGCAGGCCCCGGTCGCGCCGCGCGAGCTGCGCGCCGAGATCCCCGCGGAGGTGTCCGCGGCGATCCTGACGGCGCTGGCGAAAGACCCCGTGGC
>Ga0335070_10003126_pt1 | contig 19232 bp, 18 predicted proteins | sample Lox_Sample_13_FD_206722 | JGI IMG/M metagenome (GOLD analysis project Ga0335070, IMG submission 206722) | Soil microbial communities from Loxahatchee National Wildlife Refuge, Florida, United States - Lox_Sample_1.3 | ecosystem: Environmental > Terrestrial > Soil > Wetlands | place: USA... | reverse complement strand
GCCGCGAACATTGCGCAAACGGCGGCGCCGATGGATATTTTCTTCATGGAATAACCCGGGTTTACTTGAAATTAAAGGGTAAAGCCGCGTTAGTTTAAGAAGCCGCGTCCGGCATGAAAGCTAGTCCGCATGGAAGAGGCTGTTCCTAGAAGTGGAACAATCATTCACAAATTCGCAACAATTGCGGTGGGATGCGGGCTTGCGACGCGCAGCGAGACGGGAGAACCGCGAGAGGTATCGGTGATGAGTTGCGCTGCCGCAACAGGCAGTGCCGGCCCAATGGCTGTATTCCATCGGAGGTGGGCGAATCTGGCCTGTATGGAGAGGCGATGTACCAGCCCGCCTCGGGACACAACTACGTTGCGTTCATCGAGACGGCGGGCGGCGCTTCGTCGAACGGGAATCAGGTGGCGGGCTCGGTGGGGACGCGCGCGTCACAACACCAGCGAAAGCGCAATTGCCACCCACACCGCCGCCGCGCCGCAGAGAAAGGCGCGGCGCGCCATCAGGAAGCGCGATTCGTCGTTGGGTTTCGCGGGCGACGTGGCAAGCCAGGGCACGCTGCCGAGGCACGCGAAGCCCGCGAGCGCGAGCCCCGCCACGACGCGGTCGCCGACGCGCCAGACCGAGGGCTCGTGCAACCCCCAGTAGCCAAGAAAGATCATGCCGATCGAAAACATCGTCGAGGCGGCCGAACTTAGCGCCACCACCGATCCCGTCGGAGATTGCATGGAATGCCTCCCTGCGCGCCACGCGCTGTCGGGCCATTATCGACGGGCACGCGGGAGGCGGCAACGCCGCGGCCAGGCGCGCCCCGTCACGCTTACTCGGTCGGGCGCACCATCTGGAACATCTCGCCGATCTGCGCATAGTCAGCGCGATAGCCCGCGCGCATCACGGGCTGGGCGGTGTGCGTGTCGAAGAGACCGTCCTTGAGATATTCCTTGCGGATGTGCACGCCCACCACCTGGCCCAACGCGAGCCAGTTGTCCATTGGCGTGCCGTCGAGCAATTTGAGCTGCACGATCTGCAGCAGCTTGCATTCGAGCGCCGCCGGGGACTCGGCCACGTGCGGCCCCGCAACGTTGCGCCCCGGCGCGGGCGTGAGGCCCGCGAGCGCGAATTCGTCGACGCAGGACGCAACCGGCGCGGCAGTGCGGTTCATCTGCGCGGCCAGCGCCTTCGACGTGAAATTCCAGACGAACTCGCCAGTCTCTTCAATATTGCTGATGCTGTCCTTGCGGCCTTCGCTGCAGAAACCAATGATCGGCGGGAACGTGGCGAACGCACCGAAGAAGCTGTAGGGCGCAAGATTCAGCACGCCGCTGCGCGAGCGGGTCGAGATCCAACCGATCGCGCGCGGCGCGACGATCGCCTTGAACGGGTCATGCGGCAAGCCGTGGCCAAGCGCCGGATTGTAGAAGTAGGTATCGGACATGTCGATTGGCGTTGCGTTGCGGTTCGGGCTGCGCGAGTTTGCCGCGCAGCACTGTAGGTGCTTCGATGAGTGCTTCACTATGACACGAGCCGCGAGCGGGCCGTCACGCCCTGCGCCAAAGTCCTGCGCAAGCGCAACGAGGCCGGCTCTCTTTCGAGAGCCGGCCTCGTCGAACGAACCAGGCGGTCCGACAGGAGAAACGCGTTGGACGGCATGGGCCGCCCGAAGCGCTTCAGCTTCGATCAGTCACGCGGCATGCTGAAAGGCATGTAGTGCGAGCGGCGAATGCGCTCCGCTTCGAGGTGACGCGCCTTGTACGAGTAGTCCGAATCCATCGGCAGATACGGCGACGCGAAGAGTTCGCTCACCTTTTCGAACAGTGCGAGGATAAAGCTCATGGCGACTCCCAGTTTGGCTGCAATTCAGGGTTTTCCCTAGGACAAGAGCGATTATAGGGTTTTCCCTAGTTATGCGCTAGTGCAACGCAGCAAAAAAACTGCGACGCGCCACCGCATGAGGGCGATCACCAAGGATGCGTTGCAGCAAAGCAACGCATCGGTATTTCGGATAGAGGGTCGAATTGCGAACCGGAGCGGTCAGTGGGCCGGCTTTTGGGTGCGGTGAGCGTGGGCTGCGCGGGCGGGACGAGCGGCCGCATGGCGTGTGGGAGCGGGCGTCGCCGGTGCGGCTGCGGCGCGCACCGGGGCCACCGAAGGCGCCTCGGCGGCGGGAGCTGCGACCGGAGTGGCAAGCCGCTGCGTCAGGTCTTCGAGCGTGGACTGCTGCTTGAGGATGAACTCCTCGAGGCGTGCCTGCTCCGCCCGGGACTCGTTCGCGAGTCTGTCGAGCCGCACCGATTGCGCGATGCCGAACCCCACCGACGCCAACACAGCCGCCGACGCCACCCCGAGCACCCATTTGAGCTGACGCGAAGACGCGGCCGCCATGCGGCGCTGCTCGGCGAGCACGCCGTGGAGCGCATCGAAACGCTGCGCCAGCGTGTGCTGCGGCGTACCTTCGGGAGCGAGGCTCGTGGGCTCGACGCGTTCAGGGCTCATGACGGAAAACGGTGCGTCAGCGATGGCGGTGGCTTCGGATACGCGCTCAGGCGAAGGCTCCGGCGTTGCATCGATGCTGGCCAACGCAGCGGCGTTCTCGTGCGGCGTTGCATGCGGTTGCGGCTCCAGCGATACGGCGGCCTCAGACCCGGCCAGCACCTCCTGCGTTGCCGCGACGGTCGAAAGCGCGGCGTCGGCCGAGCCCTGGGCAGTTGCACGCTTCGCCCGCGTGACGCGACGCGTGCTCGTTGCGCCGGCAACGGGGCTCGCGGCGGCCGCCTCATCGTCAATCGCCGGAACTGCCTGCGCGGGCTCGGGAGCTTCGAAGCCGCTCAGCGTGCCCTGGCGCACGCTGGCGGCCGCCTCGCCGGTTACGGGCGCGGATGCGGATGCGGGCAAGCCCTCGTCGCGCGAATGCCCGCTCGCGTGTGCCTGCGGATCGGCAGCGTTGGCGGTGTTCGCGGCATTGCCGGAATCGAGGGCAGCAGGCAATTCAGAAGCGTCGAACGATGGAGATGTTGCGTCACGCGACGACTGTGCGCTGCGCTCGGGACGCGAGGAGCTCAAGGATGCGGTATCTGCGTAATCGGCCATGGGTCAGCGATGCGGTTCGCGTCGCGCCGGCCGGTCACGGCCACTGCGCGACGTCCTCGTGTTCTTGTTCGAACGCGCATTGTCGCATGCCAGAACGCGCCGCCAGATGCTCTCGCCCGGCTCATCCACCGTGCATGGCGCAAACGCGACACTGGCGTGCGGTGCTTCAGCACCCGCTCCAGTCCCGTCGCGACTGCCCCCGTCACGTACCGCTGTGGAACATTTTGGCAAAGGGGTGGCGCAGGTCGCGAAGCGTACAATCGCGGACGTTTGCTCTATCCACGTCACGCGGCCCGCCGCGCCCTCGTCCCATGAACACACTTCCGAGCGCAGCGAGCCTGCGCGAGCATTTCGATCGCATCGTCCTGCCATTGTGGCGCGGCCCGGGCTTCAATGCGGCGGTGCGCCTGCCTTACGAGGCGCTCGATGCGGCCGGCGCCAATCCGCTGCCTGTCACGCGCTACCGCGCGATGGCATGCGCCCGCCAGCTCTTCGTGTTCTCGCAGGCGGGTGACGCCGCGCACGCCCAAACGCTCTTCGAAACGCTGTGCCACACGTTTCAGGACCGCGCGCGCGGCGGATGGTTTTACAGCGTCGACGCCGCGCTCGCGCCGCTCGATACCACCAAGGACCTCTACACGCATGCCTTCGTGGTGTTCGCGAGCGCGGTCTACGGCCAGCGCTTCGGCGTGGCCGAGGCGCTCGACCTGGCGCGCGAGACGTCCTCGCTGATCGTTGATCGCTTCGCCGCCCGTGACGGCCTGCTCAACGCGGCGCTCGACGCTTCCTTCGCGAACGTGAGCGCCGGCCCGCTGCAGAATCCGCTCATGCACCTCACCGAAGCGTGGCTCGCCGCAAGCGAAGCGACCGGCGACGCCGCCTTCGACACGGCCATCACGCGTCTTGTCGTTGCGCTTGCGCGCGGCTTCCTGCACGAACCCACGGGTTGCATCGCCGAATTGCCGATCGGTTGCGCGGACAACCGGCTCGAACCCGGCCACCAGTTCGAATGGTTCTGGCTGGCCTCGCGCGCGGGGGCGCGGCTGGGCGAGTCGGGCCTCGAAGAAGCGCTCGCGCGTGCCTTCGCCTTTGCACGCAAGCACGGCGTGGATCCGGAGACGGGAAGCGTGGCGGCCGCCCTCGACGAGCACGGGCGCGTGACCGACGCGACGCAGCGCATCTGGGCGCAGACGGAGTATCTGCGCGCGCTCGCCACGCATGGCGACGCGGCGGTGCGCGCGGCGCTCGCACCGCAGATCGGGCGCTTCGCGCCGAGCTTTCTCACGCCGCAAGGGTGGGTGGAATGCCGCAGCACGAGCGGCGAGGTGGCGCGCGCCGACATGCCGTCGACGACGCCCTATCACTTGCTGACCGCCTACCAGGGCATGGGCGTCTGAGGCGCGCCGGCACGGCACGCCAAACCGGTACGCGGGCCCAGGCCCGCTGCAGCGCTGAGGCTGTTCTGGGCGTTCTGGGCTGTCTGGCCAATTAAGCCGTTCAAGCACTTCAAGCTGTTCACGCCACTCAAGCCGCCCAAGCGCTTCAAGCCATTCAAGCCATTCATACCACTCAAGCCGTTCAAGCGCTAAAAGCCATTCAGGCCACACAAGCCACTCAAGCGCCACAAGCCACTCCCCCCTTCAACCCACCGCCAGCACCGCCGGGGAAATCTCGAACGCCGCCACGGCCTCGGCGAGCTGACGCGTTTGCTGGTGCAGCGAAGCCGCCGCGGCCGCGGCCTCCTCGACGAGCGCCGCGTTCTGCTGGGTCATCTGGTCCATCTGCGAGACGGCCTGATTCACCTGATCGATGCCGGCGCTCTGCTCGAGCGACGACGCGCTGATGCCCGCCATCATCTGCGTGGCGCGCGAGATCGAGTTCGACACCTCGCGCATCGCCTCGCCCGCGCGCTCCACGAGCTCGGAGCCGCCGCGAATCTGCGTGACCGACTCGCTGATGAGCGTCTTGATCTCCTTGGCCGACTGCGCGCTGCGCTGCGCGAGCCCGCGCACTTCGCCCGCCACGACCGCGAAGCCGCGGCCCTGCTCGCCGGCCCGGGCCGCCTCCACCGCCGCGTTCAACGCGAGGATGTTGGTCTGGAAGGCAATGCCATCGATCACGCCGATGATTTCCGCGATCTTGTCCGAACTTTGCGCGATGCCGCGCATGCGATCGACCACCTCGCCCACCACGGCCCCGCCACGGGCAGTCGCGTCGAGGGCGGCCTCGGCCAGCGCGTTCGCCTCGCGCGCGTTTTCGGCCGTGTTGCGCACGGTGCCGGTCAGCTCCTCCATGCTGGCCGCGGTTTCCTCCAGCGAAGCGGCCTGCGATTCGGTGCGCGCCGAAAGATCCGCATTGCCCGCGGCGATCTCGTCCGCGCCCACGTGAATCGAGCCCGCGGTCTCGCGCACCGTATGGACCGTGCGCGCGAGGCTCGACTGCATCAGCGCGAGGCCCCGGAAGAGCCGGCCGATCTCGTTGTCCCCGCGCGCGGCCACGCGTTCGTCGAGCCGCCCGCGCGCGATGCGCTCGAAATGCTGGCCCGCCTCTTCGAGCGGCTCCACCACGCCGCGCCGCAGCGCGACGTGCACGCTCGCCGCGAGCGCGATCAGCAGCACCAGGATGAAAAGGCCCACGCCCTGAAAGAGCGCGAGGCGAGAGTCGATCGAATCAAGCGAGGCGCGGCTCGCCGCGGCGCTGAACTGCGCGAAGCCATGCAGCTCCGTGAGATAGGCGTCCTGGTACGACTGCGTGGGTTGATCGAGGAAGGCCTGAAGATTGTTGCCGGTCAGGTCGTCGACGAGCTCGCCGAGCGCCTTGCGCAACACCTGGTAGCGCTGCGCGAGGGCCGCTACGTGCGTGCGGTCCTCGTCGTTCATGGGCGGCACGTCCATGAGCGCCGCGAACGAGCGATCGGCCGCGGCAAGCTGCTCGCGCGCGTGATCGACGATATCGGTCGGCACCGTGCCTCCGCGCACCATGCGCGTGCCCGCACGCGAGAGGTTGATGCGGGCGTCCATCAGATGCTGGGTGGTTTCGTTGGCGGCGCTCGCCTGGCGCAACGCCACTTTCGAGAGGTCGGCTACGTCGTCATGCGTGCGCGTGAGCGACCAGTAACCAAGTCCTGCGGTCACGAGCTGCAGTACGCAGAACGCGATGAGGACGCACAACAGGCCGGATGCGACCTTGATCTTGCTGAACATCGGGGACACCTGGGATAGCAGTGAATGAATCAGGCGCAAGCATGTGATCGCTCGGGCCCGCACTGCGTTTACGGCCGCGCAAACGTTGTTTTGAGCCCCAAACCGTGAATAAATCGTGAAAAAACGCCCCAAAATGCGCAATTGAGTCATTTCAGAAACGATCCAGCCAGCATTCCCTGTGTTTTCGTCAACAATGCATTGGGGCGCATTCGATTCACCTTGACTCGGCCTTGCCAGGTCCTAGAGTGGTTAGGAAACTACGCGGGCGCAGGCCCAGGGAAGGCGACGATGACAGATCTTGTGGATCGTGCGCGCGGTGCGCTGCACGCGCAGCCGTTCAGCGTGCTGCTCGGCACCGAGCTGATGCACGTGGGGGCCGACGAGCTGACCCTGCGACTGCCGGTACGCGACGAGCTCAGGCAGCAGCACGGCTACGTGCACGGTGGCGTGATCAGCTATCTCGCCGACAACGCGCTGACCTTCGCGGGCGCGCTCGCGCTCGGGCCGCGAGTCGTGACGGGGGAGTACAAGATCAACTACCTGCGGCCGGCGCTCACCGGCACGCTGATGGCGCGGGCGCGCGTGGTCCACGCGGGGCGCCAGCAGGCCACCTGCCAGTGCAGCGTGTACGTGATGGAAAACGGCGACGAGCGGCTCGTGGCGCTCGCGCAGGGGACGGTCAGCAGGATGTCGGAGGCTGGCGCTTCGGAAGAGAGGGCGGAGACGCGCTGAAAAGCGGCGCGATCGGGAAGTCACAGATCGGAAAGCAAAACGCGCGAGGCGAGGTGGGCCGGTCTTTCCCGTGCCCACTTCGCCTCGCGCGTTTTTGCCGTGCTCAGCCGCGCTTATTCCGCCGCGCGCGTCTTCTGCGTCTGCTCGCCCAGGCCCTCAATGCCAAGACGCACCGTCTGGCCCGGCTTCAGGAACACGGGGTTCGGCTTCACGCCCATGCCTACGCCCGGCGGCGTGCCCGTGGAGATCACGTCGCCCGGCTGCAGGCTCATGCACTGCGAAAGATACGAAACGAGCTTCGCGACCGAGAAGATCATCGTGCGCGTGCTGCCGTTCTGGTAGCGATGGCCGTCCACTTCGAGCCACATCGAAAGGTTCTGCGGATCGGCCACTTCGTCGCGCGTGACAAGCCACGGGCCGGTCGGGCCGAAGGTATCGAAGCCCTTACCCTTGTCCCACTGGCCGCCGCGCTCGATCTGCCACTCGCGCTCGGACACGTCGTTGACCACGCAATACCCAGCCACGTAGTTGAGCGCCTCGGCCTCGCTCACGTTCTTTGCGTGCTTGCCGATCACCACGCCCAGTTCGACTTCCCAGTCGGTCTTCTTCGAACCGCGCGGAATCTCGATGTCGTCGTTCGGGCCGACGATCGCGCTCGTCCACTTGTTGAAGACGACCGGCTCGCTCGGCACCGGCATGCCCGACTCAGCAGCGTGATCGGCATAGTTCAGGCCGATGCACACCATCTTGCCGATATGGCCCACGCACGGCCCGATGCGAGGATTGCCCTCGACGAGCGGCAGCGTTTCCGGGTCGATCGAGCGCAATTGCGTGAGGCCGGCGTCCGAGAGCACGTCACCCGCAATGTCGGCCACATTGCCCGAAAGCGCGCGAATGCGGCCTTCTGCGTCGAGCATGCCGGGTTTCTCGTGGCCCTTCGGGCCATAGCGAAGCAGTTTCATGGTCTGGGTTCCTTGTCTGTCTGTGCGAAGAATGCGTTGCAGTCGGTCAGTTCGATGGGACCACCGCTTGGGGCTAACTAGTTAGACCACCCGCCGTCGATTACATGCGCCTGGCCGGTGGTGAACCCCGACTCGTCCGAGGCGAGGTAGAGCGCGAGCGCTGCGATCTCCTCGGGCTTGCCCACGCGCCCCATCGGCTGGCGCGCGACGAACGCGGCGCGCGCCGCGTCGACGCTCGTGCCCTGCGCCGACGCCTGCGCCGCGATGCGCTCTTCGAGCGAGGGCGACGCCACGGTGCCCGGGCAGATCGCGTTGCAGCGAATGCCGCGCGTCACGAAATCCGCGGCCACGGCCTTCGTCAACCCTATCACAGCCGCCTTCGAAGCGCCGTACACGAAGCGGTTGGGCACGCCCTTCACGCTCGAAGCCGCCGACGACATATTGATGATCGACCCGCTACCCGCCTCCAGCATGCCCGGCAGGAACGCGCGGATGGTCCGGTACATCGCCTTCGCATTCAGGTCGAACGCGAAGTCCCAATCTTCCTCGCTCGCCTCGAGTATCGAGCCCGCGTGCACGTAGCCCGCGCAATTGAACAGCACGTCGATCCGGCCCACCTCTTTCGCGAGCGCGGCGATCGCCGCACTGTCGCGCACGTCTAGCTTGCGCGCCTCGACCGGCAACGCCGAAAGCGCGTCGATGCGGATGTCCGTCGCGATCACGCGTGCGCCTTCGCGCGCGAACAGTTCGGCGGCTGCGTAGCCGATGCCCTGGCCCGCCGCGGTGATCAAGGCCGTCTTGCCGGCCAGTCTTTGTACCATCTGCCACTCCGGTTGAAAGCGCGGTGGGAAGCGCGGCACGGCGATACCCGTTATTGCAGTAGGCGCCCCGTGCCGCGATCGAGCGATCGAATTGCGGGAAGAGGTTGGGATGACGCAAGCGGCCATTATGGCGACGCGCGCGCGCCTCGTGGCGGTTCGGCGGCGTTTTCTAACCGGCTGGATCGCGCGTCAGCCGGTAAAAGGCCGTCGCATTGCCGCCGAACACGCCTGCGCGCTCGTCGTCGGAAAGCGTAGCGAGCAGCCGTTGCGAAGCGGCGTGCCAGCGCGCGTAGTCGCCATTGAGGTTCAGCACCGGCCAGTCGCTGCCCCACATGAGGCGCTTCGGACCGAACGCAGCGAGCAGGTGCGCGACCCACGGCGCGAGCGTGGCGTCGTCCCAGCCCGGCGCGGCTTCCGTTGCGAGCCCCGAAAGCTTGCAGTGCACCTGCGGAAAATGCGCGAAGCGCGAGATGGCCTGCGCCCACGCCGCGTAGCCTGACGCCTCGCCAGCGGCGATCGGCGGTTTCGCGCCATGGTCGACCACCGCGCGCAGCGCCGGATGGCGCGCGAGGAACGTGGCGAGCGCGTTGGCATGGCGCGTGAAAACGAGCGCGTCGAAGGTGAGATCGTGGGCGATGAGCGCATCGACGGCGTGGGTCGTATTGGCTTTCGCAATCCAGTCGTCGTCGGGGAGGTCCTGGAGCATCGGCCGCACGCCGCGCAGCTTCGGCTCGCGCGCCAGCTCGGCGATCAGCGTGCCCGCGTGCGGGTCGTCGAGCGGCACCCAGCCCACCACGCCGGCGATCGAGGGCTCGTTGCGCGCCAGGTCGAGCAGCCAGCGCGTTTCTTCCACGGTAGGCGCGGCCTGCACGACCACCGTGCGCGCGATCGCGCATGACGCGCGCAACGGCGCGAGATCCGCGGGACCGAACGCGCGATAGAGCACGGTCATCTCCGGCGTGAGCCAGCCGTAGTCGCCGCGCGCGGGATCCCAGTAATGCTGGTGTGCGTCGATCCGCTCGGGGTTGGTCATGGCTCAGGCCTGTGGAATAGGCGCGCGCGGATCGATGAGACCCTCCTCGCGCAAGGCGAGCCACAGCTCGCGAGGCAACGGTGTTTCGAACGAGGCAACGTTCTCGCGCACTTCGGCCGCGCTACGCGCGCCGTTGAGCACCGTCGCGACGGCCGGATGCGCGTAGGGGAACTGCAGCGCCGCCGCCGCGAGCGGCGCACCGTAGGTCCGGCAGATCGTCTCGATCCGAGACACGCGTTCGACCACCTCGCGCGGTGCGTCGCCGTAGTTGAACTTGAGATCGCCCTCCAGCCCGCGCGCGAGAATCCCCGAGTTGAACGCGCCGCCAAGCAGGATGCTCACGCCGCGCGCCTCGCACTCGGGCAGCAGGTCGTCGAGCGGTGCTTGTTCGAGCAGCGTGTAGCGGCCCGCCAGCAGCGCGCAGTCGATGTCGAATTCGCGCATCGCTTCGCGTATCACCTCGCGCTCGTTCACACCGAAGCCCACTGCCTTGATGACGCCCGCCTTGCGCAATTCGTCGAGTGCCTTGAAGCCGCCGCCTTCGCTCAGTTGCCGCCAGTAGTGCGCGTTGCGCTCGACATGCGTATAGCGCCCGATGTCGTGCACGAGCAGGATGTCGATATCGACGATGCCAAGCCGCTGCTGGCTGTCCTCGAACGAACGCAGGATGCCCTCGCGCGTGTAATCGTAGATCGCCTCAAATGGCAGCGGGTTTTGCCAGCCTTCGCTGCCGTCGTAGGGGTGCGTGCGCGGCACGAAGTGGCGGCCCACTTTCGTGCAGAGCACATACTCGCCGCGCGGGTAGCGCCGCAACGCCGCGCCCAGCCGGTGCTCGGCCTTGGTGTGGCCATAGTGCGGCGCGGTGTCGAAGAAGCGGATGCCGGCTTGCCACGCGGCATCGACGGTGGCCTGCGCCTCCTCCTCGGAAAGATCGCGATAGAGCCCGCCAAGCGGCGCCGTGCCGAGGCCCAACGCACTCACTTCGAGCGTGGTGCGGCCGATGCGGCGCCTGTGCGCGACCTTGGGATGGTGTTCCTGCGTCATCACGTGAGACCTCCCGGAGCCGGCTGGCTCCACGACCACTGCGTTCAGTGCGAAGTCACTTCGACGACCGGCACGCGTGCGCTCGCGGGAAGGCAAGCGGGGCCGATCGGCTCGAAGGTCTTATAGGTTAGGATAAATTCCTGATGCCCGAGCGTTTCCGACTTCGAGCGCATACCACCCGCAACCTTCTGCTCCGCAACCTGTGAGCGCGCCTTGCGCACCCAGTCCATGCCGTACTGGATCGTGCTGCGCGTGCCGCCCTTCTCCGGAAATATTGCGCGCGACCGTGCAGAGCCTGTCGATGCTGCGCGAAGATGGGGCCGCCTGAAGTTCAAAACGGTTAGCGCGAGGCACAAAACGGTTAGAATGGCGACCCTCCAAAAAAACCGGTGCGCCTCGTCTTGCTGACGAGTGGCGGCCGCGCATTCGAATCCCATGGCGAAACTTCTGACCGATCAAGAATTCCAGCGCTTTTCCGAGCTTCAGCAGAAGCAGGCAAGCTTCACGATCACGACCGACGAAGCCGATGAACTGCGTGACATCGTCGCGCGCGCGCAGAAAAAGCGCGACGACCGCGCCGATGCGATGAAGACCGTCGAAACCGCCATCGCGCAGTTCGAGCTCGCCCCCGAGGAGCTTTTCACGCCCGAGCAGATCGCCGAGGCCGCGCGCAACTTCGGTCTGATCCCGGCCACGCGCAAGGAGCGCGTGCTGCCGCCCTCGCTCACCTTCAACGGCAAGACGCACCAGTGGACCACGCGTGCGCTGCCCGAGGAAATCCGCGCGCCGCTGTTCGAGGCGTTCCAGGGCGGCCAGTCGGTCAAGGCGTTCCTCGCCACACCGAAGGATGCCGCGCGCTGCGCCGCGACCATCGCGCGCCTCGAAAAGGAAACCGGCGCGCAGTACGCGCCGGCCTGGCTCGAAGAGCTCGCGCTCACGCGTGGCCAGGTCGACGACGCGCTCACGAAACTGGCAGCGTAAGCAGGGAACGGCGAACAAGCGGCAGGCAAGCGGCAGGCAAGCGGCGGACAAACCGCGCCCACAAACGACGGGCAAGCGGCAACCAAACCGCGACCAAACCGCGCGGCCGCCGCCTCAGTCCAGCGGCATGCGAAAACCCACCACACCCGGGTCTTCCGTGGGCGTGACGGTAAAGCCGCAGGCGCGCGCCAGCCCGATCATCGGCGCGTTTTCGCGCAACGCCTCGCCGAGCAGCCAGTGCGTGCCGCGCGAGCGCACGTACTCGATGATGCGCGACATCAACAGGCGGCCGAGACCGTGCCCCTTGAGATTCGACAGGGTCGCGACCGCGAACTCGGCGGTCTCGTTGTCCGGGTCGGCCACGGCGCGCACGACACCCAGCGTGCGCGGCTGGCCGTCCTCGCCCTCGGCGACCGCAACCAGCGCCATTTCGCGGTCGTAGTCGATCTGCGTCATGCGCGCGAGCTGCGAGTGATCGAAGCTGCGCACCGCCGCAAAGAAGCGCAGGCGCAGGTCGTCGGGTGTCATCGACTCGACGAAGGTGCGGTGCATGGCCTCGTCTTCGGGGCGGATCGGCCGGATCGTGACGCGCTCGCCATGCCAGTCGACCGTTTCTTCGAGCCGGCGCGGATACGGCATGATCGCAAAGCGGCTGCGCTTTTCCGCGAGCTGAAGGCATGGCGCGACCACCACGGTCGCCTCGGGCAGCACCCGCAGCGTCAAGCGCACGCCAACGATCTCCCGCACCTCGCATACGACCTGCGAAAGCGCGGTGAGCGCGGTCAGCGTCGGCTCGGGCGCCACGTAACGCGCGTAGGGCGAGCGCGCGACGATGTCGCGCGAAAGCACGGGATTCAGCGGCGGCAGGCTGTAGACGCGCAGGGGCGGCGAAATGTCGTCCGGCGAAGGCGCGACGAACCGGAACACCGGGCCGAAGTTGTCGTCGTCGCGAAACGTCACCGATACGTCGACCACCGGCTTCTCGCCCGGCTCGTCCTGAGCCTGCGTGACGAGTCCGAAGCGCGCCAGCAATCTGGCCGCCTCCTCGCCCTCCAGTTCAGTGTGCCCGGCCGCCAGCGCCGCGCGCGCCTCGCCTTGCGCCGCCTCGATGGCGGCCGCGCCCTGGGCCGGCATGGTCTCGGGCGTCTGCATGAGCAGTTCGCGCCCCAACCGGTAATCGACGAGACGCGCGAACGCGCGCGCGAGCCGGAGCGGCGTGGTATGCACGGGAATGCCGTGGGCGTGCAGCTCGTCGCGGGTCTTTGCGTCCACGCCGCCGAAAAAGCACGCAAGCACGCCGCGATACGCGAAGCGCTGATGCTCGATCAGCGTGTGCGCCACCTCTTCCACCGGCGCGCTGTGCGTGGGCGCATGCACGACGAACGCCGTGCCGCTCGAGCGCTGCGGCGCAAGCGTCTGCAACGCGAGGCCGAAGTGCTCGGGGGTTGCGGTATCGCCGAGCACGAGCGGATTGCCCGCCTGCGCGTGCGGCAGCGCGGCCTGCACCGCCGCGAGCGCTTCGTCGTCCCAGTGCGCGAGCGTGTCGCCGGCCTTCGTGAAGGCGTCCCGCGCGAGGGTCGCCACGCCGTGATCGCTCGTGATGAGCGTGGCCGTATCGCTCGCGGCCACGCGGCCGAGACCAAGCGTTTCGATTTCGTCGAGCAGGTCGTCGAGCGTATCGACGCGCACGATGCCCGCGCGCCGGAACGCCGCCGTGTACAGCGCATCGCCCGGGTCGTCGCGGCCGCTGCGCAGCGCGAGTACGGGCTTGTTGCGCGCCGCCGCGCGCGCCGCCGACATGAACTTGCGCGCAGCACGGACCGTGTCGACTTCGAGCAGGATGGCGCGCGTGCCGGGGTCGCTCGCGAGGTAGTCGAGCACGTCGCCCGCGTCGACGTCGGCTTCGTCGCCGAGCGCGATCACGTGCGAGAAGCCAAGACCGCGCGCGCCGGCCCAGCTCAGCACGGCGTTGGTGAGCGCGTTGGACTGCGAGACCCAGGCCACGCCGCCCTTGCGCGCAATCGAAGCCGCCGCCCCCAGTTGCGCGTTCAGCGCCGGCGTGAGCACGCCGAGGCTGCCGGGACCCACGATGCGCAGCAGGTGCGGGCGGGCTGCCGCCAGCGCATGGCGCAGGTCGGCGCTGTCGGCTTCGTCGCGCACCTCGCCGACGATGATGGCCGCGCGCGTGCCCATGCCGCCCAGCCGGTGCACGAGCGCGGGCCAGGTGGCCGGCCGCGTGCAGATGATCGCGACGCCAGGGGCCTCGGGCAGGTCGCCCGCATCGGCGACCACGGGGCGGCCGTCGAACGCCTCCGGGTCGCCCGCATGGCGCGGATTGACGGCCCATAACGGGCTCGTGAAGCCGCCCTCGATCAACCGCTGCCACACCATGTTGCCGATGCTGCGAGGACGCTGCGAAGCGCCGATCACGGCCACGGACTTCGGCTCGAACACCGCTGCGAGATTGCGTACGGTCACAGGCACTCCTCGTGGGTCGAATGCGTTGGTCGAAAGCGGGGGGGCGAACGCTTGGATCGAACGCCTGGGTCGAACTCGTAGTTCGAATACGCGCCAGAGCGGCGCAGCGCCAGTTTGTCCTCTACGGCCACCACGAAAGAGCATAGGGCAAGCGCGCAGGCGTTGCGCGCTTTTCGGCCGCCGCGCTTGCGCGGATTCGCAGCGACCTGGCGTCGCACTGCGCGCTGCCGCCCTGGCACGCCTGTCACCGCGAGATCGTCAGGGTCGCGTTGCGATAAAATCCACCACGTCCGATTCTGGCGCGGTAGCATCCGTGGCCTGGCACGCTTTCGAATGGCCCCGCATCGATCTCGAGTGAGCGCGACTCATGACCCGCCCTGCCGACATCTACCTTCGCTTCCTGCAGCTGACCGAAGCCTTGCGCGGCCTGCCTTCGCTGCCCGCGCTCGATCCGCTCGAAGAAAAGATTCTCGAGTTCGTGGCGCGCGTGAACCAGAAGAACGAACAGCTCTCGGTGCGGGACATGATGGCGCACAGCGAGCTAGGCTCGCCTGCCACGCTGCACGCGCGCGTCACCTCGATGCGGGAAAAGGGCTGGCTCACGCTCAGCGACACGGAAGACGCGCGACGCAAGCAGATCGAGCTCACACCGGCCGCGCTCAAGCACTTCGACAAGCTCGCGGAAGCCTTCGTAAAGGCGGCAAAGGAATCGCGCTAGCCACGCCTGAGCGCGTGGCGTAGCGCGTTGCCGGCTCGCAGGATAAGCCGAACTTACAACGCCTTGCGGAAAGGCGCGCCCGAGTGCTCGCGCAGCTCGTTGAAGACGATCTTCGGCCAGGCCTTTTGCGCGACCTCGATTTCCGAAACGTGCGAAGCGAGATAGGTCGGCGCATTCGACGCGTCGTAGGCCATGCGCGCGGCGTACGAATCGGTGAAGCGGCGCAGCTCGACCGGATCGTCGCAGGTGACCCAGCGCGAGAGGCGATAACGCGCCGGCATGATGCGCACGGCCACCTTGTATTCCGCCGCAAGGCGGTGCGACACCACTTCGAACTGCAGTTGCCCCACCGCACCCAGGATCGTCGCGCCGCCGTGGAGCGGGCGGAACACCTGAATCGCGCCCTCCTCGCCCAGTTGCTTGAGCGCCTCGCCCAGTTGCTTCGCGCGCATGGGGTCGACCACTTCGATGGTCTGGAAGATTTCCGGCGCGAAGAACGGCAAGCCCGTGAACTGCAGGTCTTCGCCTTCGGTGAGCGTATCGCCGAGGCTCAGCGTGCCATGATTAGGAATGCCGATGATGTCGCCAGGGTACGCCTCGGCCACGGTCTCGCGGCGCTGCGAGAGAAAGCTCACCACGTTGTTTGCACGGAAGGTCTTGTTGTTGCGCGTGACCTTCAACTGCATGCCGCGCTCGAAGCGGCCCGAGCACACACGGATGAACGCCACGCGGTCGCGGTGCGCCAGATCCATGTTGGCCTGCACCTTGAACACGACGCCCGTGAACTTGGGCTCGTCGGGCGAGACGGGGCGTTGCACCGTCATGCGCGGCGAGGGCGGCGGCGCGAGGTCGACGAGCGCATCGAGAATTTCCTTCACGCCGAAGTTGTTGATCGCCGAGCCGAACAGCACCGGCGACTGCTCGCCCGCGAGGAAGGCTTCGCGATCGAACGTGGGCGTCGCGCCCGTGATCAGCTCGACCTCTTCCTTGGTGCGCTTCCAGTGATAGCCGAAGCGCGCTTCGCCTTGTTCGTCCGAAATGCCCTGCAGCGTTTCCACCGCACCGCCGAGCGTTTCCTCGCCAGCACGGAACACGCGCACCTGGTCGCGCTGGATGTCAAAGACACCCTGGAACTCCTTGCCCATGCCAATGGGCCAGGTGAACGGCACGGCCGCCACGCCGAGGTGCTGCTCGATTTCATCGAGCAGGTCGAGCGGCTCGCGCACTTCGCGGTCGAGCTTGTTGATGAACGTGAGGATCGGCGTCTTGCGGCTGCGGCAGACTTCGAGCAGCTTGAGCGTTTGCGCTTCCACGCCGTTCGCGCCGTCGATCACCATCACGGCCGCATCGACGGCCGTCAGCACGCGGTAGGTGTCTTCCGAGAAGTCCTCGTGGCCCGGCGTGTCGAGCAGGTTGATGACGGCGTCGCCGTACTCGAACTGCATGACCGAGCTCGCGACCGAAATGCCACGCTGCTTTTCGATCTCCATCCAGTCGGAGGTCGCGAAGCGGCCGCTCTTCTTGCCCTTCACGGTGCCCGCGATCTGGATCGCGCCCGAAAACAGCAGCAGCTTTTCGGTGAGCGTGGTCTTGCCCGCGTCCGGGTGAGAAATGACCGCGAACGTGCGGCGGCGTCTGAGTTCGGCTACTGACATGGATAGGGCGGGTATCACAGATGAATTCGGGCAACCGGACCGCGCGGCGGGGGTTGCAGCGAGCGCGGCGGCGCTTGCGGGCGGCTTGACGCGACCACTGCGCAGCAGTGCGCGTAGCGGCTTCGCGCGGCAAATAGCACGAGCGATCGGGAATGTACCAGGGATGCCCGCGCAGAACGGCGCCGGGACCGAATGATACACGGCATTCGGGCCGCCGACTAAAGGTTTGATGCAAGTTCGGCCACCGATTCGGGCCGGGCGGCGGCAGCGGTTCAGGCCGGATTTGACAGCGCTGCCCGGGGCGGCGCGAGCACGCCACCGCGCAACGCACGTGGACAGGCACCCGGGAGCCGCCAAAGGTGAGCCTTTACGGGATCGGGGCGCGAAACGGTCGAAGGTGATCGTCCGGGTTCGCGGAACACGCCCCATTTTCGCGAAAACTTCCTTTCGCGACAGACACTTGCCCTCGATACGAACGCTTCGTTCAGCGGCGTTGCGCGGCGCTCACGCGTGCGACGCAGCGTCTGAGGTGAGCTTTTACGGGAACGGGGAACCGGAGCCGCCGCGAGATCCACAATTCCGTATATCCGAGGCGGCTTGTGTCCCGTGTCTAACGGGCTGCCCGTCACTCCTTGATGAGGAAGCGCTCGCGGTTCTTGCCCGCCAGCCAGCCCGGCGCGCGGCCCCGGCCGCTCCAGGTCTCGCCGGTTTTCGGATTCATGTAGCGGGCCGGCGCTGCCTTCTTGCGCGCGGCGCCCGGATGGCGGCTCGAGAAACCCAGTTCCTCCGCGGTGATGTCGTACTCCGCGATCTTTTCCTTGATCTCGGCGATCGCCTGGGCAACTTCCTTTTCACGCGCCACGGCCACTTCCTTATGAAGCTTCTCCAACTGGGCGGTCAATTGTTTGTAGCTCGGCATGAGACGTCATCTCCAGTTCAGTCGCAACCGTGACATTGTGACCGGTTTGGAGCCCGAGTGTGCCTGAGGGCGCGCTATTTTTACGAGACCGCCGCAGCGCTTCGCGCTAACGATGCCGCTGTTGTGCCGATTCGTGTTCCAGACGGCTTTCGAGCGCGCGCAGCGCTTCGTCGAGCCGCTTCACGCGCAGCGCCTGGGAAGGCACGAGATTCGCGCTGGACACCGAGTCGAGCCGGCCGCGCCAGTAGGAAAGCGGAATACGGTCACGGCCAGAAAGCCGCGCGATGATGTGCTCGAGGTGCTCAATGTCCTTTTCGAGTTGGTGATGATTCATCGCTGCCCCCGTAATGACAAGTTTTATCGAGAGCGCACTTAAATGGAGCGCGCACTCACTTTCGTCGCATTGGCGCTATTGTGCGCATCGTGGATAAACCAGCGGTATTGGCATTGCGCTGGCAACCCTTATTGAATACGAGCCGCGGCCGATTTTGCGTTTTTTTCATCGTTTCAAATCCAGAAGAGGATCGCCGCACCTGCCTATCCGTTGGTTAGCGAACGGAATTCCGGTGACAGGTCCGCCACGCTGACGGTTGTACCCGCACCCATACCGGAACGCAGATTAACGGGCGCCAATGCATCTGTATATTCCTCATTTGTGGAAGGCTATGCGTAATGCATTATTGCGCGCCGATATCCCGCTAGAGGCTCGCACAATGAGAATGGCGTGAAAACAAACGAACCACAATACGATCGCCTGCTGCATGCCGTTTACGAAACAATCGAAAATCCTTGCGCATGGAAGGATTTTTGCGCGCATTTACGTGAAACCCTCGGCGTGGCGTCGGTTCATTTGTTTGCCTTCGACCGGCAACGCGATCTCTTTTCCTGGAGCGACGGCTTCGTGCTCGCGAGCGCGGAGCCGCTCGAGCGAATTCGCCCGCTCTATCGCGACGATGCGCGTCTCGCGTGGCTGCGCGCCTACCCGGCGGGCAAGTGGCTGCATTGCGTCGAACCCGATGGCGCGAACGACGCCGTTGCGGCCGGCTTCGAGCTCAGTGCGCCCGAGGAAAGCCATCGCTGCCTGGCGCTGTGCAAGCTCATCGAGCAGCAAAGCCTCACCGTCATGCTCGCGTGCAGCGCCGCCGCTGATGCGAAGCCGCTCGCAGCCGGCCATCGCGAGTTGCTCGAGCGGCTCACCCCGCACCTCATCCGCGCGGCGCGCCTGTATGCGCGACGCTGCACGTTGAACGCCGACTCGCTCGCGAACCGCTCACGCCCGCCCGCAATGCTCGTGAGCGCGCTCGGCGAAGTGATCCACTGCAACGAGCCCGCACAGCGGCTCTTGAAGGCGACCTCGCTCGTTCGCGTGCGCGGCCGGCGGCTCACGCTCGCCGCGCCCCACCACGCGCACCTGCTCGAAGACATCGCCGTGAGCGAGGCGCGGCTACGCAGCCGGGCGAGCGGCGCGCGCGCGGCTGCGGCGCGCTTTCGCGCGCTGCGCATCGTTGGCGGCGCGACTCCCGACACGGCCGATACGCCCGACACGCCCGACACGCCCGACAAGCTCAACAAGCCGGACAACCCCGACTTCACTGA
>Ga0335070_10003125_pt1 | contig 19234 bp, 17 predicted proteins | sample Lox_Sample_13_FD_206722 | JGI IMG/M metagenome (GOLD analysis project Ga0335070, IMG submission 206722) | Soil microbial communities from Loxahatchee National Wildlife Refuge, Florida, United States - Lox_Sample_1.3 | ecosystem: Environmental > Terrestrial > Soil > Wetlands | place: USA... | reverse complement strand
GTGGCCACAGTACGCGCCGAGACATGGAAGGCCGTCGGCGTCAGCTCCCCGGCGATTTTGTTCATGTTCGGAATCATCAGCAGCAGGCCCTGGGAGGCGGTGAAGGTCGTGGACAGAGAGCCAGTCTGCAACGCTCCGTGCACAGCGCCCGCGGCTCCGCCCTCGCTCTGCATTTCCATGACATGGGGGATCGTGCCCCAGGCGTTAGGGACGGCTTCGGACGACCACTGGTCGGCCCATTCGCCCATGGGGGACGAGGGGGTGATGGGATAAATGACGATGACCTCGTTCAGGCGATACGCGACGTGGGCTACCGCCTCATTGGCGTCCATGGTCTTGAATTTGCGCTTCATGATTACCCTCGGTTCGGAGTGTTCGGGCGCTGCCCGACCCTGTCTAAATCATGCCTGCTCAGGGGCTTCGGCGTATGAGACGGGGGTCACGTTAGGCTGTGATGAAAATCACAACAAGAGGTGCAAACCCGGGCCCCAACCTGGGCAGATTAAATGCTGCGAATCGCAGCTTTTAGGCGTTAATCCAATAAGATAAGGCTGGACACATGCCTGATAGCTGGTCGAAGCCGGTCATTCTCTACGACGGCGTCTGTGGATTTTGCAGCCGTATCGTGCGGTTCATCCTGCGCCACGATTCCCGTGACCGCTTTCGCTTCGCGTCGCTGCAGAGCGAGTTTGCTTTCCAAATCCTCAGAAGGCATGGCCGAGACCCGGAACGACCGGAAACCATGTATCTCGTGCTGGATTATTCGTACCCGACGGAGCGCCTGCTAACCCGATCCGAGGCGGGCACCCAATTGTGGTCCAGCCTGGACAAGCCTTGGAGCGCCTTTGGAGCACTGTTGCACGTCCTACCCCGGTGGCTGGCGGATTGGGGCTATAACCTAGTTGCACAGCACCGGCATCGCATCTTCGGCAAGTACGAGTCTTGCCCTTTACCGGAGTCCCAGTACCGGTACAAGTTCCTCGACCTCCCGGAAAACGCGGAATAGCCGTCCACCAAGCTGGGGCAGACATCCGCGCCGTGGCACTGTAAAATCTGCGGTGCGGTTCGCCAGAACCGCTTCCAGATTAGGGTGAGGAAGAACCATGGCAGACCAGACTCCTGCGGCAGCTCCCGGCAACAACATTGATTCTGTCCTTCACGAGCAGCGCAAGTTCGAGTGCCCCGACCACTTTCGCGAGCAGGCACACCTCAAGAGCCTGGAGGACTACGAGCGCATCTATCGCGAATCCGTAGAACAACCGGAGAGATTCTGGGGGCGGGTCGCCGACGAACTCCACTGGTTCCAGAAATGGGATAAAGTCCTGGAGTGGAATAACCCCTGGGCGAAATGGTTTGTCGGGGGGAAGCTAAACCTTTCCTATAACTGTCTGGACCGCCACGTGAAGACTTGGCGTAAGAATAAAGCCGCACTGATTTGGGAAAGCGAGCCCGGCGAAGTTCGCACCCTCACCTACCAGCAGTTGCACCAGGAAGTGCAGAAGTTCGCCAATGTCTTGAAGTCGCTTGGCGTCAAAACGGGCGATCGCATCGCCATTTACATGGGCATGACCCCGGAGCTGCCCATCGCCATGCTGGCCTGCACACGTATCGGCGCTCCCCACACGGTTGTCTTTGGCGGCTTCTCCTCGAACGCGCTCATCGACCGCATTCACGATTCGCAGGCCGTGGCCGTCATCACGCAAGACGGCGCGTATCGGCGTGGATCAGAGGTGAAGTTGTTTCCGGCGGTCGAAGAAGCACTGAAATCCTGTCCGTCCGTGAAACACGTCATTGTCTACAAGCGCACCAGTACGCCGATCAATATGCAACCTGGCCGCGACCACTGGTGGCATGAGCTCATGGAGAAGGCTGCTCCTGACTGTCCAGCCGAGCCGCTTGACGCCGAGCATCCGCTTTACATCCTCTACACATCAGGAACTACGGGAAAGCCGAAAGGCGTGGTGCATACCACCGGCGGTTATTCAGTCGGTGTTTACCTGACTGCGAAGTGGGTCTTCGACCTCAAGGAGGAAGACACGTACTGGTGCAGCGCCGACATCGGCTGGGTCACGGGACACAGCTACATCGTCTACGGACCGCTACAGAATGGCGCGACCACTGTGATGTACGAAGGGGCGCCCAATTTCCCCGAGCCCGACCGCTTCTGGAGAATCATCGACCGCCACCATGTCAGCATTTTCTATACCGCGCCAACCGCCATCCGCACGTTTATCAAATGGGGCGACGAATGGCCGCAGAAGCACAAAATGGACAGCTTGCGCCTGCTGGGCACGGTCGGCGAGCCCATCAATCCCGAAGCTTGGATGTGGTATCGCGAGGTGATCGGGCACAACCGCTGCCCGATCGTTGATACCTGGTGGCAAACCGAGACCGGCCACATGATGCTTACGCCGATTCCCGGCGCAATCGCCACCAAGCCGGGCTCAGCCACAAAGCCGTTTCCAGGAGTGGTCCCCGAAATCGTCGATATGCACGGCAATCCGGTACCCGATGGTTCGGGCGGATTCCTGGTGCTGAAGCAGCCCTGGCCTGGCATGCTGCGCACGATCTACGGAGACCCCGACCGCTACGTCCGTCAATACTGGTCGCAAATTCCTGGCGTCTACTTCACCGGCGACGGGGCGCGCAAAGACAAAGACGGATACTTCTGGGTGATGGGTCGCGTAGATGACGTGCTCAACGTCAGCGGCCATCGCCTGAGCACCATGGAAGTGGAATCTGCGCTCGTGTCTCACGAGGCTGTTGCTGAGGCGGCCGTGGTCGGCCGCCCGGACGACATCAAGGGCCAAGCCATCGCTGCCTTCGTCACACTGGAGCAGGGAAGGAACCCAACTCCGGAACTGAAAGAGGAGTTGAAGAAGTGGGTCGCCAAAGAAATCGGTTCTCTGGCCAAACCGGATGACATCCGCTTTACCGACATGCTGCCCAAGACGCGCAGCGGCAAAATCATGCGCCGCCTGCTGCGGGAACTGGCTACCAGCGGCGAGGTCAAAGGCGACACCACAACGCTCGAGGACTTTGCCGTAATCGCCCGGCTCAAGGAGCAGGACGAAGCGTAGGTGAAGCCACGATGGAGAACCGGACGTTCCCGCCCGTCCCTCCGCTGATATGCCATCGGGGTTCTAATCGTCGGCGCTGGCGGTGACTTCCGGGTTGGGTAGGGTAGGAACTTCCTGGTCTTTGTACTGCAGCTGATACAGCTTCCAGTAAATGCCGCGCTGGGCCAGCAGTTGCTGGTGGTTGCCAATTTCCCGCACCCGGCCCTTGTGCATCACGATAATCTGGTCGGCACGTTGCACCGTCGACAGCCGGTGGGCAATGATCACCGAGGTACGGCCTTCGACCATGCGGCTAAGGGCGTCGCGCACGCGGAATTCGGTTTCGGTATCGACGCTGGAAGTGGCTTCGTCGAGGATAAGAATCTTCGGGTCGTGGGCCAACGCCCGAGCAAAGGAGATCAGTTGCTTCTGGCCGGTGGAGAGTGTCGAGCCGCGCTCCCGGACCTCCTCTTTGAAGCCTCCGGGCAGGGTGCGGATGAAGTCGGCCAGGTTTACGTCCTCGGCAGCCTTTTCTACGTCTTCGTCCTCGATCCACTCCGTCCCCAGACGAATGTTGCCTTCGACCGTTCCGGTGAACAGGAAGGGATCCTGCAGAACCACTCCGAAGCGGCGGCGCAGGTCGGCCAGATCCATCTCTTTAATGTCCACGCCGTCGATCTTGATGGCGCCTTGTTGGACGTCGTAGAGGCGCATTAGTAGCGAAATGATTGTGGTCTTGCCAGCCCCCGTATGACCGACGATGGCGACGGTCTGGCCAGGTTCAATGGTGAAGGACACATCGCGCAAGACCCAGTCGGGAGCGCCGGGTGCTGGAGCAGCTGTTCCTGAGTGACCATCGCCAGACTCGGCTGCCGAACCATCGGCTCGGTCGGACGGCCCAGGACGGCCGTCCCCACGAGGTTCTGTGCGATACGCGAACCAAACGTGGTCGAATTCGATGCGGCCCGGGCCATCAGCCCGCTTGGTCACAGCGGGCGAAGTGATTTCGACCGGCGTGTCCAGCAGCTTGAAGATGCGCTCGCTAGAGGCCATCGCTGACTGCAGGATGTTGTATTTCTCGCTCAAGTCCTGGATGGGCCGGAAGAAGCGCTGCGCGTACTGCATAAAGGCGACCAACACACCGAGGGTAGTCACTCCGCGAATCACGTCATTCCCGCCGAACCAGATGACGCATGCGATGGCAATCGAGGACAGAATTTCCACCACCGGGTAGTACACGGCGTGGGCCATGATCGCGTCCTTGAAGGCCTCCATGTGGAGCTTGTTCACCTCGGAGAACTTGCGGAACGCCCGCTTTTCCCGGTTGAACAACTGCAGCACGACCATACCGCTGACGTGCTCTTGCAGGTAGGCATTGATGCGGGCAATGGCGACACGAATGCGGCGGTAGGAATCGCGGACTTTGTCGCGGAAGATTTTGGTAGCGATGGCAATGAACGGCAGCACGGCAAAGGTAATCAGCGCCAACTTCCAATTCATCTTCAGCATGATGGCCAGAATTCCGGCCAGCACGAAAACGTCTTCAAAAATCGAGACCACCCCGGCCGTGAACATCTCGTTGAGCGCGTCCACGTCGGTGGTCACGCGGGTGACCAGCCGGCCCACGGGATTCTTGTCGTAAAAGCCGATGTGCATGCGCTGCAGATGGCGGAATATCTGGCTGCGCAGATCGAACATCGTCATCTGGCCGGTCCACTGCATGAAGTAGGTCTGCAGATACTCCAGAAGGAAACTGCACACTAGCAGGCCAACGTACAAGGCGGCGATCTGGGCGATGCCGGCCAGTGGCCGGCTGCTGAGAAACCAATCGAAAACCGAATGCTGTCCCGGAACTTTCGCCAGGTAGCGGTCGATGGCAACTTTGGTGAGGTAGGGGCCGAGGACGTCAGCTCCGGCCTTGATAATGATGGAAACCAGGGCAATTGCCACTTGCCAGCGGTAAGGGCGGAGATAGCGCAGCAACCGCCGCATGAGGCGGCTGTCGTAGGCTTTGCCTAATACTTCTTCTTCCTGGGCCATCGTCTCCCAATTCTAAAAGATACCCTAAATAGATGGGCACGGCAGAGGGCGGGATGGAAAAGGTTTGGGGACGGAGAATCTGCAGGCTGTCCCATTTGGGGCTATGCTGCCTTCCGCAGCACCAACGCCGAATTCTTCGATCCGAAGCCCACGCAGTTACAGATGGCATGTTCGATCAGCGCTCTGCGGTCCAGGTCAGGCACGTAGTCCAGGTCGCACTCGGGATCGGGCACATCGAGGTTGATGGTGGGAGGAATCTTGCCGTGCTCCATGGCAATGATGGTGGCGGCAAGGCTGGCGGAGCCGCAAGCTCCCTGAGCGTGGCCGATCTGCGATTTCAACCCGGACATGGGAATCTTGCCCGCGGACTTGCCCAAGGCCAATTTCAGGGCGCGGGTTTCTACGCGGTCGTTCATTTCGGTTGAGGTCCCGTGCAGGTTGACATAGCGGATATCTTCCGGCGCCAACCGAGCCTCTTCCAGCGCCAGGGTGATGGCGCGTGCTGGTTCTTCCGGGGAGTCGCTCATGCGCACGCGATGGAAGGCCTCGCAGGTGGAGGCGTATCCCGCGATCTCGGCGTAGATGCGGGCGCCCCGGGCGCGCGCGTGCTCGTAGTCCTCGAGAATGAACATCCACGAGCCTTCTGCGAGCACGAAGCCATCCCGATCTTTGGAGAATGGCCGCGAGGCGCGCTCCGGAGCGTGGTTCCACGACGCGGTGAGCGCGCGCAGCAGGGAATAGCCCTTGATAATTCCCGGCGTGATCGTCGAATCCACGCCGCCCACGAGAAACATTGGTTGCACACCGGCCTGAATATGCTGGTACGCGTAACCGATGGCGTCAGTTGAGGAAGTGCAGCCGGCGGTGACCACGTGGCTGTAGCCGCGGAATCCGAAGCGCATGCTGACTTCGCTGGACAGCGTGCCCATGGTGCCGCTGGGAATGCAGAACAAGCTGACCTGCTTCACGCGTCCGCTGTGCCAGAGGCGGTACTGTTCCTCGGAGAACTCCTGTGCGCCGCCGCCCGTCCCCAGGATCACGCCGATCTCGCGCTTTTCTTCCATTGACAGGGCAGCGGGATCGAGGCCCGCATCTCTGATTGCCTCGGTAGATGCAGCCACCGACAGGGGCACGACCCGCGAAACGTGCTTGCGCTCGCGAGCATCGACCCAGGCGAGCTCGTCAAAGTCGGGAATCTCACCGGCGATCTGTACGGCCAGGCATGAGGGATCGAAGCGTGAAATTCTCTTGACCCCCGACTTCCCGGCGAGGATGGCCCGGCAGAAGGCTTCCTTGCCCATGCCGTTGGGGCTGACCACGCCCACTCCGGTAATGACCACGCGAGGCAGCATGATTTCAGGGGAACCTCAGTATCTTAAATGCTCGCACGTCTCGAGCTTCTTAGCGTTCTTCGCGCTGCCTTTGCGTACTTTGCGGTTTAGGGCTTCCGACCGCAAAGGTCTCCGAGGCACGCAAAGCCCGCCAAGAAAAACCTGAGTCTCAGACGAACAGTTGTCAGGAACACGCACCGCAATGTACCTTTCAGCCCGGAGCAAGGCCCTTCCCTGAGATGCGGGCTCCCGGCTTATCGTTCCAACAAAATGGGATAATCGAAAGAAGATGCCGCTGGGTCTGTATATTTCGGTGCCTTTCTGCCGTACCAAATGCAGCTACTGCAACTTCGCCTCCGACGTGTTTTCCCACTCTGTCTTTCAGCGCTACGTGGACCGGGTGTGCGCTGACCTGCAACGCTCACCGGAAACTGCGGGACAGCTGAGTGGGCGCTTCGAGCGGCTGGTGGATTCGGTTTATCTGGGAGGCGGAAGCCCCACTATTCTAGATGTAGCGCAGCTGGAGCGGGTTTTTGTCACAATTTCGCAAAATTTCGAGGTCTCTCGCGAAGCCGAAATCACCGTGGAATGTGCCCCGGGAACGCTGTCCCCTGCGTTGCTAGACGTGTTCGGGCGTTGCGCCGTGAACCGGGTAAGCCTGGGAGTGCAATCCTTCGTGGATCAGGAAACCCGTGCGGTCGGCCGCCTGCATACCCGCGAAACGACTATCGCCGACATCGTGCAACTACGCGCCGTGGGGATTTCCAATATCAACGTTGACCTCATTGCTGGCCTTCCCCACCAGACTATGGAGAGTTGGGACACCTCTCTGGCTGAAATCATTGCTTCGGGCGTACCTCACGTGAGCGTGTACATGCTTGAGGTGGACAATGACTCCCGCCTGGGGCGCGAGCTGATTGCTGGCGGCACGAAGTACCATGCCCACTTCGTCCCGAATGAGGATCTGATCGCCAACCTCTACGAAAGGGCCTGCGAACGGCTGGAAGCGACAGGAATCCACCAGTACGAAATTTCCAACTTCGCTAAACCCGGGAGCGAATCGCAACACAACCTCAAATATTGGACCCGGCAGCCGTATATGGGATTTGGGGTGGATGCCCACTCGATGCTCCTGCCATTGGACCAGCATGCAGCGGCGATGCGTTTTGCAGCACCGGATTCGCTGGAAAACTATCTGGCGGGGACGCAGCTAGAGCAGACGATCCTCTCTCGCGAGGGAGCCCTGGAAGAGGCACTTTTCCTGGGTCTGCGCCTCACGCGCGGAGTCGATCTGGAGAAGATCGCTGCCGAGTTTGGCCAGGAAGCAATCATGAGTGTCGCAACAACCGTTGCCGATCTGGTGGCGGCGGGCCTAATGGAGCAGCAGGGCAGCGTGGTCCGCCTGAGCCCGCGTGGCCGGCTCCTCTCCAACGAAGTCTTCGAGCGCTTTGTCTCTGTGGGTGACCGATCATGAACCTCAGCATTCGTCCCGCCACCAACGCCGACATCGATGCCATGATCGCGCTGGCGAAGCATGCTGCCACAGCCTCGCAGTGGCCGCGCCGGCAGTATGAGGCAATTCTGTGCGCTGAGGATCGGCGACGACTGACCTGGGTGATAGAAGAAGAAGGCAGGCCGCAGGGCTTCATTGTGGCCGGCTGCCTCGGCCAGGAGTGGGAGATCGAGAACATTGCCATCGCGGGCCCGGCGCGGCGCCGCGGTCTGGGCACGCGCTTGTTGGGCGAATTCCTAGACGTGGTTCGCCAGCAGGGTGCAGAATCGGTGTTTCTGGAGGTGCGGGAATCCAATCAAGCCGCGCGCGCGCTTTATGAAAAGTGGACGTTTATCGAATGTGGTCGCCGTCCTCGATACTACGAGCATCCCCCGGAAGATGCGCTGGTTTACCGGCTGTCTTTTGAGTAATTTGCAGTGATTAGATGAAGCGAAAGTCACATGGTCGCATGACCAACGAATCGGCATTTACATCGAATTTCGGATTGCGGCAGTATTAACCCTATGTTAAATTTTGGAGCGTCCAAAATTGCGTAGGGAGGTCTGGTGGATGCTGACTCCTAGAGACCAACTCCTCGCCAGCCACGATGAATTTCGGAAGCTGGCGACGGAACACACGCAGTATGCGCAGCGCCTCGACTTACTGACCCACAAACGCTTTCTTACCGAAGACGAAAAATTAGAGGAAGTCAGACTGAAGAAGCTGAAACTGCGCCTGAAAGACCAAATGGAATCGATCGAGCGGCAGTATCGGCAGCACGTAGCCTCGAACCAGGTCGCTTAATTCCCCCCTCCAACTGGGAGCGGCACTCGCCGCTGGAGGGTTAATCTATCCGGCAGCAAGGCGCGCGTAAGCGCCTTTTTTGTTTGGTGTTAACGCGGAAAGGCACCATCCCCACCCAAGCCTGCTCTATAATCGGCGGTATCTTTCCATGGTTCGTGACGGCTACTTCTACGCGTTTCCTCTGCTGGCGGCAGCCGCGCTTATTGGCTGGCTCACGACGGTGGCCTGGGCGCTAGTGCCGGTACTGCTGGCAGTTTTCTTCCTCTGGTTCTTCCGCGATCCCGAGCGCGTGATCCCAGATGCTGCCGGTGCCGTGGTGTCGCCAGCCGACGGCAAGGTGACGGATGTCTCTCAGGTGGACGTAAAAGGGGGTAGGCGAACCCGGATCAGCATTTTCCTCAGCGTTCTTGACGTACACGTGAACCGCTCACCGGTTTCCGGCGTGGTGCGCGATGTCTACTACCAGCGCGGCAGGTTCTTAAACGCGATGAATGCTGCGTCGGCGGAACAGAACGAACAGAACGTGGTGACGGTAGAAGGCGACGGCCAGACCGTAGTGTTCAAACAAATCGCCGGACTCCTGGCCCGGCGCATCGTATTCACCAAGAAGGTTGGCGACCGGGTACAGCGCGGAGAACGGATTGGCCTGATCAAATTCGGGTCGCGGGTCGACGTGCTGATCGATACCGTCGCCCGCACGCAGGTCAAAATCGGAGACCGCGTAAAAGGCGGAGCCAGTCTCCTGGCTTATCTGCCGACCGAAGCCGGGCAGCTTGCCGCAGTGGGAGACGCGCAGGTCCGAGAAGGAGTCCGTTAATGGAGCCGGAGATCGCGGTGATCCCGAGACGGCGGAAGGACGACGTGCCGCAACGGACTCAGCGAAAGGGCATGTACATTCTGCCTTCGCTGTTCACGACCGCCAACATTGCAGCGGGCTACTACGCGATTCTTCAGGTTACCCATGGCTCCCTCACGGAATTCTGGCACTTCGACAATGCGGCCAAAGCCATCGGGTTCGCTGTCCTGTTCGACGGATTAGACGGCCGCATCGCGCGCCTGACCCGTACCAGCAGCGACTTCGGCCGCGAATTGGACTCTCTGGCAGACGTCATCACTTTCGGCGTCGCGCCTGCGATGTTGGCCTGGATGTGGGGTTTCCGGCAACTCGCCGGTGTTACCTCGCCCGAGATGCTGGGCAAACTTATGCAGTTTGGCGCCATCGCCAGCTTCCTGTTTCTGATGGCTGGAGCCAGCCGCCTGGCCCGCTTCAACATCACCAGCAATCCGCAGCCTTCCAACCCGGGCCGTCCGGGCAAGAAGTATTTCGTTGGGATGCCAATTCCGGCGGGTGCAGGCGTGATCGCGGCGGTGGTGCATTTCTCGCTCGGCGACCCCATAGCCGTCTGGTGGACCGCTGTGACCTGGATGTGCATGATTGTTGCGGTGGCCTACCTGATGGTCAGCACCTGGCGCTTCTACAGCTTCAAGGACATTGACTTGCGCTCACGGCGGCCGTTCCGGCTCATCATTTTGTTTGCGGCGTTGTTTGCCGCCATCTGGTACTACTCTCGATACGTACTGTTCGGGATCGCTTTGCTGTATATGTTCTCGGGTGTACTGTGGCGTTTGCAATGGATTTTCCGCCGCAAGAGCAATCCGCCACCTCCGGCCTATCAGGAAGCATCACAAACCTCATGAGTTCCCATGCCAGATCTGCGATTGCCGGTGACCCTACGCGGGGCGGAAGTCTCTACCGGGTTGCCATCGTGGGCGCAGCCACGCTCAAGGGGAAAGAAGTGGTTGAAGTACTGGGAGACCGCAACTTTCCTTTGCTCGATACCCGGATGTTGGACGACGACGAATCGTTGGGGCAGCTGGAATCGATAGCCGATGAGATTTCGTTTATTCAGAACGTGCGCGCCGAGCAATTCGATCACATCGATTTCACTTTCTTCGCTTCTGACCAGGATTGCACGCGCAAGACGTGGAAAACCGCGCAGCGTGCCGGCAGTGCCATTGTTGATCTTTCCTACGCCTTGGAAGACGAACCTGGCGCAGTGGTGCGCTCAACCTGGCTGGAGCGCCAGCTGGGACAGACACTGGCTTTGCAGCTGCAGCCTGGGCCCGCCGTGGTCGCGCATCCGGCAGCCGTCGTGCTCACGCTGCTCCTGCTGCGGGTAAGGCGAGTTTCTCAGGTAAGACGGGCGGTGGCGACCGTATTCGAGCCGGCTTCCGAACGCGGCCAAAAGGGAATGGACGAACTCCATCAACAGACCGTCAACCTGCTTTCCTTCCAGCAACTGCCCAAGACCGTTTTCGACGCGCAGATTGCCTTCAATATGGTGGCGCGGTACGGCCCGCAGTCAACACCTACGCTGGCGGCGATTGAGAACAGAATCCTGCAGCATTGCACACGGATTGCAGGCCCTGACTTCCCGCTGCCGTCGTTGATGCTGGTGCAGGCTCCGATCTTCCACGGCCATGCTTTCGCAGTCCACGTCGAAATGGAGGAGGCGGTGGACGTCAATGCGGTGTCTGAGGCGCTCAAAGGGGAGCACGTGACAGTGGTGCCGCACGCCGAAGAGGCTCCCAGCAATGTGAATGCGGCCGGGCAGGGCGATATTCTGGTCTCCGCGGTGGCGGATGCGAGCCAGGCCTCTAGCGTCTGGCTCTGGGCTGCTTCTGACAACCTGCGCATTGCTGCTGCGACTGCCGTGGAATGCGCCGAGACCATGACGGTAACCCGCCCTAAGGGCAAAATCCAATGAAGATTCGGCGCGCGGCGTTGGTCATGGCGCTGGTCACCATCGGTACTGGGTGCGGCTATCACACGGCGGGACACGCCGTCACGCTACCCGAGAATGTCCACACCATTGCCATTCCGGCCTTTGTGAATGAAACTCAGACCTACCGCATCGAACAGAGGCTGACGGCAGCCGTGGTGCAGGAAATGCTGACCCGGACCCACTACCACATCGTGAATGATCCTGGCGAGTCTGCGGACGCAACTCTTCGGGGAACTGTACTTTCCACCTATACCGCTCCCCTCACCTATGATTCGCAAACCGGACGAGCTTCCAGCGTGCTGGTCACGGTGAGCATGAAGGTCTCGCTGACCGACAAGCAAGGCAAGGTGCTTTACGAGAATCCGGCTTACTTGTTTCGCGAGCAGTACCAGGTTTCGCGTGATCTCTCCAGCTTCTTCGAGGAAGACTCGCAGGCCTTCCAGCGCTTGTCGCGGGAGTTTGCCCGCACATTGGTCTCGAATATCCTGGAGGGCTTCTGATGCGAGCCTTCGCGCAAGCGGACCGGTTTGTCGCTGAAGTCGTAGGCCGAAAGCTGAGGCCTGCCTATGTATTCGTGGGCGACGAGACTTTCTTCCGCAAGCGTTGCCGCGAAGCGATCCTCGAACACCTCGTGCCTTCCGATCTGCGCGACTTCAGTTTCTTTGAGTTCGATCTGGCCGAGACCGATCTGGCCGAAATCCTCGACCGCGCCCGCACGCCTTCCCTGATGGCGCCCTTTCAAGTTTTTTTCGTGCGTGGGGTGAAAACCCTGTTCGGGCGAGGTTCGAACGAAGAAAAGCTATCGGCGATCGAGCAATATTGCAAGGATCCCAACCCGGATGCGGTGGTGATCTTCGTGGCCGACCATATCAGCATTCCCGCCGACGTTCGCCGCATGGATCTCCAGGATAAAGAACGGTACGAGCGGATTCGCGAGACCCTGGGCCAGTACTGCGCCATTGTTGAGCTGGCGCGCGTGGAAGAGAACGAAGCCGCACGCTGGATTGGAGAGTTTAGCGCCAGCCGAGGCGTGAAGATCGATGCCGACGCTGCTCGTGAGCTGATCGACGCGCTGGGCGGCGACATGATGATGGTCGCCAATGAACTCGAGAAACTGATTCTCTATGTGGGGGAGAAGAAGCACGTCACGCTGGGCGACGTGGAAACGATGGTGCTGGCAGCCAAGCAGAAATCACTTTATGAACTGACGGATGCCATTTCTGCTAAAGAGCGAGCGCGAGCACTGGAGATTCTAAACGCAATCCTGGCCACCGGCGAAGGCGACGAAGCCGCCATCGGGCATCTCTACATGCTGGCCAAAACCTTCCGCCAGATGCTGGTCATCCTGGAGCGCAACGTCCGCGACCAGCGCATGCTGTGGGCCGCGCTGTGGCAGGGTTTTCGTGTGCCGCCGTTTGCCGCTGATGACATCATCAAACAGGCTCGCCGCTACAAGTCGAAACGCGAGCTGACACGCGCCATCCGGCTGATCGCCAAAACTGACCTGGCATTGCGCTCCAACCCTCCCAGCAAGCGTCTTCTGCTGGAGAAGCTGGTGCTGGACCTGACGACCGAGCCGAAGCTCGAGACTACGGGTTGGTCACAGGAAGAACTGCCGGTGTGAGAGCGGCTCAGCCAAGGACGACTCTCCCTACTCCGGCCTGCCCGTGTAGTGAGGATCGCGGTGCACTTGGCTGTGATCTTCTGCGGCCTCAAGGTGGGTGATTACTTCCGCTGGAATCCCTAGGACCTCAGGCAGTCGTTCTTCCAGTTGCGTAGCCCGAGTGTGGGCCTCGCCGACGGAACATCCGGCAGGAAACAGCAGGTGCAGTTCGACCATCAGGCGATGGCCGGTGGTACGGAAGCGGACCCCGTGATATTCCAGGCCAAGTTCGGCACAGAGCGAATCCAGTTTTTCTCGAAGTTCCCGACCCACCTGGGGATCCGAATAGTCGAGCAAGCCGCTGGCGGACCGCCAAACCAAGTGCCCACCGGACCACAGAATATTCAGCGCCACGGCGATGGCGCAGAGGGGATCGAAGGGCTTCCAGCCGGTGATAAGCACCAGTGCCAGGCCTCCGACCACACCGAAGCTGGTCCAGCTGTCGGTGAGCACGTGCTTGCCGTTGGCTTCGAGGATGAGCGAATGGTTGCGGCGGCCCGTCCGTATCAAGTACCAGCCGAGTCCTGCGTTGACCAAGGAAGCTGCCAGCACAAATAGTGTCCCCATCCCCAGATTCTGGAGTTGAAGTCCGGCCAACCACTTCTCGATGGCTGCATAAATGATGGCGATGGCTGCCAGGATGATCATGGCGCCTTCAAAACCCGCAGAGAAGAATGTGATGCGCTCGTAGCCATACAGAAAGCGCTTATTCGCAGGACGCGTGCTCAGTGACAGCGCAAAAGCCGCGAAGGCCACGGCGATGACATGGATAACGGATTCAGCGGCATCGGAGAGAATGGCGGCGGAGCCGGTAAGAAAATACGCGGCGCCCTTGCCCAGCAGCATCGCCACCCCGAAGAACAGGGACAGGCGCATGGCGAAACGAGTCTGTTGGAGCTCCTTGCCGACAGGCGGCGGTCCCGGGTTTGGCGCAGGCTGAGCGGAAGCGCTCACGAGAATAACCCCACCGGTCAAGCTAGCATCTTGGTGAACGGCGCGGCTGTGACGTTTGTCCGCAGCGCAAGTGACCCAAGAGAAAGCGGCAGGCTCATTGGCCTGCCGTTATCGTAAGTCGAAACCTGCCTTGAGAAGGGCTACTTCAGCGCGCTCACGCGAGCGCTAAGGCGGGACTTATAGCGCGCGGCCGTATTTTTATGGAGTACGCCCTTTTGAATGGCTTTGTCGAGGGCGGAAACTGTCTGGCGAAAGACCTGCTCTGCTGCCGCCTTATCGCCTTTGCCCAGCGATTCGCGGAGCTGCCGCAACGCGCTGCGTAAGCGCGAGGAATTGGCTTTATTGCGGGTCGTCCGTTTCACGGTCTGCCGGGCGCGCTTCAGCGCCGAAAAATGATTTGCCATCTCAGTCAGTTACCTTCGTTTCGCTTGATTTGTCTCTCGGAAGAGATCTTCGGGTGAGTACCGAATAAACTATTCTACGGGCCAAATCCGCCCCGGTCAATCACATGGCTGAAATCCTGGAGCGGCTGAAAATCCTGATCAATTCTTCCACGCCCATCGTGGTGATGGAAACGGTGGAAGAAACCCGAGCCGTCAGCCTGGTGCGCTCGGCTTGCGCCGAGCTGAACCTGGCGGTGTTCGAGTGGAGCATCGCCGATGGGCTGGTGCGTTCGGGGAGCAACGCACCCGCTGTGCCAGGCGTCGATCTGCAGATGCGCATCAATGCGGCGCGGCATGCAGCCGATCCCAACGCCCCCGAATCCAGCAAAGCTGCCATCTACAACACGCTGGATCCGGTGCAGGCCCTGGCCAACATGGAAACGATGACGCTCGAAGCGGTGTTCATCCTGAAAGATTTTCATCGTCACCTGGATAATCCCGTGGTAGTTCGGCGCCTGCGCGATGTGGGGCAGAAGTTCTCGACCAACCGGCGCACAGTAGTTCTTACTGCACCTGACATCACCATGCCTCCCGAGCTAGCCAGCCTGGTGGAGTTTCTTGACCTCCCCTTACCTGATGCCCCGCGCCTGCGGCAGATTATCGAGGAGACTTACAAGCGGCTGTCCAAGACCTGCACTTTGCAGTTGAAGCTGGATGCAGCCGGGGTGGACGCCATGGCGGCTAACCTGCGCGGTCTCACCGAAGAGGAAGCTGAGCGGGCAGTCTCGCAAGCGCTGGTCACGCGCAACGCCCTTTGTCCGGAGACCATCACCGACGTTTTGGAGGCCAAGAAGGATCTGCTGCGGCACTCCGGTATGTTGGAGTTTGTCGATGCCTCAGAAAACATGGCCAGCGTCGGCGGCCTGGAAAACCTGAAGCGTTGGCTAGGACAGCGGTGCGGCGCCTGGGAAGAGGCGGCGCGACAGTTTGGCCTGGAGCCCCCCAAGGGAATGATCATCCTGGGCGTGCAGGGATGTGGCAAGTCGCTCTGCGCCCGGGCGGTGGCCGGCGAATGGAAGCTGCCGCTGGTCAAGTTCGACACCGCGGCGGTGTTCGACAAATACATCGGCGAAACCGAGAAGAGAATCCAAAAAGTCTTTCGGGTGGCCGAGGGGCTGGCTCCGTGCGTGCTGTGGATTGATGAACTGGAGAAGGTCTTCGCTGGCAGCGGGCCGGATTCGGCGTCGGTGGATGCGGGGGTCTCGTCGCGAATCCTGGCGGCTTTTCTCTCCTGGATGCAGGATCGCCAAGCTCCCGTGTTCGTGGCCGCCACCTGCAATAACGTGACGGTACTGCCACCGGAACTGATCCGCAAAGGAAGGTTTGACGAGCTGTTCTTCGTGGACTTGCCCAACCAGAGCGAGCGCAAACAGATTTTCGCCATCCAGCTGGCGCGGAGAAAACGGAATCCCGCCGAGTTCAACCTCGATCAAGTCGCCACGGCCGCGCAAGGCTATTCTGGGGCCGAGATTCATGCTGCGGTGCAGACTGCAATGTATGCATCCTTCTCCAGCAAGCAACCACTGAACACCCAGACCCTTCTCCACGCTCTGGCGCAGACTGTACCGCTCTCGACCACACGAGCAGAGGAAATTCAGGCTCTCCGATCCTGGGCTGCTACGCGGGCAGTGCCGGCATCGGTGCCCGATGCCAGAGCGGAGCGAGCATAGTGCATCGCAGGTCTGCCTTCTCGGTATACAAACGCAGCTCACATCCCAAGGTGACCGCCTTCACTGCAATGAGTGCCAAGGCTGCCGGAGCATAGAATTAGTTTAGTCGGCCCTAGGGATCCCTCTCACTTCCGGCTCGTGATCAAGCGAGACAGGGAGGTGCACGATGTGGCCCACATTCCGGTCCCTCCTCTTCTGCGTCCCAATCTGTCATTTTGATGCGATGGCGTCGCTGTCGGGGGACGGGAATCCTACCACCGATATCAAGCGTCCAGGGCCTGCGGTTTTCTTTCTCCTATTAACCTATCCGCCCTAAGAGGAGGGCTGCTATGACTCTCGATTCTTCGGAATTGCGTATTTCGCTTCAGGCGCTGCTGGGCGTTCTTATTGTGATCCTGGTTCCGCTGACCGTGGTCGGCCTCTATTTTGGGATGCAAGCCGACAAACATGCCAACCAGATGAATGGCGAGTACCTGCGGACCCTGACCCACTCTGCCGCCGCGGCGACAACCGAATTCATCGATCAGCGCGTGACCGAGGTCAGCCTGATCGCGAATGAGCCTAGCGTTGTCCAGGCTGTCACGACGGCGAATCGTGCTTATGCGCATGTGGCCGAGCCGGCGGTTCAGGCCAAGCTGGAGGGGACCGAACGCAAGTGGAACGATCCAGCGACGGATATACTGGCGCGACAGACTCTCACCTCCGATCTCGCCGACTTGCTCCGACGCGATCGCGAACTGAATCCCAAACTGCTCAAGATCGTAGTAGCCGACGAGATGGGCGCCACCGTGGCAGCTACAGACAAACCATTGCACTATTTCCAGACTGACCGCGAATATTGGCGCTCCCTTTCCTCACGGGGCCAGGGCGCCATCTATTTGACCGACGTCCGCACAGATGAACAAAGTCGTTCGAACTACATCAGTCTCAGTTTCCCAGTGCTGCAAGAAGGTTCCGGCCGTTTCATTGGCGCGGTGACGGCGCTCATCGATGTTTCACCCCTCTTCGCTTACTTGAACCAGCAGCAAATCGCGCGCACTGGACGCCTCTTCCTGATTAGGGACGATGGAACGGTCATCACCGCACCGGGAGTGGCCCCGCCCATGAAAGTGAAATCTGACGAGTACACCGCCATGCGAGACGCGCTAGGCACGCTCCGCGGGCGCGAGACCGGTTACATCACCGCCACATTGCCCGACGGAGAGTCTTATCTTATCGGTTTTGCCGACACCGGCCTGAAGGCTGCATATCCGAACCTGGGATGGATCGTTGTGGCCAGCCAGGCCGAGCGGGAAGCCTCCGGGCCCGTGCGCAACATGGCCCATTATGCGCTTTTGATGATGGTGCTCGGGTTGTTGCTCCTGGCAGTATTCGGCGCTTATGTCTTCCTGCATCGCAAACAGCAGCTGGAAGACTTGGAAACAACCCAGGAAGACAGGCGGCGAAGTACGGCTGCCTGATTCGATGCAAGAATGGCTCCGCCGTTGACGGCTAGAACTGCGGCGGAGCCCCTACTCCTTCAGCAACTGTCTGGCGATCACCAGCCGCTGGATTTCGCTAGTACCCTCGCCGATGGTGCAGAGCTTGACGTCGCGGTAGAACTTTTCTGCCGGGTAGTCTTTGATGAAACCATAACCTCCGTGGATTTGCACGCCCTCATTGGCACACTTCACCGCCACTTCACTGGCGTACAGCTTGGCCATGGAGGATTCCAGCGTGGTCTTCATTCCTGCATCTTTCATGGACGCGGCGCGGAAGGTCAGTAGGCGGGCAGCGTCGATCTCTGTAGCCATATCGGCGAGCTTCCACTGGATGGCTTGAAAATCACTGATCGGTTTTCCGAATTGTTTGCGCTGTTTGGAGTACTTCAGCGCGGCTTCGTACGCTCCCTGGGCCATGCCCAGAGACAAGGCGGCGATGGAGATGCGGCCTCCGTCCAGGACGCGCATGGCATCGATGAAGCCGTCATCTTCCTTGCCTAACAGGTTCTCGGCAGGAATTACACAATCCTCGAAGATGAGTTCGGCGGTGTCGCTGGCGCGCAGGCCAAGCTTGTTTTCCTTCTTGCCGGGACGGAAGCCTTTCGTTCCTTTCTCCACAATAAAAGCGGAAAGCCCGTGAGTGTGGGCAGCGCGATCGGTCACGGCGATCACAACCACCACATCGGCGTAATGACCGTTGGTGCAGAAGGTCTTGGTCCCGTTGAGCACCCAGTTGTTGCCTTTACGGACGGCGGACATGCGCGCGCTGCCCGCGTCCGATCCCGAAGAAGGTTCGGTCAAACCCCAGGCGCCGATGTGTTCTCCCGTGGCCAACCGGGCGAGATACTTCTTTTTCTGCTCTTCCGTTCCGGCGAGGAAGATGTGGTTCGAGCATAACGAAGTGTGCGCGGCCACGATGATTCCCACCGATCCGTCGACGTGCGCGAGTTCTTCAATGGCCGTCGCATACTCCACATAGCCCATGGCTGCGCCACCGTACTCATGGGGAAAGATGGTACCCATAAGGCCGAGCTTGCCCAGCTCTTTGATCGTAGCCAAGGGAAACTCGGCAGCCTCGTCCCACTGCATCACGTTGGGGGCAATCTCACGCTCGGCAAACTCGCGCACACTTTTCTTCAGGTGAAGCTGTTCCTCGTTGAGCTGAAAGTCCAAACCATCCTCCGGCGGAGCTTGGGAATCTGCTGGCGTTGTTCGATTAGACCATAGGAAAGGAGGAGGAATGAAACGGGCGAACCGACCGGTTGGTATAACGAAAGTGTTCGTCCTCTAGGCTGATTTCTTTTCCGCGCCCAAGAGCTTGCGGGCCAACCACACTGGCGCTACGAAGACATGCACCGGATTGGTGAGGAAGGCGGGTTTGTTCCCCTCAATCAGATGCCCAAGCCAGGCCAGGGCAAATGCCGCCGGAATCAACAGCAGGCCGATGATCCAGTGGAACCAAACCACGATAATCGATGAGAAGCCGACCGGAATGGCGATCATGTGCAGGG
>Ga0335070_10003123_pt1 | contig 19242 bp, 8 predicted proteins | sample Lox_Sample_13_FD_206722 | JGI IMG/M metagenome (GOLD analysis project Ga0335070, IMG submission 206722) | Soil microbial communities from Loxahatchee National Wildlife Refuge, Florida, United States - Lox_Sample_1.3 | ecosystem: Environmental > Terrestrial > Soil > Wetlands | place: USA: Florida... | reverse complement strand
ATTCCCCTCCAAGGTTCATAGACATAGTGCTGCACCGGATGCTGGATTGACCTCACAAACGTCATCAGTTCCTGTTTGTCTGCCATTAGAGCCTGCCGCAATACCGTGTAGTTTGCCTGAAAGATTCCCGCCATTGCTTCCGAATGGGCACTGATCATCTCGTTGAGCAGCGGCTGCAGCGACTCCTGGCCAAAATTCCACTGCAGCACTCCGAAGCTGATCCCTTGCCCGTCGAAATCCCCGCTCAGCCCCGCGAAGCATTCAGGGACACCCTTGTCGGTCTCGAAGGAGCCGGTTAGGGCGAGGGTCTTGTAGTCGACCGGCTTCGAAAGGATCGCCGGCTCCGGGATCTCGTCTCTGAACATGGCGGCCCACGTGATTGCGCCGACGACCCCATCGACGCCGAGTCCTCTTGCCTTTTGAAACGCACCGACGGCGGCCTCCGTGCCCCCGCCGAAGTCGCCATCGACGGGCCCCTTATAGAACCCGTCGGCTGCGAGCTTCTCCTGAATCCTCTTCACTTCGTCGCCTCTCGAGCCAAGCTTGTATGATGCCATGCTAGCCTCCCAATCGACTACGGATGGCGGGGTAGGACGATGACGTCGTCGTCGCTCTGCTGCTCGGGCGTCTCGGCCGTCGTGCCGTCCGTCATCCGCCAGGTGAGGGCCCAACGGTACGGGCCGGGCGGCAAGGTGACCCGGGCCGCGGCCTTCGAAGAGATCGGCTGCGTCACCACGCGACCGCCTGCCAGCAGGCGGACATCGATTCGCGCGGTTCGGGTGGCGTCGAAGTAGACGGGCAAGAGCTGCACCTCGCGGGTGGCGGGCGCCTGCAATGGGACGGCGAGGACGCCCGACTCGACCGTCTGCCAGGCGGTCTCGACGAAGCGGCCGTCGAGATAGCTGGCGTGGCAGCGCCAATCGATCGCCCGCGGTCCGCCGGACCGAGCCGGGGTCTCCCACTCGATGAAGTCGCTGGCGCTCTTCATCTCCACGGTTTCCTCGCGGCAGAACTGCCCATCTCGGTAGCGCAGATCGATCATGGCAACGGCGAGGCCGTCCCATCCGTTGCCGGCGGCCATCAGGGACAACCGCAACCGGTCGCCGTCGAGCGGATCGCTTACGACGAGTTGTTCGCCTGGCACATCGTCCAGGGATCTTTGGACGGACTCTCCCTCGTGGGACAGGAAGGTCAGGGTGGCCTTCACCTTCCCGCGGGGCCCCGCCAGGCTCCGAGTCCAGGCGGCGCCCGGATGGCCCGCGTCGAGTTCCAGAACCGTCGACGCTCCGTCGGGCGGCGCGGCCTGGTGATCGAGCTGAATGCGGATCGAGCTCCAGCGGCGCTCGAAGTCGATCCCCGAAGCCAGCACCTCCACATGCAGCTCGGGGGCGGCCGAGATCGGGATCAGCAGAGAGTACGAGCCGCTCACGTCGCGCGGCTCGGACCACGGTCCGGCCGGCTGCGAAACCAGCTTGGCGCGATAGCTCCAGGAGAAATGCGCGGAGCCCAATGCGACGCTCTGAGCCGCATCACTGGTAACCGACAGCTCCTTGGCCGCGCCTCCTCCGGTTGGGTTGAGCCGGACGTCGACGCGCTCGAGCCGGCCGCCGAAGTCGCCGAGGGCGCGAACCTCGACAGGCGGAGTCTGGCCCAACTCGCTCGGGTCGAGGACGGAAGTCTCCACGAGCCCGTGGCGTTCGTCCGCCGAGAGCAGCTCGTCGAGCGTCGTCGCCAGCTGAATGGGCCAGCGCACCACCTGCGCCGCCTCCGCCCGGACCGATAGATCCCGGCCCTCTTCGAGACGGCGTGTGAGCTCGCCGAGAGCCCAGTCGCGAAACGCTGCCTCCAATGCCGCGTTCGGCGCACCGCGGATCTCGATGTGGGCGTTGGCTTCGATCAGGGACCGGCGCACCTGATAGCTGCTGGAGGGGCCGGCGCGGGCGGACTGGATCTTCTTTGTGTCGACGGAAGCGGAGGCGACGATCTCGACCGCGGGCAGACGAACCAGCACCGAGCCCGCCCAGGTCACCTGGAGGGGCGAAACCACCTCGCGGGTGAGCAGCGAGGCCAGCACGGACGCGCTCTCCGGCGGCAGGTCTGCGGACACCACCCCCAGGCTTCCCACGGCGACAGAGACCTCCGCCCTGACCGGCTGGAAGAGCGGTCCCATCAATTCGATCGCGGCATCGAGCCACGGAATCGGCCTCACCGCATCCGCGGAGAGACCGGCGGCCGACACCTCTTGGGCCAGGGGGCTCACCTGCACGGTGAGGGTGAGCCTGGCGAAGCCGGGTGCAGCGCCGGAGGACCCGGAAGACGGAATCCAACGCCTGAGATGGAGCGCCGGCTTGCCGTCAGGCTGGCGGGTGAGCCTCGGCCTGGCGCTCGCGGCGGCATAACGGCCGGGGGCCGCGTCGTCGGCCAGGGTCAGGAGTGGCCCGATGGTATTGACGGGAAGGTTCAGCATGGCGTGCTCTGGGCTAAAGCTCCACCTCCACGCTTGCGCTCGCCGCGGTCTTCCAGGCGGACTCTGCGATCGGCGCGGTAGCGCCGCTCGCGAGCCGCGGCACGTGACGGGTGCGGTACCGCACGGCCAGAGGATCCAGGCGGCTGCCCCGGCGCACGTGCCACTCGAGCGTCGCGCCGGAATCGAGCGAGCGCCAGGGCCCGTTTTCGATCTGCAGCGCAAGGTAGGCGGCGCGATCCGGGAGATTGGCGGGAGGCCGAAAGACCACGGAGGCCGGTTCGCCGGCTCCCAGCGCGGCCGGGCCGATGGTGAGGCCGCCGTCGATGGCGAAATCGCCGAGGGCCGTCCGCTGCCCTGACTGGGTCACCGCCACCACCGGGCAGGTCGCCGGCGGGGTCCGACCGACCGCCCACGCGTCCGGGTTGGCCTGCGTCAATGCCAGGGTCCGGCTTCCGACCGCGATCTCGAGCGACGCCGCATACGCAAACACCTCGGGCTCCGCGTGGAAATGCAGCGGGATCACACCGACATTCGCGCTGGACAGCTCGACCGTCAGCCCCGACTTTGCTGGGGGCGTTTCGACCACCGTGGGTCCGTGGACGGTGGCGACCGTCAGCCTCGCCCGCCACGAGAGGTCCAGATCCTGGTATGTTTCGCGGACGAAGGAGAGGCGTGACGCCGCAGGCTGGCCCGGGAGGAAGGTGCAGTGCACGCTGCCGGAGGGGCCGCCGGTTCTCACCTCGACGTCGATGCGCTCGATACCTCCCGCGGCGAGGGGGACATCGTTCACCACGAGCAGGGTCGCTGCTTGGAGCGGCGCCGGGATCGCAATGTCGATCACATGACGCTTGGGGTCGGGCTGGGCCGCCAGGAAGGCGCTGAACGACCAGCGCATTCCGATCGTCATGGAGCTCAGGCGGGGGACCGCCAGGCTGAGGGCGAGCCGGGCCGGAGCGGATCCGCGCACCTGCCAGCCGCCGGCGACAGCCTCCAGGAGAAACGGCCGCGCGTGATGGGCGATGGCGCGAAGGGCGGCGTCGGTCGGGGGAGGAAGGGCGGCCGGCGAGAGGGGGTGCCAGGCGAACAAGTCGCGGCTCAAGCCGAGAAACGCCGCCTCCACCTTGTCCCAGGCGGCGGGGGTCTCGCCGAGCAAGGCGGCCAGCGAGCGCCGCAGGAGTTCGCCGTCGCATTCGACGAGCCAGCTGTAGGTCGGAGCGAAGCCGGTGAGTTCAAGCTCGACTTCGATCTCGACCACCTCGCCGCCGCTGGCACCCAGGCGCCGCGCCATGGCGGCCTCGGCCGCGCTGAGAGACACAGCGCGATCCACCACGGCATCGCCGGCCACGGGCGTGGGACGCCACTCACCGTGTTCCGTCGCAGCCGGGGTGGTCATGAGCAGGCGAAACCGGCCGGCCGAGAAGCTCACGGGCCGCTCGCCGGCGGCTAAGGCGGGCCAGACCGGCACCAGCCGCAGCTGGAACAGCCCCGAGCCTTCGCCGCGGCTCAAGGTCACCTGAGGCGTTCCGTCCGGACCGGCGGCCGGCGCGAGCCCGGTGGGCACGCGGTAGCGAACGGCAGGGTCGCTGTGGTCCGGGAACGAATCGGGACTTCCGGTGAGCACCAGCATCAGAAATCGAGCTGAGTAACGGCGCCGATTTGCAAGGGCGCCACGCCCTGGCCCTCGCGCCAGTTGCCGCGGGCTCCTTCGCCGCTCGTGTGAAGGTTGGTGACGCGGTACAGGTAGCGGTGTTGATCGTCGGCCTTGCCCAGGATCTGATCGACCAGCCGGCCGACGAGCGTGACCTGGGCGGCTGGGGCCGCGGCCGAGAGCTGCGCTCTCGACCCATCGTCGAACTCGACCAGCAAGCCGGTGAGCGCCTCCGAGCCTTGCGTGGTTCCAAAAACGCCCTCGGCGGCGCTCACCGGAACGGTAAAGCTCAGCGATTTGAACCCCGGGCTCAGCATCAGAGCCCTGAGCAGAAGGGTGAGATTCGGCTCCACCGTTCCATAGACGAGAGGCACGATGGAGACCACCGGAGTGTCGGGCGGCGTCACCTGGTAGTTGATCTGCACGACTTCCTGGGGCTGGAGGCGGCGGTTCAGGTACCCGCCGGGGTTGACCGGAGTCGCCATCGCACCCGACCCGACCGCCGCCGCCGGCAAGCGCTCGATCGTAACCGGGCTCTCGATCTTGTTCCGCACGTTGACGGTGTACGCCCCCGGCTGCTCCGCCGCACCGATGAAATCGATGTCCAGCACGTCCGTCGCGGTTCCCCAGAACGAGAGCACAACGGGGCTCTCGGCGACGGAGCCGTCGAAGAGTTGATACCGGACCCGCCCGCGGATGCCGGCTCCCGGCTGGGCCAGACGCTCACGCCAGACCCGCGTGAATACGTCATTGTCGAGGCTGATCGTGTCGGTGATACCGGTGTCGGGGTCCACCACCGCCTTGTCGCGCTGCTGGTCGGCCCCCAGCGCGTCGAGGTCGAGGCTCAGCTTTGCCTCGCGCGGGAGGATGGGCGTAAAGCGCGCGATGAGGCCGTGCCGGGCCAGCTCGGCGCGCGCCGCCTCGATCAGGTCCGGATCGATCCAGGGCTCCAATCTGTAGTTGATCACCATTTGAAGGAGCAGTTCGGCCTCGTTCGTGTTTCCGCCGGTGGTTCCGAAGTCAGCCGGGAGGAAACTGATCCCGGGGAGGAACGGTGTGTCCGCGTCCCGGCCCAACCGGAATTCCGAGGGCGCGACGTAGACCACTTCCTGCATCATGTTGTCCTGATACACGGTGCGGGGCGAACCGTTCACGTTCAGCAGCAGCGCGAGCAGCAGATGCGGCCCCTTGGGTTCGTAGCCCTCGACCGCAAAGACGTCCGGGTTCGCCCTCGGATCGAAATGAAACGAGAGTGACTGCTCCGCGTCGAGCTCGGTGTCGAGGATGGCAGGCTGTCCGTTGGTGCCCAGCGCGATCTGCACCGGGAGTGCCGTGACGGCCTTGACTCGCAAGTCGCTGGCCGCCACTGCGGTCGCGAATGCGGGCCTGTTGACCAGGGTCAGCGTAGCCGCGGAAAGGTTCACGGGGCTGAATCTCGCCGGGACGGGCTGGACGGCCGCGGCGGGCGCGGCCGCAGCGGGAGCCGGGCCTGATGGCGAAGCGACCCCGGGCTGGGCGGCGACGGGCCGATCGGCCATCACCGCCGGCCGTGCCATGCGCAAGATCGGACTCACGGCGCGCATGGCGGCCGGGGAGACGGCTGCGGCCGGAGCGGCGGGGGGCGGAGTTGGCGCGGGGGCAGGCGCCGGCTGAGCGGCCATGGCTCGAAACATGGGGCTGGACGCGACAGTGGGCTGGAGCGCGGCGCCGCTGGGACTGGTCAAGGCGCGCCGGAACGGGGAGGCGCTTTCCGGCTGGCTCATGAGGAGGCGAGCGGTCCCCACCCGCTGCGCTTCGGCCGGATCGGGCGGCTTCAATGTCACGCGCACGCTGCCCGCGCCCGCCGGGGGGGCCGCCGCAGTTGCCAGCGTCTCCGGGTTGAGGACTCGCGTGAGCAGTGCGCCGCGCCTCATGAGGGCGTCCACCTGGTCCGTTCTGGATGGGTTCCCGCCCACGGTCACCTGGCGCCAGGTTCGCACGCCAACCTTCGCCGTGATCCTCAGGGACAGCTTTGCCTGGCGATCCCCATCTCGAATGGCCTGGTAGACCGAATTGAACTGGTCCTTGTCCGAGAACACCGTCACCGATTGTGCCAGGTTCCCGGATTGCCGTTGAAGCGGTTGCAGCGGGATCGAGTTCGGAGCCTGGCCCGCGGGTGCCCCTGCGCTGCCTTGCACCGGAGTCACAAACCGGAGCTCAAGCTGCGCCTGGTGGTCGAGCGCCCGCAGCTCAATGCCGGGCTGGGCTGCAGGCGGATCCCAGGCCAGTTCGACCGTCAGCTGGCCGACGCCGTCCGTTCTCCCGCCGAAGCGAAGCTCGACCTTGGGTGCAGTGCCGTCGGCGGCCAGCCGATACTGCGGAAGGTAATAGCGGACATTCGGGTTATTCGAAGAAGGGTAGAGGACATTCGGTTGCAGTTGCTGGCTCCCGGTCAGCACAGGGCGGTCGGAGGCGATCGGATTGCCGCTCCCCAGCGATTTCCCCGCCTGCATCTGGCTACGCAAATAGAACAGCTTATTGACGGGGACGGCTCCCAGGCTGGCGTCGGCGACATATGCCAATTGGTCCATGTACGCACCCCCGCGGGATCATAGCCGGATGGCGCGGCTGTCGCAAGCGTTATCTCGGACCATTACGGTCGCCGCAGGAGCATCCATCTAGAAACAATCAGAAGGATGCGAATCGCAAGGCGCACTGTCGGAAACGAAACGAGGTCCCGATGGTTCGCGGCAGATAACAGACGTCTCGCTCCCGCCGAAAATTCCGGTTCTGGGAAAGGGGCAGAAAGCTCTTGCCTTCCCGCGTCAATTATGTAATAAAATCCCATTCTAAGGTCGCCGCGCAAACATTGAGATCCCCCTGCCAGGTGCGGCACCACGAAAGCCTGAGTCTACTCTCCCACGGAGGCCTCCGGTGCTCAAGCTCCCAGCCATACGACGGATCGGTGGCGTGACGGTGTATCAGGACGACACCATCTGGAATCGTTTTTATCTGCTTCCCTCAATTCCCTCGATTCGCCGCGATCAGAATGGCCGACCGGTGTTTCTGCTGGCCCTCTACCATTTCTCCGACCAGGCGCGGGCGGCGAAGCCCGACCTGCCGGGCGGCGGCGGGTACATGAACTTCGACGTGCAGTTCGCGGTCAGTGAGGCGGAGACCGCCGCGGCGCGAACGGAGCTGCGGCAATGGGTCGCCAGCGAGTACAGCCGCCGCCGGCAGGATCCCGCCTACAAGACGCTGCCCGAGTACGCTACGGCCACCCCGCCCGATATCCAGCTTGCCGATCCGATGCTCTCCGGCGGCAAAGTCAACATGCAGACGACGCAGGCCGCGGCGCTCGTTAGCGCCCGGTTCGCGGAGGCGCCGGCCTCGCTGGTCTACGGCTCCACCGCCGTGTTCAACATCGATCTGACCGAGACGGGCGCGAGCTTCATGAAGGACCTGATGGTGAAGCCCGCAGGCAGCGGGAACATCGATCTGACCCCGATCCAGGTCATCTACAACCTCAGGATGTGGGCCCGCACGCCGCCGGTGCGGATCAGCGTGAAAGGCGATTCCTCCCGGGTCTATAACACGCTCCAGTCGCTCTCCCAGAAAGCCGGCGATAACCCGTGCACGCCGCTCGAGATCGAGAAGTTCCGCGAAACGGGGGTCAACAGCGCGACCCTGCAGGAAACGGGGCTCGTGCAGGTGAGCATCGACAAGGGCGATGCCACGCTCCCCGAAGAGGCGCTCGCGGAGCTTCAGAAGTTCGCCCTGGATCTCTTCGACAAGATGATCCAGGAGCGGTTCCTGGAGCCGGCGAAGGCGGGCGACTCGGACGCCGGCACCCAGCCGCTCGCCTTTGACGGCGACCTGACCCCGGCCGGGCGCATCCCGGTGACCCGGTACAAGCTCCGCCAGTCCTCGGATGTCTCGACCATGAAGCTGGAGATCACGATCGACCGCTCGCAGGTCGTGGAATGGCCGCTGGTCGGCGAAGCCACGATGGAGACGTTCTTCGCCGACGCCACTCCCGACGAGATCGGCCGGCACGTCGTTGACGTATACCCCGACGACTTCAACACCCTGGGCGTGACGGTGCAGGTGTTCGTCAACTTCGAGCAATCCCAGATGCAGGCCGTGGAAGTGCAGACCGAGTACACGGCCAAGGACGGCGCGGGCGAGGTGCACACCACGCCCGGCGCATTCACGTTCCGGCACGGCGCGACCGACGCCAAGCGCTTCGATCCGACGGTGATCGGGGGGGTCCGCGAGTTCCGCTACCGCTATCGCGTGATCATGGACGACGGGACCGCGAGCGAGTACACGGCGTGGACGAAGTCGACCAACCAGGCGCTGAACATCGCGGTGGTGGACCCCGGCAAGCTCAGCCTGGACGCCAGCGCGGCCAGCCTGAACTGGGACCTGCTGCGCGGGGTGGCCGTTCATCTGGCCTACTTCGACGCTCCCGGGGCCGCAGCGGCCGCCGCGGAGACGAGCTTCGAGTTGACGGCGGCGGCGGCGACGCGAAAGTGGGAGCCGCGGCTGAAATCCAAGGATCAGGGATGGGTCGAGGCGCAGCCCACCTACGTCTTCAAGGAAGACAAGGTCGTCACCGGTGATGTCCGCAAGCTGGCGCTCACGGACACCCTGTTCGTCGTCCCACCGCCCCAGGTCGATCTCCTGAATGTCGGGCTGCTGCCCGCGGGGGACTGGAGCGAGGTGGGGCAGGTCGCCGTGTCGCTCGAGTACGACACCGGGACGGGGCTCGTCTACGACAAGACGTTTCGCTTTGCGAAGATGGAGGACTACGCCGAGTGGGCCGTGCTGCTGAGGGATCCCACCCGGCGGCGCTTCCGCTACAAGGCGATCGTTGCCTACAAGAACGGAAGGCTGGACGATTCCGGGTGGAAGAACGCCGAAGGCGATCAGACCATCCCCATCCTGGTCGCCGGGGTGCCGAAGCTGCGCGTCAATGTGCTTCCGAACCTGGTGGATTTCAAGAGCACCCCTGCCGTGAGCGTCGCAATGTCCTACGGCGATCAGCGCAAGACGCTCGGCTTCACCGAGCCGAAGGGGCAGGCGTGGGAGACGCCCCTGCAGCCCGACGGCTCGCGCGAGTACGCCTATGAGGTCACCTGGTTCCCCGCGGACGGCGATCCCATTCACGCCGGGCCCGTGCGGACCGCCGAGACCGAGTTGTTTGTGCGAAAGGCGCAAGTGGCCCGCCCCGGGAAGCTGGAGGTGATCGTCCGCGGATTCTCGGTGGACTATGCTGTCACGCCGTACGTCGACGTGACCCTCTCGGTGAAGAAGGACGCCGTGGACCTGCGGAAGACGCTCACCCTGGCGGCGGATCAGAAGAACCAGACGTGGTCGGTGGATGTCGGCGACAGCAGTATTCGGCGCTACCACTATGAAGTCGTATACAACCTTGCCGACGGATCCCGGAAGCCGGGAGCTTCGGGCGACAGTGAGGACGCGGTGATTTCGGTGACGGCATTTCGACCATAAAAGGAAGGACGCCCATGCTGAAACTACCCGCATTCAAGCACTATCAGTTCGAGACTGGCGAGGCGGTCACGGTCTTCCAGGACGACGCCCAGTTCTGGGTATTCTACGCGATCCCCGGGTTTCCCACCGTGCGGCTCGATCCCCACGGAGACCCGGTCTTCATGCTGATCAAGTATAACCTCTCCGACGAAAGCCGCGAGGAAGACCCGAAGCTTCCCCGGGGCGGTGGCTACATGGTCTTCGACTCCGAGCTGAAGGTGAACCCGAAAGACATGGAGGCCATCACCAAGGACCTTCAGAAGTGGGTGGATGCCGAGTGGGAGCGGATCAGGAATCTCCCCGATGACCGCCTCAAGAACCTGACACTCGGCGCCCATTTCCAGGACCAGATCGGGGCGCTCTGGAACCAGCAAGCCATGGCCGGCGGGGCGATGGCCTCGCCCACCACGGGTGGATCCACCACCCTCACCATCCCCGGACCCGGCGACAATTACGCCGCCAAACTCGCCGCGTCGGTGAAGCCCACGGTGGTGATTGGCGAACCGCTCTGGAAATCCGGCAAGGTGACGATGAACGCCCCGGCGTCGGCCGCGCTCGTTTCCAACAAGATCGGGGAGCGTCCCGCGTCTCTCATCGGCAATAACGTCGCCGCGTTCAGCCTGGATCTGACGACGGATGGCGCGAGCTTCATGGAGCAGACGCTGGTCGGCAAGGACGGCAGGGGCGCCACGGATCTCACCCCGATTCAGGTCGTTTACGAGCTGACCATGGCCGCCAAGCTGCCGCCCGCGCGCATGTACATCAAATTCAACACCTCGCGCCTCTACCACGCGTGTCAGGAGCTGTTTCACGAGCACGACAACTGCAGCGACGATTACTACACCTCCGAAACCATGATGACCAGCGCGATCGAATCGGGGCTGGTCACCATCAAGATCGATACCGGCGGCATCACCGATCCCGACATCCAGAAGATGCTGATGCAGCAGGCCACGACCACGACCCAGCAGTTGCTCGCGCAGAAGTTCGCCCAGAAAGAACATAAGCCGCTCGAGGAGTGGGCCAACTCCGATCTCGCCAAGGATTCGGCAGAGGTGTACCGGCTGAAGCGGGAAAACGAAGTCGATATGACCGACTTCGAGGAGACGATGGATCTGCAGAGCACGATCGACTACAAGATCGCCCCGCAAGGCACGCTCCAGGCCTTCTTCCGCAACCGGGCCGACATGGCGGCCTTCGTGCGCACGGTGAACGCCAACGACCCGTTCTTCATGACGCTGGGCCTGAAGGCGCGCGCCTTCGCGAAATGGCAGGAAGACGGCGTGGCATTTGTCGAAGTCGAGGTGAAATACGAACAGAAGGACCAGGTGAAGACCCAGACCTTCACCTTCACCCCGGACAAGGTGGAGCCCCAGGTTTGGGATCCCTCGCTGGTCGACGGCAAGCGCGAGTATCAGTACCGCTACCGGATCGCCTTCACGGGCCGGGAAGCAGGCGAGTTTACGAAATGGGAGACGGAGACCACGCGCAACCTGAATATTGCGGTGGCGACTCCCGGCAAGCTGGAGGTGGACGTCAGCGGCGTGGGGCTGGATTTCCAGAACGTGCTGGACGCCGCCCTGGTGCATCTGCGCTACGAGGACAGCGCACAAAAGGTTCCGATGGCGGGCCAGTCCGTCCTGCTCGCGGCGGACCGCGGGTCCGGCAAGTGGACGCGTCAACTGTTCGCCCCGTGGCTGAAGCCGGTGCAGTACAAGGTGGAGTACCTGCTCAAATCCGGAACCACGGTGGCCACGGACTGGACCGCGACCGACGGACCGACCCAGAACATCCTGATCAAGCGGCCGGACGTGGACGTCCTGGATCTCACGCTGATTCCCGCCGGCAACTGGACCGACGTGATCCAGTCGGTGCTCTCCCTACGGTACGCCGACGGCCCGTACAACCGCGACGCCCAGTTCAATTTCAAGACCGCCGACGAGTTCAAGAAGTGGGCGGTCTTGCTGCTGGATTCGACCAAGCGGAAGTTTCAGTACAAGATCCTGGCCACGTTCAAGAACGGCGACGTGCAGGAGACGGCATGGCTGGAGCGCGAAGGCGACCAGGGCCTGCCGGTCCTGGTGGTGGGACCGCCGCGGCTCATGACGAGGGTCTCCGGGGCCGTCTGCGACTACGCCAGCACCCCGCTGGTGAAGGTGGATCTGGACTACAAGGATCCCCAGGGCGTGAGTGACGGTGAGAGCATCACCCTGCAAGCGCCGACGGACGTCAAGGCGTGGTCCATTCCGATTCGCCAAGGCGGGCCCAAGGCGTACCGCTACAAGGTCACCTACTTCCCCAAGGACGGCAGTCCGGTGATGCGGGATTGGGAGACGACGGAAGAGGAAGCGATTGTGGTGCCGCGCTACTCGATCCCCAAGGTGGGCGCCGAGTTCAGCCCGGTGATGCAGAAGTTCGACGTCACGCCGGCCATCGAGGTGAACCTGGCCTACGACGTCGCGCAGACCAATGTGCACGAGCGAATGACGCTGGTGTTCACCAGCAAGGAGAAGCAGAGCTGGTTCCTGACGGTTCCCGACACGGCGCCGCGCAAGTACGACATGTCGGTGACGTGGTACTTCGCAGACGGGTCGCAGCGAACCGCCCCCACCGTTTCCCTGGACAAGCCCGCGGTGGTGCTGCCCCCGCCGCCGCGAGCGGAGGCGTGAGCCATGCTCGACTTCGGCGCGCCCGCCCGCGAAGTCAAGGTCGACGAGACCACCACGGTCGAAGTCCTCGCCGACTCTTCCGACAAGACCCAGTTCTACTATCTCCCGAACTATCCGCGGATCGCCCTGACGCCGGATGGGTCCCCGTCCATCCGGCTCCTGATCTTTCGCAAGCAGCTTGACGAGGTGACCGCCAAGGAAGAGGACGCGGTGGGCTTCCTCAGCCTGGACGTCGATTTGCGGTACAACCCGGAGCAGATCGAGAAGGCGAGGAGCGTCATCGCGCTCGAGGACCGGCTCAACGACAAGCCCAAGCTCACGCCGATCTTCTTCCGCAACGGGACGGTGAAGCTGATGCTCCTGGACGCCGTCACCCCGGAACCCGGGGCCGACCGACCAGCCCCCGCCGCCCAGCCCTCCGAGTTCGTCGCCAAAATCATGGGCGCGGGTTCACCTTCGCTGTACGGCGACAACCGCGCCATCTTCCAGGCCTCGCTGAGCAAGAAGGGCGCGGCCGCCCTGTCGGGCGCCCTCGACGGCGTGACGCCCATCGGCGTGGTCTACTCGCTGACGTTTGCCGGTCTTCAGCCCGCCTTCCACATCCGGGCCAAGGTGGACTGGCAGAAGATCATGGACCATTTCAGCGAGGAGAAGCACCTCGACCTCATCTTCTACGAGAGCGACATCCAGAAGGTCATCGACAAGTTCCGCGAGGACCGGGTCATCGAACTCGAGGAGACGATCGAGGGGGTCGGCGCCGAGGCGATGGACTCCGAGCGCGAGCAGGCCATGACCATCGTCCGTCAGATGATCTTCGAGAAGTTCTTCGAGGCGACGTTCAAACGGGAAACCGCCGCCGGCGATGACGTCGGCAGCCAGGTCGCCGGGACCGTCCAGCACCTGGCCAAAAACGCCATTACGCTCGGGATGGGCTACACCTACAAACGCAAGGAAGTCCATGTTGAAGAGCTGCGGACGCTGGAACTCGACTTCAGCGCGCGGAAGGCGGCCGAGCGGACGATCTACCCCCAGGCGCACATGTACAACCTGCTCAAGGACGCGGCGGTCGGCAAGGATCGGCTCGTCACGCTGGTCGATGGCTCCGACAACATCTGGAACAGCCAGCCCTTCGAGGTGCACACCACGGCGTCCTGGGACACCGACGGCATCGCCGGCGTCTCGGTCGATATCGAGTACGACGATCCCAAGACGCAATCGGTCCGGACCTGGGACGCCTTCCTGAGCAAGGACAAGCCGGTCGCCGTTCACCGCGACTGGATGGACCGCACCAGCGGCAACTCCTACCGCTACAAGTACGAGGTCGTCTTCCAGGACTCGGTCCCGGGACCCCGCCCCAAGATCGACTCGGGCAAGCAGTTGCTCACGCAGCAAGGCACGGTGCTGGTCATCCATCCGCGCGAGCTGTACGACACCATCGAGCTGGAGGTGTGCTCGATCCCCAAGTTCCCCTTCGAGCGCTGGCCCGCGGTGCAGGCCATCCTGCGGTACCGGACGGAGGACGGCTCCTTCCAGCACTTTGAGGACGGCGTGCTGAAGACGGGCGCGGAGCGGTTCACCACCCGGTTCCGGGTCGACAAGCCCGTCACCGGGATCCGGGAAGTCTCGCTGAAGTACCTCGGAACGGGCGGCCAGCACTACGAAACCGGCTGGATGCCGATGCCGCAGGACCAGTGGGTGGTCGACGATCCGTACGGCGGGGATCTGGTGGTCCGCGCGGTGGTGGCGGGCAAGCGGGACAACATCGCGAACCTGCTCGTCGATCTCCTCTATGAAGACCCGGCCAACGGCATCGTCCAGGACGGCTCGTTCTCGTTCGATCCGGACAACATCAACAAGCCGCAATCCTGGACCGTGTTCCGGGCCGACCCCACCAAGAGCCGCTACCGCTACCGCATGACGCTCGTCACCAAGGACGGGAACTTCCTGCAAACCGGCTGGATCTCCACCGACGCTCCCTCCATTCCCGTGGGCGAGGTCTACGTGCGGAGGCTCGGCGTCGAAGTCGAAACCGGCGCCCTCGGTCCGGGGGTGGAGAAGATCCTGGTCGACCTGGCGTACGCCCAGGGCAGCGTGAACCAGCAGACCAGATTGACCCTCCTGGGGGGCGACCGCGGGCAGTGGCAGGTCGACCTCCAGGATGCCAGCAAGCGCGATTACCAGATGACGATCACCTGGGTGAAGGCGGACGGCTTCGACATCAAGGTCGGACCGAAGATGGTGAGCGACACCTACGTCGTCATCCCCGGGAGCCCGCCGGAACATCACTGATGCTTGCGCTCGACCGCCCTCTGGGTGTGGTCGCCGACCTGGCGCTGTTCGGCGACCACATCGACCGGAACCGCGTCTTCTACATCCCCACCCGCCCGCGCCTCGCGCAGGCGGGGTCGGGCGACGAACTGTCGTTCGTCAAGTTCCGCCGCGCGGCCGGCGCGGACGGCGGCGTCGGGTTCTTTTCCTTCACCGCGGAACTCTCGGCATCCGCTGAGCAGCTGAAGGAGGCCAGCGAGCTATTGCGGCACCAGGGCGTCTCCGAGCCGGTCTTGGTTCAGACGCCCTGGGTGACGGGCAAGGCCTATCTCGCGGCGGCGCTCAAGGAGGGCGACGGGTTTGTCGAGCACCTGCTCGGCGAGGTGACGCCCGACCTTGCCGGAACGAACCGGGCCGTGTTCTCGCTCCTGCTGACGGAAGACGGGGCGCGCCTGGTCGAGGCGCTGCTCGACACCGGCGCGCCCAATCCGCTGGGCGTGCGCTACGAGCTGGAATACCAGGGACTGCGGCCCGCGCTGGCGGTGAAGCTCCGCGCCGATACCAGCCGCATCTACAAGGAGCTGTCGTTCGGCTTCGAGCTCGGCGTCGCCTACGAGGGCGTCGGCGTCCGGGCGAGCGTGGAGTCGGCCACCAAGAAGCTGGTCGAGTCGGGCGCGATCCAAATCGAGGTGCTCCACTTCACGGACGACGCGGATCTCAAGGCCCGCGTGGACGAGGCCATTCGCTGGTTCGAGCAGAAGATCATCGAGGATTTCTTCAAGTCGAGCCTCCAGCCGCCACCGCGCGAAACGCTCCTGAGTCAGGCCGTGGACGCTGCCAAGGCGTTGGGCGCCGCCAGTCTCGACCAGGCGATGGCCGACCAGGGCATGGCCTCCCAGCTGGCCCAGAAGCTCGGCATCTCGAACGACGCCTTGAAAGGGCTGGCGGGTCAGGGGGCGGGCGGCAAGGCGGCCGGGTCGGGCGGGGGCGCCGATTCGACATTTGCGCTGAAGCTCCAGTTCACGTTCCGGGACATCAAGCAGGAGGAATTGAAGACGCTCACGCTGGATTGGTCCGAGGCGCGGGCCGAGCGGCGCACCGCGGCGCCCCAGGGCTTGATGTCGAGCCTGGGCGCTCCGCCGAAGATCGTCGAAGCGGAGGACAGCGGCGCCTTCTGGGATCGCCTGCAGGTGGAGGTCCGTCCGCTGGGCGATTTCAATGCGCTCGGCGTGGACCGGATGGTCGTCCAGCTGGCCTATCCCGACGAGAGCGCGGAGCGCGATCAGAAGGCCTTCGTCTTCGAGGCCGGCCAGACGGACCCCAGGCAGTACACGGTCTGGACCGACGGCCGCGGACCGAACTACCGCGCGCGCACCGAGGTGCACTTCCGCGACAACGGCCCCTGGCCGGGAGATCCCGTCTTCACCGGGGAGTGGCGCACCTCGCAGTCGCTCGAGCTCGCGGTGCATCCGCTGGCGGAAACGCCGCGCATCGAGGTCGAGCTGTCCTCCGGCTCGCTCAATTTCGAGGAAACGCCGCAGGTGCAGCTCGATCTGCGCCTGGATGAAACGCCCATCGGCAGTCGGCGGCTCACCGCGGCGGAGCCGCTCACCGTGTTCCGGTTCCGGCCCAAGCCCGGCACCGGGCCCGGGTCCGTCCTGGAAGTGCGGCCGACCTGGTTTCTCGCCGGCGGGCGCATGGCACAGGGCGACTGGGCGGCGGTGGAAGGCACGTCCGTGCTGGTGGGCAGACCCTGGCGCGACAAGCGAACCGTGCGGGTGTTTCCGCTGCTGCCCGCCGACTTCATCGAGGCGTCCGTCTCGCTCACCATGGCCGACGGCGACCGCACCGCCAGCGCCGAGGCCCGCTTCGCGGCGGGGGAGCGCCGGGTCAAGACCGTCGAGCTGCCCTCGCTTTCCGCCCCGGCCCCACCGGTTCGCGTGGACGCGCTGGTGATCCGGGGCGACGGAAGTGTGTTCATGGGCAACCCGTACCAGACCACCGAGCCCGTGATCTTGCTGCGCGATAGGGAAGGGGAGCAGCGGCAGCTCACGGTGAAATTGCTGAGCGGCCCCACCCTGGCGGGACATGGTCTGATGGCCGTCCAGGTGCAGCTGCTGGGCGGTGGGGACGAGGTCCTGGACAGCGTCGTCTTCACCGAATCGCAGCGTGGGCCGGGCATCATGCTGGCCCCCGTGGGCGAGAAGGGTCCGACGCCCGTGCGCTATCGCGTGGTGCGTTATGCGCTCACCGGGTCCGCCTCCGCCGGCCCGGCGCTCGAGTCCCCCGGGCCCGAACTGCTGATCCCCGCCGTGGCGGCGAGCTGAAGCTGCGGCGTGAAGTAGAGCCGGACGCGTGGGCCTTCGCCCAGCCCGATCTCGCAGGTGCGGCCCACGCGCCAGTCCGGCTGGGCCGCGCCCCGACAGAAGCTCCAGAGCGCCTCCGCGTAGTCCCGCGGTCCTCCCAGTGCCCCGATCAGCTTTCCAACGGCGCGGTGTTTGTGCTCGTCCTCGGGGACCAGGGCCCAGGCCGAGTTGCCGACCGTGATGCCGCCCGCATCCGGATCCAGCGGAATGGCCAGCATCCACCGGCCGGATTCCCCCGGTCGCTTCACCAGGTAGGCCAGCACCTCCACCACATCGGGCCAGCGCCCAGGAGCCAGCGTCTCCACCAGACGCGAAGCCCAGGCCGGCCGGCTGGCGAGCCAGTACAGCCGCACGCTCCGCCGGCCGGTCTCCTCCACCTCGACGGTAACCCCCCAGGGCCGGCCTTCGCAGAGCCGCCCCAGGATCGAAGCGAGGCGCCGCTGTTCGTCGCCTTTGAGAACACACCGCAGCCGTTCGATGGCGCGGGCCGGCTCGGGATCTCGGAGATCGGCGAAGAGGCTCTGCCGGTGGTCCGACCAGAAGAGCCAGAACCCGAGGCTGGGATGGTCTGCCGGGGGGAGCGGGGCCAGCATGTCTGCGAGCGCACTGGCCCGTGCGTCCGCCATGAGCCCGGCGAGGGCCCCGGGGCGAAGCGACGTCCCCACCCGTAGCGCCACCCGAAGCGCAGCGTCGCCCGGCGCGTCAACCATCAGCTGAACGGGGACGCCGGCCTCGACGCAGGACCGGCTCCCTCCCGGGTCGCATATCGAGGCCAGGCGTGCCGCCAGAGGCCGCGCGCGGCGCCCGCAGTGCGCCAGCAACGCCGCGCGGAACAGAACGCCTTCCGTATCTATTCCGGCAAGACCAGCATCGTCTCCGACGAATCGGTCCACGCCCCCTCCTTGGCGCCGGAGGAGCGGGTGAACTGCGTGACGCGGTATTGGTAGCTCCGCTTCTTGGCGTCGGCGATCGCGATCGACCAGCTGAAGTCTCCGGGGTGGGTCCCCCGGATCAGCTCGGAGTGGGTCCAGCTCACGCCGTTGGCCTCGTCCGCGTAGCGCAGGTCGATCTTCACCGCCAGCAGGTCGCCGGAGGGCGGAATCAGCCAGGTGACCTGGACCGGAATCACATCCACCGCCCGCACGCCCAGGATGAGCTGGTTCGACCGTCCCTCCGTCCAGTCGATGGTGTCGATGTCACCCGACTTCTTGATGAACGTCGCCATGTACTGCCAATCGCGGAAGGCCGGGTCTTCCAGCCGCACCGCCCACTCTTCCATCTGGGCGTGGGCGACCAGTTCGCGGACCTCCTCGACCGCCCGGTTGCCGTGCTCGTAGCGCAGGCGAACGCTGACCTTGGCGTACTCGTGGCCCGGGTCCGCCAGGATGACCTGGACGCGGAGGATGTTCTCGCGCGGCTCGTTGATGACGATGAGTTCCCGCGGGTCCCAGTCCTGCGGCGGCAGCGGCACCTGCGCGCCGTCCTTGTAGAACAGCGTGCCCTCGGTGCGGATCCTGGCGTCCTTCAACCCCGCTTCCGGACGGATCACCAGGTGGTGTTCGGGGTGATCCTGCGCCAGCGTGAGGTTCTCCCGGTACGGGCCGTAGGTGAGCGACACCTGGACGCGCTGGAGCAGGTCGAATCGCATCACCCCCGACATGATGTTCGCGATGATCACCGGCGTGACGTCCCGCGGATGGACCACCAGGTTGCGCTCCGTGGTGGTGATCCAGCCGTCCGGGTCCGCCCCCTTGACCCCGACGCTGGTCACCGCCCCCGACTGATCGCCCATCGAGACGTCGGACAGGTAGTGGACCGTCACCCGGTAGTCATAGGCGTATAGCACGGGCGAGGTCAGGTCGCCGTCCCGCTCGCGCAGGACGCCGGACTTCCACGATCCCGTGGGCTGCGCCTTGGTCAGCAGCACCTCCCCGGTGCGGCGGAAACGGCCGTTCTCGGGCGCATACCGGATCTGAATCTGAATTGCCTCGATGCCCTCCCGTTCCCACTGCGCGGTGGTCGAGGCCGCAACGTTGACCCACTGGAAGAAGTCGAGCGCGCCGTCGGCCTCGATGATGTACTCGAGCGGGTTGGCGACGTCGAGGATGAGCTGGCCCTGCGGATGGACTTCCTGGGTGCGGGCCTTGCGGGTGCTCAGCTCGTAGGTGGCGACCACCCGCTCTTCGCGCTGGATCATCTCGAGGTTGATCTCGAAGCTCGCCTGCACGCTGGTGTCGTCCTTCGACTCCTTGCGACCCGCCGCCGCGCGGTCGAGGTGCCCGGCGAGCG
>Ga0335070_10003122_pt1 | contig 19247 bp, 16 predicted proteins | sample Lox_Sample_13_FD_206722 | JGI IMG/M metagenome (GOLD analysis project Ga0335070, IMG submission 206722) | Soil microbial communities from Loxahatchee National Wildlife Refuge, Florida, United States - Lox_Sample_1.3 | ecosystem: Environmental > Terrestrial > Soil > Wetlands | place: USA... | reverse complement strand
TACCCATTCCCAAGAATCCTGGGGTCTTGTCGCTGAACCTTCGAACGTTCGAACGTGTGAACTTTCGAACGGTCTCCTCCCGTGCTTCTCTGCTCCTCCGCTCCCCATCCTCCGTCTCCCCTTTCCCCTTTGTCCTCTTCCCTTTGCCCCGTTCTCCACGTGATACCATTCGCATCGTGACGCAGGAGGCACGCCACATCTTCGTCGGCGCGCTCGCCGACATGCCGCTCCCGGAGCTGCTCGCGACGATCCATCGCAACCACGTGCCGGGCGTGCTGGAGGTCCAGCTCGCGGAGTTCTCGAAGCGTATCTTCATCCTGGGCGGCGACATCATCTTCGCGTCCTCCACGAACCGCGGCGAGTCGCTCGGCGATTCGCTCCTCGCGTCGGGGCAGATCACCGTCACCCAGTACCGCGAGTCCGCACTCCAGCTCCTCGCCAACCCCGGCAAGCGGCACGGGCAGGTGCTGGTCGAGATGGGGATGCTGACCGAGGCCGAGATGCGGGCGGCCGTGCTTCAGCAGGTCCAGCGCATCGTCTGGAGCCTGTTCGACCTCAGCGAGGGGCTCGTGAGCTTCACGCTCGGCGAGGACCGCGCCGACGAGGTCTACAAGCTCCGGATCCCGACGCCGCGCGCCGTTCTCCACGGGTGCAAGACCGTCGCCGACGCCAAGCGCCTGGTGGCCCGGCTGGGCGGCAAGGGCTCGGTGTTCTCGCGCCCGCCGACACCCGAGCACCTCGGGGAATTCCAGCTCGAGGCCGGCGAGGAGGAGCTCCTCGACCTCGTGAACGGCCGCCGCACGCTGTTCGAGCTCTGCGACCAAGGACCGTTCTCCGCTGGCCTGAACGCCCGCGTGCTGTACGCGTTCAGCTGCCTGGGGATGATCAAGAAGGACAAGGATTCCGCGACTGCGATCCGCGTCCAGGTCGCCTCGACAGAGCCGACATCCTGATGTAGAATCTCAGTCTTGGGCGCTCAGGTTGCGCCCGGAGGCGCACCATGCCGTTGTACGAGTACCGCTGCACGAGCTGCGGCCGACGCACCGAGGTGCTGCAACGCCTCGGGAGCGCACCGCTCTCGCAATGCCCGCACTGCGGCGGACCTCTCGAGAAGCTCCTCTCCGCACCGGCCTTGCAGTTCAAGGGCACGGGGTGGTACGTGACCGACTACGCCAATCGCAAGGCGAGCGGCGAGAGCAGCGCATCCACTCCGGCCGACGGTGCGAAGCCCGAGAAGGGCTCCGAGTCCAAGCCCGCCGCGAAACCCGTCGGCCCAGACCCGAAGGCCAAGGCCAGCTGAGGAAGATCAACGTCCGGGCCCCGCGGTGAGGGGTCCGTGGCCCGTGGTCCGACAAGGCCGAAGCTAGCGGGCGCGGGGCGTATCGCGTGGAGCCGTGCCGGCGCCGTTGGGCCAGATGCAAGGCGGACGAGGCGGGAGGAGCGGAGCGTAGCCGGAGGCTACGTGAGCATCCGATCCGCCGAGTCCAACGCCGCAGATGGTCCGACGCCGCCGGCACCCAGACTAGGAGTGACCGGCGCTGGCGAGGAGCTCCTCCAGCATCCGCCTGAACCCCGCCCCCATCTCCGGGTGCTGGAGCGCGATCTCGACGGTCGCCCGGAGGAAGTCGGCCTTGTTCCCGGCGTCGAAGCGCCGGCCCGGAAAGGTGCACGCGTACACCGGCCCGGCCGCGAGCGAGCGCCTCAGCCCCTCCGTCAGCTGGATCTCGCCGGCGCGGTCGGGGGGCGTCGCGGCCAGCGTCCTCAGCACCGCGTGGGTCAGGACGTACCGGCCGATGATCGCGAGGTTCGAGGGCGCCTTCGCCGGATCGGGCTTCTCCACGAGGTCGCGCACCCGCCACACGCCGGGGCGGACGAGGTCGCCCGCGACGCACCCGTAGTGCCTGATCTCGGGGTGGGGAACCTCCATCACCGCGATGACCGGCGCGTCGGTCTCGGAGGCGAGCTCGGCGAGGCGTCCGATCGCCGGCGGGTCGCCGACGATGATGTCGTCGCCCAGGAGGACGGCGAACGGTTCCTCCCCGAGCACCGGCGCCGCCTGCAGCACCGCGTGCCCGAGACCGAGAGCCTCCTTCTGCCGCACCGCGACGACCTGGACCATCGAACCGACGCGCCGCACGGTGTCCAGGAGGTCGAGCTTGCCACGCTCGGCCAGGAACGCCTCGAGCCTCAGGTTGCGGTCGAAGTGGTCCTCGATCGCGGACTTGCCCTCGGCGGTCACGAAGATCGCCGTCTCGACGCCGGCGGCGACGGCCTCCTCCACCACGTACTGGACCGCGGGCTTGTCCACGATCGGCAGCAGCTCCTTCGGGATCGCCTTCGAGGCCGGCAGGAACCGCGTGCCGTACCCCGCAACCGGGAAGACAGCGCGGCGCAGGTTCATCTCGTACCTCCGGGCACAGGGAACGCAGGGACGTCGCGGAAACGGAGCATCGCGCCGGGCCGTACGCCGTGACGCGCCGCGAACCCGCCGTTGACCTCGAGGACGGCGCGCCCCGGTCTCGTCGGCTCGTAGCTCGGGCACGGGTCCCCCTTGCAAGGTTGAACCTCGGCGCGAACGTCCACGACCTCGCCTGCCGACGAGAGCCAGATCAGGTCGAGCGGGATGAACGTGTTCTTCATCCAGAACGGGACCGGCGAGTCGGCCTCGAAGATGAAGAGCATCCCGCTGTCCGCACCCAGGGTGTCGCGGAACATCAACCCCTGGGCGCGCTCCTCGTCCGTGAGCGCGAGTTCGAGCCGCACGGTCGTCCCGTCCGGTACGACGCACACCGGCTGTGGGGTGGCGGTGGCCGCAGCCAGGGCGAGCGCAGCCGTCAGCACCGCCTACTCCTCGGGCGCGAGGTTGAACTTCTCCGCGTGGTAGCGGAAGGCCCGGTACGTCATCCGCAGCATGCGGGCGGCCTCCTTCTGGACGCCTCCGCAGCGCTCGAGCGCCTGGCGCATCAGCTCGCGCCTCATCGTCTCGAGGTGCGCCTCGATGTCGAGCCCGTCCTCGGGGAGGACCGTCATGACCGGCGGCGCGCCGGCCTCGGCCGCGCTCCCGAGCACGCTCGGAGGCAGCGAGGACACCGTGATCAGGTACGAGCTCTCGGTCGCGACCGTGCGCTCGACGACGTTCTCGAGCTCGCGGACGTTCCCCGGCCACGGGTAGTTCTCCAGCACCGCCATCGCGTCGCGGTGGATCTCCTTCGGGTCCATCCCGAGGCGGCCGCATGCGCGCTTGACGAAGTGCCTCACGAGCTCGGGGATGTCCTCGCGCCGCTGGCGCAACGGCGGGAGGTGCAGGTTGATGACGTCGATCCGGAAGTACAGGTCCTCCCGGAACCGGCCGCCCTCGATCAGCACCCGGAGGTCCTTGTTGGTCGCCGCGACGACACGCGTGTCGACGTCGAACTCGCGGCTCCCGCCGACCGGCCGCACCTTCCGATCCTGGAGGGCGCGCAGCAGCTTGACCTGCGAGTTCGGCGTGAGCTCTCCGATCTCGTCGAGGAAGAGCGTCCCGCCGTCCGCCTCCCGCATCAGGCCGGGGTTGTCGCGGACCGCACCCGTGAACGCGCCGCGCATGTGTCCGAACAGCTCGCTCTCGAAGAGCCCCTCCGGGAGCGCCCCACAGTTGACCGGGACGAACAGCTTCTCGGCGCGCGGCGACGCCGCGTGGATCGCCCGCGCCAGCAGCTCCTTCCCGGTTCCCGACTCGCCCGTGATCAGCACGGTGGCGTCGCTGCGGGCGACCTGCGGGATCCGTTCGAGCACCGGCCACATCGCGCGCGAGCGGCCGACGAATGTCGCCGCACCCGGCGCCGGAGTCGTCTCCAGCGGGAGCTGCATCCGCTTGCCGACGACGAGCTTGAGCTCGTCCACGTCGAACGGCTTCGAGAGGTACTCGACCGCGCCGTCGCGCAGCGCGGTGAGCGCCTGCGCCGGGGTGTTGTGGGCGGTGATGACGATGAACTTGGTGTCCGGGTGGCCGGCGTGGTACGAGCGGACGAGGTCGAGCCCGTTGCCGTCCGGCAGCACGATGTCGCAGATCACGAGGTTGAACGTCGCCCTCCCGAGGAGCTGCATTGCCTCGGCGTACGTCGCCGCCTCGCGGACCTCGTAGCCCTCGCCCTCGAGGACGATCCGCAGCACCTCGCGGATGTTGGGCTCGTCGTCGACGACCAGAAGGTGGCCCGTCACGCCGCCTCCAGCGGGAACCGGAGCGTGAACGTCGTGCCCCTGCCGGGAGTGCTATCGACGCGGATGTCGCCGTGGTGGTCGCTGACGATGGAGTAGACCACCGCCAGCCCGAGGCCCGTCCCGCCTTTGCGGAACGCCTTGAAAGGCTGGAAGATCTCCTGGATCTGATGCGGCTCCATCCCCACTCCGTCGTCCCGCCATCGGATCACGTAGTCGGCGCCCTCGGGACCCGCCTCGACGCGCATCGTACCACCCGACGGCATCGCCTGAATCGCGTTGCGAGCCAGGTTGTAGAACGCCTGCCTGAGCTGCTGCGCATCCGCGATCAGGGGGCGCGGGTGGGGCCGCACGTCGGTGGCGATGCGGTGGCGGTCGGTCAGCTCCGACGAGTTGGCGAACAGCGTGAGCGTCTCGTCCAGCGTCCGGGCGATGTCGCACGGCCCCCGCTGCGGATCGGGAGGGCGCGCGAACCCGAGGAACGACTCGATGATGCTCGAGAGGCGCCGCGACTCCTCGACGATGATCCGCGACAGCTTGTGCTCGTTCGGACCCAGACTCGGGACCTTCCCCAGCACCTGCGCGGAGCCGGAGATCGAGGCGAGCGGGTTGCGGATCTCGTGGGCGATCCCCGCCGCCATCTCGCCCACCGCCTCCATGCGCTCGCGCAGCCGCTCCCGCTTGGCGGTCTCGCGCACCTCCGTGAGATCGCGGAAGTGGATCACCACACCCACCTGGGTCGCGGCGGAGTCCGTCAGGGCGGTGACCGTGCACCCGACCACCACGCTGCCCCCCACCACGGTGCCCTCGAGGCGAACGGGGGACCCGATCGCCAGTCGCTTGAGCACGGAGTGCCACTCGACGCCCTCGAGCGGGAGCAGCGCTGCGAGGTCCTTCCCCTCGAACGGGCCGTCGTCGCGCAGGATCCGGTGCGCCGCCGGGTTCGCGAGCACCACGCGCCCGCCCACGTCGGCGGCGAGCACGCCCGAGTCGACCGACCTCAGCACGTCCGCCGAGATCGCGAACAGCCGCGCGCTCGCCTGCCGCTCGCCCTGGAGACGCGACTCGGCGCGCTGGAGCGAGTGCGCCAGGTAGGAGGTGAGCATCGCGACGATCGCAAACCCCGTGCCGGTCACGAAGATCTGAAACGGGAGCGCCGTGGGCCCGAGCGGCGAGGCGAGCGCGCCGAAGCGCGGAGGCTTGACCAGGCCGAACGCGATCGCTTCCGCCATCGCGCCGTAGAGCACGAACGCGCCGCCGGCTACCGTCAGCGCCCCGCGCAACCCCAGCATCAGCGCGCCGATGGCCACCGGGATCAGGAACAGGAAGGCGAACGGGGACGCGGGCCCGCCCGTCAGGTACACGAGGGTCGCCAGGATCGCGAGGTCTCCCGTTAGCTGAAGGGCGCCGTGCAGGCGGGGAGGAACGCGCAACAACCAGAGAAGCGCCCAGACGAGGGACAGCGCGTACGTGAGCCCGGCCACCCGCGCCAGCGGCACGATCGGCAGGATTTCCTCGGTGGTGCTCTGGACCAGCAGCGCGCCGACCAGGAGAGCCGAGACCGCGAGGAGGCGGAGCCCGACCAGCCACTTGGCCACCCGACCGGTCGGGAGCGCCGTGAGCTCCAGGCCGCCGCTGTGGACGACCCGGCGCGGCATCTTCGCCATCACCCGATCTTCGAGATCAGCGAGAACATCGGGAGGTACATCGCGATCACGATGCCGCCGACCACGATCCCGAGGAACAGGATCATGACCGGCTCGATCAGCTTCATCATCCCCGCGACCGCCGTGTCGACCTCATCCTCGTAGAACTCGGCGATCTTGTTGAGCATCGTGTCCATGGCGCCGGTCGCCTCGCCGACGGAGATCATCTGCACGACCATCGGCGGGAACTGGTTCGTGGTCTTCAGCGGCTCGGCGAGCGACTTGCCCTCCTCGACCTGCTTGCGGACCTCGAGGATCGCGCGCTCGAGCACGGCGTTCCCCGACGTCCGGGCCGTGATGTCGAGCGACTCGAGGACCGGCACGCCGGCGGAGAGCAGCGTCCCGAGGGTGCGGCAGAACCGCGCCACTGCGATCTTCCGCAGGACGGTGCCCAGGATCGGGGTCTTCAGGAGGAGCCCGTCGATGGCGAGCTTCCCCTGCTCGGTGGCGTAGTACCGCCTGAGCGCGAAGACCAGGCCCGCCACGATGCCGATGATCAGCCACCAGAAGCGGCCGACGAACTTCGACATCGCGACGACGATCCGCGTCGGGAGCGGGAGCTCGGCCCCGAGGGAGACGAACAGCGCGCCGAACACGGGGATCACTTTCCAGAGGATGACGTAGACCACCAGGCCCGCGATGCTGATGACCGCGATCGGGTAGATCATCGCGGACTTGACTTGGGCCTTGAGGCGCGCGTTCTTCTCGATGTAGGTCGCGAGGCGCTGGAGGATCGTGTCGAGGATACCGCCGGCCTCACCCGCGGCGACCATGTTGACGAACAGGTCGTTGAACGCCTGCGGGTGCTTCTTCATCGCGTTGGCGAGCGAAGACCCCGACTCGACGTCCTCCCGGACCTGGAGCACGATGCGCTGAAACGTCTTGTGCTCCTGCTGCTCTCCCAGGATCTGCAGGCACTGGACCAGCGGGAGGCCGGCGTCGATCATCACCGAGAACTGCCGGGTGAAGACCGCGAGCGTCTTCTCGTCCACACCGCGCCGGAGCTTGGGCAGCGCGATCTCCTTGCCCTTCTCCTTCACCGTGATCGGGACGATCTGCTGGCGGCGGAGCACCGCCAGCACCGCGTCCTTGTTATCCGCGACGAGAACACCGCCTTGCGGGCGCCCGGCGCGGTCGCGTCCCTTCCATTCGAAGCTCGGCATGGCCTAACTCCTCCCGGAGACGCGCGGCGCCGCCCCTGGCTGAACGACACCGGTGCCGCGGTTGATCATGTCCTGCAACTCCTCGGGGTTCGAGCTGTACGAGAGCGCGGTCTGGAGGGTGATGAGCCGCCGCTGGTACAGCGTCGCCAGGGACTGGTTGAACGTCTGCATCCCGTGCTTCAGCTGGCCCGTCTGCATCGTCGAGTAGATCTGGTGGACCTTGTCCTCGCGGATCAGGTTGCGCACCGCGGCGTTCGGGATGAGCACCTCGCAGCAGAGGACGCGGCCCTTTCCGCCGGCGCGCGGAAGCAGCGCCTGGCAGATGATCCCCTCGAGCACGAACGAGAGCTGGGCGCGCACCTGCGGCTGCTGGTGCTCGGGAAACACGTCGATGATGCGGTTGATCGTCTGCGGGGCCGAGTTGGTGTGCAGCGTCGCGAACGTCAGGTGGCCGGTCTCTGCGATCTGGAGCGCGGCCTCGATCGTCTCGAGGTCGCGCATCTCTCCGATCAGGACGACATCGGGGTCCTCGCGGAGGACCGACCGCAGCGCGTTGGGGTACGAGAGCGTGTCGGCGTGCAGCTCCCGCTGGTTGACCATCGCCTTCTTGTGGCTGTGGAGGTACTCGATGGGGTCCTCGATCGTCACGATGTGGAGCGGGTGCTCGGAGTTGACCTTGTCGAGCATCGCCGCGAGGGAGGTTGACTTGCCGCAGCCGGTCGGCCCCGTTACCAGCACGAGGCCGCGCGGCTTCTCGCACAGCCCCTCCACGACCCCCGGGAGCCCGAGCTCCTTGAAACCGAGGATCTCGTACGGGATCCGGCGGAACGCCCCGCCCACCGCGCCGCGCTGGAAGTAGATGTTGGCGCGGAAGCGCGCCAACCCCTTGATCCCGAACGAGAGGTCGAGCTCAAACGTCTCCTCGAGCCGGTGCTTCTGGGCGTCGGTGAGGACCGAGTAGGCGAGGCGCTTGGTCTCGGGAGCCGTCAGCGCCGGGAGCGGGAGCCGCTCGAGCGCGCCGTCGATGCGGATGACAGGCGGGGTGTTGGTCGTCACGTGCAGGTCAGTCGCGCCGCGCTCGACCATGGTCTTGAGAAGCTCATGCAGGGTGATCGGCATGTCCCCCCACCTTCCTCTACAGCACGGTTTCCCGAACGACCTCGTCGATCGTCGTCAACCCCTCCCGGATCTTCTGGAGGCCGGACTGGCGGAGCGTGATCATCCCCTCTTCGATCGCCTTGCGACGGAGCTCGACTGCCGTGGCTCCAGATAGGATGAGCTCGCGCATGTCCTCGGTGATGTCCATCACCTCGAACAGGCCCAGCCTGCCCTTGTACCCGGTGTTGCCGCACTTCTCGCAGCCCCGGCCCTTGACGAGCTTGAGGTTGTGGGCCTCGCTCTCCTGGAAACCCACCGACAGCAACGCCTGGATCGGCGTGTCGATCTCCTCCTTGCACGTCTGACAGACCTTCCGGATCAGGCGCTGGGCCGCGATCACGTTCACCGACGTGGCCACGAGGAACGGCTCGATCCCCATGTTCATGAGCCGCGAGATCGTCGACGGCGCGTCGTTGGTGTGCAGCGTCGAGAGCACGAGGTGGCCCGTGAGAGCGGCCTTGATCGCGATCTCCGCCGTCTCGAAGTCGCGGATCTCCCCTACCAGGATGATGTTCGGATCCTGCCGCAGGAACGAGCGCAGCGCGGCCGCGAAGTTGAGCCCGATCGAGTCCTTCATCTGGACCTGGTTGACGCCCGGGAGCTGGAACTCGACGGGGTCTTCCGCGGTCATGATGTTGGTCTCCGGGACGTTGACGCGCTGCAGCGCCGAGTACAGGGTGTTGGTCTTGCCCGAGCCGGTCGGCCCGGTCACCAGCACCATCCCGTACGGCTTCAGGATGTTGTCCTCGAACTTCTTGAGCGAGGACTTCTCGAACCCCAGCTTCGTCATGTCGAGCCGCAGGTTCTCCTTGTCGAGGAGCCGCAGCACGACCTTCTCGCCGTGGAGCGTCGGCAGCACCGACACGCGGAAGTCGAGCTCCCGCATCCGCCCTTCGATCTTCGCCTTCAGCTTGATGCGGCCGTCCTGGGGGAGGCGCTTCTCGGCGATGTCGAGCTTCGCCAGCACCTTGATGCGCGACGTGATCGCGTCCTTGAGGCGCTGCGGCGGCGTCATCACCTCGCGCAGCAGCCCGTCGATCCGGTACCGGACACGGTAGCTCTTCTCGTACGGCTCGACGTGGATGTCGGACGCGCCGCGCTTGATCGCGTCGGTGAGCATGATGTTGACGAGACGGACGACCGGCGCCTCCTGCGACTCCTCCGCGAGCTTGCTGACGTCGACCTCTTCCTCTTCCTCCATCAGCTCGAGGGCCGCCTCGTCGACGGTGGTGAGGTCCTCCATGACCTTCTTCAACTCGAGCTCGCGGGACGAACCGAAGTTGCGGTCGATGCGCTCGCGGATGGCCTCCTCGGAGGCGACGACAGGCTCGACCCGGTAGCCGGTCATGAACGTGATCTCGTCCATCGCGAAGATGTTGGTCGGGTCGGTCATCGCGAGCGTCAGGGTGGCACCCGTCTTGTTGACCGGAATCACGTTGTACTTGCGGGCGAGGTCGACCGGGATGATCTTCGCGACGTTGGGGTCGATCTCAAAGTGGCGGAGGTTGATCGACGGCACGCCGAACTGGTGCGAGAGGCACTCGATGATGTCGTCCTCGGTCACGAAGCCGAGCCGTTGCAGGATCTCGCCCAGCTTCCCACCCGTGGTCTTCTGCTCCTCGAGCGCCTTGTTCAATTGCTGCTGATTGACGAGCTGGGCTTTGAGGAGCAGTTCACCGAGCTTCAGGGCCATGCGACTCCCTTCCGTTTCCTTTCGATCCGCCCATGAATTCTACCACCCCGCGCGGCCGGACTCCAAAGACCGCGCGAGAGTTGCGCTCCGCGCGGCCGTCGCCGCCCTCCGGCTCGAAGTGTTCGCTCTCCCGGCAGTGCCGGGCTCCGGTTTCGCGGTTTCTCCGACGCTCGCGTTACGGCACACCGGGGCGCGCGGCCCCGAGTTCATCGGCGACCGCGTCGAACACCGCGTCGACTCCGACGTCTCCCGGCCGCTCCGCACGCGCGCGGCCGCGGCGCGACACGCCGAGGGCCCCCGAGACGATCGCGACCCTTCGCCCGCGCGGCCCGTTCCGCGCCGGATCGGTCGCGGTGAACACCGCCACGGTCGGGACGCCGAGCGACGCCGCGAGATGCACCGGACCGGTGTCGCCGCCGACCACGACCGCCGAGCGCGAGAGCAGGGCGGCGAGCTCCGGGAGTGAGGTCGGCGGCGCGAGCTCGGTGTGATCGCCGCCTTCCGACACGATCGAGTCCGCGAGCTCCCTCTCGCCCGGTCCCCACGCCACCACGACCGGGACGCCGCGCTCCCCAAGCCTGCGCGCCAGCTCGGCGAACCTCGCGGCGCCCCACGCCTTCCCCGGTCCGCCGGTCCCGGGCACGAACGCGACGGCCGCTCGCGCCGCGGTCGCCCCGGCGGCGGGCGTTCGCCGCGCGAGGAACGTCCCGTCCGGCGCCGCGCCGAAGACCGGCTCCGTCCCCACGGCGCTCAGCATCGAGAGGTAGATGTCGATGACGTGGCGCGCCTCGGGCGGAGGCTGCACCGTTCTGCTGTAAAACACCCCCGCGGGCAGCTCACGCCGGTGCGAGCGTGCGAACCCCACGCGGACCGGCGAGCCGGCGAGCCTCCCCAGCACCGCCGACTTCACCAGCCCCTGCGGGTCCACCGCCACCTCCGCCGCGAACTCCCGAACCGCGCGGCGGAACGCAGCGACCTCGCGCCGCGTGGCTCGCGACAACGGCCGCTGGCGCCAGCGCCGAGTCGCCACGGGGATCGCGACCGACACCGCCGGGTGGGGCGCCACCAGCGGCATGAACGGCTCTTCCACCACCCACGCCAGTTCCACCCCGGGGGCGGAGTGCGCCAGGGCGGCCGCGAGCGGCCAGGTGTGGACGATGTCACCGAGCGCGGAGAGGCGGGTCAGGAGGATGCGCACCGGGGGATTCTAGTCGCTGGTCGCCGCGACCCCGCGGGAGGCGTGCGCCGGAGCAAGTCGCCGCAGGTGCCGCATTGCGACGCGCCGAGGCTCATTTCGGGGCGTTGAAATTCTCATCAGAGGGGTGAAACAGCAGAAAATAGCGTTGTTAGCAGGGACTAGGCGTTTGTGATAGAGTGCGCAGGGGACGTGAAAGGGCCGGGGACGTGTTGAACGATTCAACATTTGCCACCCACCGGCCTCGAGCCGAAATGCGCAACGTGCTCATCTCGAGCCAGATACGTGGAACCGCACCGGTTGGCAACGGGTTTGCTCTCCCTCCGTGCGAGCGGGGGCCACGAAGCTCCCGCGGGAGGCAACAATGACCGCGATTCTGGTGATCCTCACGATCCTGGCCTTCATCGGGGTGGATGCGGTGGTCATGGCGCTCCGGCGCCATCGCGCCGCAGTGCCGGTGGCGGCCCAACTCACGCCCATGCTCGAGCCCAAGCCCCCGCAGGGGATCTTCCTCGACCCGAGGCACGCCTGGGTACGCATCACGACCGACGGGACGCTCCGGGTGGGCATCGACGACTTTCTCTCGGAAGCGGTCGGGGAGATCGAGGCCGTCGAGGCGCCGCCCCGCGGCGCGCAGGTCAAGCGCGGCGACCCCCTCCTGAAGCTCAAGGTGCGCGGGCGCTCGCTCGTGGTTTCCGCCCCGACGTCCGGCGAGGTGGTGGGCGTCAACGACCACGCGCTCTCGCAGCCGTGGACCGTCACCCGCGACCCCTACGGCGTAGGCTGGGTCGTCGCCCTGTGGACCCGCGACCACCACGAGGCGATCAAGCCACTCCGCATCGGGAGCGCCGCGACCGCGTTCCTTCGCCAGGAGATGCAGCGGCTCGCCGACCTCCTGACGCCGGCGGGCACCCTCGCGACGGTTCCCTTGCTCGCCGACGGCGGAGTGCCGTGCAAGGGCGCCCTCGCTTCCGTTGACAACGCCCGCTGGGACACGTTCCAGAAGGAGTTCCTCTCCCCCTCCGGGTTGGAGGCATAACCCATGGCACACCGTGGAATCCTGGTCGACGTGACGAAGTGCATCGGGTGCGGTTCGTGCGTGCAGGCCTGCCAGAAGACCAACGAGCAGCCGACCCACGAGGCGAAGGTGTTCGACGAGAACACCTTCACCTACTTGATGGACCGCGGCAACGATCTCTACGTCCGGCGGCTGTGCATGCACTGCGAGGACCCGAGTTGCGCGTCGGCGTGCCCCGTCTCGGCACTCCACAAGAGCAAGGAGGGCCCGGTGGTGTACGAGCCGAGCAAGTGCCTCGGCTGCCGCTACTGCATGCTCGCATGCCCGTTCGGGGTTCCCACGTACGAGTGGCACTCGGCCGTGCCCCGCGTGCGCAAGTGCCAGATGTGCTCGCAGCGGGGCGAGGCCGGGCCGGCGTGCGCCGCGGCCTGCCCCACCGGCGCAACGATCACGGGCGACCGGGGCGAGCTGCTGGCGGAGGCGCGCAAGCGCCTCGCATCCGACCCCAAGACCTATTACCAGCACATTTACGGGGAGACCGAGGCGGGCGGCACCGACGTGTTCTTCATCGGCCCCAAGGAGCCGCTCGCTCTCGGGCTGCCGAACGTGAAGGGCGGTCCGCTCCCCGACCTCACCTGGAACGCGCTCAAGCACGTGCCCGACGTCGTCCTGTTCGGAGGCGTCTTCCTCGGCGGCATGTTCTGGCTCACCAAGCGGAAGAACGAGGTGGCCGACGCCGAGCACCGGGACAAGGGAGAACACCATGGTTAAGGAGCGGTTGGGCTCGCTGCGGCTCGGGTTCTGGACGGTCGTCTCTGGAGTGCTGCTTGGGCTCCTCGCTCTCATCGCATACGTCCGCTACACGAAGGGGCTGGGCGCCGTCACTCACCTCTCCGACTCCTTCCCTTGGGGGCTCTGGATCGGATTCGACCTGCTGTGCGGGGTCGGCCTCGCGGCGGGAGGGTTCGCGGTCACGGCGACCGTGCACCTCTTCCACCTCAAGGACTTCAAGCCGATCGTGCGCCCCACCGTGCTGACCGCGTTCCTCGGGTACATCCTGGTGATCTGGGCGCTGCTGGTCGACCTCGGCCGCCCGTGGAATATCTGGCACCCGATCATCATGTGGAACCCGCACTCGGTGATGTTCGAGGTCGGCTGGTGCGTGATGCTGTACACGACCGTCCTCTCGCTCGAGTTTGCCCCGACGGTCCTCGAGTGGCTCAAGCTCGACTGGCTCCTCAAGCTGCTCAAGGCGGTGACCCCCGTCCTCGTGATCCTGGGCGTCATCCTCTCCACGCTGCACCAGTCCTCGCTCGGCAGCCTGTTCCTGATCATCCCGGAGAAGATGCACCCCCTCTGGTACACGCCGATCCTCCCGGTCCTCTTCTTCGTCTCGGCGCTCGCCGCCGGGATCTCCATGACCGTGGTGGAGTCGTGGTTCTCGCGGCGGGTGTTCGGCAAGCCGATCGAGACGCACCTGCTGGCGCGACTCTCGCGCGTGTCGGTGATCGTCCTGGCGCTCTACCTCGCGCTCCGTCTCCGCGACCTCGCGGTGCGCGGCGCACTCTCGACGATCTGGCCACTCACGCCGCTGTCGCTCATGTTCCTGGCGGAGGTCGGGCTCGGCGTGGCGCTGCCCATGGTCCTCCTCGCGTTCGACTGGACCCGCCGATCCCCGAAGCGTATGGCCTCGGCGCAGGGGCTCGTCGTGCTCGGGTTCATCTTCCACCGCCTCAACGTCTCGATCACCTCGGTCGAGGCCGCCACCGGCCACCACTACCTGCCGTCTGTTCTCGAGTTCCTGGTGTCGGCAGGTCTGGTTGCCCTCGGGATGTGGATCTTCATGCTCGCGTGCCGGTATCTGCCAGTTTTCCCGGAGGGAGCGCTGGCCAAGGAGGAGACGGAGGCGGGTCGCTTGACGGCGCAGCCGTCGCTCCGCGGGTCGAAGCCGCTGACGGCCTTTGACCGGACGTAGCAGGAAGGCTACCGTGAGTGCGGCGTGACGGGAGGAAACCCGCTGCGATGTGGCGTTGGCGCTCCAACTCGCTGACGTTCCGACTCACGGGTACTCTGATCGTGGCTCTGGCGCTCCTGCTGGCCCTCACTGCGATCGTGCAGGTGGGCCTGCAGGAGCGCTACGCACAGGCGTCCGCGCGCACGAGCGGGCTGGCAGTGTCCGAGACGCTGTACGGGGCGCTCCACACGGCCATGCTCAACAACGACCGCGAGGGCCTGCTCGCCGCCGCGCGCACGATCGGGGAGCGTTCCCCGAACGTCCGCCTCAGGGTGTTCAACAAGGACGGCCGCATCGACTTCTCGTCCGACGTCGCGGAGATCGGGAAGCGGCTCGACCCGCGCTCGGAGGCGTGCTTCAAGTGTCACCAGGCGGACCGACCCATCGAGAAGCTCCCGCCCGGCGACCGCACGCGCCTGTTCGAGGTCGGCGGCGTCCCGGCGCTCGGTGTGATCCGGCCGATCGAGAACGAGCCCGCGTGCGCCTCGGCTTCATGTCACGCGCACCCGGCGGACAAGCGGCTCCTCGGGGTCCTCGACGTCACCCTCGTGCTGACCCAGCTCGAGCACGACAGGCGCGAGACCGCGTTCCTGATGGTCGGGGCCACGATCGGAGGGCTCCTCCTCGTAATCGGCGTCGTCCTCGTGGTCGTGCACAGCTCGGTGCACCGGCCGATCAGGAATCTCACCGGGACGCTCGCCGCGATCGGTAACGGCGACTACTCCGCCCGCTACGAGAACGGCGAGATCTCGGAGTTCGCCTACCTCGGAAACTCCGTCAACAAGATGGCCCAGGAGCTGCAGCGCGCCAACGCCGAGCTCGTCGAGTGGGCCCAGACCCTCGAGCGCCGGGTCGAGGAGAAGACCGCGGAGCTGCGCCAGGCGCAGGAGCAGATGGTCCGGGTCGAGCGCATGGCGTCGCTCGGAAAGCTCGCCGCCGTCGTCGCCCACGAGATCAACAACCCGCTCGCGAGCGTGGTGACGTACTCCAAGGTCCTGCTGCGCCGTTACGCGGCACGGGCGAGCGAGAGCGAGGAATCGCGAGAGAGCCTCGGGATCCTGGAGGCGATCGCCGCGGAGTCCGCCCGGTGCGGCGAGATCGTCTCGAACATGCTCCTCTTCGCGCGCCGCACCGGCTCGAGGATGGAGCCCACCAACGTCAACCACATCATCGAGCGCTCGCTCTTCCTCATCAGGCACAAGATGGACCTCGCGCAGGTGACGTCGGACCTCGACCTCTCGTCGCAGGTGCCGAACATCATGTGCGACCCGGCCCAGGTCGAGCAGGCCCTGCTCGCCCTCTGCATCAACGCCGTCGAGGCGATGCCTCACGGCGGCACGCTCACGGTCAGGACCGCCGCCACGCCGACAGGAGGGGTCCAGGTCTCCGTCGAGGACACGGGCGTCGGGATGGACGACGACGTCCGGGCGCACATCTTCGAGCCGTTCTTCACGACGAAGGGTGAGGGGGAAGGGAAGGGCCTCGGCCTCGGCCTCGCGGTCGTCTACGGGATCGTGCAGCGCCACAACGGTTCGATCGACGTCGCCAGCAGCCCGGGACAGGGGACGCGCTTCACGGTGACCTTGCCGGCCGCACCGTCGGGGGGAGAGAACGCATGATGACCATGCCCGTGCGGATCCTCGTCGTCGACGACGAGCAGCACATCCGGAACTCGCTGGCGACCTGGTTCCGCGAGGAGGGCTACGACGTGAGCGTGGCCGCGAGCGGGAAGGACGCGCTGGCCGCGGTCGCGCGCGAGGGCACCAACATCCTGCTGGTCGACATCAAGATGCCCGGGATGGACGGGCTCGAGCTCCAGCGCAAGGTCCGTGAGCTCGCGCCCGACGCGACGATCATCATCATGACCGCGTACGCGTCCGTCGAGACCGCCGTCCAGGCGCTCAAGGAGGGGGCGTACGACTACATCGTCAAGCCGTTCGACCCCGAGGCGGTTTCCCGGCTCGTCCGCAAGGCGGCAGAGCGGTACTCGCTGATCACCGAGAACCGTGCGCTGCGCGAGCGCATCGCCGCCGCCTCCCCGGCGCTCATCACGAGCGGCTCGCCGGCCATGGCGAGGGTCATCGAGCTCGTGGACCAGGTCGCGCCCACCGACACGAACGTGCTGATCACCGGCGAGTCGGGAACCGGGAAGGAGCTCGTGGCCCGTCTCATCCACGCCAGCAGCTCGAGGCGCTTCGGCGCGTTCGTCGTGGAGAACTGCGGCGCCCTGGCGGAGGGCGTGCTCGAGAGCGAGCTGTTCGGCCACGAGCGCGGTGCGTTCACGGGAGCGGTCGGTCGCCATCGGGGGAAGATCGAGATGGCGAACGAGGGAACCCTCTTCCTGGACGAGATCGGCGACGTCCCGCCCAAGGTCCAGGTCGACCTGCTTCGCGTCCTCCAGGAGCGGACCCTCAGGCGCGTCGGCGGCAACGAGACTGTCAAGGTGGACTTCAGGCTCGTGACCGCGACCCACCGCGACCTCGAGGCCGAGGTGGCGGCGGACCGGTTCCGGGAGGACTTCTACTTCCGGATCAACGTCTTTCAGATCGAGCTCCCGCCGCTGCGTGAGCGTCCGGGCGACGTGCCGCTCCTCGCGGAGCACTTCCTCCAGCAGTTCGCCACCCAGATGAACCGCCGCATCTCCGGGTTCACGCCCGACGCAATGGCCGCGCTCGTGGCGTACCCGTGGCCCGGGAACGTGCGCGAGCTCGCCAACGCGATCGAGCGGGCGGTCGTCCTGTGCCGGGGCGAGCGCATCGAGGCGAGCCACTTCCCGTTCGCCGGACCGCCCGCCTCCGCCAACCTCTCGCTCTCCGCGGTCGAGGAGGCGCACATCCGCCAGATCCTGGCGGCGTGCTCGTACAACGTGGCTCAGGCGGCGCGCGAGCTCGACATCGACCGCGTCACGCTCTACAACAAGATGAAAAAGTACGGCATCGAGCGGCCGTGACCGTCCGGGTCCGAGTGCTGGCGCTGGGGGACGTGCCGCCCAGGCTGGCCGAAGCGGTGCTCACCGGGCTGCCGCCCCCCTACGGCGGCGGCGAGGCCGCGCGCCTCGACGTCGCGTTCGACCGCTGCTACGAGAGGCCGCGCGCCCAGGTGGACGCCGCGTGCCTCATCGAGCAGCTCCCCGACCCGGAGCCGGGCTGGGCGCTGCTCGGCCTCACCGGGGTCGACCTGTTCATGCCTGCCCTCACGTACGTATTCGGCATCTCTCACCTGGGTGGGAGGCGCGGGATCGTCTCGTGGTTCCGGCTGCACCCGGAGGAGACCGGCCCGGACGCAGCCGGGACACTGATCCGCCGCGTCACAACGGAGGCGGTCCACGAGCTCGGTCACAGCCTCGGCCTCGTGCACTGCGTGGTGCCCGACTGCGCGATGCACCGGTCGATGTGGCCGGAGGGGGTGGACCTCAAGCGACCGGAGTACTGTCCCGCCTGCACCGAGGCGCTCGCCGCCTCGCACTAGGTGCGACGCCGATAGCGGACCATCTTTCCGGGCGGGGGGTCCCGCGGCCGCCCCACCACTCACCCGGCCGCTCTCGACCCCCCGTGCCCCCCGCTCAGCGCGGCGGAGCCGCGCCTCGTCGGGGCGTTGGGCTCGGCGGCTCGGATGCTCACGTAGCCTCCGGCTACGCTCCGCGCCTCCCGCCTCGTCCGCCTTGCACCTGGCCCACTCTCGGCGTCGCGGCTACACGCATTCCGCCCCAGGCCTGCCTCCCTGATCTCAACGATCTTACGCGGACGGGTGTCTAGTCGCTGCAGCGAGCTGGGGACCAGGTTGGTCCGTGACCTCCTCGTCTTGCAACGGACTGTGCATCCAGATCCTGCTCCGTGGACCAAGCCGCACTATTCGGCGTGTGCTACGCGGGCTTGAGCATCGCCCACGGCGAGCGGAGAATCGTGCTTTACACCCCGGATTTGGGGCCTGACCCTCCCGGTTCGCTCTCGTATCGCGTCGAGGCCATCGTTGCCGAACGGCGGCCCTGCCCGAGGTAGCGAACCGGTACGAAATGCTCCGACTCAACTTACGCCTGCGAGGCTGCACGCGACGTGGGCTTACTCGGCCTTTGCTGTCCCTAGTCGCCACGGGCCAGGGGCCACGGCTGATAGCACCGGCCACGGGTCACCGGGTACGTCGCTCCTCTGAGAGGTGCCAGGTGCGCCGGTGGTTCCCTCAGTTGCAGCGGTAGTTCAGCCGCCGCTGCTGGAACTTGAACTCCTTGTCCGCCGACTGCATCACCGCCTGGGGCGCTCTGAGGTTGTACGACGCGCCGCCCCTGGATTGGATCTGGAGCACGCCGACGGTCGCCTCGTCGAGCACGACGTACTTGAAGCAGATCGTGCCGACCTGGTCCCACAGGAGCGCGAACTGCTGGTTCGCGTCCGTGCAGGCGGTCGAGCTCGTCACGGGGACGAACTGGACGCCGTCGTCGAAGAGCATCAGCTCGCCCCTGGCGCGACAGCGATCCACGACCCGGACCATGTCACCCCAGACCCGCCTCGCATTGTCGCGCGGCCATGCCTGCGTCTCGGCGCCGGACCGGGTCGGCGACTGGCGCTCGATCATCGCGCGGATCACATGGTCGGGGACGCCTTGCTGGGTCAGCATTGCCAGCGAGGACGTGTCGAGCTGGAACTCCGTCGCCGAGGCCTTGATCTTTGCGACAATCGTCGCGGTTCCGAGGCCTGCGTTCACCATGGCGACGACGTCGCCGTTGGTCAGCGGCGGTTCGGCGCCGAGACCGCCGGCGGCGACCAGCAGCGCGGCTGCGAACGCGACAGAGAGGCGACTCGGTTCCCGCATGCGTCCTCCTGCAATCCCCGGAACGACGTCCGGCTCCATGAGATCCGCCAGCTACGGCACCAGCTGCAGCGGAGACTCCGCTTCCGGAGTATACCGATCGTGCCGCCGTTTGCGTCTAGAGGCGCGCCACACCGGTCGCCGCTCTCGGTGACTACAAGCCCCTGCCCGGTGGTCGGCAGGAACGAAACCAGCAGGATCGACGCGGGTGCGTGCAGCCGCGTTGCCGCCGTTGGGCCAGATGCAAGGAAGGCGAGCGGCGAGCGCCGGAGGCGTACCCGGAGGGTACGTTGAGGACGC
>Ga0335070_10003121_pt1 | contig 19248 bp, 12 predicted proteins | sample Lox_Sample_13_FD_206722 | JGI IMG/M metagenome (GOLD analysis project Ga0335070, IMG submission 206722) | Soil microbial communities from Loxahatchee National Wildlife Refuge, Florida, United States - Lox_Sample_1.3 | ecosystem: Environmental > Terrestrial > Soil > Wetlands | place: USA... | reverse complement strand
GACCTGCGCGCGCAGGCGCAATACACCAAGGTTCCAGGCAGCGCCTACACCGACTCGTTCGACCTGGAGCAGGTGCGGGTCTATCTGAACGCCAGCGTGATTCCACAGCGGCTCATCGTGTACGTGGACGAGCAGGTCGCGCCCGACGGGGCGCTGAACCGCGAGGCGTACGGCGTGTACTGGTCCGCGAATCACGACTGGTACATCAAGGCTGGTCAGATGTATCTGCCGTTCGGCTTCCGTCTGCAGGATCAAACTGCCTTCGTGCAGGAGATCACCGGAATCAGCATGACCACGCCCGACAGGGGCGTGGAGTTCGGGCTGGAACGCGGCCACTGGGATGCGCAGTTCGCCGTCTCGAACGGCACCGCCGGAGGTCCCGAGATAGACCACGGCAAGCAGTACAGCGGTCAGCTCATCTTCGTCGAGTCGCTCTGGCGGCTGGGACTGGCGGCCAACTTCAACGATGCCGCCATCGGCAGCAAGAGCGCCGGTGGGCTGTTCGCCGGCCTGCGCACGGGTCCCATCTCATGGCTTGCGCAGGTTGACGTGACGGATGACCACAGTCTGCCCGCCCAGCAGGGCCGACAGCTGGCGACGCTGCTCGAGGGCAACTGGCGCATCGTGCGGGGAAACAACCTGAAGATTACCAGCGAGTTCCTGGATCCGAATCGCAGCGTGGCGCACGATGCCCAGACGCGCTGGAGCATCGTCTACGAGCTGTCACCGATCCAGTTCGTGCAGATACGCGCCGGTTTCCGTTATTCAGACGGGATCCCGCAGGCCGCCTTCGAGCACGGCCGGCTGGGGTTCATAGAGCTGCATGGATTCTTTTAGGTCGGCTCCGGCCCCCAGCAACGGAGCCAAGGTACTTCTCACCGCGCCGCCATTCGGGTTGTAAACGACAATGCTCAATAAGTACCCTGTGAGCACTCCGCAGACTATTAAGGACGCTCCTGCGATTCGAACCCTTGATTCTCCGGTTCCAGACCACCCAACTGGGGCCGCGGTCAGTTGTGGTGTATTGCCGGAACCAGCGTGCTCACATACATAAACACAACAACGGAAGTCAAGATGTAAATCGGCGCAATCCAGGCGATCCGGGTTGGAGCTCTAGGGCTTACGTCGCGGGCGATCGATTGCGACCCGCGACGAAAATACAGTAGATGGCCGGTGAGTAAAGCAAGACCGACCAAGACAATTGACGACAGTGATTCTCCCGAAAGAAGAAGTCTAGTCGCCCAACCAACCCTGAAATGCGAACCGAGAACAACCAAAGAAGCCAGGTTCAGGAATGCCATGGAAGTCAGTGTAGTAACCGCATATAAATGCAGATATGAAGAAGCAACGTGACGCCGCGCGTACCAAGCGAGCATTGAGCGATACAACCCGCTGTACACTTCTACGGGCATCTCGGTCCAGGCCCCATGCGGGCCGCCTCTTCGAATAGCTTGCTCACTCTGGCCTCTTCCGTCGCTTCGCGCCAGTCTCTAAACACGCGACCAGCGGCGTACGGGGGCGATGTAAACGGTGCGAGGTCCGGGAATGCTTCACCAAACGCCGTGAAAGCCAAATCTTGCCTTCCGAGGTCCTTGGCCGCGTTCGAGCACGGCCGGCTGGGGTTCATAGAGCTGCATGGATTCGTTTAGGTCGGCGCCGGCCCGTCAACACTCCCGCTCCTGCTCGATGGCTGGCTCGTAACCGATCCTTCTCGAGCGTCCCATCAGACCTTGGTCGATATTGCAATCGCATGGAGTTGCCTTTTGCACGCCGGCACCGCCTCGTGCGAGGCGGTGCCGCCATTTCTCAAAAGCTCCAGCGGAAAAACGCCCGGATGTTGCGCCCCGGTAACAGCACGACGTCCTTGTTGAAGGACACCGAGTTACGCTCATCGCGGTTCAGCAGGTTTGTGCCGCTGATCGCCAGCTCGAGCCCGGGCAGCGTGACCACCGGTCGTACCTCGATATCGGCGTCCAGGTTGAGGAAGCCTCCCGTCGGTGTTTCAGCAAACGCAACGTCGGTATGGTTGCCCGAGTATTTGGCGAGGACCTCTGCATCCCACCTCGGGCTTCGCCACTGCAGACCCGTCCCGATGTGGTACGGAGGGATCCGTGGCACGTTGCCAGCACCGTCATTGAGTTTGGCGCGTACATAGTCTCCCAGTACCAGACCAGCGAGTTTCCCGGACTCATCGCCAAGCAGAGGCGCCGTGGACTTGGCTTCGACGCCGTAGAACGTAGCATTGAGTTGCTCGTAATTGAGCTCCCGCAGCTCTTCATCGTTCCCGGGCGCGCAATTGCCGTCATCATCGCAGGTGCGCCCGGTCAGAGCACCGTAGATGTAGTTCTCAAAGCGTGCGCCCCACACGGATCCCTCAAACCTGACGGCATTGCGGTCTACCCTCAGACTGGCCTCGAGGGAGTTGGCCCGTTCGATTTTCAGTGACGGATCACCCGTCTCAAACGTTGCGGGTCCATCGTGGGCTCCGCGGGCAAACAGCTCAGTCTGTGCCGGGGCTCGGGCCGTGCTCGAAGCGGCCAGTCCTATGTGCACGTGCTCAGCGACATCGTACAGCGCACCGATGGAGCCGCTGATGGGAGTAAATCCCCGCTCCGTCGAAACGTCCGTGCTGGGTGTACCCCGGACCTTGACATCCTCGACCCGCGCACCTGCCTGGAACCGGAACAGCTCGCTCACCGGCAGCTCGGTGAAAAAGAACACGGCAGCGGACCTGGTCACCGTCGGAAAGAGATATGAGGAGTCTTCTCCAATGGCCGAGAAGTCCTTGTGTTGAAACTGCACGCCCAGCGCTGAACCGCTCAGGGGCCCCATCGCATCGAAGATCATCTCCGCGCGCGTGTCCCACTCCTTATCCAGGAAAGTCGAGTTGGTGCTACCGTCCGGATTGCGTTCCTTGTGGTTATAGTCCCCGTAACCGCCCTCTACGGTGAGAGTCTTGATGGGTCCGTAGCCCAACGCGAAGGATGAACGCAGCAACTCCTTGGTCTGATGCATATCGATCCACGTGGTATCGCTGGGGATTCCGTATTTGGCGTCGTAGTGGATGACACCGACTCCCACGTGACTGGCGTTCTGATCGCCAAAGAAATAGGAGCCGCCGCCGGCGTAGCCGTCACCTCTGAAGAACGAATTCTCCTGCACGCCGTCAGGGACGTCGTAATCGTGGGTACGCCGACCAAAGGCATCCGCGTGCAGGGCCACTTGGCCGACGGTACCGTCCACCAGCCCCGCCGCGTCCTTGCTGTCCGAGCCGGTGCCATACCCTCCGTCGAGTTCGCCACTCACTGACTCATCGCGCAGCTTCATGGGTACACGGTCGTTGATGGCGTTGACGACGCCACCGATCGCCTGACTGCCATAGCGCAGAGTGCCCGGACCCCGCACGACTTCTATTCTCTGTGCAGACAGAGGATCCACCGGCACACCATGATCCGGGCCGACGTCCGATACGTCGAATGATCCAACGCCATCCTCCAGCGTCCGTACGCGGTTGGCATCGAAACCACGAATGACGGGGCGGCTGGCCCCAGAGGCGAACGTCGTGGCACTTACACCAGGAATATCGGATAGGGCGTCAGCGAGATTCGCGCCCCCACGTCGATTTATTTCATCACGCGAGACGCTGTCAACGTTGGTTGCCAGCTTGTCCGGATCAGTCGTCAGAGGTGACCCCGTCACGATCACCGTCTTCATCGAGTCCTGCGTCTCCGTTGCCGCCGAGTCGGCCGGCTCAGCCCCGTGAGCCGACGCAGCGAATAGCCATAAGGAACCCAATGCGGCGCCGGCGCCGCGGGAATTGATGCGCATGTTGATTTTCCAGCCCATTGCACAGGCTGCCGTGTCAGCGGCACCTGTTGATCCATAACTAGCGCGTAGCGTTTGCTACACGCTGACTCACAGGGATTGGATCAGATCACGGAAGGCGGAGGTGCGCGGGCCAGCCCGCGGTGGGCAAGAATCAACGGGGGAGAATCATATCGATGTTCGACCCGCAACAGCTGCCGTTCCGGGCTTGCCGGTAGTTGCACGAGGCCGCCGAGAAGCGGCGCCGACGCGTGCGATACGATCTGGCAAAGGATGCAGAAGTCTTCGCGTGTGTCACTCTCGAACGTGGGGACCGGCGCATGGCCGTGCGCCGCGGCGGCAGCCCATTGCGTGGCGTGGACGTGGGTCTGGGCAATGAACGCATTGAGGGAAAAGGACAACAGCATCACGCACAACATGAGTGTGCGTCGCGCCGCCACCGGGAGGCAGCGGGCCTGTGCTCGTTGTATCGGCGCCAACAATGGAATACCCGGCGATGCGAACGTTCCTGTTGAAAGTTGTCTTATAGCACACAACTTCAAGGAACGAAATCGCTCATGCCGTCTCTCGCGGCCCTTCGATCGACGATTCTGATCTAACAGCACACACTCGTGCGGGATCAATGAGTTATCCGGAGAGGTCGGCGCCCTGATTCGCGCAACTGGCGCGCGAGGGCTCCCTGACTCCTGGACTGTGTTACAGGTCAGAACTACCTGGCTCGATTTGCCGCCTGTATCGCCTCGGGGGGCCGCGGTACGCCAATGCAGACAGACTCTCTACCGCGGAGGCGCCCCGGCTCCGATTCCCATGACGCGCACATTTGTGCTGACTCGCCCTGCTCGTTGGAAAATGAGCGTCATCGGAAATTCCTCGCCCTCGCGCAGGGGGCGATGCAAGGCATTGAGCATGACGTGCATATGCCCGGGTTCAAAGCGCACCTGACCATGAGCAGGCACGGGAACACTTCTCAGGGGCCGCATTTGCATGATGCCGGCCTTCATGCTCATGAGATGCAGGTCGGCATGGTCGCACACTGGACTTTCCATGCCGAGCAACGTGTCGGCATCCCCGGAATTATTGATCGTGAAATAGGCACCTCCGATCGTGATGCCGGGAGGCGTGGCCCGGGCCCACGCCTGGGCCACGGTCAGTCTTGCAGTCGTTTGGGCAATCGCCTGCAGGTTCGCAATCCAACAGGTGAGAGTGACGAACGTTGTGATGAGGGCAGATCTAAATCGATACATCTCAGGACCTCAGCGTAATTGTAGCTGCGCGCGTTGGGGCATTGGCCGCCAGGAATTTGGACCAAGGCTGGGCGAGGCAATAAGCCTAGGAGCCGTAGCGGACCCTCCAGCGGCGTCCGGACAGGTTGGCCAACACCGCGATCACAAGGGACGCCCCGACCAGCGGGAAGAGGAGTCCCACCGCAACGACAATGGCCATGAACCCCCTGCCGGCGCCCGGGAAGTCGGGAGCGGGCGGGACTCCCCAGGTGCCCTGGGGCCTGCGCTTCCACCACATCGTGACCGCCGCAACGGCAAGCAGTACGATCGCGAGGCAACCCAAGAGCATGACATATCGATTGACCGCACCGAATTCCTGACCTTGGTGCACGGCGATGCCCCACTCGATCGATTTGGCCACCGGACCAAAATCCCTGAATCCAACATCGCCCAGCATGGCGCCTGTGTACTGATCGAGGTAAACGACACGAGTCTCTTCGGCACGATCGGGACGCCAATTACCCACGTAGGCCCCGTCAGGACCTTCCGGCAGCGTGATGCTGGCACCGGAATCCAGCCCAAGCTCATGAAAGCGGGCGAGCGCGGCGTCGAGGCTGATGGGCTCGCCGCGGGATGGTGATGGCTCGGAATGCGGTGGAATTGCTTGTTCCATCGCCCACGGCAAAGCGTTCGGAGCATGAGCCGCATGCTCGTGGGGCGTGTGGGGCATGTTCGGCATCGTGGCGGTCATCTGCCATGCGGGTGTGACCGCAACCGGAGGCGCCGGCTCACCCAGGTGTTGCTCCGTCGCCCAGCTTTGGAGGTGATCACCCCAGAACATTGACCACGGCATGCCGGTGATGGCCAGAAACAAGATCACGACGCTTGCCAGCGCGCCTGTCACAGCATGCAGATCTCGCCAGAAGACCCGGCTCTCGGGCGAACCGCGCACCGTCACGACGCCACCTGCCGATCCGCGCGGCCACCAGAGAAAAAGCCCGGTGCCGGCCAATATGATGGTCCACCCGGCCGCGATTTCGATGAGGCAACTCGCCCAGAAGCCGAACTTCTGCAAGCTGTGCACCTTGCGCACGACCTGCAGGACTCCGCCGTAGCTCGTTGAACCTGTGACGTGACCGTCGTAGGGATCAGCGAACACGGTGCGCACCTCCCCATCGGACACCCGGGCCAGGAGGCGAACAGCCGCGGTTGGCGCTTGGGAAGGCGTCAGCTCGAGTACGCGAGCATTCAACGACTCCTCAACGTGTGCCACGACGGCACTCGCGCTCGCAAGTTTGTGCGCCTGAGCGGGTACGTCTTCCATACTTCGATACAGCCAATGATCCAGCTCGGGCTTGAAGAGATAAGCGCCACCGGTGATGGCCATCATGACGAGAAACGGCAATACCAGCAGGCCAGCGTAGAAATGCCAGCGCCAGATCACACGGTATAATGACGCCGTCAGGGCGGGCTTGGCTGTTTCGGGCATGGCAGTTCCCTCAGCGAAGCGTCAAGCGCACCCCGACGAGCGCCAGGAATGGAGTCCCGTACTCGGGCGGATTGTATGGACCCGGATTGACGATGTAGTGGCGATCAAAGAGGTTTTGAATCCGAAGGTAGGCCTCGACCCCCTTTCGCACGGGGTACATCGCTGCCAGGTCCATCACGAAGTGAGGGTCAGCGGATGCCTGATAGGGAAACCCGGGGTTCGTGTGGTCGGCATTCGCCCAGGCGGTGGCCGAGATCCAGCGCGCATCGGTCGATAGCCGCCACCCGCTCGGGTGTTCGTACGTCAAAGCGCCGGACACGGTGTTTCGGGGAACATCGACGAGCTGTTGCCCGACGCTCAAGGGATCATCCGGGTTGGATTTGTAGACTGACTCCGCCCAGGTATACCCGAGCGTCGTCGAAAATCCGCCCCCGATCTTCCAGTCGAGCTCCGCCTCAACGCCTTCCGCAAGCGCCGAGGCTGCATTGACGAGGATTCCACCGTAGAAGAAGCCGGGAGGTAGCTGGGAATCCGCGAGCGTCGCCGATGTGATCAGGTTGTTGACGTGCGTGTGGTAGTAGGTCAGTTGGGATCGAAATCCACTTCCGGTGAAATCGAGCCCGACCTCCCCGCCGGACAGCGTCTCGGGCTTGAGGTTCGAGTTGGGGTAGTAGATTCCCCCATTGGAGGCGAAACCCCGGTAAAGGTTGTCGAGCGTCGGCGCCCGGAATGCTTCGTACCAGGCGCCGCGCAGCGCCAGCCTGTCGGTCAGCCCATATCGGACGCTCACCCGCGGATCGAATTTCGTGACGCTCTGGTTGGGTTCCGGCCCGGGACCTCCGGGATTGCCGTTATAGCCGTTCAAGACTTCGAAATATTGGAGCCGTCCGCTCGCCATGACTTCCAGATGTGGGAGCGGCAAGATGGACTGCTGCAGGAACGCGCCGAGAAAGAGCTGCTCACCGCGCCCGACATCGGTGCGGATCAGGGTGGTTCCGGTTGAGTCGAAAATCGCGGCGCTATCGGTTCCCTTCACATCGTTGGCATCCACACCGGCCGTCAGGGCACCCAAGACACCGTGGAAGTCCTGCGCCCACACGAGCGATCCGCCGCTGTTGTGAAACGGTGTTGTGTGGATGTTGTCAATGTGCTCGGTCTGCCGGGAGGGCGGCAGCGACGAGTCATTCACTGTCGGGTTATTGGTGACGAAGGTGCTTTCGGAGTGGAAAGCGGTTGCCGACAGTGACGCATCGGGAGAGAAGGACTGCCTGGCATCAAGCACATAGCTCGACATGTTTTGGGTATTCGTATTGAGTGGCGTTCCGAGCTGCTGATTGTTTTTGTGGTAATCAAAGCGCAGCCCGATGGACAAGTCGTCAGTTGCCTGCCAGCGGTCCCGGATATCGAAGTTTCGAGCATTGAAACCCGTCGGTGTATCGAAATCCCGCCGCGCGTAGTCCGGGACGGCCTGAAAGCCGTCGGTTCCGTTGAACGCTGCATCGACACTCACTCTATTTCCGGCACCGAGTCCGTAGGATCCATAAAGGCTCGAGCGGTAGGTGCCAAATCCGCCGCCCGCCGCTTCCGCTATCGCCGTATCCTCATTGGGAGCGCGAGTGATGATGTTAATGACGCCGCCCATGGCGAAGTTACCCCACAGGGGGCTGCCACCGCCACGGACCACCTCGATGTGATCGACCGATTCCATGGGGACTCGACCCCACTGGACGTATCCGAAGAACGGATCGTTGAGCGGGACTCCGTCCACGAGGACCAACGCATGTATGCCGCCGAGTCCGCGCATGGAGATGTTGTCGGCGGTCGGATGAGCTTCAATGCCACTCTGAATGGGCAGATTGACGCCTGGAACATGGCGCAACACACCATCGAGTGACTGCGCCGGCGTATCCTGCACTTCGGTCGCGCTTACGACGCTCGCGCTTTCCGGCACGTCAGCAAGCGCCCGTGCGCTTCGAGTGGCCGTCACAATTACTTCTTCTGGCTCATCAGCCTTCGCGCATAGCATCGCGAGGACGCATACGATGGCACCCCAAACCCAGGTCAAAGCCCTCATTTTGATTCTCTCTGGCGATCGTCCGCTCCCAAAGGGAAGCCAAATCCGACATCCGGGCGGTTGCTGCACCTGTCGGCGCGGCATACGCGCTCTTGCGTGAGCGGTTGACTTGCCGCGCGCACGAGCAATCTTCGGCGCGCATGCTCTTGCACGCGCACCCAGCACGGATCACGGGTTACTGGTCGGCAAAACTAGGCGAGCGTGGGAGGCCCGCGCGGGAGGCGGCTCGGAGGGACGGTAGTTCGAGGAATGAAGGGTTCAGGACGCGATTTGACTTCGAGTCGGACGACCGCCGCAAATGTCGCCACTGCCGGCGTATGCAACAGCGCAAAGGCTGTCGCGGCCGCGGCGAAGGGGCACATCGCCATGCCGTCGTGTGAAGGCGTCTTCCCGCCCTGATCCATGGGCATGGAGTGGTCCGACATGTCCATACCCGGCATTTCGTCCTGCGCCGCATGGTCCATTGCCGCGCTCGTTGCTGTCGGCGCATACCCAGAGCAAAGCATGAGCCCGCCTGGCCCTGGCATGTAGCCAACCGGGATAAATACCCGAGTGAACACCGTCGCCAGCAAAATGGCTGCCAGCCACGGATTTCGAGCGATGCGGAGCGCGACACGGTTGCCCACGCGCGTAGCTTAGCTGACTTCAAGAGCCATCACTATGGGCGGGCAAGGTAGCCGATTCCGGGGTCGATTCTGTACGGCCCGGGCAAATCCAGTCACCGCATCCGACGCCCTCCCAGCCAACGCGTTGACGTCGCCGTCGGGTAGTCGCCCGATGATGTTGGGCCGCCAGAGTGGACAGGCCGGTGCACCAACCGCACCTGGCTGGCTTCGCCGGCGGCAACTCCAGCCAGTTGGACCTGTTCAGCCTTTATGGAACTGCTGTGCCTCGGTGCTGCCCTCGAGCGCCGACAGGGATGAGGTTCCGCCGGTCACGGTCTGCGTGACGTCATCGAAGTATCCGGCGCCCACCTCGCGCTGATGTTTCGTGGCCGTGTAGCCGTTGCTCTCGGCGCCGAACTCGGCCTGTTGCAGGGCGACGTACGCGGTCATCTGTTGCGCCTTGTAGCCGCGCGCGAGCTCGAACATGGAGTAATTGAGCGCGTGGAATCCGGCCAGCGTGATGAACTGGAAGCGGTAGCCCATGGCGCCCAGCTCGCGCTGGAACTTCGCGATCGTGGCATCGTCCAGCTTGCGCTTCCAGTTGAACGAGGGTGAGCAGTTGTACGACAGCAGCTTGCCCGGGAAGCGCCTGTGGATGCCTTCGGCGAAGTGTTTCGCTTCCTCGAGATCGGGCTTGCCCGTCTCGCACCAGAGCATGTCGCAGTAGGGGGCGTACGCCAGGCCGCGGGCGATCGCCGCTTCAAGACCCGCCTTGAGCGGGAAGAAACCTTCCGCTGTGCGCCCCTTGGAGGTGTCGATGAACGGGCGGTCGCGCTCGTCCACATCGGAGGTCAGCAGGTTTGCGGACTCGGCGTCCGTGCGCGCGATCAGCACCGTGGGAGTGTTGCTGATGTCCGCCGCGAGACGGGCCGCCGTCAGCTTGTTGATGGCTTCTTGCGTGGGCACCAGAACCTTGCCGCCCATGTGACCGCACTTCTTCGCGGAGGACAGCTGATCCTCGAAGTGCACACCGGCCGCGCCCGCATCGATCATCTGCTTCATGAGCTCGAAGGCATTCAGCACACCGCCGAAACCCGCCTCGGCGTCGGCCACGATGGGCTTGAACCAGTCGATGGAGTCATCACCTTCGGCGTGGTGGAGTTCGTCGGCTCGCTTCAGCGTCGCATTGATGCGGCGGACCACCGCCGGCACCGAATCCGCCGGGTACAGGGACTGATCCGGATACATCTCGCCGGCGAGGTTGGCATCGCCGGCCACCTGCCAGCCGGACAGGTAGATGGCATCGAGACCCGCCTTGACCTGCTGCATGGCCTGGTTGCCCGTCAGCGCGCCGAGGGCGTTCACGAAGGGCTTTTCGTTGACGTACCGCCAGAGTTTCTCGGCGGTGAGTCGCGCGATGGAGTGCTCCACGGCAATGGTGCCGCGCAGCCGTACCACATCCTCGGCCTTGTAAGTGCGCTCGATGCCGCGCCAGCGGGGGCTGTCGCGCCACGTATTGCGCAGGTCATCGGCACTGGGGAGGCTCGCTCGCTGCACACTCATTGTCTTTCAGTCTCCATCATGTCAGATGTTCGTAGGCGGAAAGGGTCAGGAATTCATCGAAAGTGTCCGACTTGACCATGTTGGCGAAGAGTCGCGCCGCAGTCGGATAAACACCGCCGGCGAGCCGTGCCGCACCCACTTCATCGTGGATGGCATCGAGCTCGTCGGTCAGCAATCGGTTGAAGCGCTCCTCGCAGATCAGGCGACCGTCCTGGGTGCAGGCCTCGTGGCGCAGCCACTGCCACCATTGCGCCCTGCAGATCTCGGCGGTCGCGACGTCTTCCATGACGTTGCCAATCGGCACGCAGCCGATGCCGCGCAGCCAGGACTCGAGATACTGCACACCCACACGGATGCAGCCTCGCAGCCCCGCATCGGTGATTTCGCCGTCGGGTACCTTGAGCAGATCCGCGGGGGAGACGCTGACATCCGGGCGCAAGACACCGAGTTGGTTCGTGGCGGTCACGACCGTGTCGAATGCCTCGCGGGTCACCTGCGCCAGTCCGGGATGCGCAATCCAGGTGCCATCGTGACCGGCGGACGCCTCCCGGAGCTTGTCAGCACGCACGCGCGACAGCGCGACGTCATTGGCCACGGCATCGGTACGGTTCGGAATCTGCGCCGCCATGCCGCCCATCGCGTGGGCGCCGCGGTGGTGGCAGATCTTGATGAGCAGGTCCACGTACGAATGCATGAAATGCCGGTGCATCGTCACGCTGCGCCGGTCGGGCAGCACGAAGTCGGGCCAGTTGCGGAAACACTTGATGAAGCTGAACAGGTAGTCCCAGCGGCCGCAGTTCAGCCCCACGCAGTGCTCGCGCAGCTCGGCGAGGATCTCATCCATCTCGAAGGCCGCGAGGATGGTCTCGACCAGTACCGTAGCCCGGATGGTCCCGCGCGGCAGATTGAGCGCATCCTGGGCTGCGATGAACACATCGTTCCACAGTCGGGCCTCGAGATGATTCTCGAGCTTGGGCAGGTAGAAATAAGGTCCGGTGCCACGGCGCGCGAGCAGCTCGTGGTTGTTGGCCAGATACAGCGCGAAGTCAAAGAGCGCGGCGGAGACGGGCTCGCCGGCGATCTGGACATGCTTCTCGGTGAGATGCCAGCCTCGCGGGCGCACGATGAGGGTGGGAATACGAGGGGCCAGACGGTAGATCTTGCCGTTGCCCCGGTCCGCCACACTGAGGGTGCCGCGCAGCGCATCCTGCAGATTCACCTGGCCCTGGATCAGGTTCTCCCAGGTGGGTGAACAGGCATCCTCGAAATCCGCCACGACCGCCTGGACGGGTGCGTTCAGGTGATGGATCAGGGTCTGCCGCTCCGGCGGGCCGGCCAGCTCGATGCGCCGGTCGCGCAGGTCCGCCGGTGGGGGCGCCACCTGCCAGTCCGCGGCCGCGGATCCCGCGGCGGCCAGGGCGGCCGTGCCGGGCAGAAACTCGGGCAGCACCCCGGAATCCAGCTCCTCCTGGCGCCGCTGGCGCGCGGCCAGCAGCTCGAGGCGGCGCAGGTTGAAGCGCCGGTGCAGGCTGGCCAGCAGCTGCAGCGCCAGCGGGGTCAGCGCCTCATCCGAGCGCTCGACCCAGGGGGCGGCGATCTCGATACGGGGGCCGGCCTGCTCGCGCGAGTAGCTGTCCGGGTTGGGCACGGCATTCATGGTCCGCAGCATAAGCCGCCACGTCGAGGAATTTGACGACAGAAACTTCACACTGTTAATTTCACAAGTGGCCGCACCCGGCGGCGCCCTCCTTGAAACAGCCATGCCCACGCTTCTGCGCAAGGGTCACTTCCTGGGTGCCAAGCTCCGGTCCATCCGCAAGCGCAACGGTCTGACGCTCGAGGAGCTGTCGGCGCGCTGCATCCAGCGTGATGTCAACAACGCCCCCTCGGTCTCCTATCTGAGCATGATCGAGAGCGGCAAGCGGGCCCCCTCGCCCGAGCTGCTCGACCTGCTGGCCTCGGTGTTCCAGCGCGAGCCGGCCTGGTTCCTGGACGAGAGCGCGGACCTTGAGCTGTCGATGCCCGATACGCCCGCCGGCGGCGCCACGCGCATCCCGCTCGAGCCCGCCTTCCTGTTCTCCCGCAACGTGCTGCAGGCGGCCATTCCCGAACTGCTGGCCCAGACCGGCACGACGGGCCGGCAATTCGCCCACCTGCTCATCCGCTCCCACCAGGAAATGTCGCGCAACGACTTTCCCGATCTGGAGCGTGCCGCCGACAGCGTCGGCGAGCGGCGTTTCCCGCTGTCCGTCACCGATCTGATGCAGCTGTGCAAGCGTCATGGCCTCGATATCCGCTGGTTCGAGCGCAAGCCCGTACTGGTTCGCGACAAGGACCGCGAAGTGCGCAGCATGGTGCGTTCCTTCTTCGAACCGCCGGGTACCGTGTACGCCAATAAGGCCCTGCAGGCGGACCCCGCGCGGCTGAAATTCGATCTTGCAGCGCATATCGCCCACAAGGTTCTGCACGGCGGCGACGGCCTGAAATCCGCCCACGCCACGGGTGGTGAGATGGGTGGCAGCCCCGAAGGGGGATCCAGCGCGGCCGGAATGGATGCGCAGGACGTGCTGCACGCCTGGCGCGACTTCGAGTGCAGTTTCTTCGCCGGTGCGCTGCTGGCACCGCGCGCTCCCTTCCGTCGCTTCCTGACCCGGGAGCGCTATCGCGTCGAAGCGGGTGTGAAGCTGGAATTGACCCCGGCCGTGATCATGCGGCGCATGACCAAGGTGTCACCCTACCCTTACTGGCACTTCTTCGACGCCTATCCACCCGGCTATCTGCGCGCGGTGTACCGCGGCAACGGCATCCCGCTGCCCTGGGGGAACCTGGCGCAGGTCAGCGATCCGTGCCCCAACTGGGCCGTATTCCGCATGATCGACGGCCATCGCGGCGAGCTGGGCTCACAGATTTCCGTGCTGCGCGATGGCGAGCGCTCCCTGCTGTACTGCTGCAACTCGCAGCGGGCGCGGGACATGGCGGGAAATCCGCACGTGCTGTCGGTGGGTGTTGACCTGGCACCCGCGCTCGACTCCAACGGAGCCGACACGGCCGAACTCGTCGACTCCATATTCAAGGAGTGTCTGCACAGGCGCGGTGAGGCGCGGATCCCCAAGGCCGCAGCTACGGTCCTCGGTGCCGTCGCCAACGTATTGAACATCGCGTGGATCGAAGACGCTCTGGCGCAACCCGCGCGCATCATCTGCCCAAGGAGCACACGCTGTCCGCGGCCGGAGCGATGCGAGGGTGCGCCCCCGTCACGTGCGCGTGAGATCGCCGATGTACGGGATGAGATCCTCGGGCGCTGACCCGCTAGTGCGCTCCGCTGGCCGCCGAGGATGCCGCGGCCCCATCGTGCGTCGGCCGGGCAAACCAGATCACCAGCACGAGCGCCAGGAACAGCAGTCCCGACACATAGAAGATGTCGTTCGCCGAGAGCATGAAGGCCTGCTGGTCCACGAGTCGGTTGAGCACACCATAACTCTGCTGCGCGTCCAGCCCACCGGCGTGCAGTCCAGCCAGCGCCTGGGCAGATACCGGGTCGGAGCCGGTCAGACGCTCGACGAGCTGCTCGTGATGCAGGGTTGCGCGGCGGTCCCACAACGTGGTGGTGATCGACGTGCCGAACGAACCCGCCGTGATGCGCGCGAAGTTGAACAGCCCGGAGGCACCCGGGATGCGATCGGGCTTCAGGCCTGAGAGACCGAGCGAGATCAGCGGGATGAAGAAGAAGGACATCGCGATGCCTTGAATCAGGGTCGGGATCAGCAAGGTGCCGATCGTCGCATTGGTGTTGAAGTGGCCGCGCATGAAGAGCACGAGCGCGAAGATCGCGAAGGCAATCGTGACGAAGATCCGCGGGTCCACCTTGTGCGAGAACCGACCCACCACGGGCGTCAGGACGATCGCAAACAATCCGACCGGCGCCAGCACCATGCCGGCCAGTGTCGCGGTGTAGCCCATGTACTGCTGCAGCCACAGCGGCAGCAGCACGACATTGCCGAAGAACAGACCGTAGGCGAGCAGCATGGCCACGCAGCTCACCAGGAAGTTACGGCGGCCGAACAGGGACAGGTCCACGACCGGGTGCTCTTCCGTCAGCTCCCACACCAGGAAGAAGGCGAAGCCGATGACCGCGATCACTGCCAGCGTGATGATCTGCGGCGAGTTGAACCAGTCCAGGTCCTTGCCCTTGTCCAGCATGATCTGCAGCGCACCCACCCACACGATGAGCAGCCCCATGCCCACCTTGTCGATGGGCAGACTGTGCGTATCGGTCTCACGGCGCTTGTAGATCATCCAGGTCGCCAGGCCTGCGACGATGCCCACCGGCACATTGATGTAGAAGATCCACGGCCACGCGATGTTGTCCGTGATCCAGCCACCGAGCACGGGACCCACAACCGGCGCCACCAGCGTGGTGATCGACCACATCCCGAGCGCTGTGCCGGCTTTGGCCTTCGGATAACTCGACAACAACAGGGCCTGCGACAGCGGCATCATGGGACCGGCAACGGCACCCTGTATGACGCGGAACAGGATCAGCATGCCGAGCGAAGGCGCGAGCGCGCACAGGAACGAGGCGATCGTGAACAACACGATCGACCACATGAACAGCTTCACCTGGCCGAAGCGCTGCGTGAGCCATCCGGTCAGCGGCAGCGAGATCGCATTGGCTACACCGAACGAGGTGATGACCCAGGTGCCCTGGTCGGGCGAAACACCCAGGTCGCCGGCAATAGCCGGGATCGACACGTTGGCGATGGACGTGTCGAGCACGTTCATGAACGTCGCCAGCGACAGCGCTATCGTGCCGATCGCCAGTTGCGTGCCCTTCAGAGGCTGTCGTGCATCGCTCATCGACCGGTATTCCTGATCAACGGTGCTTTCCGACTTGACCTGTCGTTTCTCGAGGCAACTCGCTCAATGCAGCTGCGCCGTCGCGGCGGGACTCACGGGCCGCGCCCAGGCAACCGCCGGCGAAGCCGGCTTGGCTTCGGGTAGCGATGCGGGGCTCGCAGTCGCGGCACCGGCTCGCCGATCCGCCGCGCGTGCCGGGTCGTTGTCGGCAATGATCGCCTGCACGCGCGCGTCCGCCATCGCATCGGTCGAATGAAACACATCGGTCTCATAGGCCGGCGCGTTGTGCGCGAGTTCCGGCAGGCGCGCGCCACTGCTGTCGCTCACGGCGACCTCGGCCTTCATGGACAGGCCGATCTGCAGCGGGTGCTGTGCCAGTTCACGAGGGTCGATGGCGATTCTGACCGGTACGCGCTGCACGATCTTGATCCAGTTGCCCGTGGCATTCTGGGCGGGTAACAGCGCAAACGCCGATCCCGTGCCGGCACCGAACCCGGCCACCTTGCCATGGTACGAGATGCCCCGGCCGTACAGGTCTGCTGTCAGCGTGACCGGCTGGCCCACGCGCATCCTGGCAAGCTGTGGCTCCTTGAAGTTGGCATCGACCCAGACCTGATCCAGAGGCACGACCGCCATCAGCGCGCTGCCCGGACCGACACGCTGGCCCAGCTGCACGTTGCGGCGGGCTACAAACCCCGAAACCGGTGCAGGCAGCACGGTCCTGCTGTAGGCAAGATACGCGCTGCGCACGGCTGCCGCGGCGTTGCGCACATCCGGATGGTCTTGCAGTGTAGTGCCGTCGACTCGCGCCTGGTTACCCGCCAGCTGCTCCTTGGCGGATACCACGGCCGCCTCCGCACCGGTGACGGTATCGCGGGCGTGCTGGAGTTCCTCGGCGGAGATCGCGCCTGAGCCGCCCAGCCGCTCGCGGCGCTCCAGGTCCTTGCGCGCCATGGCCAGTGCCGTTTCGCGCAGCTGCAGGGAGGCACGCAACTGCGCCGATGTCGCGAAGAGGTTGCGCACTTCGCGAACCGTCTTGGCGAGCTGCGCCTCCGCCTGGTCGAGGGCGACCTTGGCATCGGCCTGATCCAGCTGCACCAGGGGCTGCCCGGCCTTGACGAACTGGGTGTCGTCGGCGCCGATGGCGACGACGGTACCGGAGATCTGCGGAGTGATCTGCACGACGTTACCGTTGACATAGGCGTCGTCAGTAGTCTGCCGATGCCGCAGCACGGTCGCCCAGTACAGGCCGTATGCCGAGCCGGCGAGGAGAAACACGCCGGCCAGAATCGAAAGCAGGACCCAGCGCCGACGAGGCATGGCGGTCCCGCTGTTGGTTCCAGGTTGAGAGTTCATGAATTACTGCTCCAGAGACGAATTCCGGGCGATGGCCGAATCGTTGAATCCTCCGCCCAGCGCCCGTGAAAGATTGATGGACAGATCGAGCGAGCGGGCCCGCAGGTCCGCATCCAGCCCACGCTGCTCCAGGAGCTGCGACTCGGTCGTCAGCACCTGCAGGTAGTTGCCGACACCTTCGCGGTAGCGCAGTGTGGCAAGGTCGTACGCATCCTGGGCCGTGGCCAGACCTTCGCGCTGTTGTGTGCGCTGCTCATCCACACTCCTGAAGGAGGCAAGCTGGTCCGCGACTTCACGCAGTGCGTCGGCGATCGTCTGGTTGTACTGCTCGACCGCGATGTCATATTCGGAATCGCGCACGGCCAGATTGCTGCGCCGGCGGCCGGCATCGAACAGCGGCAACGTGACTGCCGGACCGACGCCGATCTCGCGGTTGCCGGCCGTCAGCAGACTGCCCGCTCCGAGCATCTGCATCCCGGCGAACGCGGTCAGGTTGACGTCCGGATAGAACTGGGCCCGTGCATTGTCGATGCCGTGGCGGGCCGCTTCGACCCGCCAGCGCTGGGCCAATACGTCGGGGCGACGGCCGAGCAGCTCCGACGGAAGCCGCGTGGGAATCGCCATTGCGGTCAGCGCGCTGGCGGCCGGCCGCGCGATGGCCTGACCCCGATCGGGGCCCTGGCCCAGCAGGGCGGCGAGTTGGTTGCGTGAGAGCTGGATCGACTCCTCCCACTGCGTGATGCGCTCGCGAGCCGCTGGCAGCGCCGACTGCGCCTGACGCAGCTCGAGGCGCGAGTCGACACCGGCCTCGTTGCGTTCCTGGGTCAACTTGTAGATCTGTTCGCGCTGCTCGAGGGTGGCCTGCGCGACGTCGAGCTGAAGATAAGCGCGTTCGAGCTGAACGTACGCATGCGCAATGTTGGCCGACAGCACCAGCCGGGCAGCTTGTGCATCCAGCGCCGTGGCACGGGCCTGGCCCAGAGCGCTCTGGTGGGAAGCGCGGTTCTTGCCCCACAGATCCACTTCCCACGAAAGGCTGGCCTGCAATTCGCTGAGCGTGTCCCAGGTGCCGGCGTAGGGAGGCGGGATGAGCGAGTGCTCCGGAAAACGCTCGCGGTTCGCATCCGCGGAAGCATTGAACTGCGGGTAACGGGCGGAATCAGCGATGCCAGCCTGTGCCAGCGCCGCTCGGGTGCGCGCTTCCGCCACACGCAGCGACGGACTCCCCTGCAGCCCTTCCGCAATCAGCTGATTCAACTGCGCATCGCCGAGCCGGTTCCACCACTGAGAGTCCGGCCACGCATCCGCACTCACGCGCGCGGATTCCAGAGTCTGCGGCGCGGCGAGCTGATCGGGGCTGCGGACAACGGCCGCGGGAGCCAGTCCGTGCGTACTCGCGCAGGCCGACAGCAATGAGGCGACCACGAGCGCCACGGCGCCGGTCGCTGCTGAAGTCCTGAACTGACTCATTCTTCCCCCTGCCGCGGCTGCAAATGCCTAGGCAATCAAATACGTAAAAAAACTCACGCCCCGGACGCGTTCTCGAGCATCCGCGTCAGAAAGCTTTCCAGCTGACGTGCTTCGGCCTTGGTGAAGCCGCGGAGGAACCGGTTGAGAACCCCCATGGAGACCTCACGCATCCGCGGCAGCGCCGCCTGACCTGCTTCGGTGAGTTCCAGGTTCACCAGCCTGCGGTCATCCGGCGAGCGGTTCCTTCGCAGCAGTCCTTTGTCTTCAAGACGATCGATCATCCGTGTCATTGCACCGGCGTCGTAAGAAATTCCCTTGCACAGGTCCGAGGCCGACCCTTTGCCCATCCCCAAGGTGGCGAGAATGATGAACTGCGCCGAGCTCACCTCGAGGCTGGCGAGGCCGGCGTCGGCCGCCAGCGCCTTGTCGACGGCGGCGAGCATCTCCGTGCGTACACGGTTCAGCAGGTGTCCCACGCCCTTGCGGGGTTCGTAGGTCTGCGCGTCGTAGATGTCTGCCAATGCCGCTCTCCGGTTCAGGGGGTCGGGATGGTGCAGCGATAATATTTGCCTAGGCTGTATTTGTCAAGGCATTGACTGCCTGGGCGCCGGAACGGGCGCCGGCGCCGCCCGGGCGGCGGGTGTGGGACACGGGCGGGGATGTCCGGGCGCAGGCTCGGGCGCGACCGCAGGCGCGAGCGCGGGCGGGGGCGCGGGCCACTGTAGCGGGCGCCAGTGCAATACAGTTAGTGCACTGTATTGGTCGGCTGTGACTTGGGAGCCGTCG
>Ga0335070_10003120_pt1 | contig 19254 bp, 13 predicted proteins | sample Lox_Sample_13_FD_206722 | JGI IMG/M metagenome (GOLD analysis project Ga0335070, IMG submission 206722) | Soil microbial communities from Loxahatchee National Wildlife Refuge, Florida, United States - Lox_Sample_1.3 | ecosystem: Environmental > Terrestrial > Soil > Wetlands | place: USA... | reverse complement strand
CATGATGTTGGTGTTGATCGCCGTCGTGCGCTTGACGCCCTCGAGGAACAGCAGCTGGTTCAGCACGACGCCGATGAGTGCCAGCCCGGCGAGCGCCGCCAGATCCCGCCGGTCCGTGACTCGCTCTCGCACCAGCACCCGCTGCAGCAGGAAGAAGACCGCCGCCGAGCCCGAGATCCTGAAGAACACGATCCCCGTGGGCGTTATGCTCGGCAGTACGAACTTCGCGACGACCGTGAGCGACGCGAACAGGAACTGGACCGTAGCCATCGCGAGGTGGACCAAGGTGTTACACCGCCAGCCTTGACAGAGCGGAACCGCGAGCTAGACTGACTGACCAGTCAGTCATGACGGGGGTGGCGTGGACAAGCGAGACGCGATAGTCGAATCGGCGACGAAGCTGCTCGTGTCGGCAGGGCTCTCGAACTTCACGGTGGCGCGTGTCGCGCGGTCGGCGCGCACCTCGAGCGCGCTGATCCACTACCACTTCGCGACCAAGCAGCGACTCCTGCTGGCCGCCGCCGAACGTCTGGCCTCGCGACGAACGGCGGCGAGGCTGGCACAGATCGAAGGCGGGCGCGGCCTGGCGGCCCTCGATGCGCTATGGGACACGCAAGTGGCCGGGGCCGGCGCAGAGGCGGGCCGTGCCTGGCTCGACCTGCTGCTGGTGGCGCGCGAGGATACGGACGTCGCAGGCATCCTGCGGCGCGAACGCGATCGGGAGGCGCGTGCCCTCGCGGCCAGGCTGCCGCGGTTGCTTGCCGAACTGGGTGCCCGCCTCAGCATCCCGGCCGAAGACGTGGCCGGCCTCTTCGTGACCTTCCTGGACGGCCTCGCGTGCGCCCTTGCGGCGGGCGCGGATGCCCGGGAGCTCAGAGGCGCCTACGATGCTTTCTGCCTCGCCCTCGTCGCCCTGGGCCAGACTCAGTAGGTGCCCTGAGGGCGCGGCGTAACTCCTCGAGCGACTCGGCGCGGATGGAGGTGTTCTTTCCGCGCTGGACGCTGAAGACCAGCGGGCGGTCCAGGCGTGGCATCTCTTGCTCGAGGAGGGCGCGCGCGATGCGCTCCTTCAGCCGCACGCGGACCACGGGCATACCGTTCTCCACTTCGTAGTCGAGGTGGCACTTCTCGCCGGCCAATGTGAGCGAGGAGGGAAGAGCCTCCAGCGCATGCCGCCGCTCGGGCGGCACGAAGTCCCCGACATCCAGAGCCAGGTCCGCCCGCAGGAAGTCGTCGAACCGCCGCAGGTCCTGGAGGCGGCGGCCGAGCTCCGTGCGGATCACCGATCCGTCCACGCCCGGCAGCGTACCGCCGGAGCGACGCCACAGCTCCCCCACGCGCTCGAGCGTCAGCCGCAGGTGGCGCGCATCCTTGTGCCGTGCCACACCGGTCATGAGCGCTTCCACCAGCGCGGCCCTTACGCCTCCGGCCAGCTCCACCGGGATCTCGTGCAGCGGCTCGACGTCCTTCTCCAGCTCGAACTCGTGGTACGTGCGGCGGCGCAGAACGACGAGCGGCGTGTTCCGGTGCCGCTGATCGTACGACACCTCGGGCGCGCCCGGCCGCGCGTAGCCACGCATCAGGTCGTACGGCAGCTGCGTCCCCTCGATCGCCGCGCGCGGGACGCCGAAGCGGTCCGCGAAGTAGCGGATGGCGCCCGCGATGCCGCCCCAAGCCCCGCATACCGATCCCCTGGCCACGCGCACCGGCTCGTGGCGGGGTGTCTCTTCGTCGATCACGAGGTCGAACGGCATGATCCGCGCGATCAGATCCTGAAATCGCCGCAGCATCCGCTCGTCCGCGTACGGGAGCATCGCCGGCAGCTTCAGCTCCAGCGAGCGGTACACGGAGGCGAGCCCCAACGCCGCGTCCTCGATCGCCTTCATCAGGACGCCGCGCCGCTCCGCCCACTCGGCGAGCGACTCGGCGAACAGGTGGCGTGGAAGCCCGTAGACCTCGCCGATGCTCCCGTGCTGGTTCGCCGCCTCCGCGAAGATGTTGTACGCCGTGAGGTGGTCGGAGCCGGGCACGATCAAGCCGCGCAGCACCCGCTCCTCGCGAGTCATGCGATGGAGGGACTCGATCCCCGAACACACCGCGACCGCGGGAACGAGATCCGCGTCGGCGTGCAGGAGCAGTTCCGCCCAGGGACGCTCCACCGGCAGCGCTTCGACCTCCGCGCCGTAGACGGTGAGCCGGCCGCCCTCCACGATGCCGCGGGTCTCGAGCCGCCGCACCGCCGCCGCGTATGCGGGTCGATCCAGCCGGACCGGCAGATCCAGGCTCGACGCATCCACGCCCAGGGCGGCGCACGTCATCGCGACGCGCTCGACGTCGCCTGCCAGCTGGAACTCCGGCGGCCCGGGGCGCAGCGCGTCGAACGCCAGGTCCCGGTCGCTCAGGATCCAGACCTCGCCGCCGGCGACCCGGCCGTGCACGCGGCCCGCCATCTGGAGGATCTCGTTGGCCCCCAGCGGCAGCCGCGTCAGCACGTTGCGCCCCCGGTCCACCAGGTTCTGGTAGCGCGCGTCGAGGATGACGACGGTATCCAGCCCCGCGATGTTGAGGGCTGACTGCCCCGCCGCAGTCATCGCCAGCAGATACGGCTTCGGCGCCGAGCCCTCCAGGAACGGCCGGATGACGCGGATCGGCTCGCCGCCGTGATAGAACGCGGCGGTCAGCGCCGGCCACTGCGTGCCGACCTCCTCGGCAACCGCCTCGACCTCGGCACGCGTAGGCACGAACACCGCCACCCCGCGCCGTTCCCGGACGACCCGCCGCAGGAAGCGCGCATCTAGGAACTCGTGAACGGTGGCCGGCACCACCCGAACGCGCGCCGCTCGCGCAGGGTCGAACGCGGCCGTCTCGAGGACCTGTCTTGAGCCGAGGTACCGCGCGTAGAAGGAAGGATCCACCGTCGCCGACAGCCAGATGAATCGGCACCCCGCGCGCTTGCCGAGGGCGAGGCAGAGCTCGAGCTCTGCGGAAGTCTGGTGGATCTCGTCGACCACCAGCGTGTCGTCGCCGGTGATGAGGCCGGCCTGGAACCAGCGTCGCGCGATGCCGGTCGTCACGATGACGACGTTCCAGCCGGGCGTCTCGGGCGTCGCCTCGCGCTCCCGGTTGACCACCCCGACCTTGAGCGGCACGCGGAGGATCGTTTCGGAGATCGGGCGGATCCCGAGGGTCTTGCCGGTGCCCGTGCCCGCCACGATCCCGAAGCCGAGGCCCGCCTGCGCGAGATCGCGGATCTCCCGGCCGTGCTCGGCCTCGAGCACGGTTCGGATGTCGAGCCCAAGCGCCATCTCGATCGTCTCGCACGCGGCGCGCGTCGGCGCGATCACGACCACGCGGCCCGTCGAGGGACGCGCGGCTTGGTACGCTTGTCGATCTGGTGGGAGGTAGTGGTCGCGGCTGGGGTGCACGGGCCTCAGTCGCCGAGACAGACGCCGAGATCGCGCGCCGTGGCGATGGTGTCGCAGTCGAGGGGCACCAGCTTCGGCTTCGCGAGCGCCTCCTTGAGGGCGACATACCCGACGGTCGGCGGCTGCAGGGCCACCATCACGCCGAAGATCTTGCTGGCGATGCACCGGACCGCCGCGGCCCCGAAGCGCAGCGCCAGCAGCCGGTCGAACGTCGTCGGCGACCCGCCGCGCTGCAGATGCCCCAGCGTGAGAGACCGCGTCTCCTTGCCGGTCCGCCGGCCGACCTCCTGCGCGACCCGGTCGGCGATCCCGCCCAGCCGCTCCATCGCGCCGCCCGCCGCCGCGGGTCCCTTCAGCACGTGCGTGCCGCCTTTCGGCGTCGCGCCCTCCGCGACGACCACCACGCTGAAGTGCCTGCCCCGCTCGTCCCGCTCACGGATCTTCCGGCACACGCTCTCGATGTCGAAGGGGATCTCCGGAATGAGAATCACGTCGGCGCTCCCCGACACCCCGGAGTTCAACGCGATCCAGCCCGCGTATCTCCCCATCACCTCGACGACGATGACCCGGTCGTGGCTCTCGGCCGTGGAGTGCACCTTGTCCAGAGCGTCGGTGGCCGTGGCCACCGCCGTGTCGAACCCGAACGTCGCCAGAGTCACACCGACGTCGTTATCGATCGTCTTCGGCACGCCCACCACCGGCAGCCCCTTCTCGTACAGCTGCTGCGCGATCCTGAGACTGCCGTCCCCTCCGATCATGATCAACGCGTCGAACCCGTGCGCGTTGAACGCCGCGATCAACTCGTCGGAGCGATCCACTTCCTTGACGGACCCGTCGCTCTGCGGCACGGGCCACTTGAACGGACTGCTGCGGTTGGTCGTGCCGAGGATCGTGCCGCCGACGTGCGTGATGCCGCGCACCTCGTCCGGCCCCAGCGCCACCACGCGATCCTGGCCGAGCAGCCCGCCAAAGCCGCGCTGGATGCCGTAGACCGCCCAGCCGCGATGCACGGCGGACAATACGGCGGCCCGGATGACGGCATTGAGGCCGGGGGCATCGCCCCCGCCGGTGGACAGGGCTATGCGCACTGCCGGATCAACTCGAGGACCTCGCCGGGCTGCGCGTGCCGGCCCAGCGCCTTCTTGGAGAAGACCAGCCGGTCATCCACCGTCACCTCGAATACGCCCCCGGACGAGGGAATCATCTTCAGATCCACTTGCGGGAAGCTCTTCTTGACCTCGGCCGCCAGACCGGCGGCCCGCGCCTCGTAGTTTCAGACGACACAGTATTCGATCGAGACCTTCATCCGTCCGCCTCTTTCCTTTCGAGTCGGCGACACAGACTAGCACGCGCCGTGCCGTGGCGATAGTAACTAGCTTGACGTGCACCGACGCGCAACGTACCGTGGGCACCCGGCCGCAGTGGGCGAACACGGCTCGCCCAGGCCTGCCCGGCCCCCCTCGGTGCACAGGCAACTTACTGATTCATCAGTCAGTGCGATTGACCGATTGGGAGGCAACAAGTTGACCAACACAGCGCTCTCTTCTCGCCGCTGGAGCGAGGACCGGTTCCTGCGTGTAGGAATCGATCTGGCCGCGCTGGCGACCTTGGGGTTCGTCTTGATCACCGCGGAGTTCCCGCACCCCTTTCCGGTCCTCGAGCTGGTCCTGCTGGTTCTGATCGCGGCGGTGACCCGGGAGTTCGGGCTCGCGCTGCCCGGCAAGGGGTTCTCGTCCTTCGTCCTTGGCGTCGTGCTGTTCGCGGTGCTGCACCGCGGCTGGGCCTTCGGCGTCGTGGTCGCGCCGCTCGGCATGCTGACCGGCGACCTCCCGCTCCGTCGGCTGCGACTGCGCACGGCCGTCGCCAACGCGGGTCACCTGACGTTCGGAACGGCGCTCATCGCCTTCGCGTACGACCGCGTCGGCGGCTACTACGATGCCGCCGCGCTGACGCCGCACAACATCGCGCCGTTCCTGCTGCTGGCCGTGGGGCTGCCGCTGCTGGTGAACGGGACCTTCTACGCCGAGCTCGCGCTGTCGGAGTCGAAGGCCTGGGTGGACTTCCTGCTGACCCTGCGCTGGGAATCGGTCGTGTACCTGCTCAGCGCTGCCCTCGCGCTCGCCGCGCTGGAGACTGTCACCAGCGGGCTTGCCGTGAGCCTGGCACTGGGGTTCGGCGCCGGCCTGGTGGCCCTCACCATGGTGGCGCACTGGATCGCGCGGAAGGGCATTCGCGCCGATGAATTGACGCTGGTGGAGCAGCTGTCCCGGGCCGTCGCCGCCGACGTCAATCTGGAGCGCAATTTCGCCGCGATCCAGCAGCTCACGCAGCGCCTGATGCCGTGGGAGCAGATGGGGTTCGCCCGCTACGACGCCGCGCAGCGCCAGTTCGAGCGACTGCTGGACACGGACCCCGGGCGGCCGCGAGGCACGCGCTTCGGCGCCGATCTGGACCTGCCGGCGGAGGCCATCGAGCGCCGCAAACCGGTCGTCGCGGCCAGCGCTGCGCACTCCCGGCGTGTGCTGCGCGCGGCGGAGGGCTCCGAGATCTTCGTCCCGCTGTACCAGGGAGACACGCTGGTCGGCGCCTGGAGCGTGCGGCACTCGTACGGCGCCATGTACCGCGAGGCCGACGCCGAGATCCTCGGCCTCATCGCTCCGCAGCTCGCACTGGTCGTCGCCATCCACGGCGTGCTTGAGCCGCTCCTCGAATCCTCGGACCAGACCTCCGGCTACGTCGAGCAGCTCACCGCCACGAGCGAGGAGATTCACGCGTCCTCCGAGGAGGTCGCCGCCGCGGCCCAGGGCGCGGAGACCGGGGCCGCCAACGCCGCGGACCGGGTGGCCCAGGCCGAGGAGGCGATGGTGGAGCTGCGCGCGACGTCCCACGACGCGGCGCTGGCGGCCGAGGAAACGACCCGGGCGACCCAGGAGATGGGGCGCTCCGCGCAAGGCGTTCGGGCCGCGACGGCCGAGACGGCCGCCAACCTGAAGCGCATCGGCGCCACCGTCGAAGAGAGCGCCGCCGCTGTCGGCCGACTGCGGGACGCCGCCGAACAGGTGGGGCAGTTCGCCGAGACGATCGGCGCCCTCGCGAGTCAAACCAACATGCTCGCCCTGAACGCGACGATCGAGGCCGCGCGCGCCGGCCAGCACGGTGCCGGCTTCGCGGTCGTCGCCGACGAGGTGCGGCGTCTGGCCGAAGAAAGCGCCAGCGAGGCGCAGCAGGCGGGCAGGGCGACCGCGGAGACGCGCCGGGTCCTCGACCACGCCGCTCAACTCCTCGAGAAGATGCGCCGCGAGATTGAGGATGTGGCCCAGGCGGCGACCCACTGGATCGCGGAGCTGGAAGGCATCGTGCGGGCCGCCGAGACCACGGCCCACCTCTCCAGCCGCATGGTCGAGTTCCCGCGCCGCAACGCGGATCGCACGGCCGAAATGCAAACGATGTTGTCGGAGGTCAAGGCGGCCGCCCAGGCCTCCGCCGGCGAGGCCAAGGTCGTCGCGGCGGCGGCGGCGGAGCAACTCAAGGCCATTGAAGACCTTGCGAACAGCGCGGTTGAGCTGTCGGCGAGCGCTGAGCGCCTCGCGGTTGCGACCCGGTTTGTGAAGGGCTAGGGAAGGCGCGTCGGGGTTGCGCGGCCCAACGCAAGTGTAAAGATTGGTGCGGGCTTGCAGGCAGCCGGGCAACATCGGCCGGAACGCCGACGCTGCCATGGCGGTTCGTGCTTGCGCTTCCCATGGACGCCGACCATACTCTTCCCTCGCGCAGCAGGTGGAAGAGCGAGACCTTCGCAGCGTGCGGTCGGCGCGCACTTCGCACGAGATCAGCAGGGGCTCCCGGGGCCATGGGCTTCGCGCGAGCCGGACTAACTTCCGCTAGGAGATTCATCATGCGTAACCGAGTAATGTTGGCCGCAGGAACTTTGGCGATTGTGCCGACGTTACTGTTTGCCCAGCAGCGTCCGGCGCAACAGCCTGCACAGCGGCCAGCCGCGCAGCCCGCGCAGCGGCCGGCAGCACAGCCTGCACAGCGTCCGGCGCCAGTTCCGGCCCGGCCGATGGCGGGTCCGCATCGCGAAGGGACGTGGGAGTTCAGTGCGGGAGTCGGCGGGTTCGCCGTAGGCCAGGCCTTCTCCGGGACCAGCGGCATCCAAGCCATGCCGGGCGGCATGCTGCGCATCGGCTACAATATCGATCCGATGTGGAACATCAGCGTCGGGACTGGTGCGGGCTTCGGCAAGTCCATCGCCACGGACATGACGGCGTACTTGACGCCGAGCGCCCTGGTCACCTGGACGCCGAATCTCAACCAGAAGACCAGCCCCTTCATTGATGCCGGCGTTGGAATGCTGTACCGCAAGAACCCCAGCACCGACAACACCGCCGTCGGCGGGCAAGTCGGCGTGGGCGTGCGGCACTTCCTCAGCGACAACCTCGCCTTGCGCGTGGAAGCCTCGGCGCTCGTCGGCAGCGTAAAGACCGGCGGCGGCAACAGCGAGATCAGCGGGGCGGGCTTGGTGTCGGTCGGCCTCTCGCTCTTCGTCGGCGGGAAGAAGATCCTCACGCACATCGCCGTCAACCCCGGCACGGCGACGATCGCTTCGCTGCGCGCGACGCAGCAGTTCTCCGCCATTGCGCACGATCAGAACGGCCAGCCGATGACCGGCAAGGTCTTCGAGTGGCGCAGCAGCAATCCCGCTGTCGCCACCGTGTCGCCCTCCGGCATGGTCACGGCGGTCGGCGACGGCTCCGCGACGATCACCGCCCGCAGTGAGAACGTGACCGGCACCGCGAACGTGATGGTGTCGCGCACGGCGGGCAACGTCGCGGTGGCCCCGGCCACGGCGTCTCTCAGCGCCCTCGGCGCCACACAGCAGTTCTCGGCCAACGCCCGCGACGCGGGCAACAGCCCGATCGCGAACGCGCCGTTCACCTGGACGAGCAGCGCGCCGTCGGTGGCCTCGGTGAGCCCCACCGGGCTCGTCACCGCGGTCGGCAACGGCACGGCACGCATCACCGCGACCTCCGCGGGGAAGACCGCCACCTCCACGGTGACGGTTGCGCAGACCACCGCCAACGTGACGGTGACGCCGGCGACGTCGCAGTTGACGGCGGCGGGCGCCACGTCGCAGCTCAGCGCCCAGGCGATGGATCCGAACGGCCAGCAGATCAGCGGCAAGACGTTCACCTGGACGTCGGACGCCGCGGGTGTGGCGACGGTCAGCAGCACCGGTTTGGCGACCGCGGTCGGGAACGGCGTCGCTCACATCAGCGCGGCGGCGGACGGCAAGACCGGCTCGGGTATCGTGACGGTAGTGATCGCCACGAAGGCCGCTCCGGCGATTGAGCTGCCGGCGGTGAACGCGTCGATCGTGATGCGGAACGTCACCTTCCAGGCCAACCGCGCCGTGCTCGTGCCGGCGGCGAGGGCGGAGCTGGACAAGGTGGCGATCACGATGCAGGGGCTGCCGGGCTCCAAGTGGGAGATCGGCGGATTCACCAGCAACGTCGGCACGGTCGCGCACAACCTGCGGCTGTCGCAGCAGCGCGCCGACGCCGTGAAGACGTATCTAGTCAGCAAGGGTGTCGCGGCCGCCAGCCTCACGGCGGTCGGCTATGGCGTGCAGCATCCGATCGGCAGCAACCGGACGGCTGCGGGCCGGCGTCAGAACATGCGGGTCGAGATCAAGCGGCTGCAGTAGTCCGCGCCGCTGACGTCGCTTAACTTCGAGCCCCACCCTGGGCGACCGGGGTGGGGCTCGCAGCTTCGGCCGCGTCGTCGAAGGGAGGCCGCCGTCCGCCGTCTCGCGCTCACCCTGCTCGTCACCCTGGTGGCGGTCACGCCGCTCGCGGCGCAGCGACCGCGGCAGCATCCCGCACCCCGGCCCACCGCGCCACGGCGGCCGCAGATACCGACGCCGGCGTCGGTTCTGGGGTTCGAGCCCGGCGCGGAGCGCCGGCTGGTGGATTGGGATCCGATCGTCCACTACTTCCGGGTCCTGGGCTCGACCAGCGACCGCGTTCGCATCCGCGACCTGGGGCGGACGACAAACGGCGCCGCGTTCATAGCCGCGTTCATCTCGAGTCCCACCAACCTCGATCGCCTGAACGCTCTGCGCGAGAACCAGCGGCTCCTCGCCGACCCGCGCTTGATCCGGGACTCGGCGATGGGCGAGGGGTTGGTGCGGCGCGCCAAGGTGTTCGTGCTCGTCACATCGAGCATCCACTCGACCGAGGTCGGCGGGTTCTTCTCCCCGCTCGACATCGCCTACAGGCTGGCCACCGACACCTCGTCGGAGACCCGCGCCATCCTGGCCAACACCGTCGTGATCCTCGTGCCGTCGCTCAATCCGGACGGCGTCACGATCGTATCCCGCTGGTACAACCAGACGCTCGGCAGCAACGCGGAAGGCACCAGCCCGCCGGAGCTGTACCATCATTACGCGGGGCACGACAACAACCGCGATTGGTACGCCTTCACGCAGGCGGAGACGCGCCTCGTGGTGGACAGCCTCTACGGCGTCTGGCACCCGCAGGTGACGCTCGACATTCACCAGCAGGGGCGCTACGGCTCGCGGATCTTCGTGCCGCCCTACCTGAACCCCGCCGAGCCGAACGTGGACCCCGTGCTGCTGCAGGGCGACAACGCCCTCGGGATGGCGATCGCCTGGCGCATGACGGCGGACGGGTTCACCGGCGTCTCGGTCAACTCCCTGTACGACGCCTGGACGCCGGCGCGTGCGTTCCAGCACTACCACGGCGCCGTCCGCATCCTCACCGAGACCGCCAGCGCGAGCCTCGCCACGTCGGTCACGATCCCTGCCGAGAGCCTGGAGGCGGCGCTCGGAGTGGACCCGCGCACCGCATCGTGGAATCTCGTCGCTCCCTGGCCGGGCGGTTCCTGGACGCTCGCGGACATCGTCCGGTATCAGACCGCCAGCGCGATGGCCCTGCTCGACCACGTGGCACGCAACCGCGAGGAGTGGCTTCGGACGTCATGGCAGGTGCTGGCCCGCGCCGCGCACGGGTGGCACGGCTGGCCGTACGCCTTCGTGATCCCCACTGCCGGCCAGAACGAGGCGGCGCTGGGCACGCTGCTGGAGATCCTGCGTCACGCGCAGGTCGAGGTCCGCGCCGCGCTCGGATCGTTCACGCTCGGGTTCGAGCGGTTCTTCCCCGGCACGTACGTCATCGTGCTGCGCCAGCCGTACGCGGCCTTCGCCAGGGCGCTGCTCGAGCGCGAGATGTATCCCGACCTGCGCGTCTACCCCGGCGGCCCGCCGCAGCGGCCGTACGACGTCACCGCCCACGACCTGGCGCTGTTGCTGGGCGTCCGCGTTCTGGCCGCGGCGGATTCGCTCCCGGTCGCGCTGTCGGCGCCGGTCGCCGTGCGCCCGCCGCTGTTCCGCGTGCCCGGTCTGTCCGGCGGGGGGCCGGGGGTCGTGCGCCTGGGAGTGTACCGCTCCTACGCGGCGGCGATCGACGAAGGATGGACCCGGTGGACCCTCGACACCTTCGGCGTGCCGTACGAGTCGCTGACGGATTCGACGGTCCGCGCCGGCAACCTCGCGTCGCGCTACGACGCGATCATCCTGCCGAGCCAGAACGCACGCGCGCTGCTCGACGGGCTCTCGGCGCGACGGTATCCAGCGCGCTGGGCGGGCGGCCTCGGCGCCGCGGGCGTGCAGGCGCTGCGCGATTTCGTCGATGCCGGCGGCACGTTGATCGCGCTCAACGAATCCTGCAACTTCGCGATCGGGGCGCTGGACCTGCCGGTGTCGGATGCCCTGTCCGACCTGCAGCCCAGCGAGTTCTACGCCCCGGGCAGCATCCTCCGGCTTCAGCTCGACACCACCCAGGCACTGGCGGAAGGGATGCCGGCGCAGTCCATCGCCTGGTTCGAGTCGGGGCCGGCGTTCGACGTGCATGACCCCACCCGGGTCAGGATCGTCGGACGATTCCCCGCCGAGGCGGGCGACGCACTGCTGTCAGGATGGCTGCTCGGAGCCGGCCATCTGGCGGGAAAAGCGGCGCTGGTCGAGGTGCGCCGCGGCCGCGGGCGCGTGATCCTCTTCGGATTCCGCCCCCAGTACCGCGGCCAGAGCCTGGCGACCTATCCCCTGTTGTTCAACGCGATCCGGACGTCAGCGCACTGAGGCGCCGCGCCCTCACAGCACGGCGACGGCCCGCTTCAATTCCTCGAGCGCCCGCCGGTTGAGGCAGTAACAGACCCGGGGCGGCTCGGTCTCTCCCACGATGAGCCCCGCATCCTTCAGGACCTTGAGGTGTTGGGAAACCGTGGACTGGGCGAGCGGCAACTGGTCGACGATGTCGCCGCAGGTGCAGGTGTCACGCCCCGCCAGATAGCGCAGGATCTCGAGCCGCGCCGGGTGCCCCAGCGCCTTGCAGAGCTTCGCGAGCCGGAGCCGCGCGTCGACGGTCGCCTGAGCCATATCGCAACAATGCGATGAACGGCCCGTCCGCGCCAGCGGCGGACGACCCCGGCTACGGCGCGGCGGTGGCCGCCGGCTCCGGCTCCCAGGCCGTTATGTGGCCGCTCAGCGCGGACGCCGCGACCGTGTACGGCGACGCGAGGTAGAGCTGCCCCGGGCCGGAGCGGCCCGGGAAGTTGCGGTTGATCGCCGAGATCGTGATCTCGGCCTGGGTCCGCGACACGCCGGGGCCCGCGTTGATGCACGCCCCGCACGAAGGCTCGATGAACGTCGCGCCGACCCCGGAAAACACCTTGTCGTACCCCTGCGCCTGGCAGTAGCGGAACACCTCCTGCGAGCCGCACTGGATGTAGCACCGTACCCACGGAGCGATCCGGCGGCCCTGCTCGACGGCCTCGCGGAAGACCCGGGCGTACATGTCCATGTCCTCGCGCTTCCCCGCCGTGCACGAGCCGGCGTACGCGATGTCGATCCTGACCCGCTCCCCCAGCTCGTCGATCGCCCTGCCGTTCCCGGGATCCCCGGGCAGCGCGACCATCGGCTTGAGCGAGGCCGCGTCGATCTCGATCTCCGTCACGTACTCCGCACCCGGGTCGCTGAAGAGCCCCTCACAGCACCGCAGGGCGTCCGACCGCGCCATCCCGCGCTGCTCCACGAGGTACTCCACCGTGCGCTCATCGGGGGCGATGATCCCCGTGAAGGCCCCCACCTCGGCGGCCATGTTCGTCATGGTCGCCCGTTCGTCCACGCTGAGGTCCTCCACGCCCTCGCCGCAGTACTCGACCACCTGGCCGATCGCGTCCCCGTTCTTCACGTACGGGTGTCGCAGCAGCTGGAGCATGATGTCCTTGGCGGTCACGTGCCGCGGCTTCCGGCCCCGCACCACCACGCGGAAGGACTTCGGCACCTGCACCCGCACATCCCGGGTGATCCAGCTGTTGAACACCGCCGTCGTCCCCACACCGAACGCGATGCAGCCCACAGCGCCGGCGTGCGGCGTGTGCGAGTCGCTCCCGATGATCACCTGCCCGGGGAGCGCGTGCGCCTCGAGGATCTTCGAATGACAGATCGCTTCGGAGCCGAGGCGGCCGAGCCCCAGCTCCCCATACAGCTTGACCCGCTTCGCCGCGGCGAACTCCCGCTGCTTCACCTCGAGCTGGTTGGCCACATCGAGGAGGCCGTCCGCGATGCGCTCAGGCGTCATGGCGTCCCGGAGGAACGTCAGGTGATCACGGAAGAAGAAGATGGACGACGGATCGTTCAGCGGCTGGTCCTCGCCCACGTACTGCTCGAAGAATATCGCCGCCATCGGAGTGACGTACTCGTGGCTGAACCGGATGTCGGTCACCACGAAGCCCTCGTCCCCCGGCGCCACCGCCGGCACGCCCACGCGGCCCGTCGCTGCGTCCGCGACCCAATGACGGGCCAGGATCTTCTCCGCGATCGTCATCGGGCGCGGCCCCGTCCCCACGGGCGGCACCACCACCTTCCCCTGCAGCCGAGCCACGTTGTAGGGGAACAGCCCGCCGTACTCGATGATGTCGCGCGTGATCTGCCCCTCGCCCGCGGTGAACACCGAGAGGGGAATCGCCTCTCCCCGCTTTACACGCTCGAGGATCGACAGGTCGGTGGTCGTCAGGACCCCGAGGTTCTGGCAGTTCTCGTGGTAGATGCGCTCGATGCTCTCCCCGGCCACCAAGCGGATCCCCGCCATGAGCTCCGCGTAGGGCGACTGCTCCCGCGAGGATCCCTTGCCGCGCCGCTTTCCGGCCGCGGACGCCACGAAACCGCCCCGCTTGACGCTGCCGCGCGTGATGGGGAACCGGTCGCCGGCCTTCAGCCCGAGATACGGGAACTCCCCCAGCGTCTCGTCGAAGTAGTAGCAGATGTATGCCGGGGTGATCTCGTCCGTGGAGATGTTGTCCCGCAGACGGATCGACGGGTCCCACGCGAGGTCCTCGCCCTCGAGCTGGCGACGGATCAGCTCCGGATCCTCGGTGAGGTACAGCACGCGGCCCGCCAGGCGCACCCAGTTGTCCCGGCGCGCCACCGGCCGTGCGAGCAGCGATGTGGGCATGCCCGAAAGATCGGCCCGGGTCCGGGAGCAGGCAAGGATTGCCCGCGCCGGCGGCGCACGATAAGCTGCGCGCCGTGCGGAAGCTCGGCCTCCTGCTCGTCCTGGCACTCGGCGTCCCGCGCCCGGCGCCCGCGCAGCCGCGGCCGCGGCTCGAGCTCCTCGACACGGCCGTGCTGCGGGCGCCGCGGCTCGTGGAGAGCTCGGGCCTGACCCCGAGCGGCAGCGTGCGCGGCCTGCTCTGGACCCACAACGACAGCGGCGATGAACCCCGGCTCTATGCCACGGACTCGACGGGAGACGACCTCGGCTCCGTACTGGTCGCCGGGGCGGCGAACGTCGACTGGGAAGACCTGGGCTCCGGCCCCTGCCCGGACCACCCCGGGTGGTGTCTGTATCCGGCCGATATCGGAGACAATTCGCACGACCGACGCTTCATCGTGGTATACCGCCTCGCCGAGCCGGAACCGCCGCGAGGGCCGGCCGACACCTTGCGGCACGTACCACTCGAATCGGCGGTCGCGCTGCGCTATCCGGACCATCCTCACAACGCCGAAGCGATCGTGGTGGAGCCTTCCGGCCGCATCCTCATCATCACCAAGGAGCTGCGGAGGCAGCCGCTGGTCTTCCGCGTTCCCCTGCGCCGGACCGCCCAGGAGCCCGGTGAAGTGGACACGCTCCAGCTGGTCGGCACGCTGGATCTGACTCCCAGCTTCACACGGCTCCGGATGGTGACCGGAGCGGCCGTGTCCCCCGACGGCACGATCCTCGTCGTGCGTACCTACTCGTCCCTGCATTTCTTCCGGCTCAGGGGCGACTCGCTGCCGCAGCCGCTCACGCCCACCACCGGCCTGACGATCCCGGTGGTCGAGCCGCAGGGCGAGGGAGTGGCCTTCATCGGGCCGGACCGTCTCGCGCTCACGACCGAGCGGGGCGACGCCGACCACGCCATCCTCTCCCGGATCAGCGTCATCGGCCTGCCGTCGTCCCCGCGGTGAACGGCGGCTGCGCCCCCTAGCTTGGAGCGGCCAGCCAACATAAGTTTGCGCGCCGTCGAGGCGCCGCAGGTCCACTCGCCGGGAGGCTGGCTCTGACTCTTCCCACCTCACACCGCGCTCCCGTTTCCTGGCTCCTTGAATACGGCTGCCCCGCCATCCGCTATCGCACCCTCACGGAGATCGTGCCCGGCTCCGCCGATCCCGCACGGCTGGAGGCCTTGAAGGTCGAGATCGACGAGTACCCTCTCGCGCGCCAAATCGCGAAGAAGCAAAAGGATACGGGCGTCTGGGGGAACAACCTGCTGGGCGTGGCGCCGAACAAGGCGGCCGGCATCAAGGACGTCGGCACCCTGCACCAGTACCGCCGGCTCGTGGAACTCGCCTGGACACAGGAGTCGCGGCCGCTCAAGCTGGGCAGCCGGCTCCTGTTCCGGCTCGTCTCCCGGGACGAGGATCCCAAGCTCCTCTTCGAGTTCCAGAAGTTCGGGGCCGCAGAGATCGGGGTCGAGCCCTGGGTGCGCGAAGCCATCCGTGAGGCCACCGCTGCGGCGCTCGCCCAGGGAGGCTACGGCGAGGATCCCCGCGTCCGCGGCGCCGCCCACCGCATCGCGAACGACATCTCCCAATTCCTGCGCAGCGACCTGGTCGAGAACCCTCTGGTGAAGCTGTCGGGGACGTGGGTCCTGAATCCCCAGGCCCATCCGCCCAGCATCTTCTCCGTGGCGCTGCTGTCGCTCCTGCCGGCCGTTCAGCGTGAGCGCGCCGCCCTCGTGGAGCGGCTCGGCGGCTACCTCTCCCAGCCCGGCGTGAAGCGGTCGTTCGGCGTGATGTGCGGGAAGAAGATCTTCAAGCCGAACTTCGTCCTGTTCGGTGACCCGCTGAAGGTGACGAGCTCGGGTCAGACCGACGATCTCCCGTTCGCGCTCTACTGGATGGAGCTCCTGGCCCGCCTCGGCGTGCTACAGCACTCGACCACCGCGCCTCGCGTGTGGGCTAGGCTGCTCAAGGACTGCGACGAACGGGGCGTGTGGAGCCCGAAGAACCTCCGCACCATGCCGAGGCGCAAGTCGCCATGGTCGTACCACGCCTTCCCGCTGCAGGACGGCAAGACCGTCGAGAGCCGCCAGGCCGACGTGACGTTCCGCATGGCGTTGATCGCCCGCCTTGCCGGTTGGGAGATCGCAACCACCTGAGTTCGTCCGCCTCTACGCGTTGACGTAGCGGATGGTGGTAGCTATTGCTACGACTATGGATCTGGTTCGTTTCGGCTTCACGCCGACCGAGTCCAAGGTTTACCGCGCACTGCTCCAGGTCTCGCCCGCCACCGGTTACACGGTCGCGCAATCAGCGAAGGTCGCGCGAGCCAACACCTACGACGCCCTCGAGGGTCTGGCGGCGCGCGGAGCCGTCACCCGCATCCCCGGCAGGCCGGTCCGATATGTCGCCATGGACCCCGATGCACTGGTCGGCCGGCTGCGGCGCGAGTTCTCCAGCAACCTCGATTCCCTGGCCCTCGCTCTCTCCGAGATCAGGCGCGCACCCTCCTCACCCTCGCTTCCCGCAGTGGTCTCCATCGCCGATCGGGCCACGCTGCTGGAGCGGGCGGCCGAAGGCGCCCGCAGCGCGCATTCCGAGCTGCTGGCCGTCGTGGGGCCCTGGGCGGCGGACATCTTCCCCGACCTCCAAACGACCCGCCCCGGACTCTCCACGCGGCTGTTGTCACTGGGCGTGCCGGCGCCCGCCGGCGCGGTCGTGCGGCAGGTGCAGGCGACGGAGATCGAGGCGTACTGGGGCGGCCTGCCGCTGGCACTCGTCGCGGACCGGCGACACGCCGTGTGCGGGATCGTGCACCAGAACGGAGGTGCGGCCGGGATCGCCACCGAACACCCCGGGGTGATCCCTTTCGTCCGGCACCTGCTTCGGCGCGAACTCGCCTCGCCGTCCACGCAGCGCGTATCTTGAGGCAGCTAGGGCCGGGAGCCTACGTGTCACCCGAACCAGACCACCACCTCGCGCAACAGCTCCGCGCGCTGCGCCGCGAGTACCTTGCCGACTCGAGGCAGCGGGTCGACGAACTGCGCCGCCTCCTCACCCGAGTCTCGGCGGGGGAGCGTGCCGCGCTCCCGGACCTGCGGCAGGCCTTTCACCGCCTCGCGGGCAGCGGTGGATCGTACGGCTTCCCCGCGGTGAGCGCACGAAGCCGGGACGGCGAGCGACTCGCCGCCGGCCTCTCGGGCGCGGACGCCGCTTTCCAGCCCGCCGATCTCGAGTCACTCCGCGATTGCATCGAGGATATCGCCGCCGCCTTTGCCGAGGCGCTGAACGCTCTCGACGCGGAGAGCCTCAGCTAGACGCCGTCCCCCGCGGCCGCGCTTGCGAGCCGCCCGCACGCGCACCACATTCGCACGCCTCGCTCCGCTTTCGCTCCAACAGAGGAATCGCCATGAGAATCGCCTGCGCGCTCGCGGGCTGGGCAGCCGGTGTCCTGCTCGCCGCACCGTCTCTCGCCGCCCAGCAGCCCGACGACACGGCGTATAGCCGACAGATCCGGACCCTGACCTCGGAACCGCGGTTCAACACCGAGCTGACCGACCATCTTCCGGCTGATCCTGCGGTGCCGACGCCCTTTCAGGTGCTGGGCTACGTGCCAGGGACCATCGGCCGGCTGAGTTACGTGGCGGACATCAATCGGTATTTTCGCGCGCTCGCGGCGGCCACGCCGCGGGTGAAGGTCTTCGACATCGGAACGTCGGACGACGGCCGCGAAATGATCGTCGCGGCGATCGCGGACTCGGCCACCATCGCGAACCTCGACGCCTATCGGGACATCACACGGCGGCTGGCGGATCCGCGCCAACTCCCGGAGGCCGACGCGAAAGCGCTCCTGGCGCGCGGCAAGCCGATCTACCATCTGACCGGTTCGATCCACTCCCCGGAGACGGGCTCTCCGGAGATGCTGATGGAGCTCGCCTACAGGCTCGCGGTCGACGAGACGCCGCGGTTCGGCGCCATCCGGGATCGCGTCGTCACCCTGATCACGCCGGTGACGGAGGTGGATGGCCGAGACCGGATGGTGGACGTGTATGAGTATGGCCGGAGACATCATGGGGTGCGCCCGCCCTTGGTCTATTGGGGCCGCTACACGGCGCACGACAACAACCGCGACGGGATGGTGCTGTCCCAGGTGCTCAGCCGCAACATGCTGGCCGCATTCCTCTACTGGCATCCGACGGTGCTCCACGATCTGCACGAGTCGGTGCCGTTTCTCTACACATCCACGGGGACCGGGCCCTACAACCGGGCGATCGACGCCATCACCGTGGACGAGTGGCATTCGCTCGCCTACTACGAGATCAACGAGTTGACCAAGCGGGGGCTGCCCGGTGTGTGGACCCACGGGTTCTACGACGGCTGGGCCCCCAACTACATGATGTTCATCGCGAACCTTCGGAATTCCATCGGCAGGTTCTACGAGACCTACACCTCGTTCGGCGCCGAGTGTGACACCGCGCGCATCGCGGCGAGCGAGCGTTCGGTGGAGTGGTTCCGCCCGAATCCGCCGCTCGACGGCGTGCGTTGGTGCATCCGGAACAACATCAACTACCAGGAGTCCGGTGTGATCCTGGCGCTCGGCTACGTGGCCGAGCATGCGGGGCAGTTCCTCGAAAACTTCTGGATCAAGTCCCGTCGCGCGATCGAGCGGGGGCGGTCCGGATCACCCAACCTCTGGCACATTCCTGCCGGCCAGCCGCGCCGCATCGAGGCTGCTGCGCTGGTGAACCTGCTGCGCCTGGAAGGCATCGAAACGCATCGCGCCACGGCCGGCTTCAGCAGCGGCGGCGTCGCCGTCGCGCCGGGAGACTACCTCGTGCGCATGGACCAGCCCTACGGTCCGCTCGCGGCCGACCTGCTCGGCATCCAGACCTACCGCGCCAGCGACCCGACGCCGTACGACGACACCGGCTGGACGTTCGGCCTGCTGCGCAACGTGGCGGTGCATCCGATCGCCGATACCGCGGCCCTGTCGAAGCCGATGGCGCTCATCTCGGAGGAGGTCGTGGTCCGCGGCAGCGTCACGGGCCCCGAAGCAGGAGCGCGCGGTGCCTTGCTCGTGCCGGCAACGACCGAGAGCAACCTGATCGGGTTCCGCTATCGGCTCAAAGAGATCCGGATGTATGCCGCCGAGGACTCGTTCACCGCGGAAGGGCACAGCTACGCGGCCGGAACGGTCCTGGTCCCGATGGCGGACGCGGGCCGGGACGGGGACCGGACCGTGCGCGCCGCCGCAGAGTCGCTGGGGCT
>Ga0335070_10003118_pt1 | contig 19262 bp, 19 predicted proteins | sample Lox_Sample_13_FD_206722 | JGI IMG/M metagenome (GOLD analysis project Ga0335070, IMG submission 206722) | Soil microbial communities from Loxahatchee National Wildlife Refuge, Florida, United States - Lox_Sample_1.3 | ecosystem: Environmental > Terrestrial > Soil > Wetlands | place: USA... | reverse complement strand
CTACACCTACGAGCAGAATCAGAAGGCGTGGTCGGCGATCCGGCAGTTTCTACAGGAAAATGTGAAGGGGTTGGGGAGCGCGTCACCGAAATAGAAAGCCCTGCCGGTCGGCTTTTGAGGTCCAAGGACTGAAAACCCCTGTGTGCGACGAATCCATCCTGCATTTCTTTATGAACTCTTTACGACCTTTCTGGTGAACTGAACGCGGAGAAGCCTGCCCGAGGTCGGAGATGCTGATCTTTGCGATTCGCGTTCTGGAAGGGATGTTTTTGATTGGCCTGTTTGGATGCGTCTTTGTTCTCATTCTGACGTCGATTGATGACGTGCGCGTGCTATTTAGCAGCGACGACAAGGACTCTTCACAACCCCAGTAAAGAGGGTTGTTTTGAGGGCGCAACATCGCCATGTTCGCCAACTCCCGGAACAACGTTCTGAGTGCAATCGCCCGTTCACGTCAAATTGACACACCGTCCTTTTCTGCGAAGTGATTCCCTCCGTACGAAGTACCAGCTAGTCGGCCTGGACTACTCGGGAAGGCAACATCTCTACATTGCTTTATACGTCAGAGCAATGCTTCTTGATGCTTTCGGTGGGATCGTCATCAAATAGTAAAGATACATGGAACCAGTGCTGTTAACGAGCGGAAGGTCCATGTTTTTGACTACATACTGAAACGGGTTGCAAGGATCGGGACCGACGGGTGTCCATTGCACATAACCGCCGGCAAGATCTGTCCACGGCGGCACATTCTGCATGACCAACCCAAAGCCTGCCCACGCAAATACACTTGTGAAGCTCGAAGTAAAAGTGTTGTGGAAATGATCGTTGTTAGCGCTGGCGGCGACCCACCGCATGAATCGAATGTTCCGCGAAACCGCGCTGTTATTTTTGACAGACATGACAACTTTGAGATTGGCAGTGCCTGCGTTTTGGGTGAAGGTCTGCTTGAGGGTCCAAATATTGTTACTCGACGTACGGGCGATCTGAACCGATGTTGCGGTGGAATGCAAGAGAACCGGTGCTTGCCAATTGCCACTATCGCCGAATCCAGCGAAATCGTAGTAGGGCGTGGGGCTGCCGGATGTTTCACAGAAGGCGTAGCCTTCGCCGCGATTCCAAGGAGGGGAACCGATATCTTCGGATCCTGACGGACTCTCGAAGTGCGTGACATTTCCGTTCACGGTCACGCAGGATTGCAAGTAGTTCTGCCCGTTCCCGGTGGTGAAGGTGTAGGAGCACTCCTGCGTCCAGTTCTGGCCAAGGGTGCTACCAGTCATGGTGAGCAAGAAGAAAGCGAGGACAACATACTTGGACATGATTTGGTCTCCTTTCAGGCAGCCACTGACAGATCTGCGCTCGGATTCTCGTCTCAGGGCGTGCCGTGCCTCAACGGGGGAAACTGCTCGGAGAGGCGAAACAACTACGTTCGTTTGAGGTGTCGGTTGCATTCTCTCGCCGGAGGCGGCTGTCGTAGCCGAAAAATCGGGAACGGAAAGCGATCCCATTCCGAAATGGAACGGTCGTGGCTGCAATGGAACGGACGTGGCTGCGTTGACCGCTATGGGGAGCCTGGCCGCCATCACCTCACCCCAAAGGATTGTTGACGTAATATCGCGTGGGTGTTGAAAAACTCTTTTTCGCTAGATTCTTGAAAAAGAAATTGTGTGAGGATGCGTTACAAGCGAATATTTTTGGATTTCAAGGCGTTTTGTATTCCCAGGATTTTGACTGCTCTTGAGGAAAAGCCAGTTCTTTAACACCCACTCGCGATTTCACTCACGGACAATGGATTCTTACCTTCTACTCCTCCAATTCCATCGGTCTGCGGTTTCCGCTTAGAGAGCTCCTGACTTTCCTCTTGACATAATGTACTAGTGTTATAGTACACTGGATATCGTCATGAGCCACCAGTCCTCGGCCACGGCCTTCCGCTTCCGGCTCGACCTGCACAGCGGCGTCCCGGTCTACCGTCAGATCATCGACCAGGTGCGCGGCGGGATGGCTTCCGGTTCGCTCGCGGCAGGGGACCAGCTGCCCACGGTGCGGCAGCTGGCGGTCGATCTTTCCATCAATCCGAATACCGTGGTGCGCGCCTACCGCGAGCTGGAACTGGGCGGATTGCTCGAAACGCATCAGGGGACGGGGACGTTCATCAGCGCGCAAAAAATCAAGCGCAGCGACGCCGAGCGGGAGCGCCAATTGCACCAAATTGTCGGCGACTGCGTGGCGCGCGCAGGGGCTGCGGGATTCACAGTCGAAGAGCTGATCGAGGAACTGCGGGAACTGGCGTCGGAATCGACGCGGAGGAGATAAGCCATGTTGACGAAAGGTGAATTCGCTCGCACGAACCGAGTTGCCGTTGCGGCATTTGCAATCTGCCTGGTGGTCGGAATCCTCATTGCCGGCAACAGGCAAAATCCGGCGTGGCTGATCGGGTTCAGTCTGGTTGGCGTCTATCTCCTGTTCTCGATCAAGATCGTGCAGCAGTGGGAAAAGGTCGCGCTGCTCCGCTTGGGGAAGTATGCTGGCCTGCGAGGGCCGGGACTTGTCTCTATTGTTCCTGTCATCGAGACGCTCAGTCCCTACGTCGATCAGCGCGTGCGCGTGGCCAGCGTCTCGGCGGAATCGACACTCACCCGCGACACGGTTCCGGTGAATGTGGATGCGATCGTCTTCTGGCTTGTCTGGAACGCGGAAAAGTCCATTCTCGAAGTCGAGAATTTCGTCGACGCCATCAACATGAGCGCGCAGACCGCGCTGCGCGAGTCGATCGGCCGGCACGAACTGGCGCAGATGATCACCGAGCGCGAGACGCTGGGTCGCGAATTGCAGCGCATCCTCGACGAGAAAACCAATCCGTGGGGCATCACGGTGCAGTCGGTCGAGATTCGCGACGTCCGTATTCCGCAGGGCTTGGAAGATGCCATGTCGCGGCAGGCGCAGGCGGAACGCGAGCGTCAGGCCCGAATCATCCTGGGGCAGGCGGAGACGGAAATCTCCAACAGCTTCGTGCAGGCGGCGTCCGCCTACACGGAGAATCCAACCGCATTGCATCTGCGCGCCATGAACATGCTGTATGAAGCCATCAAGGAACGCGGATCGATGGTCATCGTGCCATCGTCCGCCGTCGAAACCATGGGACTCGGCGGCAGCCTGGCCACCGCGTCCCTTGGTGGAGTGAAACCCTAACTATCCAGCCTGCATAGGTCGAAAGGAGTCTCACACATGAAGCACGTACTCGTAGTGTGTCTGCTCGGTCTAACCCTTATTGCCATCGCGGTTTCGACAACCACCCAGTCCACCGCGCAGGTTCCCCTGCAGAAAGGGATCAGTGTTGACATGCCCTTCGCCGCCAGCGCGGTGCCGGTTCCGAGTGCGGACAAAGAAGACGCCGCCGTGATGACCATCACCGGCAATGGCCGTGTGTACTTTGGAATTAACCCCGTTGAGAACAGGAACCTCGCGGGAGTCATCCGCCGTGAGCTTTCCAGGCGTTCCGACAAGACGCTCTACATCAAGGCTGATACCCGCGCTCCCTTTGCGGACGTCCTGAAGATTCTGGACGCCGCCCACACCGCCGGCGTAGAAACGCTTACTCTCCTTACGGTTCGGCGCAATTCGGAGACGCGAGCCTCTCCCGTGCCGCCGAGTGGTCTGGAATTGCAGCTGGTCCATCATTCTGGAAGCCTCTAGTTGAATCGGCTTCCATGCCCCGAAGGCCACACAATCGCTTACGGATCAGCTTCCCGCGCGTCAACAATACAAGGGAACTTGTCTGGGCCCCCGTGCGTATTACGGGACAAGGTTTGGTGTGCCTCGCGTTGCCGGCCGATGGCAAATGTGGGAAGCGGGCGACAGGAGTCGATTCATGAATCAGGACGGACCACTCAGCCGCGTTCGATTTCGACCCTTCGAAGCCGATTTGACAACGCAGGAGATCTGGCGAGACGGAGTTCGACTCAAGCTGGCTCGGCAGCCGTTCGAAATTCTCGCCTTACTCGTATCGCGGCCTGGCGAGCTGGTCTCGCGCGACGAGCTTCAGCGGCGGCTCTGGGACGAGGGGCACTTCGTCGACGCCAGCCACGGCCTGAATGCCGCCGTTAACAAGCTCCGCGAAACTCTGTGCGATTCCGCCGACGAACCGAAGTATATCGAGACGCTTCCCCGGCGCGGGTACCGGTTCATTGGAAAGCTCACGCGCGACGAGATCGTCGAAGAGTGCGACACAGCGCCGGCCGGCACGCCCTCTGCGGAATCGGCCGAGGCCCTTGCGTCATCGCCAGTCGCATCAGAGTCCATTTCCATTCCCCCGGAATTGCCTCCCTCAATCCCAAGCACGACATTCCGGCGCTGGCCGATCTGGATCGCGGCCTCTGCAGCTCTGATCGTCGGCGGCTTGATTGGCGCCTCGTGGAATCTCGGCGCTCGCAATACGCAGCGGGCGCTCCTTGAAGCTCTCCGGAAGGAGAAGGCTGAGAAGAAAGAACTCACGGTGCGTTATGCCGAGCAGGCACAGGCGTCAACGGCTCCCAAGGTCGACGCCGCGCCTGCCATCCGGATCGAGCAGAAAACCCGCATGGCCACCCTGCCCGCGCGAGAGATGCATGATGACCTGCGGCCTGCCGAGTTCCGCACCATCATCCCCGGCGACAGCGGCAATGCTGCGCCGCAGATCTCACCCGACGGCGGGAAGATCGCGTTCATGTCGAATCGCTCCGGTCCCTGGCAGATCTGGATGAGCAATGCCGATGGCTCCGATCCTGTCCAGATCAGCTTCACCGACAGCGCCGGAACGCCACGCTGGTCGCCCGACGGCAAGAGCCTGGTCTTTGACGCGCCCTGGCATGACGCCACGTTCGTCTTCCTTGCGCCTGTGGATCATCCCGACCGCGCCCGTCCGATCGCGGAAGGCTGTGTACCGAGCTTTTCTCGCGACGGCCGCTTCGTCTATTACGCTTCTGATCGAACTGGAGACTACCAGGTGTGGAAAGTCGCTGTCGCCGGCGGCCCGGAAATTCAGGTCACGCAGCAGGGCGGGTTCGCGGCGCTCGAATCGCAAGATGGAAACATCTACTACTCAAAGTCCAGGTATCCGAATCCGGAAATCTGGCGTGTTCCTCTGAAGGGTAGCGAAGAAATCGCTATCTCGCCGATCATGCGTCCAAGAACGTGGGCGAGCTGGACAGTGACGAAAGATGGCGTTCTGCTCGTCGCTGACCTGCCCGACGGACGCTCGCACCTCACGCTCTACGACCCCGCCAGCGGAGTTGCGCGGGATCTGACCTCGTTGCAGACCTCGCCGTTCTGGATGGCCGCGTCCGCTGACGGAAAGAAAGTCGTCATGAACGACTCCGCCGAGCGTCAGATCACCATGGTCAGCAATCTGCGGTGACGTGGCAGCATCTGCATTGCGAACAGGCTCAACTGTGTTCCGCCGCTTCGCGGATGTGCGTCAGCACGCGCATGTGAATGCGGTGAATAATTGCATCGGACCAGAGCCGCCAGTACTGCGCTGGCCACAACCCGTGGTGGTACCACGTCGTACCCTCCAGCCGTGTGCCTCCGTCGGGTAGTGGCGTCAAGAGAAACTGCCCGCCATTCGAAACCAGGAATCCATGCAGATGTGGCGGCTCGATGTGCGAATAGAGCGTCCATTCTTCCATCGGAGCAGGATTCGAAGTCACTGAAAATTTCAAGCTGTGCGGCGCATCCCATATCTGGATCGGTTCTACAAATGCGCCGGTGGAGAACACACAGCGACGCTCCGCGCCCGCGCCCGTCCCCCGAATCTCAGCCCGGATCGGATACGCGATCCCCGAGCGAAACAGCCATTCCTTGGGTGCCGGAATTTCCGTGAAGGCAACGACTTCCTTCCACACCTTCTCCGGCGGTGCCTGCACGTCGATCGACGAGCGCACCACGTATTCGGGGGCTCTTGGCGCAACCGAATGCTCCATCCACTGAACGCTCGGAGCAAATAAGAGCGCCACGGAGATAACCGCCGGGCCGCCCTGGCGAACCCAGCGCGCTCGTTGCACCCAGTAACCAAACGATCCGCCAAGAGCCGCCAGAGGCAAAGCGATCGGGATGGCCATGGCTAGGCAGAGGATCCCTTCAGCCGCTACCACGAATAAAGCCAGCCCCACCAGCGCGACAGAAAGCGCGCCGACACCCACACAGCTTCCCAGACTGCGCGGCTGGCGATATCCATAAATCAGTGCGGCGATGAACCCCATCGTGAAGGGCATGGCCACGAAAAGTCCCCACCCGTAGCCGATAAGGACGCGCACACCAATCATCGCGATGCCTAGTCCGATCGGTACTGACATCAACAAAGACAGTGCTGCGCTTCCGAATGCGCTCTCTGGAAGCAATCGCGCGATCGAAGCCCGCCCGGCAGGCTGGGGAGGGCCGCCAGTTGCCTGGCTTCGAGCCGGCCAGAGGCAGAGCATCAGAAAGAAGATCAGATTGAGAAAGGGAACGAAGAACAACAGCACCAGCGAGGCAGGGAGTCCGGCGCTGCGCAGCCGCTTTGTGGTCAAGACCGTGCCCACCCATACAAAGGGAAGAGCAAACGCCACCATGGTGGCAAGAAATGCTCCCTCGGCAGAGCGCAGGCTGGTGATCCGAGCAACATCTCGCAGCGGAAGCCAGTAGTTGAACAGAGTCCACTGGCGATGGAATCCAAAAGTGGCGATCAGACGATCGAGATTGTGCTTCAGCGCGAATCCCAGCAATCCCACCAGAGCATAGGAGGTGCGGTCTACCGTTCCGCTTGGCCGCCACAGATCTGCAAATGTCAGTTTCGTCACCCGACGACCTCCACGACAGTTAGTCGCATCCGCGGGCAATCTCAGTGCCCAGGTAACGATGAGACGGGCAACGAGAATGCCGCGAAATCCATCGATAGGCGGCGCGCATGGAAGGCAGGGCGCCCGGCAGTGCTGACATCCACACGATTGGTTGTGCCCACCAGATCTCGCGTAGTACAGCGAGCACAGCGTCGGCGCCCGCCGTTTGCGTCCCATCCGTGGTAACGTAGCGAATCTCGCGCAGCAGTTCAGCCCGTGTGAGACCCAGCAAAGCTCCGACTCGTGGATCCTGGAGCGGAGCCAGTGCCATGCCTCGCCGGTGCATCGGCCGTGCCAGCCAGCGGGCGATACGCCGACATAGGGCACACTCGGCGTCGAAGAACAACCAGCCGTGCGCGTGACGCCCTTTGCGGTCCGTCATGTCAGATACCAGAGAAATCATGCTCCTTCCTTTCGAGACTTCTTCGTGAACAGGCCCTTCAACTTACCCCGCAAGCGCGCTACCCCCTTCAGCGCTCCGCCCGGCATATGGATGAGTTCCTCGAAGAGGCCCGATGTCGTGGTCAGGAACTCGAGCATCTCTTCCAGGCGCTCGCGGGTATAAGAGCTGGCTGGCTGCGATTTCTTCAGTTCGCCGACGCATTCCTGCAAAACACGCAGTGTCGGATCGATTTCCCGCCGCTTCCGCTCCTCGGCAATGATGCGGAAAATCTCCCACACGTCTTTCTCGGATTCGAAGTGGTCGCGGCGGTCACCAAGCACATGAACTACCCGGACGATCCCCCAGCCCTGCAACTCGCGCAGGCTGGTGCTGACGTTCGACCGCGCCACGGTCAGTGTGCTGGCGATATCTTCCGCATGCAATGGTTTCGCAGAAATGAAGAGCAGGGCATGCACTTGGGCAACGGTGCGGTTGATGCCCCAGCGCGTCCCCATCTCTCCCCAGTGCAGGATGAAACGCTGTTCGACCGATGTCAGTGGCATTGTGATAATTCTGTAATTTCTGTTAATACAGAAAATACAGTAATTACATCCCAATGTCAAGCGCCCATTCCGGAGGCATCGCTAAAGCGGTTCCGCCCGCACCACGAACCGTTGCGGCGAGCGCGAGCTCCGCCCAAATGGGTAGCAGGTAATCAGTGTGAGCGCGTCTTCGGACGTCGGTGCCAGCAACGCCACATCCTTTGGTTCGACAACGCGAATCGCGCTCACCGCGTAGTGACGGCTGTGCAGCCCACCGTGTGAGTCATACCAGTCGAGTTGGATGGCATCGCCCTGCGCAATTCCTTCCAGCGGTCGAAACCAGCTCGTGCGGTGCCCGGCGACCACGATGTTGCCCGGCTCTCCGGGGGCGGCGCTGCTGAGCAGCCGCGCCGGACCGAAGGCCAGGACTTGCGGCGTGGCGGCGTCGAGGACGATTTCGTCGTAGCCAAGATGCGGAATCTGCAGCCGCGCCACCGGATGCGTATCGGCCCACGGCCATGGAGCCCTGGGCTTGCCGGACTGCGCGCTCTCATTCCACGCGCGCCGGATCAGTATGCCTGCCAGGTCCGCCTTCGCTCGCATGTAAGCGGCGCGGGCGGTGAGACAGGCTCCCGCGAGCAGGAGCACCGCGGCGGCAATGCGTAGAGTCTTCATCGGAGTGCTCCTGCTCGTTTCGTCTGTGGCCCAGCAAATCACGGTCGACATCCTTTAGTAGTTCCGAATCCGCGCTTCAGGCGGAGGAAGACGCACCTATAGCCGCGTCCTCGCGGACACAGCTGCCAGTCGCTGTTTCCGCGACAGCAGCCACAACCCGATTCCCGTCACCAGCAACGTGATGCCGAGTGTCTCGAAGAATTCGTCCGTGGTGCCGGTAGCTGGCGCGCCGAACACTTTGTCCATCTGCCAGCCCGCGGGCATTTCCGTAGGAACGGCGACGCTATTGTTCTGGCCTCCCTTGTTGACCGCGACTTCCTCGACCGCGACCAGCGACGTGAAGCGGGTCACCAGGTTGTAGCGGATCGCATGCGCGATCACGCTGCCGCGAATCTCGGCCTGGCCTTTTTCATCAGAGTGGCGCCAGTGATCCATCAGATCTTCGACACGCTGGCGCGCCCAGATCGTCGTGATGCCGGGATGGAATGTCGCCTTCGACGCGTCGAACGGAATGCTGGCCTCGTAGGGGTCATTCCCCGCGCTCGCGGTGAGATGCACTGTTCCAGTACTGCCCTTCGTGATCCTTCCATAGACCAGCAGCGGCTGGCGCAGGAAGAGGTCGGGTACGCGCTCCGGATAGACATCGCTTACCTCAACTCCGGTGAATGTCAGCTTCACATCGGTAAGGACGGGGCTGTCGATACTGTCGAACAAGTGCGTCATCTGATCGCGCACCTCGCTGACGTCGGCGATATGAGTAAACGTGCCGCGTCCAAATTGCGCCATCTTGGTCGCGAGAAACAGATTCGGTGCACTGCCGATCGCGACCGTGAACAGGCGTGCATTGCCGAGTTCCGACCTCATGGCAGAGAAGATTTCTTCCTCATTGCCGAGGTCGCCATCGGTCAGAAGGATGATGTGGCGCAGATAGCCAGGCGTAACAGGCTTCCGCATGAGGTGGCGGAGAGCAGGCAACATCTCGGTGCCGCCATTCGCCTCGAGACTCCGCACATAGCGGCGGGCAGTGTCGAGATTTTCAGGTGTTGCCTGCAGCGGCTCCGGCGAAAACTCGCGATAGTCGCTTTGAAATTGGAGGATGCCAAACCGGTCCGTCGGTTTGAGCTTGTCGAGAGCTTGGAGCAACGCTTCCCTTGCCTGCTCGATCGAGGTGCCGGACATAGAACCGGAGACGTCGATCATGTAGAGCATTTCGACCGGCATCCGCTCCTTGGGCTGCACGGTCGGAGGGAACGTCGCCAGCAGGAAATGGGTCTCGCCCGAGTCGCTGGGAGACAGGAACAGAACCGTTTTGGGCCGCGAACTCTCCGCCTGTTCCACTTCGAGCACGAAGTCTTTGTTGGGCAGCGTTGCGCCAGTCGACAGTTCAATATGCTGCCGTCCGTCGGACAGGCGATTCACATGGATGGTGTGGGAGATGGATTTTACGTCAGCCGCTTCGAATCCCGAGTCAAGATCGACGGCCAACGAGATGTCGTGTCCGGAGCGGCTTTCGGGATGGCGCACGGGCGGAGTGATGCGTGAGGCGTCGGGCACGGCGTTCGTATCGGAAGCCCAGCCCGTACCCTCATGCCCGACCGCTTGCGTGCCCGGGATATAGCGCGGCCCGACCACCATCGGGAACACAAGCCGCATCTTGCCGTCCTCCCAGCGGAGCGGCTCCACGTAACGCAGCCGTACGCTGATCTGATCGCCCGGCATGATATTGGCGACGGAAGTCGTGAAGATATTCGGCCGCTCTTCTTCGACGAGCGCGGTGCGCTTGCCTTCAGTCTTCGCCGCTTCGTAAATCTTCTTCGCCTCGGCGCGTTCCTTGATCACACTGCGGATGATCCGGTTGCCGATGTGAATCTCCATGTCGTACACCGCGGCATCATGCGGCAGCGGGAAGACATAAATCGCTTCGATCGGTTGGCTGGTGGAATTCGAGTACTGCTGCGTGACCGTAGCCGACGCGACCAGCCCGCGTACATCGAGCGCGACGTCGGTATGGGTCAGCGGCACCGCTTCGTAACGTCCCGCGACCGGGGAGCGATAGAGCAGGCATCCTTCGCCGAGCTGAGGCAGAGCCCGGTTGGCTTTGTTAGTGTTGTCATCCTGGGCAGCGGCAGAGCAGTTGCCCAAGACGATGGTCGAGATCAGGATGAGCAGGAGAAGTGTGGGACACACCGTGTTCTTGAACCAGACAACCGCATGCCGAGCCATGTTCACCTCCGTCAGTCGAACTTCTTCAACTGGCAGAAGTGCATGTGGCTGACCAGCGCCTTGGAACGCGACCCGCGAAGGCTAATGCATGTGTTCTGAATAAGATGAAAGAGGCGTCGCGCAGCATCGAGGTCTGGTCTGCGTGTTGCGCCCCACACGCCTGTGGCCGCCCGGTCACGAGCGAACGTTGTTTGCAAGAAAGGAACTGAATGCCATCGACCGGCAGGTGGCTGGCTCGTCGCGTGGGCGCTGGAGTTTGAACTCCGGACAGCTGAAACCTGTGACCTGAAACCTGCTCCAAACAAATGCGGCCCGGGCCAGCCACCCGAGCCGCATCGTAGTCGCGGATATTTTCGGCTGCCGTCTTTCGCAGAGCGAAAGAATCGTCGCAAGTGCGGCGCTTGTGAGCGCACCATCTCGCGATGTTCACCCTGAGATTTGCGCCTCAGGAGCTTTCCGGTTCGGCGCTTCCATCCTGCCTTGGAAGGGAGGATTTCTGTGGAGGCCGCAACGCCCGGGCGCCAGCTCACTGGACATGAACCGGACTTCCCCCGGCGATTCACCCTCGAGGAATCACCGGCACGCCAGACCAGAACGACAGAACCCAAATACCCGCGCTCTGACTGCAGAGTACCTTGCGGGATACCAGGGGGAGGACGCAAGACCAAAACCGCTTTTCCCTTGTGAAGAAGCTGTGGAGGGGAGGAGATTTTTGTGGATAGAGAAGGAAAAATGGGGAATCAGCGGTTGGTGAGTGGTGATGGGTAGTTTGTTGTTGGGGATTTTATATCCGGCGACCGATCAATCTGTCAGATCCGAGCGCACGGATCGCAGACTACCAATCACTAATCACCAGCTACTGCTGTACACTACCGCCGATGATCGCTCATCTTCGTGGGACGTTGCTTTCGAAGCATCCCAACCAGGCCATCGTGGAAACGCATGGCGTCGGCTACGACGTCACCATCAGCGTGCCGACGTTTTCCGAACTTCCCGCCTCCGGTTCTGAAGTTGCGCTCCATATTCACACCCACGTCCGCGAAGATGCCCTGAGTCTCTATGGCTTCTTGCGTCTCGCCGAGAAGCATCTGTTCGAAAAACTACTCACCGTGAGCGGCATCGGACCGAAACTCGCGATCACCATTCTCAGCGGCATGCCTGCGGATGAAATGGTGAACGCTATTCGCGGTGGTGATGTCGCGCGTCTGACGCGCATTCCCGGTATCGGCAAGAAGACGGCCGAACGCATGGTGCTCGAACTGCGCGACAAGCTTCCTGCTGGGGCGGGTGCAGCGCAAGTGACACCTGTGGCTGTCAGTCCGGTTGAGGAAGACGTCCTCTCCGCCCTCGTCAACCTCGGATACCAGCGGGCCGCCGCCGAGAAGGCCCTGCAAGTTGTCGTGAGAAATGTGAAGGGCACGCCGGCCTTCGATCCGCTCTTCCGCGAGGCTCTCGCCGCGCTGTCGAAATGAATCTTGGAGGAACTGTGCGCCGCTTCCTGAGCATCACGTTCCTGGTGATTGCCATTGCGATCGCAGTGCTTGTGTCGTTGCCGCGAATTGTCGAAGAGCGGGAGAACAGTGTGTGGAAACGCCCTCCGTATCCCGCTTCGGACCGCGCCCGCGCACTGCATCACACACTCGTGGTCGCCGACCTCCACGGTGACTCCCTCCTCTGGGGACGCGACTTGCTCGAGCGGCGCTCCTACGGACACGTCGACATCCCACGCCTGGTCGAGGCCAATGTCGCTTTGCAGGTGTTCTCCCTGCCGACGAAGAGTCCGCGCGGGTTGAACATCGAGAGTAATGACGACAAGACCGACAACATCACCCTGCTTGCCATCGTGGACCTGTGGCCTCCTGCAACGTGGAACAGTCTGACGCAGCGGGCCCTCTATCAGTCCCGGCGCCTTCACAGGATGGCCGGGAATTCCCTGGGGCAGTTCATGGTGATCGAGACTGCCGCCGATCTTTCGCGATACCTGGAATTCCGGCAGAGGCATCCCAACATCACCGCCGGACTCCTGTCCATCGAGGGCGCACATGCGCTCGACGGTAACCTCGAGAACCTGGATGTGCTGTATCAGGCCGGGTATCGCATGATGTCGCCGGCGCATTTCTTCGACAACGACATCGGCGGCTCGGCTGCGGGAGTTCACAAAACCGGGCTCACGGAGAAAGGCCGCGAGTGGGTGCGGCAGATGGAAGCGCGCAAGATGATCGTAGATCTGGCGCACGCTTCGCCAAAGACAATTGACGACGTCCTTGCAGTCGCAACGCGTCCAGTAATCGTTTCCCACACCGGCGTGAAAGGCACATGCAACAACAACCGCAACCTCAGCGACGACCAGATTCGCGCCATCGCCGGGAAAGGCGGCCTGATCGGCATCGGATACTGGGACACGGCAACCTGCGGCCGTGATGCTCGCGCCATCGTCGACGCGATGCGCTATGTCTCCGACCGCGTGGGGGTCGAGCACGTCGCACTGGGCTCGGATTTTGATGGCGCAGTGAAAGAGCCCTTCGACACTACAGGCTTGGTGCAAATCACGGAGGCCCTGCTGGCGAGCGGCTATTCCGAGCAGGATATCCGGATGATCATGGGCGAGAACGTGATCCGCTTCCTGCAGGCCAACTTGCCCTAGAGAGCTGCAAGCCGCGAGCTGCGAGCAATCTGCATTCTGAAAGATTTTGGGTAGCACCCTACTTCATCGTTGCGATGATGAACGCGCGGGTTATGTCTGCTCGTAGCTCGAGGCTCGCAGCACCAGTCAATTTCCTACGAACCGCAGATAGAGATCGCGATCCTGGCGGCAGGTTTCGGCCATTTCCTTGATCCGCTGCCAGGCTTCCATCTGGGATTCATCGCGCGCGCGGTCCTTTACGACTTCCCACTCGCGCAGAAAAATCGCCATTTGCTGGTGGTTGAAAACGGTCTTGCCGAAAGGATCGATCCCGCTCAAAAGAGGAAATTCGCCGTCGTGGTTACGGGGAATCACGCCATGCAGCATGACCCACTCGCTGCGCTCACCGAGATCGTCTTCGAGCTTGACTACCAGAGACATGTGGCGCTCCCACGCAGACGGCTCATGCGAATGTAGCAGCGTTGCGGGGAAAATTCCAAGGGGCAGAATACAAACCAGTGCGGGATTTTCACGCAGTTCAGTTTGTAACTAGGGCCGCTTCGATACCGGTGACCTGTAGTTGATACCTGACTTCACAGAACCTGGGCACTGGTTGCGCTCACGCTTGCGGCGTGTGCGATCCATGTTGAAAGTGATACTGCAGGATCTTTGCCGCCAGTGACGGGCTGATACCCGTGCCCGGCGATCCGATCGAGCGCACCACTTCGCCGCGGCAGACCACTTCCGTAGCTGCCAGTCCGGCAATTTCAGCCGGCAGCACGAGATTGATCTCCAGCTGTGCATTGGGCTGGAGAATCTCTTCAGCCTGAAAGAGCAAGCCGGACCGGCTGATGTTTTCGGTTGTGCCCTGCAGCCATCGCTGGTCACCAACCAGGCGGTAACGCAGGGGGAGGTGGAGGTTGAACCGGCGCGCCCGAAAGGGCGGGATCTTCTTGCCGGAAAGCACACTTGCAGCGGTACTGCGGGACGGCATTTCGGCCTCCTGGGGGATGGGTTCCGAGTCCAGCACCTCCCGCACCTTCTCTTTCAGCGCGGGCAGGCTGAACGGCTTTTGCAGCAGATTGATGCCGGCGTAGAGCATGCCATTGTGGCCAATCGCATTCTCGGTGTAGCCCGACATATAGAGAACCCGGATATCCCGGCGCTCGCTCGCAATGCTGACGGCGAGTTCGCGTCCGTTCATTCCGGGCATGATGACATCGGTGAGGAGCAGATCTATCGTGCCTTTGTGGCCCGAGGCGATCTGCAGCGCAGCGGCGCCATCCTCAGCTTCGAGGATCTTGTAGCCTTGCGTCTCCAGGTATTGGCGCGCAAGGCGGCGAAGGTTCGTTTCGTCCTCCACCAGCAGAATCGTTTCTTGCCCGCGTTCCGGCCGCGGCAATCCGATGGCATCCTGCACGGCCGCGGCTTCTTCCTTGCTATCCACGCGTGGAAAATACATGCGGAACGTCGTGCCGCGCCGCGGCTGGCTATCGACGAAGATGAATCCTCCGCTCTGCTTCACGATGCCGTACACCGTCGACAGTCCCAGGCCGGTGCCCTTCGCGCCTTTCGTGGTGAAGAACGGCTCAAAAATACGTGACTGCGTCTCCCCGTCCATGCCGAGACCGGTGTCGCTGAGAGCGAGCATGATGTAGTCGCCGGGTTCGAGCGGAGCGTGCGTCCGCGTGAACTCTTCCGTGAGCGTGACGTTGGCGGTCTCAATGGTGAGCTTGCCGCCGTCGGGCATCGCGTCCCGCGCGTTTACCGCAAGATTCATGATGACCTGATCGATCTGCCCGGGATCGGCGCGAATGGCTCCAATCGTCGTTTCCGGCACCATGACAAGGTCGATGTCCTCCCCGATCATGCGGGTCAGCATTTTCAAGTTTTCCGTGACGACCTCGTTGAGGTCGAGAATCTTCGGCGCCAGCATCTGCTTGCGGCTGAAAGCCAGCAGCTGCCGGGTCAATGAGGTTGCCCGTTGCGCCGCATTCGAAATTTCCTGTGCCGGACCGCGCAGCGACGGATCAGGCCCCAGCCGTTCCAGCAGGAACTCGGAGTAGCCCGAGATCACCATCAACAGATTGTTGAAGTCGTGCGCAATGCCGCCCGCGAGTCGTCCGATCGCCTCCATCTTCTGCGCCTGGCGCAATTGCTGCTCCAGAGCGCGGCGCTCCGTGATGTCTTCCATGAAGAGCTCGAATGTCGCCCCTTCGTGTCCATCCGGAATAATGCGGGCGGAAATGCGCGCCAGCATGGTGGCGCCGTCGGCACGCACCAGCTCCGTCGTCAGGTTGTTGAACTCCTTGCCGGCGTGAAAGTGATCGGCGGTATGGAACCACTGCTGCGCGTCGGAGTAGAGACTGCCCAGGTGTTTGCCGGCAATTTCTTCAGCCCGCGAATAGCCAAGCATCTTGACCATCGCCGGATTCGCGTCCTGCAGCATGCCCAGGTTGTCGCACCGGCAGATCCCGTACGGCGCGTTGGTGACCAGTGAGCGGAAGTTGCTCTCCGATTGCCGCAGGCTCTCTTGTGTCGCGCGCAGCGCGGCATTGAACCAGCAGATCAGCAACGCCACCGCGAAGAACAAGATGAGATGCGCAACCGCCTTGCGGTACTCGCTGGTATTGTGTTCGCCAACCAGCGTGTAATACGCGCTGACGGTCATCGCGAACGAAGTCGCCGCCAGGCCCGGCTTCCATCCGCCGTACCACGCGCTTACCATCACGGCGACGGCGAAGACGACCAGGCGGCTTTCCGCCATGTCGGAGAGAAATAGCGTGGGAATCAGTGCCAGAACGGTACTGAGTAACGCGACGCCATACCGCAAAATAGGCGCGCGCGCTGGAGCCACGGCCAAACTGCGGATGAGGGGGAGCTTCATTCGCATAACCTCCATGCTATGCGCATTTTGCGCCAGCAGCGAGTTACGCCAGTCCAGCGGAATCGCCCGAGGGCACAGTGCCCGAAGGTACAGGAACCGGGCGCGGTTGCGGGGGTAGACGGCGGTTGCAACAGACTAAGATGAGATGCTGTCCGGAAGAAAATCGATGGTGCACGACACGGCCGACGGAACAAAGACTTGCAACATCCCGCAGAAAACACGACACTGACGGCTCAGATCAGGTGAAACAGGCATGAATATCGGCCTTTTCGGCGGAAGCTTTGACCCGATTCATCGCGGACACATCGCCCTCGCACAGGCTGCTGCCGAGCGCTTCTCGCTTCACAAGATTTTGTTCGTGCCCGCGAACGTGCCGCCGCACAAACAAAAACAACCGGTGACGCCATTTGTTCACCGCTATGCCATGGTTGTGCTCGCCATCGAAGACCACAAAGGATTCATTCCGTCGCTGCTGGAGGCCCCGGCCGAGTTGCCTTCCGGCTTGGCTCCCACGGCGCGGGCGAAAACCCCGGCTCCGCCTCCGCCCAGCTACAGCATCGACACGGTTCGCCTTCTGAAGAAGAGCCTGAAGAAAGCAGACCGCCTCTTTTTCCTGATTGGCATTGACGCCTTCCGCGACATCGCCAAGTGGCGCGAGTCGCGGGCGCTGCTGGGTGAGTGCGAATTCGTGGTGGCCAGCCGTCCCGGATTCTCTCTTCGCGACGTCGCCGAATCCCTCCCCGACGGATTGCGCCCTCCCGCCAATGTGACCAAGCCCTTCCACAAGCAGCCCGCCACCGGAGACCTGGTATTGCCGGGCCTGACGCTGCATCTGCTTGAGGGAGTGAATCAGAATATTTCCGCCACCGAAATCCGTGCTGCCGCTGCCGCTGGCAAACCTTTGGGAAGATGGCTCGATCCCCGCGTCGCCGAATACGCCCGGAAGATGGGACTGTACCGAAAAGTCTCTAGTAGCTAGTCGCTTGTCGCTGGCAAGATCAGTCCTGGTCGTCAGGAGAGCCCTACGACACAACACTTGTCTGTGAGTTTTCGCATGCGATTTTGCTAGCGACTAGCTACCAGCGACTAGCGACTACTACGCGTTACAATCTACTTGAATGAGTAAAGCACTCTCCCTCAAGCGCCAGGTCAGCGAAGCCATCCTCGCCTGCCAAGACAAGAAAGCCGAACAAGTCACGATCCTCGAACTGGAAAAAAGCTCGGGAGCGTTCACCGACTACTTCGTCGTGTGCAGCGGAACGAATCCCCGCCAGATTCAGGCGATCGCTGACGCCGTGGAAGAACGCCTCGAGGCGCTCGGCATGCGTCCAACCCACACTGAGGGCTACAAGTCGGCCGAGTGGGTGCTGCTCGATTACGTCGACTTCGTCGTCCACATCTTCTCGGAAACCGCCCGCCAGTACTACGATCTGGAGCGGCTGTGGAAGTCGGCGACCCGGCTGGAGCCCACGGATTTGGCGGCGGGCAAGCCCCGCCGTGCCCCCACGCGAACGAAAAGAGCCTAGCTGGGTCGACACCGGCCAGCCTCGTATGCAACCGCCATCCTCAAGATCCGAATCGTGGGGCGCGTCATACCGCCTGATCGCCGCCGAGAAATGGAAGACAAAATCGGCCGTAATGGGCAGTGCCCTCACCGACGCGCTGGTGGAATATGCCGCGCCCCGTCCGGGAATGAATGTGCTGGACCTCGCCAGCGGAACCGGCGAACCCGGCATCAGCCTCGCCAAATGGCTTGGGAACGAGGGCAACGTCACGGCTGTCGATCTCAGCGCCGACCTGCTCGACCTGGCTGCTGCGCGCGCGCGTAAGAAAAATCTGCCGAACTTCTTCACCCGGCAAGCCGACGCGCATCACCTTCCATTTCCTGACAAGTCCTTCGATCTGGCAACCTGCCGTTTCGGCGTGATGTTCTTCATCGATCCGAACCGTGCGCTCGCGGAATTGCGCCGTGTTTTGCGGCCGGGGGCGCGCGCCTGTTTTGCCGTCTGGGGTCCTGTCGAGCAGCCCTATTGGCAGACCACCATGGCGATCGTGCACCGCCACGTCGGCGGGCCCATGCTGGAGCCCGGCGGCGCGACTCCGTTCCGCTTCTCGGAGGCCGGGTCGCTGTCGCAAGCGCTGCAGGCATCGGGTTTCGTCGACGTCGAGGAATCCCTTCGCGACCTGCCCTGGACGTGGCGCGGCTCCGCCGAAGAGGTATTCGAGTATGCCTGTGCCGTCTCGACCCCGTTTCGCCCCATGCTCGATCGCGTGCTCGCCGAAATGTGGCCGCAGATTCTTTCCGACGTGCACGCAGCCATCAACCAGTATCTTGTCGGCGACGAAATTCGTTTCGGAGTACGAGTAATCTTCGCCTCGGGCAGGGCATGACAATTCCTAAGCAACCTGAAAACAAAGACTTGGCTTCTGAAGGCTGGTAAAGATTCATGCGATAGATTTTTTCGATTGGACTCGGCCGCCACCGCCTTTTATGCTGAAACCACTTCGCAAGCTGCTCCGCATGCAGTCCCTGCGAGGCTGACGTTTGCTTGCCAGCCCTGTTCGCTGCACTGCAAATCTCCTGACCCCGTTGTTGTTCCGTAAATCCTGAGTTCGCTTCGAGTCGGCCCTGCGCCGGAAGTGTGCTCTCCAGACATAACAGGAGATTCCATGAAATCGCTTACCCGATTTGCCTTTGCTGCGGTACTGTCCCTGAGCGCGATTGCCTTCACGCCAGCCACCGCTTCCGCCCAGACCGCCCGGGGCTCGTTCACCTTGCCCCACGACGTCCGCTGGCAGAACGCCTCAGTGCCTGCCGGGGAGTATCAGTTCACCCTCGACTCCAAGGGACCGTCGCAGTTGATGACGTTGCGCCGCATCGACGGCAACCGCGTCAGCTTCATGCTTCTCGTGAACGACACGATCTCGGCCTCCAGCGGCAACCTTGACCGCCTTGTTCTCGTCCCTCGTGAAGGCAAGACGTTCGTCAAGTCTTTGGAGTTGCCGTACTACGGCATGACTCTGAACTTCGCCGTGCCTTCAGCCGGCACGGAAAACGAAGTGGCTTTGGCTGGCGACC
>Ga0335070_10003117_pt1 | contig 19262 bp, 18 predicted proteins | sample Lox_Sample_13_FD_206722 | JGI IMG/M metagenome (GOLD analysis project Ga0335070, IMG submission 206722) | Soil microbial communities from Loxahatchee National Wildlife Refuge, Florida, United States - Lox_Sample_1.3 | ecosystem: Environmental > Terrestrial > Soil > Wetlands | place: USA... | reverse complement strand
CCATCCTGATGGAAATCAGTGAAGATTGGCAAATTGGTAAACGCTATTGCTCTGGCAAGTCATTGAATTGTTAAAGAACTATGGGTATTTCTGACTCGAATTTACAGAAAAAGGGTTGCACAATCCTGCAAATCCTGCCTATTTATACCTGGTTTAATTTTTATTAAATACTATCATACGTCATTTCTATTTCTTTATATTAAAAAGTGAGCACCTTTATAACTTGACTTTAGAGTTCAGACCAAAACCATAGGACCTTAACAAAAAATGGAATTGCTGGTAAAAGCATAATCGACTAAGAAAATGCAAATCCAACAATTCCGAAAAATAGTATACCAAAGTATGGTGAAGCGCGCCGATGCATTGATGGATTTGATCGATGCGCTGACGGTTGCGGGTCATGTTGATTCTCCGGTTGCCCTGAGTGAAAAGACTCCGTTTCGGCGGAAATTCAGTTCCATTTTCGACACCTTGCGCCAGGGTGAATTTGACTTTGACCTTCTCCTTGCGGCATTGTTTGAGTCCCAGCCCGCGACCGGTGAAGAACTGGCAGGTTGTGAAGTCTATGCCCTGGACTCCACGCCCAACGAGCGACCGGAAGCCGAGACGCTGGAAGATCGAGGCAGTCTGAAGACGCAGAAAGAAGATCCGGTGCGCTACGGTCACAAGTATTCCTGGTTGGGGCGTCTGATCCATTGGGGAACCTCGTGGGTGGCGCCGGTGGATATTCGCCGGGTGGATAGCAGCCTGAGCGACAGCCAGGTAGGCAATCTGCAGGTGGAAGAACTGGATGTGCGCCATCCGAAGCCCAAAGTGGTTGTAGCGGACAGCCTGTATGGCAATCACATCTTCCTGGCGGTCTTTCTGGTGGTCAAGCACGCCTTTGCCCTGGTGCGCTTACACAGCAACCTGGTGTTTTATGAGCGTTCCAAGCCCCACCTGAAAGGGACAAAGGGTGCGCCAGCCAAACACGGGGCAAAGTTCAAGCTGTCTCAGCCATCCAGACCGCCCGACCGAACGGAAACTATCTCATTGGGTGAGCAAACCGTGACGCTTCAAGCCTGGCAGGGATTGCACTTCAAGAAACTGGCTGCTTTGGTCGGCATGGTGCTGCGGGTCGAGTTCATCCGAGCGGATGGAACACCCCGCTACCAACGCCCCATGTGGCTGTTCTGGAGTGGGCCGGAAACGGTTGCCCTGAAAGAGCTGTGCCAGATGTATCTGTGGCGATTTGCCATCGAGCATCTGTTCCGCTTTTTGAAACAGCACATGGGCTTGAACGCAAATCAGTCTACCGATCTGGTGAGTACCGACCAGTGGATGTGGCTGTGCGCCTTGTCTTATTGGCAACTGCTCCTGATGCGGGAGGATGTCAAACCATCTCGCCCTGCCTGGTATCCGGCGGAGACAATGGTAAAAACGCAAATTCTGACCCCAGGGCAGGTTCAACGCAGTGCTTTAGGGTTTTTAGTGCGGTTGGGTACACCCGCAAAAAACACCAGACCCGCTGGAAAAGGAAAAGGTCGCTCTAAAGGTTACCATCCTGCCCCCAGAACCCGCTTCCCGCTCGTGAAAAAGACGAAAAACGAGCAAAAGAGCGTCGCTGCCACCACCTGAAAACCATTTTTGGTTACTATTTCAGTTTTTAAGGTGCGAGCGCTTTTTCGGCGCTATGTCTGCATTTCTAAAGTCAAGTTGTAAGCACCCTAATTGTTTTTAACTTATTCGTTTAAAATAAGAGCGTGACTGCTTTTTCGTTCCTGGCCGGCCTGGGCGCAACGCTGGGCCTGTGGCAGGTCGCTCGAACCGCCCAGCCGCAGCACGTGCGCCGGCTGGCAGACTATGGGCTGGTCGTCCTGCTGGTTTCCCTGGTGGGGGCGCGCCTTTTCTACGTTGCCATCCACGCCAGCTATTATGCGGCCCACCTGCTGGAAGCGTTCGCTTTCTGGCAGGGCGGTTTTGCCTGGCCGGGCGCCGCCGCCGGCGGACTGCTGGCGGCCGGGCTCCTGGCCCTCGTCAAGCGGCGCTCGTTTGTCTGGCTGGCGGACGGCCTGACCCCGCTGCTCGGCCCGCTGGCGGTGGGCCTGTGGCTGGGCTGCTGGCAGGCCGGCGTGGATTACGGGTCGGCTCTGCCGGCAACCGCCTGGTGGGGCGTGCCCGCCGCCGATGAGACCGGCACGATCAGCCTGCGCTTCCCGCTCCAGCTCCTGTGCGCCCTGGGACTCTTGCTTTACCTGTGGCTGGTCGACCGCCTGACCGCCGCCCGCCCCGGCCAAAAGCCCCGCCTGGAGCGCCGCGCCCGCCCCGGCCTGCGGGCTTCCCTTTCCTGGCTCGGCCTGGGCCTGGACCTGCTGGCGGCCTCGCTCCTGCAGGCGGATCCCACCCCTTCCTGGGGCCCCCTGCGGGTCGACACCTGGTGCGCTCTCGCCCTGGTTGCCCTCAGCCTGCTCGGTTGGGCGGGGGCGGTCTTTTTTAGTCGAAAGACGTGAAATGAAACTCACCCTTGCTCTTGCTCAAATAAACACCGTCCTTGGAAAGCCAGAGGTGAATCTGGAAAAGCACCTGGCGCTGGTCAAGGAGGCTTACGCCGGCGGGGCGGACCTGGTTGTATTCCCCGAGCTTTCGCTGACCGGCTACGTCCTGCAGGACCTGGTGCCGGTAGTATCGCACCGCCCGACCATGGACGACCCGCTCTTTTGCCCACTGCTCGAAGCCAGCCGCAAGCTCGACCTCCAGGTCGGTTTCGTGCACGAGGATAACCGCAACCGTTTCTTCATTGCCTCGGCCTACCTTTCCAGGGGCGAGGTCGTCCACATCCATCATAAGGTCTACCTGCCCACCTACGGCCTGTTCGACGAAGGGCGCTTCTTCGCCTGGGGCGATGGGGTGCGCGCCTTCGACACCCGCTTTGGGCGGGCCGGCATGCTCATCTGCGAGGATTTCTGGCACGCCTCGCCGCCCTACCTGCTCTGGCTGGATGGAGCCGACCTGTTCCTGTTCGCCTCGGCCTCGCCCGGGCGCGGCCTGGGCCAGGGCCCGCAGCTCGATTCGGCCCGCTGGGTGGAGCATATCAACCGGGCCTACGCCTCGCTCTTCACCGCCTTTGTGGCCCACACCAACCGGGTCGGCTACGAGGACGGGCTCAATTTCTGGGGCGGCGCCACCGTTTTCGACCCCAACGGTGAGCAGATCGCCCACGGCCCCTACAACGAGGAAGCCCTGCTGAGCGTGGAAATCGACCTCAACCAGCTCCACCGCACCCGTTCCCGCCTGCCCCTCCTGCGCGACGAGCGCACCGGCTTGGTGCAGCGAGAATTGAGCAGGATTATGGAAGAGAAAGAGTGAATCGGGAAGAAGGACGACAAACGACGGACCACGAACGACGGTCATCTTGCGTTTCAGAATGTTCTCTTTCGTCCGTCGTCTGTTGTCCGTGATCTCAGAATTGAGGAATTATGATCGACCTCACTATTAACACCACGCTTGCCCGCACCATCCTGACCGGCTTTATCCAGACCGAGATCAACCGCACGGGCCTGTCGCGGGCGGTGATCGCCCTTTCGGGCGGGATCGACTCGGCCCTGTCGTGCTTCCTGGCGGCCGAGGCGCTCGGGCCATCCAACGTGCTGGCGGTGCGTATGCCCTACCGCACCTCCGCCGCCGATTCGCTCGAAGACGCCCAGACTGTCATCGACGCCACCGGCGTGCCGTCCCTGACGATCCCCATCAGCGACATGGTCGACCCGCTCCTGGCCCGCTTCCCCGAGATGGACAACATGCGGCGCGGCAACATCATGGCCCGCATGCGCATGATCTGCATTTACGACCAGTCGGCCGCCGTCGGCGGGCTGGTGATCGGCACCGGCAACAAGACCGAGATCCTGCTGGGCTACACCACCCTCTACGGCGACTCCGCCTGCGCCATCAACCCCATCGGCGACCTGTACAAAACCCAGGTGCGCCAGCTTGCTGCCGCCCTTTGCCTGCCTGAATCGGTGCGCGCCAAGGCTCCTTCGGCCGACCTTTGGCTCGGCCAGACCGACGAGGGCGAGCTTGGCTACACCTACGCCGAGGTCGACCAGCTCCTTTACCTGCTGGTGGACCAGCGTTATCGCCCGGCCGAATGCGTGGCGGCCGGCTTTGCCGAGCCGTTCGTAAGCTCGGTCGTCGAGCGCATTCGCCGCAACCAGTTCAAGCGCATCCTGCCGCCCATCGCCAAGCTCAGCAACCGCACCGTGGGCTATGATTTCCTGTACCTGCGGGATTGGGGGACTTAAAGTGGCATATTTAAATCGGATTTGGGTGAGTTTCACCCGCCCATATCCGATTAAAATATGGCAATGATTCTTCCTCCAGCCCTCCGCCACCGCAAGTTCACCCTGCTGTGGGCAGGCCAGATGGTCTCCATCGCCGGCTCGCAGATGCAGCTCTGGGCTCTCTTCTGGCACATCCGGGTGCTGACCGATTCACCCATCGCCATCAGCCTGATCGGGGTGGTGCGCTTCGTGCCCATCCTGCTCTTTTCTCTCCTTGGCGGCCTGGTTGCTGACCTGTTCGACCGCCGCAAGATCCTGTTCATCACCCAATCCGTCAGCATGTTGACGGCCTTCGGCCTGTGGGCCCTGACCGCCGCCGGCAGCATCCAGCTTTGGCACATCTACGCCCTCACCGCAGTGCAGGCGGTAGCCCTGTCCTTCGACATGCCGGCCCGCCAGGCCCTCACGCCTAACCTGCTGCCGAGGGTCGACCTGCCCAGCGCCTTCAGCATGAACTCCATTGCCCAGAACGTTGGCTCCATCGTCGGCCCGGCCTTGAGCGGGATTGTCATTGCTGCCTGGGGCCAGCAGTATACCTATTTCATCAACGCTGTCTCCTTCATGGCGGTGCTGGCGGCCCTGCTTCTGATGGGTCCGGTTGAACAGCACATTAACCCGGCTGCGCGGCAGCGCGGCCTCAACCTGGGCGCTATCGGCGAGGGCATCCAGTTTATCCGCTCCCGCCCGATCATCCTCTCCAGCATGATCCTGGATTTCTTCGCCACCTTCTTCTCCTCGGCCAACACCCTCCTGCCCTTCGTCGCCAGGGACGTCCTGCACGTCGATGTGATCGCCTACGGCTGGCTTTCGGCGGCCCAATCGATCGGCTCGGTTTCAGCCGCCCTGGTCGTATCGCAGCGCATCAACCTGCGACGCCAGGGAGCGTTGCTTTTGGGGGCAGTAATCATTTTTGGGCTTGCAACCATCCTGTTCGGCCTTTCGCAGGCCTTCACCCTGACCATGCTGGCCCTGATCCTGGTAGGCGCGGCCGACACGGTCAGCACAATCCTGCGCAATACCATGCGCCAGCTCCAGACGCCCGATGCCATGCGAGGACGTATGACCAGTATCAACCAGATCTTTTTCACCGGCGGACCGCAGCTCGGCGAGATCGAAGCCGGCCTGGTGGCTGAAGCCTTCGGTGTTCCGTTTGCCATCCTGAGCGGCGGCGTGGGCTGCATCCTGGCTGTGGCCTTCATCGGTCTGCGCTGGCCCCAGCTCCGCCGCTATAACGGCGACGAGCCGGTTGCAGCCGGTTAATTGTTATATAATTTTTCCAAGGAGCGAACCATGACCTTAGAAATCGTCGTTGGCACGCAATGGGGGGATGAGGGCAAGGGCCGCATCGTGGATCTGCTGGCAGCTCAGGCCGACGTGGTGGCCCGCTATAACGGCGGCGACAACGCCGGCCATACCGTCACGGTCGGCAGCCAGACCTTCAAGCTTCACCTGCTGCCGTCCGGCCTGATCCACCCGCACGCCCTCGGGCTCCTGGGCAACGGCATGGTCATCAACCCCGCCAGCCTGATCCAGGAAATGGAAATGCTGCGGGCCGCCGGCATTCAGGTCGATCCCCGGCGCCTGGTGATCTCATACGCCGCCCACCTGATCACCCCCGGCCACAAGGCGCTCGACCGGGCCCTGGAAAGCGCCCGCGGCGCCGGCCTGATCGGCACCACCGGGCGCGGCATCGGCCCGGCCTACACCGATAAGGCCGCCCGGCGTGGCCTGAGAGTGCTGGATATGCTCGACCCGGCTGAGTTTCGCCGCAAGATGCGACGTCATATCCACGATGTTAACCAGCAGCTCCAGGGCCTGTATGCCGCCGAGCCGCTCGAGGTTGAGGCGATTGCAGCCGAGTTCGAGGGGTACGCGGTGCAGCTCAAGCCCTATATTGGCGACGCCGGGGCGCGGGCCGCCGATGCCCTGGCCGCCGGAAAGCGCGTCCTGGGAGAGGGCGCTCAGGGCACCCTGCTGGACCTGGACCAAGGCACCTATCCCTTCGTGACCAGCTCGACCCCCACTGCCCCCGGCGTGCTGACGGGCCTGGGGCTCGGCATTCCGCACGGGCCCGTGCGCGTGATCGGGGTGACCAAGTCCTTCCAGACCCGGGTGGGAGCCGGGCCGTTTCCGACCGAGGTGCAGGGCGCCGCGGCCGAACGCCTGCGCGGCACCGGCGCCAATCCCTGGGACGAGTACGGCACCACTACCGGGCGGCCGCGCCGGGTGGGCTGGCTGGATGGCGTGCTGCTGCGCTACGCCGTGCGGGTCAACGGGCTGACCGAGCTGATGGTCACCAAGCTGGACGTGCTCTCCGGGCTGCCGGCCATCCCTATCTGCACCGCTTACCGCTACCAGGGCCGCCAGATCGAGGACTTGCCGCTGGGGCCGTCCGACCTGTCGCCCTTCGAGCCGGTCTGCCAGGAGCTACCCGGCTGGCAGGAGAACCTGGGCCCGGTGCGCGCCTGGGGCGAACTGCCCACCGCCGCCCGCGCCTACCTGGATAAGATCGCCGAAATCAGCGGCGTGCCGGTGAGCCTGGTATCCGTTGGCCCCGAACGCGACCAGGTTGTATTAAAAGAAAAAGATCGCGATTGATGCAAATGGGTAGGGAAAATGAACCGCAAAGAACGCGAAGAACGCCAGGGGATTAAAATTAAAGCTTTCTTCGCGTCCTTCGCGTCCTTCGCGTCCTTTGCGTCCTTGGCAGTTCGTTTCTTTTTACCCTGGGTGTCTATAACGGTTTTTTTCCTCTTATCCGCCTGTTCCGGTCTGCCGGGCGTTCCGCCTCTGGCGACCGATACTGGCACGCCCACCCCCGCCCCGACGGGCAGCCCGACCCCCACCATCGTCTGGTTCCCGCCCACTCAAACCCCCACCCCTTTTGCCACCCTCGGTCTGGAGCAGCCAACCCCGGACGAGCGCCCGGGCGTCTCTGAGGTGGTGGCGCAGGATAGTTTTACCTCCAGGAGCGGCTGGCAAATCGGGCCGATGGTGGGCGGGACCGTTTCCATTGATGGTAACCAGTTGTCCATCGCCGTGCCAGAGCAGGCCGCCACCCTGGTCAGCCTACGCAGCGCGCCCGTGCCCGCCTCTTATTACCTGGAAATCACAGTCACAACCAGCCTGTGCCGCGGCCAGGATGCCTACGGCCTGGTATTCCATTCGGATGGGGCCTACAGCGCCTACCGCTGGATCCTCACCTGCGACGGGCAGACGCGGGTCGAGCGCTGGCGCCCGGCCGAGATCGCAGTGGTGCAGGATTGGGTCGATTATGGCCAGGCCGGCGCTCCCCTCACCCTGCGCCTCGGACTTTGGGTCTTCCGCGACGAGATGCGCTTCTTCGTCAACGGCGATTTCCAGTTCGCGGCCCACGATCCTCTCCTGACCGGGACCCAGATCGGGGTGTTCGCCCGCTCAACCGGCAAGAACGCCCTTTCCGTCAGCTTTTCCAACCTGGTCGTGCGCCAGATTCGCGGCTACGAACCCACCCCAATCCCTTCACCCACCATTTATGTTACCAAAATCCCAACTCATGCCCCCACCCGGACTCCAACTCATTGATCCTATGAAATAAACTCGGTGTCACCATACTGTAACAGGGGGGTAACGTCCTTGTGACAAAAGGTACATATAATGATAAAAGTTCAAACGGGTGATTAAGCGTGGGCGCCGGGTCGTGCAGCGTAAATCGCTGCAAGCGTAATCGCCTGGAGATTCCTTACGGGGAGGACCTATGAAACAATTCGCGCTGATCTCAATTCTGGCTGTTTTTCTTCTGTCGGGTTGTGGAACGATCGGGGTGCAGATCGGGCTGACCCCCGCCAACCCGACGCCCCCTGTGGCTCCGGCGGCTGCGACCGCTACGCCGGCCCAATCGCCGTCAGCCGTCGATCCGGCTGTAACCGGAACGGATACGCCTCCGGCAGTCGACCCGCCAGCCACCTTGATGGTAAAAATGGTCCTGATCGCCGTGGACGACCAGGGCAAATCCGGCGACCCGGTCGGCTGCGGCGACAGCGCCGTCGCGGCGCAGGTAGAGATTCCCTACACCCAGGGCGTGCTGAAAGCAGCCATCCAGCGCCTGCTGGCGCTGAAAGACCAGTTTTACGGCGAATCGGGCCTGTACAATGCCCTTTACCAGTCTGATCTACGCCTGGACAGCGTCACCATCAAGGACAGCGCGGCCACGGTCAACCTGAGCGGATCGCTGAAGCTGGGGGGTGAATGCGATAACCCGCGGGTGGAGGCCCAGCTTACCAAAACTGCCCTCCAGTTCTCCACTGTCAGCCGGGTCTCGATCTTCATCAACGGCAAGCCGCTGAAAGATGCCCTTTCCCTGAAATAAGCTGGCCGGCCCCGCGTAGCGGGCGGCCACGCCTGCCCTTACACCGGGCAGCGCGATTCCGTTTGTGGCCCTTGTCACCAGCACCTCGTTGCCCGACGGCTCGGTTTACCACGTGGTGGGCTACAGGCAGGTGCTGCTCAGCATCGCCACGGCCTACCGGGTCACCCCTGCTGACCTGGCTGCCCTCAATCGCATTACCCCCGACCAGATCTACGCCGGTCAGAAATTGCTCATCCGCCCCTCCTCCACGCCCACCCCGACAGGTGCGCCGGGCCAACCCCCGGCTTCTCCTGACCCATCGCCCACGGCTGCGGATCTCACGCCCACACTTTCAGCCTCTCCCACCTCCGCCGCGCCTGCCGAGCCAGCCAACCTGTTCCAGCAGCTCAGCCCGACCCAGATTGGCATCCTGGCAGTACTGGCCTGCGGCCTGTTGGCCTTTATCCTGGTTAGCCTGCGTAAAGAAAATTAAAACAGGCATATTTTTACATTTTTTCGAGCTTCGCTCGAAAAAATGTAAAAATATGGCGATTCATGAGGCTTGCTCGTGGTGATATACTTTAAAAAGATTTCTTGATTTATCGGTGAATGAAATGCCAACCAAAACTTCTTCTACTCTCTCTGAATACCTGGATACGATGACCCGGCCGGGCGAGCTGGTCGAGTCGGCCGCGGAAGCCGGGGCCTTACGCTGCGTGGCCTGCGGACACCGCTGCCTGATCAAGCCCGGGCGGCGGGGCATCTGCCAGGTGCGATTTAACCAGGACGGCGAGCTGCGCGTCCCCTGGGGCTACGTGGCCGCCGCCCAGCTCGATCCGATCGAGAAAAAGCCCTTCAACCACGTCCTGCCCGGAGCGCGCGCCCTGACCTTTGGCATGTTGGGCTGCGACTTCCACTGCGGCTACTGCCAGAACTGGCTCACCTCGCAGGCCCTCAAGGATCCTGCGGCCGGGGAAGGAGCGGCCGACTACGTCCAGCCGGTGACTCCCCGCCAGTTCGTAGCCATGGCCCAACGCCTGGGCGCTGAGACCATCGCTTCATCCTATAACGAACCCCTCATCACGGCCGAATGGGCCGTTTCGATCTTCAAGCCTGCCATCGAGGCCGGCCTGCGCTGCGTGTTCGTCTCGAACGGCAACGCCACCAAAGAAGCCCTGGCTTACCTGCGGCCTTACCTGACTGCCTACAAGGTGGATTTGAAGACGATGCAGGATAAGCATTACCGCGAGTTGGGCGGGGTGCTGGATCACGTCCTGGATACCATCCGCATGGCGCACGACCTGGGTTTGTGGCTGGAGGTGGTGACGCTGGTGGTGCCCGGCTTCAACGACAGCCCGGACGAGCTTTGGCAGGCGGCCCGCTTCCTGGCCTCGGTCTCGCCGGACATCCCCTGGCACGTGACGGCCTTCCACCCGGACTACAAGATGCAGGACCGCGGCTTCACCACGGCCGACATGCTCCAGCGAGCAGCGGACATCGGGCAGGAGGCCGGGCTGCGCTACGTTTACGCCGGCAACCTGCCCGGCCGGGTCGGCTCGCTGGAAGACACCCACTGCCCGCACTGCGGCCTGGCCGTCATCCGCCGCCGCGGCTACACCATCCTCGAGAATCGGGTCACCGATTCTGGGGGTAAGTGCCCGAAATGCGGTACAAATATTCCGGGTGTGTGGAATTAGATTTAACCGTCCAAAGGTTGTTGGCCGACTCGCGCCGTTCCAGTCCGGCTCGCGCCAGTTCCAGAAATTCGGACGCATTCTCGAAAACTGCGAATTTCACGCCATTTTTCGAGCCTGTTTCGATTTAATTCGGCCTGCCGCCGGCCAGTTCCTTGAAGAAGCGGTGGAACCTGTGTAAGAACATCGTGTTGGGCTCGTACATCATGATGCATTCGTGGGCTATCACCGTGATGCCGTTCTGCTCGCAGAACTGGATCGCAGCCGGGCTCTCGGCGCCCTGCTGCAGCCAGACCCGCGTAATGCCTGCTTTGGCGGCTTCCTGCACCAGCTTTTCGGTAACGGCGGGCGGGGTTACGATGACCAGGCCCCCCACTTTCTCGGGCAGGGCGCTTAACGAGGGGTAGCACGGGTCGCCTTCAACCGTATTGGTGCTGGGATTGACCGCCAGGACCTTAATGCCCCTGGCTTTGAGGTCGCGGTAAGCCGCGTTGCCGAACTTCTTGCTGTCACGCGAGGCTCCCGCCACCGCCAGCACCGGTTGGGCAAAAAAATCTTCAATTGCTGCTCTAGATGTCATTTTCATTCTCCAAAAGCCTGATCTAACTTCACTTTACTTCGCTGCGGTCGCTGCTCATGGTGGCCGCCTGGACCAGGGCCAGGCCGAGCTGGCGGGCCTGCCTGGGCGTCAGGTAAATGTGGACCTCGTCGGCCCGGAACAGCTTTTCTTCTACCGGGCAGGATTCCTCGATGCACAGGCAGATATCGTCGTCGAACTGGCGATCGGACGGCTCGTAAAACACCTCAACTTTTAGAGTATCGTCAACCAGGTAGATCGGCATAAGGGAACCTCCTACATGCAAGGTGGCGATTTATCCATATTGTAACCGAATATAGCGGAATGCGTCTTCCAGATGATTGTAAATCCAAATTAAAAGTACGATAATGGTACCAAAAGCACTATCACGCTGGTTTCACCGCGATTGCCCGGCAGGGAAATTTCAGGAGGCGATCAAGATGGATCTTTTAACAGCGGCAGTAACGGTTGTCGGCCCAACGATCGGCAAAATCCTATCGGACGTGTGGAGCGATTATCGCACGGGCCGGCAGATGCGCCTGGGGGTGGCGGTCGACTCGCAGGGGGATCAAAAGCGGCTTCCGATGGTGAACGGCTATCTTTCCGTGCCCGATTCCGATTTCATCGAGCCGGCGGCGGACGAAAATCCTATTTATATGAACGGCTGTTTTTTTGCAGACGAGGATTTTGCGGATTTGGCCGATATCCTGCTCGAGGACGAGGAAAAGTGGGTCGTCATGCTGGTGGCCGACGAGGACACTCAGGATGCGTACTTCTTCGAATTTAGCTTTGACCGCTATGCTATCAGCCTGTGGCCGGGTAATTATTCATTCTATGCCTTCATCGTTGACCCCCTCCTGGACGAAGTGATGGCCTTTGGCTACCCGGCCTCAGATGCGATGGACGATCCCAATCCGATTGTGCTCTCGGGCCAGGGCGGCCTCAGCCTCGATTTTGTCCTGTTTGACATTGACGAGCTCCCCTGAGATGCCCTGGCGCGGCGTCATATTCCTGGCGATTGTCCTGCTTCTGCTGGCGGGATGCGCGGCCGCTTCGCCGCCGGTTTTGACCGTCCTGTCCACCCTCACTCTCACGCCCACCGAAGGACCCATCATCATGTGCACCGCCCCGGCCTGCTGGGAGGACGAGGTCTATTCCTGCCAGGGCAAGTGCCCGGGCGGCTGCGGCACTTTCTGCGCCACCCGCACCCCCGACCCGCAGGCCAGCCCGACTCCCACCATCCCGCTCTTCGCCAGTATCTGCGCCCTGCCCACCCTTGCGCCAGGCACACCAATCCCGAGCATGGACGTCTGCGCCAGCTCGGACAGCGTGCGCGTGGGGGATACGCTCCAGGTCGCCGTCCGGATTACCGGCGTGACCTATATGGATTTTGTTCTCATTACAGGCAAAAATGTTAACAGGTCGGGTGATTTTTCTGTTCGAGCCCGCACCGGCGGTCATTTTTCTATCCCCATTTATGGGGGAGCGAGCCTCAACCCGGTGCGAGTCCAGTCCGAGGATTACCGCATCTTCCTCCTGCTGAAAGCCATATCCGCCGGCCCGATTGAAATCTCCTTCCAGCTCGTCCCGACCTTTCCGGATTTACGGGCCACGCTGAGCCTCACCGTGCTGCCTTAAATTAGCGCAATTATCTACAATGCATGCCAGAACAATGGCTGCCTGGAAAGAGTAGGATCATACAATCATGGAGCTAAGAACGCCATTCCTGGTAGGGAAGCGGATTTACCTGCGCCCGGTGGAAAAGGACGACCTGGCTTTGATCCGCAAATGGGCCAACGATCCGGAAGTGCGCGGCCTGACAGGTGAAACGGCCCCCATGACTCCCGCCGGCGCCGAGGAATACCTCGACCGGCTCAGCCGCGACCCGAACCGGGTCTGGTTCATGGTGGTGGTCAAGGAAAGCGGTCGGGCCATCGGCGAGACCGGCCTGCTGCGCATGTTTCCTGCCTGGCGCACCACCGACCTCAGCATCATCCTCGGCGAGAAGGACGCCTGGGGTCAGGGCTATGGCACCGAAACAATCCGCCTGATGCTGGATTACGCTTTTGGGTACCTGAACTTTCACCGGGTCGCCATCGGGGTGGTGGGATTTAACCAGAGCGCCCTGCGCTTCTACGAGAAGATCGGCTTCAAGCAGGAGGGCATCCAGCGCGACGGCTATTTCTACAACCACCGCTACCACGACTTCGTGATGATGAGCTTGCTGGACAGCGAATGGAAAAATGATTGATGTTCGCCTTATTTGATACGAGGCGGTGGAGTTTTAGAAAATGCGAAGCATTTTCTAAAACTCCCCTCGTTCGTTTTGCGTGGCCGCCGAAGGCCGGCCAGCTTTTTTCAGCGCAAAGCGCTGAAAAAAGGCGAACATCAATCATTTTTGAACCGAAGGAAGTTGGATCGTGTAGACGGCCTGGTAGGATTGGTGGAAGACTGACATGCCGCCGGGGGTGGCGCCGCCGATGACGTGCAGGTGGGTCTCCAGCGGCACCAGGACCGGCTGCGATCCGACCGGCACCGGCGAGCGGTCGAAGGTGATCCAATGGTCGGTGAGGGGAGCATACTGCAGCGGCGGCAGGCCGCCCTCGGGCTGGCTGTCGCTCTCGCCGCCGAAGACATAAACCAGGTCGGAGATCACGGTCGCGCCGACTTTCGAGCGGCTATCGGGCATATCGGCCCGAGCTTCCCAGGGCGAAACGCCCGCCTGGTCGCGTTGCGGGAAATAGGCCTGGACCGTTTTCAGGTGCTGTTGCCCGTCCGTGCCGCCGATCAGGTAGATCCGGCCTTCGAGGGCCACGGCTGCCATGTACGCCCGCGGCGCGGAGAGCGGCGAGCGGGTCTGCCAGGTGTTGCTCTCGGGATCGTACGAATAAACGGTATCAACAGCTTGCTTGCCGTCCCACCCGCCGAACAGGTACAGCCGTCCATCCAGGGCCGCCAGGGCGCAGCCGCTCAGCGCCACCGGCAGGGCGACCCGGCTGTCCCAATGGTTGAGGCGTAAATTATACACCTCGAGCACGTTGGTCGGCTGCCCGCTGGCGGTGCGACCGCCGGGCACGTAAAATTCCTCGCCGATCAGGGCCGATTCGATATCTGTCACCGGGGTCGGCTTATCGGCCAGGGTCTCCCACCGGTCCTGGCCGGCGTTGTAGCGCAGGGTCAAGCCGGTGACCCCCTGGGGCGTCTCCCCGCCGGTCAGGTAGATTGCGTTCTCGAAGGCCACAGCCGCCATGCCGCTGCGCGCCACGGGCAGCGGCGCCGCGTCCTGCCAGCGCTGGGCTGAAGAGATGATCGGAGTGGCAGCCGTGGGCGTCGCAGCCGGCGGCTGGGCGGACGGGAAGCTGCGCAGCAGCGCTGACGCCCCCACCACCAGCAGGATGGCAAACGCCAGCAAGCCTGCCCAGGGCAGCAAGGCCTGGAACGATACGCCAGACGGTTCCGGCTGCGGCAGGGTCACGGTTACGCCCGCCAGGGCCGCTCCCGGCTCCTTTGGCGCTGACCCGTTGGGAGCTGGCTCCTCCATGGACGAATCTTCCCCCCCGGCCGCCGGCGGCTGGACCACGTGGTCGACCAGGCCGGTGCGCAGGGCAAACATGGCCGCTTCGGTGCGCGAGGCCGCCCCGATCTTGGCGAACACGTTGCGCAGGTGCACCTTGACCGTATTCGGGCTGATGACCAGCTTCTGGGCGATCTCCTTGTTGCTGGCGCCGGTCGCAACCAGGCGCAAAATCTCCAGCTCGCGGTCGGATAAATCTGCTTCGGGAGACATCAAGTTAATTATAAGCTATAAGCTATCAGCGATAAGCCGCCAGCAATCAGTTGTGAAGTGGTAATGAATACTGAGCCGCTGACGGCTGATTGCCGCCGGCTGATGGCTTACCGCTTACCGCTTTCATGGTAAACTTTCTTAACCCATGGACGAAAAGACCATCGCGACCCTGGAATTTCCCAAGATCCTGGAGCGGCTGGCGGAATATTGCGCCTTCAGCGCTTCAGCGGAGCTGGTGCGCGCCCTGCGCCCAACCGGCGACCTGGACGAAGCTCTGCGCCGCCAGGCCCGCACCAGCCAGGCCCGCCGCCTGTTGAGCGTGCACGACTCTCTCAGCGTAGGCGGGGCGCGCGATATCCGCCCGCTGGTGGATCTGGCCCGGCGCGGCGGCGTGCTCGACCCGGGCGATCTGCTGGACATCAAGAGCACGCTCATATCGGCCCGCGAGCTGAGCCGCACTTTCGAGCGCCTGGCCGACGCCTACCCCGCCCTGTTCGAGATTGCGGTCGCCCTGCCGCCGCCGGTGGGCCTGATCGACGCCATCGGGCGGGTGCTGTCCGAGCGCGGCGAGATCCTCGACAACGCCTCGGACAGGCTCTACGCCATCCGGCGTGAGCTCAAGGTATCCCACGAGCGCCTGCTGGCCCGCCTTGAGCGCCTGATCAATGATCCCCACAATGCTCCCATGCTGCAGGAAGCCATCATCACCCAGCGCAACGGGCGCTACGTCGTCCCCCTGCGAGCTGAGTTCAAAGGCCGCATGCGCTCCATCATCCACGACCAGTCCTCCTCCGGGGCCACCCTGTTTGTCGAGCCGCTGGTGATCGTTGAGCTCAACAACCGCTGGCACGAGCTCCAGCTCGAGGAACGCGACGAAATCCGGCGCATCCTGGCCGAGCTTTCGAGCCTGGTAGGCCAGGATGCGGAAGTCATCAACGGGCTGGTGGAGGCCCTGGCTGAGCTGGACATGGTGCTGGCATGCGCCCGCTACGCCGAGGACCTGCGCGCCTCCGAGCCGGCGCTGACCGATTTCCAGCCCCGCGATCCTCACCCCGGCAGCACCATCCGCCTTTTCCAGGCCCGCCATCCCCTGCTGGACCCGGCCAAAGTGGTGCCGATCGACGTTGACCTGGACGAAGCCACCTTTACCGTCATCATCACCGGCCCCAACACGGGCGGCAAGACGGTCACGCTCAAAACGGTCGGCCTTCTGGCGCTCATGGCCCAGACCGGGCTGCACATCCCGGCTCAATCCGGCTCCAGCCTGAGCGTATTCGAGAATATTTACGCCGATATCGGCGACGAGCAGTCCATCGAGCAGTCGCTGTCCACCTTTTCGGGCCACATCACCAACATCGTGCACATCTTGCAGCAGGCTTCGCCGCGCTCGCTGGTGCTGTTGGATGAGCTGGGCGCCGGCACCGACCCGCAGGAAGGGGCCGCCCTGGCGCGCTCCATCCTCGATTTCCTGATCAAGCGCCGCATCACCTGTCTGGTGGCGACCCATTACCCCGAATTAAAGGCGTACGCTCACAATACGCCCGGGGTGATCAATGCCAGCATGGAGTTCAACCTGGAATCGCTGCGCCCCACCTACCACCTGACGATCGGCCTGCCGGGGCGTTCCAACGCCCTGCTGATCGCCGAGCGGCTGGGGCTGCCGAGCGAGATCGTGCAATCCGCTCGCGGCAAGCTGGACCCGAACGACCTGCGCGCCGAGGACCTGTTGGACGAGATCCATCACCAGCGCGACCAGGCCCGCCAGGCCCGCGCCGCCGCCGAAAAAGCCCGCCAGGAAGCCGAGCGCCTGCGGGCGGAGCTGGCCTCCCGCCTGGAAAAGGTTGAGGATGAGCGCCAGGGCCTGCTCGAAAGTGCGCGCGCCGAGGCTGAGCTGCAATTGGAATCGCTCAAGCTGGAGCTGGAAGAAGTGCGGCGGGCTCTGCAGCGGGCGCGCCAGCCGCTGGAGGCCTTGAAGCCCGTCCTGGATCAGGTGGAAGCGCTCGAGACAAGCGTGGAAAAGCCGGTCGAGCGCCGGGCCGCCAGCGAAGGGCTCGCCAGTCCGCGCCCCCTGCGCCTGGGTGACCGGGTGCGGGTGCGCTCGCTGCACATGGACGGGGTGGTCACCGCCATGGGCGATGCCGGCATTGAGGTCCAGCTTGGCAACCTGCGGGTCAAAGCCCGCCTGGGCGATATCCAGCGGGCCGGGGAGGAAGGAGCGCCCCTGCCGGGGCCTGCCGCGCCCGCGCGCCAGCGCAGCAAGCCAGCCGCCGGTGGCGGGGCGTCGGTCATCTTCCATCCCTCGCCCGGCATGGAGCTGGACCTGCGCGGCCAGCGCTCCGAAGACGCCCTGGACGCCCTGGACCGCTACCTTGAATCGGCCTTCCTGGCCGGCCTGCCATTCGTGCGCATCATCCACGGCAAGGGCACCGGCAAGCTGCGCCAGTCCGTGCGCGAGGCCCTGCAAAACCACCCCCACGTCCTCTCATGGGAAACCGGCCATGACAAGGAAGGCGGGGACGGTGTCACAGTCGTAAAATTGAAGTAATTAATTATGAGGAGGAAATTATATGAAATATTTATTACAAAAATTTCATTATTTCTAATAAAGCTGACCTGAAAATAGGTTCTAGCGCAAATTTGTATTCAATAATATCAAATAATTCAGGGAGGAAAAATTGAAACGATTTACTTTGAAGCCTATCCTAATATCAGCGAGTGTTTGTTTAATTATTTTCGCAATATTTATTTTTTTTCATATCCAAATTATTTGACATTAGCAAAGGGAATTGCCAAGCAATCTAATAATGCTACCATAATTACAGTAACACCCGCCTTTGATTTCGTCAATTTTGATTTGTCAGCATATCCCGCACCAGTACATTCAAATAATTCTTCTAATTTGCTTGAAACAACACCAACACCAATTACATATTCCCCTTATCCACCACCTAATTCTCCGCCCATAATTCAATCAACAACAGTCATTCAAAATCCTAATTTTACGTACCAAATTGAAATTCCTGTTGTTTATCGGCCTTCTTTGTATAATCGAGATATTCCGTAAAAACATTTGAACTATATCCGATCAACTACATGATAAAAAAGGGAAGCTGGATCTATCTATCCTGATCCTTTTTTAGTGCATTGTCAGGAACACAAATACCACATAACAAAAAGCGCCGTGGTGATGAAACTCACGGCGCTTCTGGTTTTCTGGCGGATGTCACTTCAATAACTCCAGGTACTACACTTGGAAATAATCTTTGTAAATTGGCGGATACCTGAACCAATACCGTGTCATTTGCCGCATACACTTTTATCTGGGTGACCATCGCGTCGATTCCATACTGCGCCAGGTAGCCATTATTCATGCTCGCAAATGCCTGAGCATTCGCCCAAGTTTGGTTTGTGGGTGTTAAATCCCCACTCGACTCAAACACTCTTTGATTAATTTCAGCCGCAGCCGCCAAAGAAGCCGCATCGGCTGCCTTAGCAACCTCCGCCCGAGCGTAAAAATACCGCCCCAACCGGTAGGGTGGGTTCGCTTTTGAACCCGCCTCCCCCGGATCGCTCTAACATCCTTCTCTCTATTCAGAACACTCCATTTTCGTTTCTCCGATCCAATACTCTCATGTCTGAATATCGCCGCCCAAAAATCGCCGGGGAAATGTTCCTCTTCACCGCCGTTACCTTCAACCGCTTGCCGATCTTCACCGGCGAGGCTGCCCGCGTCATCCTCCATTCCGCCTGGTTGGACGCCCAGAAGCGTTTCCCTTTTCAAACCATCGCAGTGGTGTTGCTGCCAAACCGCATCCATTGCATCGGGTTATTACCTGAGGATGACGCTAATTTTTCTGTGCGGTGGAAGGAAATCAAGCGCTTATTTACCTAAGGCTGCCTGGAGCAGATGGGGCCGGGGGGGACTCGGAATGTATCTATTGATGCTATAATCCTGCCAGGGAAGGATTGGATTAATGTCACCCGTCAGGAGCCGACTGGCTATCAATCGCCTCGCCTTGAAGATTTCTTTGGGGATTTTTGTTATCGGCCTTGCACTGGCCGGCTGCCTTGGGCCGACTCCGGCCCCGACCGCCGGCCCAACCCTCACGATTGCCCCGCCCACGGCCTCAGCGACCGCCTCGCTCGCGCCGAGCCCCAGCCTGACGCTCACTTCCACTGCCACCTTCGACCCCGCCCGGCCCTGGCTGCCGTTCCCCTCCCCCCAATCGATCCCGCCTTCCCCGCCTATCCCGCCGCCCTTCGGCCCGCTGTCACTGCCGGACGAGGTGCAATCCCTCGTCCTGCTGGGGACGGACACCGACGCCCCCTATATTGGGCGGACGGATGCGATCATGCTGGTGCTGTACCACTCGCGCCTGGGCCGGGCCAGCGTCATCTCGCTGCCGCCGGACCTGATGGTCTACATTCCCGGCTTCACCATGCAGCGCCTGAACACGGCCTACGCCCTCGGCGGCGAGCACCTGCTTCGCCAGACCATCCAGTATAACTTTGGCATCCGCCCGGATCACTGGGTGGTGCTCCACCTGAACGAATTTAAGAA
>Ga0335070_10003116_pt1 | contig 19264 bp, 20 predicted proteins | sample Lox_Sample_13_FD_206722 | JGI IMG/M metagenome (GOLD analysis project Ga0335070, IMG submission 206722) | Soil microbial communities from Loxahatchee National Wildlife Refuge, Florida, United States - Lox_Sample_1.3 | ecosystem: Environmental > Terrestrial > Soil > Wetlands | place: USA... | reverse complement strand
TGCTCAGCACCCTGGCAAACCAGACGGCGATCGCCATTGAGAATGCAAGGCTTTATGAGGACTTGAAAAGATCAAAGTCCTATATCCGAAGGGCAGACCGCCTGGCTTCCCTGGGAACTCTGACAGCAGGGCTGGCGCATGAAATTCGTAACCCCCTGGTTGCCATTAAAACATTAACACAATTGCTTCCGGATCGGCTTGACGACGAAGAATTTCGAGACCAATTTCTCAAGATTGCCTCCGGGGAAGTGGACCGTATTTCTTCGCTCGTCAATGAGCTTCTCGATTTTGCCAGGCCTTCTGACCCAAAGCTGGAGTTCGAGGATATCAACACGATTTTAGACGGAATGATCCTCCTGGTTTCCACAGAAACAAAGAAGAAACAAATCAACATTCTCAAAAACTATGCTTCCGATTTACCCCTTATCCAGATTGATCGGGAACAGATTAAACAAGTTTTTTTGAATGTATTATTGAATGCGATTCAGGCCACACTCGAGCACGGAAGGATTATGGTCAAGACCCGAGCTTTTATAAAACCAGGGGGAGAATCCTATGTCCAAATTGTGTTTGCCGATACCGGCTGCGGGATTCCGCGGGAACATTTGGAAGAAATCTTCAACCCCTTCTTTACTACGAAGAGTACGGGGAGCGGACTAGGGCTCTCCATCTCGCATCAGATCGTTCAAGATCACCGAGGGTATATTGACGTGGAGAGCCAGTTGGAGAAGGGATCCTCCTTCTTTATCAATTTGCCGGTCAGGCAAGACCGTCTGAGAAGAAGAAAGAAAGAATCGGAAGGCGAGAGCGATATCTCCAATATTGTCGAGGAACGATGAATTACCAAGAGTTGATTCATTCCCCAATCTTTCCGTCTCAGACCATTTCGCTCACCCAGAAAGCAGCCCGTAACAATGCTCCTGTTTTCATCCAGGGCGAGCGTGGGACTGAAAAAGAGCTCGTCGCCAAGATCATCCACTACACCGGCGACTGGAAATTTTATCGTTTTTATAAGATCGATTGCAAAACTCAAACAGAGGATTCATTCCCCGACCAGTTTATCCGTATTTTTAGGGAAAACAACTTCGGGACCATTCCGGCCTCGGTTTACTTAAGGGAAATCGGCGAGCTGGGAGAATCCAGCCAGTCAAGGTTGTTGGACCTGATCGAAGAAGGTTTTCTCCAGAACGGTGCCGAGAGCAAGGTGATCAAAAATCTCAGATTTATTTCATCCTCTTCAGAAAATTTGAGAGAGAAGGTCACCCAGGGCAAATTCTCGGAGGATTTGTACCATCGAATAAGTACTCTATCGGTCTATCTCCCTCCCCTGAGAGACCGTGTCAAAGAGATTTCAAAGATTGCTCAATATATTTTGGAAGAATACTCTAAGAAAATGAAGACGGGGAAGGTAGAAATCGCCGGCAACGTATTGAAATTATTCCAAAACTATTGGTGGCCGGGGAACCTCAGAGAGATGGAGCAAGTTATCGTTCGAAGTGCAATGTTTTCCGAAAGCAAGGATCTGACGGAGAAGGACCTCCTCTTCGAAACTGAAAATGAAGGTGAATCCTTTATCACCTTTCTGAAAAAGGCACATGCGATGTCAGCCGAATCGAAACCCCGAAGCTTTCCATCCGAGGAGAATACCAATATTTTATCGCTTTTTTTGATTGAATTGGTTCATCGTATTAAGAATCCTTTAGTCTCCATCAAGACCTTTACGCAGCTCTTGCGCGAAAAATTCAACGACGGGGAATTCAGGGAGCATTTTTACAAGATTGTTACCGAAGATATCGGAAAGATCGATTCCGTCTTGAACCATCTTCTCACCTACATTAAAATAAATACCCCCATTGAGAAAAAGGATACGGTTCACTTCATCCTCGAGGAAATTCTAAGGAGGCATGAAGGACAACTGCAGGAGAGAAACATAAAGATATTCAAGAATTTTGAAAAGGATCTTCCTGAAACGACCGTTCACGAGGAGCAGTTGAGATATATCTTAGACGCTCTTCTTCAATACGCCCTCCCTTCCATTCCTCCCAGCGGGAGCATCGGATTCTTGACCAAGTCCTTTGACGGGAGAACAGAAGCTACTGAGGGCAATGAATCCCAAAAGAAGAATGGAAGATACATCGAGATATTGATCGTCTTCACGGGTTACAGGAAGCCTGCTGAACAATTTGGGTCCGTATTGGGAATCCCTGCTCTTCAAAGAGAAGAAGCCGTTGAATTGGAACTGCGCCTCATCAAAGAAATTATTCAAAAGAATCAGGGGATGATGAAATTCGAAGTGAATGAGAAGAAACCAAGGACAATTGTTTCTTTGAAATTTCCCATTGAAAGAAGGAAATTAATATATTATCAACCAGAAGCCGTCTAGGGGGGCTTTGAGGACTGTGGTTGGCCGCCCACAAGCATGAACATGGCCTCTCAGGCGAGATGAGGAAGCCACTCTGCTTGGATAGTCAAACGGTTACGTGTTGGGACCCCCGTATCCTTCGTAAGATGTTTATTCTCCAAATGATCGGAGAATTTTGGCCTTTTCGGGAATTTCATAAGGTGTAAATAATGTCGAAGAGCGAGAAAATGAAAAGTGTTTTAGTCGTCGATGACGAGGTTGGTGCCAGGGAATCTCTTAAGATGGTCTTGAAGAACGATTATGAGGTGTTTCTAGCTAAGGACGCCGAAGAAGCGTTTCTCCAGGTCAAATTGCATTCGCCGGACGTCATCCTCCTCGATATCATATTGCCCGACCTGGACGGACTGAAAGTTTTAGAGAGGATCAAACAGAATGACCCGGATATTATTGTGATCATGATTACCGCCACGAAGACGGTGAAGACGGCCGTCGAGGCGATGAAGCTTGGTGCCTATGATTACGTGACCAAGCCATTTGATATCGACGAGTTGCGTCTCATCATCAGCCGGTCCTTATCCACCAAGGCCTTGGAGCAAGAGGTCAAATATCGTCGGGAAGAAATGGATAAAAGTTTCGACTTCGGGAATATTATTGGTAAAAGCAAATTGATGAAAGAAATTTTCAAGGTGATCAAACAAATCGCTGACTCGAGATCCACTGCTTTAATCATGGGAGAAAGTGGAACTGGGAAGGAACTGATTTCGCGGGCTATCCATTATAATAGCAATCGGAAGAGCTATCCTTTTGTAACCATTAACTGCGCGGCCATTCCTGAGACGCTGATTGAGAGTGAACTGTTTGGACACGAGAAAGGGGCCTTCACCAACGCCATAGAGAAGAAATTGGGCCGCTTCGAGGTCGCTCACCAAGGGACCCTCTTCCTCGACGAGATCGGTGAATTGAGTTTAGCAACCCAGGCCAAAATTCTGAGGTTTCTGGAAGAAAGAGAATTCAATCGGGTCGGAGGTTCAAAGACGATCAAAGTCGATGTCAGGCTGATCACGGCGACCAATAAAGATTTGAACCAGATGATCAAGAAGGGAAGCTTTCGCGAAGACCTCTATTATCGAATCAATGTTGTTCCCATCACGATCCCCCCTTTAAGGGAAAGGAAAGAGGATATCCCGGTTCTCATCGATCATTTCATTAAGAAATTCAACCTTGAAAACAATAAGAATGTCAAAGGAATTAGTAAAGAGGCTTTGGAATTGATGATGCAATATGAATGGCCTGGGAATATTCGGGAATTGGAAAATTTGATCGAGCGCGTAATCGCCTTAACATCCAGTGACTATATTCCATTGAACGAATTGCCTCTTTCTTTTAAGAATATCCCCAAAATTAACGGATTAAAAGAATCTATTTTAGACGGAAAGGTCTCTTTTCTGGAGGCGGAAGAGGAGTTCGAAAGGGAAGTCATTTTAGACGCCCTCAGAAGGAGCAATTATATCCAATCTCATGCCGCGGAAATCTTAGGAATTAGCCGTAGGATATTAAAATACAAAATGGATAAATTAGGCATTAACCAGAATAAGTTTAAAGACTATTAAAATCGTAACAAAATTGTCACCTTCCGTTCAATTTTGAGAAATATGGCGCCGGCCGCCTCCTTCTAAGTCCTAGCCCTCGAAATTACGTAATAATTCGTTTTAAATTCCCATTAGTTACTAATCTAATGAACGAAATGTCTTGCCATTACATATGGCAAACTTTTTGCTTAATTATAGGTCTCATCCGATTCTCATCTTGGATTTTGAAGGGGAGCCAATGGAAACCAAAGTAAAGGCGCCAAACATTCTCATCGTCGATGACGAGATCGGGCCGAGAGAATCTTTGAGGATGGTGTTAAAGCCAAACTATAACGTCTATGCCGTTGAAAACGGATACGCCGCAATTCAGATGATTCAACAGGTTGAAATGGACGTTTTGACATTAGACCTTAAGATGCCCGGAATCACAGGGATCGATACCCTGAGAGAGATTCGAGCCATTGACCCTGATGTCATGGTCATCGTTATCACAGGATACGGAACGCTAAAAAGCGCGATCGAGGGCATTCGCTACGGTGTCTTTGATTATATCCCAAAGCCTTTTAACGTCCCCGAAATTTTGTCCATTATTGATAAATCAATTCAACGACGAAAATTGAATCGAAAGGTGAAAGAAATTCTTGGCGACTGTTTCAATCAACAACTGCTCAAAGAACCTCCTGTCGATTCTGATCTCCCTCCCCATAAGGAGGGAAAGGAAATCAGCAATAGTAAATGGGATGAGATCAACCTTTCAGATACCCAAAGCTGTTTAGAATTTGCGAAGGTTCTCGCCTATACCCTCGAGGAAAAGGACCCTTACACCTCGGGCCATTCAGAACGGGTCTGTTACTATTCAGATTTCATTTCCAAACACCTCTCCTTTTCACCCAAAGAACGGAGCGAGCTCCAGATCGCCTCTTATCTCCATGACATCGGAAAGATCGGTATCAGTAATCGGTTCATCAATAAAAAGGGAACCCTGACTCCAACAGATTGGGTTATCATTAAACAGCACACTAAGAAATCGATCGAACTTCTAATTCCATTAAACCTTTCGGCTAACATCCTTTCCTATATTCAGCACCATCATGAACGTTATGACGGAACAGGTTATCCAGACGGGTTAGCAGGGGAACAAATCCCGTTGGGGGCGAGAATCATCGCCATCGCCGATTCCTATGACAGCATGACCTCTGACCGCCCATATCGAAAACCTCTCACCAATGGAGATGCGAAGAATGAATTACTGAAGAATTCCGGAAAACAATTTGACCCCAATTTAGTCTCTCTTTTCTTAGACGTCTTGAAGGAAATGGAGGAGGCCTTTCTGGTGAAAGACCACCTGAGGGTCCCTGCGAACGTATTCTAGAATAGCCCAGGAGATTTGAATGAACCAGCTCATCCGCTGCAAGAATTGCGACGAAATTTTCATGAAAACGCCGTTTGACCAGTATCCGGAATACACCTTTGATTCTCGCCGGTCCATTGAGACTTTTCGAAGTATTGAAACAGATGATTATCAGGACTTCTTGAGCAGTCATCGAGGACATCAATTAGAAAATTTAGAAGTCATTGAAGACTCCTTTGTCAGCGAAAAGGCCTACTCCGAACCGGTCAAGACTTCTTTCTTTAAAGCAACCAACGGGAAGGAAAAGTTTTTGATCAAAAAGTTTAGAGAGAAGATTGACGAACCGCTAAAATACCTCTTGATTCACGGAGACTATTCTCTAAAGTGCGCTGGCATCGAAATTCAATCCGAAGAGATCTCCGAACAATTAAAGAGAGAACTGAACCCTCCCCCTTCCCAAGACAAAATCGATGGTTTCCTCAAATTGTGTCATACGATCTCAGAAAACATCGAGATTAAGGGTTTGGAAAGGATTTCCGAGGAATCTCCCCATCCTCTCGAAATCTATTACAAAATAGACGACCTCCATTTGGTGTATTTGCTGAGGAATTGCCGCAATATTTTCAAGGGACAAGAATATTCAGCAGTTGAGGAGTTCGTTCATCGACATAAGGATGACGGGGTTCTGTTGTTGAAAGCGACCTATCAAATCCGACTCACCGAAAGAGTGAAACCAGCCAAAAGGGCGATTCCAGCCTCCATGCCTTTGAAGAAAGTTAAAATTATCGGGAAAAAATAAACATTCCTCTTTCTCCTTCCCCTGCCGCCCTTTTAAACAAATTGACATTCATATTGGGATCGGTTATTTTTAATTCAATGATTTTATTCCCTTTTATGGAGCAATGATATGGTTTTTCCTTTTTCCAGCCAAACATTATTTAATATTTCAATGGGCATCTACCTTTTTTGCTTTTTGGGGTATCTCATCTTTGCGGCCTCACGAAATAAAATGACCGGGATTCTCTCCACCTTCCTGCTGATTACCGGCCTCGTCATCCATTCGGGCGGCCTTCTTGCACGTTGGTTGGAGACACATCAGACGGGTTATGGCTATGTTCCACTGTCCAATATGTACGAATCGCTGATCTTTTTCTCTTGGACCATTGTCTTGATCTATCTGATTCTCGAATTTAAGTACCAGCAGAAAATCATAGGGATTTTTATCACCCCCTTTGCTTTTTTGGCGATTGCTCTGACCTCCATTGTCCCCGGCATAGACGCAAAGATCACACCCCTGATGCCTGCCCTCAAGAGCAACTGGCTGGCCATCCATGTGACGACGTGCTTTTTTGGATATGCCTCTTTTGCCGTATCGTTCGGGGTCAGCATCCTCTATTTAATTCGGGATAGAAAAGGCACTCCTAAGGAAGGGGGTTCAAAATGGCTGCCTTCAACCCCTGTCCTGGACGAGATCAATTACAAATCCATCGTGATCGGTTTCCCCATGTTGAGTCTGGGGATTATTACAGGCGCTGCTTGGGCCAATTATGCCTGGGGAAGCTACTGGAGTTGGGACCCCAAAGAGACCTGGTCCCTCATTACCTGGTTTGTTTACGCTGCTTTCTTACATGCTCGATTTACTAAAGATTGGAGGGGAAGAAAGGCTGCGATTCTGTCGATTGTTGGATTTGCCGCAGTCTTATTTACCTATTTTGGGGTTAATTATATCATTTCGGGGCTCCATAGCTATGCTTAGGATCACTCTGTACCCCCCCCTTAGCCTAAGGGGGAAGTAAAGGAGAGTTAACCCAATTTATAGCCGATAAAGTTCCTCGTCATACATGTGAACCCAATTCTTCTTTAAAATCTGCACCGCCTCAGCCATCTTATCCACGCCCACAATGAGTACTGTCTTTTCCCCTGTCCCAAGACAGGTGTAAAGATAGCTGACATTAATGGAAACTTCCCTTAGGGGTTTTAGAATAGCGTTCAGGCCTCCCGGATGATTGGGCGTCTCTACCGCTAACACGTCGGTTATTTTTATCGAATAACCGTGGCTCCTTAAAACATTCGCAGCTTTTTCAGGATCGTTCGCAACAAATCGAACGGCACTGATATCTGCGGTATCGGCAACGCTTAAGGCGATGATATTGATGCCGTTTTCACCTAAATATTCACTCACTTCCGAGAGTTTCCCGGGAACATTTTCCAGGCTGACGGAGATTTGTCTAACCGACATGGCACCCTTCCTCCCGTATCACTCCAGAAAGTCGTATCCCAATTGCAGGGCAGACCTATTTGATTTCAATACTGCCGGATTTCGATTTCCAAACGTATCTTTCAGGACACGACCCATCGTGTCCAACGAAACCAGACCGGACTTCTTTAGGAAGGCTCCTAACATAATCATGTTGGCCACTTTATTCCCGGGGAATTTTTTTGCTAGATCGTTGATTGGAATTTCAAAAATCTCCAAATCTCCCCGAACAGGCCTTGACTCGATCATGCTCGAATTTAAGAGGATGGTTCCTCCTGATTGGACCTGGTTCTGAAATCGAAATAAAGATGGATTATTCATCAGAACGGCGAACTCGGGCTCCGAAGCAACTGGCGAGGCAATTTCCTCCGTGGAGATGACAACGGTGCAATTGGCGGTTCCTCCCCGCACTTCAGCCCCGTAAGAAGGCAAACAGGTGACGTTTTTCTCCTCATACATACCCGCTGTCGCCAGAAGATATCCCATCATGATCACCCCCTGCCCGCCAAATCCGGAAAAAATTGTTTTAATGAGCATCTCTCTTATCTCCGGTTATATCCTTTAAAACGCCAAGGGGGAAATGGACAGCCATTACCTCGTCGATCCATTTGCAGGCTTCCACAGGCTCCATCTTCCAGTTGGTAGGACATGGGGATAGCACCTCGATGAGCGAAAATCCGTGTCCGTCCATTTGAACGCGAAAGGCCTTCGCAATTGCCTTTTTCGTCTTTAAAATATTAGCAGGGCTGTTGACGGCTGTCCTTTCAATGTACGCACTTCCTTTGGCAATGGCCAGCATTTCGCTGAGATTGACAGGAAACCCATCCCTTCTTTGTTTCCTCCCCCCAGGAGATGTCGTGGTGGCCTGACCCAGGATCGTTGTCGGAGCCATCTGCCCGCCTGTCATTCCATAGACCCCATTGTTGACAAAAATGGTTGAAAAGTTCTCTCCTCGAGCGGCGGCATGAATCGTCTCGGCTGTTCCTATGGCAGCAATATCGCCATCCCCTTGGTAAGTAAAAATGACCCGATCCGGCAGCACCCTTTTCATCCCGGTGGCTAAGGCCGCTCCTCTTCCATGGGATGCCTCTCCCATGTCAATGTCAAAATAGAGGTAAGCCAATACAGCACACCCTGCCGGGGGAATACCGATGATTTTTTCCTGAAGGTTCATCTCATCGATGACCTCTCCGATGATTCGATGCAGGAGGCTGTGGCCGCACCCCGGGCAATAGTGAAAAGGGGTTTTCTTGATGGATTTCGGTCTTGAGAATATCTTTTTCACGAGGGTTATCCCAATTTTTTCTGATAGTAGTAGCTAGAGATCACCCTTGAAATTTCTAAGGGAGTGAGAATGATCCCCCCCGGTCTACCATAAAAATGGACCTCTCCATTTCCTTCGAGTGCTAATTTGACGTCTTCCAGCATTTGTCCCATATTCATTTCGAATACAAAAAAGTGTCTTACCTTCTTCGTCAATTCCTTGATGGCCTTATAGGGAAAAGGCCATAGAGAAATGGGCCGGATAAGCCCCACTCTTAGCCCTTCATCTCGCATCCTCTTGATTGCCCCCTTTGCGATTCTGGCCGCGATCCCAAAGGCAACCACCATCAATTTAGCGTCATCGGCAAAGGAGGTCTCCCAGATCACTTCTTCTTTGATAATCCTTTCGTATTTCCTCATCAATTTCCAGTTATGCTCCTCTTCCTCAAAGGGGTCTAAAAGGAGCGATCGGATAAATCGACTGGGTCTTCCTTTGGCGCCTGTCAAGATCCAATCTTTGTGCGGTAATTTCCTTATCTGAACCTCAGGGGGTAACTCAATGGGCTCCATCATCTGTCCGAGCATCCCGTCTCCAAGGATCACAACAGGAGTCCTGTATCTGTCGGCAAGATCGAATGCCTTGTAGGTCAAATTGACAAGTTCTTGGCACGAGTTGGGAGCAAGGACAATGGTGCGGTAATCTCCATGCCCCCCTCCTCTTGTCGCCTGAAAATAGTCAGATTGGGCAGGGGCAATGTTGCCCAGGCCTGGGCTTCCCCGGGTCATGTTGACGATGACGGCCGGCAGCTCTAAAGCGGCGAGGAAGGAAATACCTTCTTGTTTGAGGCTAATTCCCGGGCTTGAGGAGGAAGTCATCACTCTTCCACCGGCCATGCTGGCACCGATGACCATGTGGATCGAGGCAATCTCGCTTTCCGCTTGGATGAATACCCCTTCCTCGAGTTTGGAGAGCCTCTCGGACATATATTCGGGAACCTCATTCTGAGGAGTAATGGGGTATCCAAAATAGTACCGGCACCCGGCACGAACGGCTGCTTCCGCAAGGGCATGATTTCCGCGCATTAAAACTTTAGGCACGATACACCTCGATCGCAATCTCAGGGCATGAAATGGCACAGAGACCACATCCCGTGCATTTTCTCCCTTCTTTTTTTAGATGTTTTTCAATAAAAGAGGCAGAGCAGTAGCCCTTTTGATTCATTCGATCAGAAGATTCTATTAATCGATGAGGGCAGACAGAAATACATAACTTACAATCTTTACACAATTCCGAATCGATTTCGATCATCCCTGATGCCAAAGCTCTCCTCCAAATAATCCCACATTTGCTAAAAAAAAGGGGGAAACTTGTAATATCTTGACCAACAAAGCAATTTATTATAAAGTTTAATATCATTAAAATCAATGTCTTTAGAGGTTACATTGGCCCCTCCACTAAAACGCCTGGACAGGGAGCAAAAGCGCTTAATTATGATCGGAGGAAAAGGAGGTGTCGGAAAAACCACCTGTGCCTCTGCAATTGCCCTTCATTTCTCTCAACAGGGGAAAAAGACTCTGATCATTTCGAGCGACCCAACTCCTTCCCTTTCAGACATTTTTGAGATGGAGATTGGCGATCAAGAGAAACCGATTAAACATACGAAAAATCTATATGGAATCGAGATCAGTTCTGATGTGGTTTTGAAAAAATGGAAGGATCGATTTGGACCGGAAATCTACGAAGTCGTATCCTCTTTTACCTCACTCGATTATGATTTTGTTGACTATATCGGTGGGGCGCCGGGGATCGAAGAAGAATACATGCTAAACTACATTCTGGAGTTAGTCGAAGGTGCGCAATATGATTTAGTCGTCTGGGATACAGCCCCCGCTGGCCACACCCTGAGGCTTCTCCATCTTCCTCAGATATTTCTTAAACATCTTGAGGCAGCTACTAAATTTTACATGAACCTATATAGTTACTTTGAAAAGTTAAAGGAAAGTGTGAAGTTAAAGAAGGGCAAAAGATCCCTCTTAGAAATTATTAGCGGATGGGAGGATTTGGCAGAAAAGGTTGTCAATTTTATTCGGGATCCTCAAAAATCCGACTTCATCATTGTGACCATACCCGAGGCTCTTGGCGTGCGACAGACGGAGAGGATCATTAAAGACTTTGATGACTATCAACTTAAGGTGAACCATTTGATTGTCAATTATGTGATTCAGGAGGCGGACTGCAGTTTTCATAAAATCCGAAAAGAGATGCAGCAGCACTACATTCAGACATTGAAAAGTCAATATTCTCAAAGAATTGGATTGATAGAGCTTCCCCTTATGCCACAGGAGATTAAAGGTGTAGAGAGGATTAACAAAATCTCAGAAATTCTTTTTAAGGAGGTGTAGAAATGAGCGTTCTTTCTAATCGAGCAAAAAGTCTGAAACCCTCCCCTACCCTTGCCATTAATGCCAAGGCAAAGTCGATGCAGGCTCAGGGCATCCGTGTCATCAGTTTTGGCGCAGGGGAACCGGATTTTGATACGCCTGAGAACATTAAACAGGCCGCGAAGAAAGCCCTTGATGAGGGTTTTACCAAGTATACCCCTGTTGGAGGCATAGATGAGTTAAAGGACGCGATCATCATGAAATTTCAGAGAGATAGCGGTTTATCCTACAAAAGATCTGAAGTTTTAGTTTCGTGCGGAGGAAAGCATTCCTTCTACAATCTGGCGCAGGCCATCTTCGATCAGGGAAATGAGGTGATTATTCCAGCTCCTTACTGGGTCTCGTATCCTCCCATGGTAGCGCTGGCAAACGCGAGACCGGTTATTGTAGAAACGACGGAGGAAAACGAGTTTAAGGTCACCCCTGAGGATTTGAACAAGGCCGTGACATCAAAAACCAAGGCCCTGGTCGTCAATAGCCCATCCAATCCTACGGGAAGTGCTTATACAAAAAGGGAATTGGAAAAAATTGCAGAGATGGCGATATCGAAAAACTTTTTCGTCATCTCGGATGAAATCTACGAAAAGATTGTCTACGATGGTTTCAAGTTCACAAGCATTGCCTCTCTGGGTGAGGAGATGAAGAAAAGAACGATTATTGTCCATGGCGTTGCCAAAACTTACGCCATGACAGGTTGGCGAATCGGTTATACGGTTGGAGCCGAAGAGATTATCTCGGCGATGAACAATATCCAGAGCCAAAGTACCTCCAACCCCACGTCCATTGCCCAGAAAGCCTCTGTGGAGGCCCTCATCGGGCCACAGAATGAAGTGGGAAAAATGGTTTCTGCCTTTGCCGAAAGACGGAACTATATTGTGAATCGTTTAAACAAAATGCCTGGGGTATCTTGCTATAAGCCAGCGGGCGCCTTCTATGTTTTCCCAAACTTTTCCTCTTATTACGGAAAGTCTTATCAGGGGAAGAAGATTGAAAACTCCACGCACCTGGCTGATTATTTCCTGGATGTGGCCAGGGTGGCGGTTGTCCCGGGAGTTGAGTTCGGAGCCGATCCTTTTGAGAGGCTTTCTTTCGCTACGTCGATGGAAAACATCAAAGAAGGGTTGGATCGCATTGAAGAGGGGCTTAGAAAGCTTGGTTGAAATAGTCTCTTAATATGGACCGGTGGTCGAAGGCGATCTGATCGGGGAGGTTCGATTCATTAAAGATTCCAATTTCAAGAGCGTCGTCCTTAGCTTGAGGTATTCCTTCAGCTTTTGCAATATAAACTGTTGAAATACTGTGGTGTCTTGGATCTCTATTTGGATCTGAATAGGTGTGAAATTGCTTGATTAATCTTACATCTAAATTCGTCTCTTCGTGAGCTTCCCTGACAGCAGCCTGTTCCAAAGATTCTCCGTAGTCTACAAATCCTCCCGGGATGGCCCAGCCGTGGGGTGGGTTCTTACGCTTGATGAGCACGACTCCCTTTGATTCGATCTCGATAATGATGTCAACCGTCGGGATCGGATTTTGGTAGACTTCAATCTCTTCCTTACATTTTGGACATCGAGTGGTTTTTTTTGCCATCCTATTCACTCGCGTATAATGAATCTTCAGTTCACTGGCATATCAAAATAAAAGCGCCCCTGGCCCGACTCGAACGGGCGACCTGCGGATTAGGAATCCGTTGCTCTATCCACCTGAGCTACAGGGGCAACGTTTGTAACTATACAAGCATATTATTTCTTCGTCAATATTGAATTTTGCTGTTCTCGATTTTGATTGACAATGACGCATTCGTCTAATAAATTTAAAATGAAGGCGTTGATTCGTATTCCAGATGTAAAATGGCGGATTCGGAAGAGGAGTAATCGGGAGGTGGAGAAATGGGAAAGAAGATAATCTTTATGCTAAACCTTGCGATGTTATTGCTTTTTTCAAGTCTGGCTTTGGCGGACTGCGTGAGTCTGGTTAGTTTCAGCAATTGGTATGCACAAGACACACACAATGTCATCTTCTATCGAGGGTCAAGGCCCCTCGGGACCCTTAACGTTCCTGACTGCTCAATCAATCGCTCGTCAACCATTCTCCTCATTACGAGTTATGTGTGCGACTCGGACAAGATCATTATCGACGGTGAAGAACGTACCATTATGACGGCTACCCTGCCATCCTTTTAGAGGAATAACAATCTGAAGTGCACCCTCTCACCCTTTCGCCTCCCCGGGAGAGGGTGAGAGGTTTGGATTTACGTATCTTTCTTCTACTTTTTCTCCTTCCTTTTCGTGCTATTCTCCAAATCTCTCTTGAGCCCTTCTATTTTTTCTTTGAACTCATCAGTGACTGTCTTCGTCTGAATTTCGTCCGCGATGATATGGGGCGTGAGAAGAAAAATCAACTCTCTCCTCGTATCCGATCGTGTATTCTTACCGAAGAGAAAACCGATAATTGGGATTTTACCAAAGAAAGGGACTCCTTGGTTTGAAGTGTCCTTCTGTTTTCTAATCAATCCGCCGATAGCAATCGTTTGGCCGTCTTTAATAGAAAGGACCGTCTTGGCGGTTGTCTTGTTAAAGGCAGGAACTGTAAAGCTCGAAGAAGAAGCTGCTACCCCGGCTGTAACACTTTGACTTTGCTGTCCAAGCGTCCTTTGGGATAAACTGCTCTCCTCTATAGACAGCTCCAACGTTACCAATCCTCCGTCACTGATGCGGGGGGTAATACTGAGAATTGTCCCGATATCCTTATACTCGATCGTTCCCTCGACAAATCCGGTGGGTGTCGTGGCCGTTCCGACTCCTGTAGAAGTATAGGTATTCGTAAGGATGGGCTCGGATGTCCCAATCTGAATCTTGGCCTCCTTGTTATTGGAGGCAAGGAGATTGGGTGACGTAAGGATTTTGGCGCGCCCAAGAGTGGCTGCTGCTTTGATTTGAGCTTGAAACTTATTGGCCTGATCAATTAAGTAGACTAATCCAGGCCCAGCCCCGCTAAGCCCTGAGAATCCTGTGCCTCCATAAGTAATTGTTTGTGCCCATTTTCCACTATCCATGTATTTCACAAAGTCTATGCCTAATTCCATGTCATCTGTCAGAGTGATATCCGCCAGCAAGACTTCGATTAAGACCTGTCTTGGATAGATATCCAATTTTCTAACCGTTTCGAGAATGCTTCTATAATCCCTGGCAAAAGCCCGAATGACCAATGCATTGTTTGTCTCATCCACGACGATGCTGATCTCTCCCTCTGGAATGCCTCCCGACTCCTCCTTGCCAGGGGGTGAAGGCGTGGCAGGGGTTGGAGCTGGCTTTACCCCTCGGGGAGTTGTTTCCGCAGAGGCTGCCGCTTTTTCCGCCTTCTTCTCTTTCGCTTTTCCAAATACTTCTTTCAGGACTTCAGCCAGGTCTTTGGCCTTCGCATTCTGGACGTAGTAAACAAAGACGCTTACCTTCGACCCTTCTCCCGGTATCTTATCCAATTCCTTGAGCCATCCCTCCACTTTCTCGAAAATATTCGGGATGGAGCTGACGACCAGGAGCGAATTGATCCGGGTAACCGGCGTAAAAGTAATTCCAACGCCTCTCCCAGACTTTGTGGATACCTCAAAGGAGGTGAAGATGCGCTCCATCTCCTTGGCCACCTCAGTGACATCAGCATTCAACACGGGATAGATCCTCACCCTCATGTCGGCAAAAATATCGATATCGAAAAGCGCAAGCATGTCGAGGGATTTCTTAATATTGGAAGCCACGTCGCTGATAATAAGGATATTGTGAGGAGGGTGCTCGACGATATCCGCCCCGTCCGAGAGAAAGGGCTTGATCAATTTGGAGGCTTCTGTCGCAGGAATGTATTTCAAAGAAACGATTTGAATCGTATATTTCTCTTCGGAAGCAAGTTTTGTCCCTCCCCGACTCGTCGTCGGAGGAACATATGTCTTTTTCCCGTCGCCTAAAGGAACGATCTCATAAAGACCGTCCTTCTTCACCGCCGTGGCCCCGTTCAATCTCAGAATCGATTGGAAAATAGGAAAGACCTCTTCGCCCGGGAGCTGGCCCGTGGTGTGAATATTGACAGTCCCCTTCACCCTGGGATCGACAAGATAGTTAATCTTCATTATTTCTGCCATCACCCGAATCACTTCGTAGATGTCCGCATTATCAAAATTGAAGATGACTCCGGGACCTACCGAAGGCATCGCAGGCCTTGCCATTGGAGCAGTGGGTGGTTGCGGCGCTGTCGCAGGCTGAACTCCCGGTGGCGTTGGAGGTTGTGGTGTAGCCGGAACGGACGGTTGTGTCGAGGGTGTTGGGAGAGATGTGGGCGTTTGTGCCTGTGCTGATTTTGGGTTTTGCGACGGTGTTGGATGTTGAACTTCCGTTGAAGCTGGCGGTTGTTGTGTTGCCGAGAGAGATGGCTGTGCCGAGGGCGATGGCGGCCATTGGGCTTGTGCTGGTTTGGGAGGTTGAGAGGGCGCTGAAGGTTGAACCTCCGCCTGAGCCGTCAGTTGCGGTTTGGCCGGAAGAGATGCCTGTGCCGAGGGGGTAGAAGGCCGGGCCAAGGGTTGGGTCCCAGCAGGTCTTGAAGACTGCGCGAGTGTTAGAGGCTCAACTGCCACCGGAGTTGGTGGCTGTGATGGTGCCGAAGGTTGAACTCCGGTTGAACCTGGTGGTTGTGGCGTACCGGGAACGACTGGCTGTCCCGAGGGCATGGGGGGCGACGTTTGCGCTTGGACTTGAGTTGGTTTTGGGGGCTGTGATGGTGTTAGAGACTGTGCTCCTGCTTGGGTTGCAGGTGCAGATTGAGATGTTGCCGGAACAGCTTTCTCTTCCTTTGAGTTGCTAACCTGTTGGATCGAAGCCCCTCCCGGGTCGGTCTTCAGTCGTGCCTTCTTTCCAGCACAACCTAAAATGACCACAAGGAAGCACAGCATAAGAACGCATATCCAGAAATGTTTCATGTTTCTCATCATTTATGTTTCCTCTCTCTTTAATCTCCCCCTGGTTGTTGCAGCGGAGACCCTGGTGGAACACCCGGTAACCCAGGATTTCCAGAAGGCGGCGAATAAGAGGGCGGGTAATAAGGCGGTCTCCCCCTTCTTGCAGGCGGCATAGGAGCGGACGGAGTCGCGGGCGCGGGTGGCGGGGTTGTTACTCTTCCTTGGACTGGAGGAGGAATTGGCATGGGCGTTCCGGTGGCCGCCGGGATTGAGCCGGGCGAGGGCGGGCTTATGGGAATAGGCTGAGTACTCGTCACGGTGGTCGGCCTACCCTCTGTCCTGACATCTGTCCTTCTCTTCGGCGTCTTCGAATCATAAAGAAGGACTTCAAAAGTATCACCCTGTGCCTCCAACGTGATCCGGTCAGATAATACTTTTACAAGCTTATAATCTCCAACCCGTTCCCCCGCTCTTACAGTGAACGTTTCTCTTTCGCCTTTTTGGAGGGGTCTTCCCGGGTTGGCGATGGAGGCAGCGCGGTAGTCTCCAGCGATCGTCACCCCGTACAATACAATTTGAGGACGTACAAGCTCTTTTTTTCCGTCGCCCATTGGAATTGGAAAATCCTTCCTTTCCGGGCTAAAGATATTCTTTGCGGCGATCGAAACATAGGATTTGATAGAGGCCGAATCCTTCTGAGATCCTATCGATGCGGGGACATCCGGTTTGTTTTGTGATCTGCTTTGTGACCCTTTTCCCACATTCATCTCGGGCACCAATCCGATGGGCCGGGTCCAGACCTCATAATTTTTGATGATCAGGAGGAGAAGCACCCCAAGAGCCAGGAAACTCAAAAATCCGTACTTCGATGACATTATCCCTGCCTCCCCTTTTCTTTGGCTTTAGTCTTTTTCATCAATCCGGTGATGATCAGACTCCCCTGAATGTTATTCGGGATTCTAGGGTTGAAGACGAGGAAATCCATCTCAGAGATCATCAACTCCTTTTCGTAATGTTCGATATCATGGATAAATTGGCCCAGGCTCAACATGCTGTTGATCGGATTGAAGTCAATGTTAAGCGAAATCTTCACGTAAAAGTTCATCTCTTTGGGCTCCAACATCCGGAAACTCCGGATGCTAATCCCATTCTTCTCGGAAAGTCGCTTCACGATCTCCTGAAGATTGGCTGCCCCGAGCTGCGGTGTTTCTCCGGAAAGGAGCCTTTGTTGGATTTCGACGTACTGTTTAAGCGTCCGGCCAAGTTCCTCCTCGATCGCCTTCCGATTCTGGAGAAACTGTTCATACTTCAGCAAGGCTCTTTTTTTCAGGACAATCTCCTCCTGGGCCTTCTTCTCCGCTTCGATGAGGGGAAGGACGCCGAAGGAAAAGGCCAGAATGATCATCACGACTCCGGCCAGCACAAGAAAAATTCTTTTTTGAGAAAACTTCACGGTCTTTAAGAACGTCAGATTCTTGGGAAAAGACCATTTTGTCAAAATGTTCATTTCCTCCCCTCAATCCTCGCCTTAATCTTAAACCTCTCTTTCTCCTTATTTCCATCGCCTCTCATCTGCATTTCCTTTGTCACGGGGGCCATGAATTCTACTCTCTCGAAAAGAGGAGATTTGTCAAGAAGAGGAATCAAATCGGAAGCCGAATCCGCAAACCCGCTTAGTTCAATTTCTTTACCGTTATACTTGAGATTCCAGATCCAGGTCGGCTCGGGCAGAACCCTGGTCAGCTCCTCCAAGACCTCGACCTTACTGATCTCGCCTGATCTGATCTGATCGAGTTCCGCCATCTCCTTGCGACAGTCATCTTTCTGTTTTTGTAGCTTTTCAAGGGCCTCCACTTCAGGCTTTCTTTTTTTTATTTCCGCGTTGACCGCATTCCATTCCTTTTTATAATGCACGATCGTTCCCGCTCCCCAGGTCAGGCCGAAAAACAGGGCCAGGAAGGTTAAAAGGATCAAGAGGGGTTTCCCAATCTGCCTTACCTTTCTTCTCATCTCGGGCGGGAGAAGATTCAGATCGACTCTGGGGTTGATGAGTCCCCTAAGGGGGACCCCGATCGAAGCATAAATTCCGTACGGTTTCGATCCTCGCCACCCCCCATGGATACGATCCATCGGAGGAGGTAGAACGCCTTTGAGTTGGTTGGTCTCTTTGAGGCTTGTCAGGATGGTCTCATCGGCATTCAATCCGTAAACGAAGAACGTAGAGCTTTCAGGAGGGTAAGCGTCCTCCGAGCGCTTGAAAGTGTTGATCATCTTCGCTTCTTTTTCTTCCTTGGGAAGGGGGAGGTGGAAGCTTTCCCTCCAGTCCTTTCCCTGGACGAGATTCATTTCAAAAAACGGGTCTGTGACATCGATCAAGACCGAAGTCTCGTTCTCGCCGCCCCCTTTATTGTAGAAGAAAAGATTCAAAGCTGCGAAAGAAGGGATTTGGAGTGAGATCGGTTGGATCCCTATTTTCTTCAATAGGGAGACGTAAGGATCTACCTCCGTCTTCCTTGCAAACACTGCAAAAAGACGGAGCCAATCCTTCTCCTCCTTCAGGTGATAATAGTCAAAATAGATTTCTCCCCGTTCAAAAGGGACGTATTTGGGCATTTCATACTCGAGCACCTTCGCCAGGTTTTCTTTGGCAGCGAGGGGAAGCCTCATGAAACGGGCAATCACCTTTTCTCTCGGCATCGCCGCAGAGACCCTCCCCTTGTCAATCTGATGTTTGGAGATGAAGGTATTGACCAGGCCGATGATTTGAGCCTCTCGATCTTCTTTCTGAGTTTCAGGGGGAATGGGATAAACGCCGTAATCCACCAGATCCATCCTCCCGATGGACTTCCTGAGAAGGGTGAGGACCAGATGATCCTGTTTGAAATCGATGCCGAAACTCTTATCGGAAATCATTACGGGGACGAGTTCCTTCCACCCCTTTACCAAATTCTCCAACGATTCCTTTGCTGAATTCATCAATTTTTTCATTGACTGTGTACGGGTTGCTATGTTGAAGATCATATGAGGGTATCCACCCATTGAATGATCTTATACCCCTTCT
>Ga0335070_10003115_pt1 | contig 19265 bp, 18 predicted proteins | sample Lox_Sample_13_FD_206722 | JGI IMG/M metagenome (GOLD analysis project Ga0335070, IMG submission 206722) | Soil microbial communities from Loxahatchee National Wildlife Refuge, Florida, United States - Lox_Sample_1.3 | ecosystem: Environmental > Terrestrial > Soil > Wetlands | place: USA... | reverse complement strand
ATCGGGCGAGGGCCTGCAGCACGAGGACGGCACGAGCCATCTCGTGGCCTCCACGATCCCCAACTGCCGCGCCTACGACCCGGCGTTCGCCTACGAGCTCGCCGTGATCCTCGAAGACGGCATGCGTCGCATGCTCACGGAGCAGGAGGATGTCTTCTACTACGTGACCCTGATGAACGAGAACTACGCGATGCCGTCGATGCCCGAAGGCTCGCGCGAGGGGATCCTGCGCGGCATGCACAAGACGCGCGGCGCGAGGACCGGGGCGCGAGTCCGCCTACTGGGTGCGGGCACCATCCTCAACGAGGTGATGGCGGCGGCGGAGTTGCTGGAGAACGATTGGAATGTGGGTGCGGACGTCTTCTCCGTGACGAGCTTCACCGAACTGCGCCGCGAGGCCATGGAACGCTCCCGCGCCGCGCGCCTGGGGCCTCGCGCTTCCACGTGCTGGATCGAGACGCAGCTGCCCGCCAATGGCGTCCCCGTCGTCGCCGCCTCCGATTACGTCTCGGCGCTCGCCGATCTCATCCGTCCCTGGATCGCCGATTCGTACACCACGCTCGGCACCGACGGCTTCGGGCGCAGCGACACGCGCGCGAACCTGCGGCGCTTCTTCGAGGTGGACCGGTACGCAGTCACGCTGGCGGCGCTGGCGGCGATCGGCGATGCCCGCGTGCACGAGGCGATGGCGCGCTACGGCATCGACGCGGCAACGGCGCCTTCGTGGACGCGATAGGACCTCGCTAGGACGCGCGGCTGCCGAGGCTTGCGAACGCTTCGTCCCAAGAGCCGTCCACCGCCTGGCGACGGACGCGAATTCCCGGGAACCAGGGAGAGTCGCCCTGGCACATCCATCGCCACTCGTAAGGAAACGGCACGAGCACATCGGCAGCGCCACCGCAGGCCGCGCGCAGATGCACGCTGGTGCTGCTCACGCCGACATAGCTATCGAGGACCGACAGCAGGGCGAGCAGATCCTCGAGGTCCTCGTTCCATGCGGACAGGTCGTGGACAGGCGATCCTAGACAGGACGCGAGCGCCTCCGTCTCGCCGGCCTGCGGCTCGCGCTGGATCGAGATCCAGGTGCCGCCGCTACCTCTCAATGCCCGGCCGAGGCCATCCAGCGGCACTTGCTTGAGGAGCGTTTCCGTCGGGCCCGACTTGGGCTGCCCCGCTCGCCACGCAAGGCCGAGGTACGGCGGTGGACCGAGCGCGGCCAATACGGCGCGCGTGCGCTCCACCCGCGACGGCTCCGGGATGAGCGCCAAGGGCGGGGGAGTCACGTTTCTTTCATCCGGGGCAAGCAGCAGCGGCAGGTCCGCCGCCAAAACCATCGGACGGCCTGCAGGGCCCAAGGCCTCGGTGTTCGCCCTGAAGCGGTCGAACAGGCCCGTTCGCGACAGCATGCCCTCCAGCCGCGCATCGCCGACGAAGTCGAGCACGACACCACGTTGGCGAAAGATCGGCGCGAAGCGCAGGAAGAAGATCACGTCGCCGAGTCCCTGCTCGGCGAGGACAAGCAGTCGAGAGACGGGCGACGGAATCTCTTCCGGGGCATAGGAGGGCTCGCCCATCTCCGCGCAGCGTGCTTCGAACTCGAGGCGGGGCGGCCGCCATCGATACTCGGCCCAGGCCTCGGCGAACTGCCCGGTGAGGAAGAGAGTGTGCGCCAGGTTGTGATGAGCCAACGTGTAGTCGCTGCGTAGCGCGATCGCTTCCCGGTAGCCTGCGATTGCGGCATCCATGTTACCCAGCAGGTGGTGGTAGACGTGGGCGCGAGAGTAAGGCGCGGCCGCGTTGGTCGGATCCAGCGCCATGGCCTTTTCATAGCCTCGCAGAGCGGCCTCGGCATGGCCTTGCAGCTGCTCGAGGTTGGCCAGTGCCACGTAGGCGCTTCCCAGTTTCGGATCGAGCGCGATGGCGCGCAGGATGCTTGACCTGGCTGCTTCCCACGATCTGGCATTCTGCTCGACGAGACTCATGGCGATCCATCCCCGGGCATACTGCGGATCCGTGGTCACGGCGCGGCGCGCGGCAAATCGCGCCTCGCTGATCCTCCCCATCTCCGCAAGGCCCAGCGCGAGGTTGGACCAAGCCGCGCCATAGCGTGGATCGCCGGCGGCGGCGACCCGCGAATGGGCAGCGGCTTTTTCCCAGCGCCTCAGCTGCAGGTTCGAGTTTCCAGCCAGGAAGTGCGCCCGGAGATTGGCCGGCTCTGCCCTGATGCGCTCCTCGAAAATCATGAGCGCTTCAGCATGCCGTCCGGCCGCCTGCAGCTCCACGCCGCGGTCGAGCGCTGGATCGGATGGATCGGGCGAATTGGGATGGGTCTTCGACTGCACGAAGGCGGGTACGGTAAGCTGCCCGTCTGAATTCTACTTGAAGCGGGACATGAGTACTTTCGACGTCGACCGGGCGCGCCGGTTCGTCTTGGCACGCAATTGGCCCTCGGCCCTGGAAGCCGCCGCGCTGGCGGCCGAGAAATCTCCGGACGATGCGAGCGTGTGGTATTTCAAGGGAAGCGTGGAGATGGCCGCGAAGCGTCCGGGCGACGCGCTCGTGAGCGCTTTGCGCGCGACGTCGCTTGCGCCGCAAGACGCGAAGGCGTGGCTGCTGGCAGGAAGCGCTGCCGAGGAGCTGGGCGACCCGCGCGCGGCATTGGATTCCTACGAGCGGGCGGTGTCGGCCGCGCCGCGGTGGGGACTTGCATGGAACCGCGTCGGCACGTTCGCGTTCGATGCCGGGGATCTGGACAAGGCCGAGCGTGCGTTCGCGCAAGCGGTAGATTGCGACCCGGGACATGCCCGGTCCTGGAACAACCTGGCGATGGTGCAGGCTCGACGGGGCCACCTCGATGACGCGGAAAACGCGTTCAAGCGCGCGCTCGGGATCTGGCCCGACTACTCGGTGGCGTTCCGCAATCTCGCCCTGATCGCTGCCGCACGCGGCAACGCCCAACAACGCGCGACGTACGAGACGCTCGCGGCGCGCATCGAGGCGATCAAGTCCGAAGAGGCGGCGGCCGGCGCCGGCCGGTAGCCGGCGGGAATTCCATGAGGAGGCGCGATGTTCACGAGGCTTGCGCACGCTGCGATCGCGGCGTCACTGGTGCTTCTTGCAGGCGTTGAGGCCATGGCAGCCACTGTTCCGAAAGCGAAGTTCGACGTCACCGAGAAATCCATCGCGCAGCTGCAGCAGGCGATGAGCTCGGGGCGCGTCACCTCGAAGGAGATCACGAAGCAGTATCTCGCGCGCATCAGGGCCATCGACAAGGCGGGGCCGAAGCTCAACTCCGTGATCGAGGTGAACCCGGATGCGCTCGCCATCGCGGAGGCCCTCGACAAGGAGCGCAAGGCGAAGGGCCCGCGCGGGCCGCTGCACGGCATCCCGGTGCTCATCAAGGACAACATCGCCACGGGCGACCGGATGCAGACCACGGCCGGCTCGCTCGCGCTCGTCGGCGCGCGTTCGCCGCGCGATGCGTTCCTCGTCACGAAGCTGCGCGAGGCGGGCGCGGTGATCCTCGGCAAGACCAACCTCTCGGAGTGGGCCAACATCCGCTCGACGCGATCGACCTCCGGATGGAGCTCGCGCGGAGGGCTCACGAGGAATCCCTACGCGCTCGACCGCAACACCAGCGGCTCGAGCTCGGGCTCGGGCGCGGCGATCGCTGCGAGCCTCGCGGCCATCGCCGTGGGCACCGAGACCGACGGGTCCATCACTTCGCCTTCGTCGGTGAACGGGCTCGTGGGCATCAAGCCCACGCTGGGGCTCGTGAGCCGCTCGGGCATCATCCCCATCGCGGCGTCCCAGGACACGGCCGGACCCATGGCCCGCAGCGTGGCCGACGCGGCGCTGCTCCTCGCGGCGATGGCGGGCAGTGATCCGGGCGACCCGGCCACGGCCGATGCGAGCGTGAAGAAGTCCGACTACGCGGCAGCGCTCGACCGCAACGCGCTGAAGGGCGCGCGCATCGGCGTGGTGAAGAAGCAGTTCGGCGGCCGCAACGACCTCGCTTCCGAGGAAGTGATGAAGGCGATCGACGCGATGAAGGCCGAGGGAGCGGTGATCGTCGAGGTCGAAGAGGTCCCCAACACGGACCGGTACTCGAAGAGCGAGCTCACGGTGCTCTACTACGAGCTGAAGGCCGGGATGGCCTCGTACCTTGCCGAGTACGCGCCCACGGCGAAGGTGAAGACGCTGGACGACATCGTGGCCTACGACGAGAAGAACAAGGCGAAGGTGATGCCGTACTTCGGGCAGGAGCACTTCATCGAGGCGGCGAAGAAGGGCGGGCTCGACACGCCCGAGTACGTCGAGGCGCTCGCGAACGACCGGCGGTATTCGCGCGAGGAGGGCATCGACAAGGTGCTGCGCGAGAACAACCTCGACGCGCTGGTCGCCCCCACGGGCTCTCCCGCGTGGATGACCGATTTCATCCGGGGCGATGCGGCGGGCGGGAGCTTTACCTCACCGGCGGCCGTAGCAGGCTACCCACACGTCACGGTGCCGGCAGGGCTCGTGCACGGGCTGCCGTGCGGGATTTCTTTCGTGGGGACGGCGTGGAGCGAGCCGAGGCTGATCGCGCTCGCCTACTCCTTCGAGCAGGCGACGAGGTCCCGTCGCCCGCCCACTTACGCGAAGACGGTCAACGACTGGTAGCGACTCAGGCCGCCGGGGCGTGCTTGAGCAGCGAGACTGGAATAGCGGGCTCACTGGGAACCGGCGGCTTGGCCGGGGCGAGGTCGAACAGGCCCTGGAAGAACTGGAGCGACGGCTCGGTGTGCAGCTCCCTCAGCATGCGATCGATTCGGGCGTTGGCCATTTCGATTCCTTTTCGGGTGGTTCGGTCCGTGCGTGAGGACCAGTCTCCGCCCGTCGCGAAGGGCGGTCTGTGCGGATTTCCACAAATGGCCGCGTCGGCGCATTTCACGCGTAACATCGGCCTTCCACAGGGGGAGAAATGACCGAATCCAGGGACCCGAAAAAGGAAGAAGAGGCCGCCGGGGACAAGCCCGAGGACCGCATCTCGGTCACGCGCCACAAGGCGAAGATCGGGCGCAGGGAATTCGCCTACACCGTGACCTGCGGGACGATGGTGCTGCGCGAGGAAACGGAGAAGGAGGGCAAGAGCGAGGGCGAGAAGGCGCGCGCACGGGTCTTCTTCGTGGCCTACACGCTGGATGGCGTTCCCGCGGACGGGAAGCGTCCGGTCACGTTCTCCTTCAACGGCGGCCCCGGCTCGAGCTCCGTGTGGCTGCACCTGGGCGTGCTGGGACCGCGACGCGTGGAGCTGGACGGCGAAGGCGCCGCGCCGCGGCCGCCGGGGCGCATGGTGCCCAACGAATACTCGCTGCTGGATGTCTCCGACCTGGTCTTCGTCGATCCGGTGGGCACCGGGTTCAGCCGCATGGTCGAGGGCGAGAAGGTGAAGGAGTTCCACGACTACAAGCGCGACCTGGAGTCCGTCGGCGAATTCATCCGCGCCTGGGTGTCGCGCTATGGGCGGTGGTCGAGCCCCAAGTACCTCATCGGTGAGTCCTACGGCACCACGCGCGCCTCGGGCCTCGCGCTGCACCTGCTCGAGCGCTATGGGCTCTACTTCAACGGCCTCATGCTCGTGTCGTGCGCGCTCGACTTCCAGGCGTTCCGCTTCGACCGGTCGAACGATCTTCCGCCGGTGCTATTCCTGCCCACGTATGCGGCCACGGCGTGGTACCACAAGCGGCTGCCGAAGGACGTGCAGGGCAAGCCGCTGCGCAAGCTCCTCGACGAGGTGGAGGAATTCGCCGCCACCGAGTACGCCGCGGCGCTTTTCATGGGCGCGCGCCTGCCCGCGGCGCGCAGGAAGGCGATCGTGGCGAAGCTCGCGCGCTACACGGGCTTGAGGCCCGAGTACATCGAGCAGACGGACCTGCGCATCGAGATCTTCCGCTTCTGCAAGGAGCTGCTGCGCGACGAGGGCAAGACCGTGGGGCGCCTCGACAGCCGCTTCACCGGGTTCGATCGCGACGCGGCCGGCGAGCACTTCGAATTCGATCCGGGATTCGTGCAGGTCTTTGGCGCGTATGCGGCCGCCATGAACCAATACGTGCGCGGCGACCTGCGCTTCGAGGCCGACGTCCCGTACGAGGTGCTCAAGCCCCTGTACATGACGTGGGGCTGGAGCGAATTCGCCAACCGCTACGCGACGGTCGCCGACACGCTGCGCAAGGCGATGACGATGAATCCGCACATGCGCGTGCTGGTGGCGAGCGGCTACTACGATTTCGCCACGCCGCACTTCGCCGCGGACTACTCCCTCGACCACCTGGGACTGGCGCCGGAGCTTCGCGGCAACATCGAGGTGAGCTACTACGAGGCGGGGCACATGATGTATGCCCACAAGCCGTCGCTCGCGAAGCTCGCCGCGGAGCTGCGCCGCTTCGTGACGGCCTAGCCGGCGGCGGGATCCTGGCGCGCGAGCGCCCAGGCCACGTGCTCGCGAACGAGCGCGGAGGGGTGGTCGAGGCGGCGCGCGAGCGCGCTTCGCGCGCGCTCCGATCGCGGCGCATTGCCCAGCGCCACGGCGATGTTGCGAAGCCATCGCGCGTGCCCGATGCGCCGGATCGCCGAGCCCTCGAAGCGGCGGTCGAATTCCTCTTCGCTCCACTCGAACAGGTCTGCGAGCCTCGCGTCGTCCAGGCCGTTGCGCACCGCGAAGTCGGGATCGCCCGCGGGCTTCGCGTACTTGTTCCACGGGCACACCGCCTGGCAATCGTCGCAGCCGTAGATGCGGTTGCCCATGGCGGCGCGCAGCGCCTCGGGAATCGCCCCGTGGTGCTCGATCGTGAGATACGAGACGCACTTGCGCGCGTCGAGCTCGTAGGGCGCCACGATGGCGCGCGTGGGGCAGATGTCGATGCAGCGCTCGCACGTGCCGCAGTGCGCTCCGACGGGCGCATCGCGCGCGAGGTCGAGGCTCACGAAGAGCTCCCCCAGGAAGAAGAGCGACCCCGCGTCGCGCGAAAGCAGCAGCGTGTGCTTGCCGCGCCATCCCAGGCCCGCGCGCGCCGCGAGGGCCACCTCCATCACCGGCGCGCTGTCGGTGAAGACGCGGTAGTGGAAGGCCCCCAGCTCCGCGATCATGCGGTCGGCCAATGCCTGGAGCTTCGTGCGCAGGACCTTGTGGTAGTCGCGGCCCAACGCGTAGCGCGACACGAACGCGCTTTCGGGATCGTCGAGGACCTCGGCGGTGTCGCGCGCGCCGGCCGGCGTGTAGTTCAGGCGCGCCGTGATCACCGATAGCGTGCCCGGCACGAGCTCCGCGGGGCGCGCGCGGCGCGCGCCGTGGCGCGCCATATAATCCATCTCGCCGTGCCAGCCGCGGCCGAGCCACTCGAGGAGGCGCGCTTCCTCGGCGGCGAGGTCCGTGCCCGCGATCGCGATCGCATCGAATCCCAGCTCGCGTCCCCAGCGCCTCACGCGCGCCTCGACGCTTTCCCCGACCGCCGTGTTCATTGCGCGATGGTAGCCCTGAAAACGTTCCTGCCCGACGAGTCCGCGACGCTCGCGTTGGGCGCTGCGCTGGGGCGCGCGCTCGAGCCGGGACTCGTCGTGTACCTGCGCGGCGAGCTGGGCGCGGGCAAGACCACGGTCGTGCGCGGCGCGCTACGCGCCCTCGGGCATGCCGGTCCGGTGAAGAGTCCCACCTATGCGCTGGTTGAAGTTTATGCGGTTTCGAGGTTAAACTTGCATCACTTTGATTTTTATAGGTTCCACGACCCCCGAGAATGGATCGACGCGGGATTTCGGGAGAGCTTCGACGGGCTCAATGTGAGCCTGGTGGAATGGCCGGAGAAGGCCGCTGGCATGCTGCCGCCCGCGGACCTGGAAATCGCCCTGGCATTGCACGGAACGGGGCGCAATGCCGAGCTCACGTCGAGCTCGAAGGCGGGGCAACGTTGCCTCGATCGCATCGACGCGTCGCTTCGTTCCTCCTGAAGGTGCTGCTCGTGGCCGCCGCGCTCGCCGTAGCGGGCGTGTCGTTCGCGGGCGAGAAGGTCCTCTCGACGCGCGTGTGGCCCGCGCAGGAATACACGCGCGTCACGCTCGAATCCGCGCGGGCGATCAAGCACCAGTTCTTCTTCGTGCCGAGCCCCGAGCGCCTGGTGGTGGACCTGGAGGGCGTGGACCTCGACGAGGAGCTGAAGAGCCTTCCCGAGAAAGTGGGCGCGGACGATCCGTACATCCAGTCGGTGCGCGTGGGAATCAATCGGCCGAACGTCGTGCGCATCGTGTTCGACCTCAAGACGGAAGTGAAGCCCTCGGTGTTCGCGCTCGCCCCCGCCGGCGAATACAAGAACCGCCTGGTGCTGGACATCTATCCGGCCAAGCCGCCCGATCCGCTGCTGGCGCTCCTCGCGCCGCCCACCGATCCCATCGCGGAGATCGCGAAGGCGCCTCCCACCGAAGCGACCGATCCCGCAGCGCCGGTGCCCGAGCTTCCGGTGACGAAGCTCGCGCCCGCGAAGGCGGAGGAAGCGCCTGCCCCGCAGGCGGCGCGCGAGGCGCCGAAGCCCGCGCCGAGGAAGGCCGCGAAGACCGACCGCCTGGTGATCGTCGCGGTCGATGCCGGCCACGGCGGCGAGGATTCCGGCGCGAGGGGACGCGGCGGCACGATGGAGAAGGACGTGACGCTCGCGATCGCGCGGCGGCTGAAGGCGCGCATCGACAAGGAACCCAACATGCGCGCGGTGCTCGTGCGCGACGGCGACTACTACGTGCCGCTGGCACAGCGCGTGGCGAAATCGCGCCGCGTCCACGCCGACCTCTTCGTCTCGATCCACGCCGACGGGTGGGTGCGGCCCGACGCGCGCGGCTCGTCGGTCTTCGCGCTCTCGGAGCGTGGGGCCACGTCGACCGCCGCGCGAATGCTCGCCCAGCGCGAGAACGAATCGGACCTCATCGGCGGCGTGAACATCGGCGTGCAGGACCCGGTGCTCGCGCGCACGCTGCTCGACCTGTCGCTCACGGCGACAATCAACGATTCGCTCAAGCTCGGAAGGGCGGTGCTCAGCGAGCTGGGCGACGTGAACGCGCTGCACAAGGGCTCGGTCGAGCAGGCGGGATTCGCGGTGCTGAAGGCGCCCGACGTGCCCTCGATCCTCGTGGAGACCGCGTTCATATCGAATCCCGCGGAGGAGAAGCGCCTCAAGGACCCGTCCTACCAGGACAAGATCGCCAACGCGATCCTGGGCGGCCTCAAGCGCTACCTCGCGCAGAATCCGCCGCTCGCGCGCTCGAAGGTCGCCTCGACCCCCTGACGGCCCGCCGGCCTTGGCCACTACCCGCACCCGACCGACCGACGCGCCCGTCGCCGACTTCCTGAAGGCGATCCCCGATGCGCGCATGCGCGACGATGCGCGCGCTCTGTCGCGCATCATGCAGGCGGCCACCGGATCGCGGCCGCGCCTGTGGGGCCGCGACATCGTGGGTTTCGGCGTGCACCGGCACGTCGATCCGAGGGGCCGCGTGGCCGAATGGATGCTGATCGCGTTCTCGCCGAGGGCGCGGAAGCTCACGCTCTACGTGATGGACGGCCTCGAGAGGCACGGAGCGCTGCTCGCGCAGCTGGGGCCGCATTCCTGCGGCAAGGCGTGTCTGCACGTGAAGCGCCTGTCGGAAATCCGGCTTCCGGTGCTCACGAAGATCGTGAATGCGTCGGTTCGCAACCGCAAGCGCACGAGCCTGAAGGCCGGCGCCCGGCCCGCGAAGCGCTAGCGCGGGATCTCGCCGCGGAAGTGGGCGGGCCGCGCGGCGCCGTCGGAATCGGCCGCCTGGGCCCTGAGCATTGCGGTGGCCTCGAGCGCGGTCACGGGGCGCGAGAAGAGGAAACCCTGGAAGGCCTCGCAGTGGTTGGCGCGCAGGAACTCGAGCTGCGCGCGGTTCTCGATGCCTTCTGCGATGCAGCGCAGCTTCAGCCGCTTGGCCATCGCGATGATGGCCTCCGTGATGGAGGCCGACGAGGCGTCGTCGGGGACGTTCATGATGAACGAGCGGTCGATCTTCATGCTCGAGGCGGGCAGGCGCTTCAGCTGCCCCAGCGACGAGTAGCCCACGCCGAAGTCGTCCACCGCGACCTGCATCCCGACCGAGCGCAGCTGCGAGAGCGTCTCGATGGACTGCTCGATGTTGCGCATGATCATGGTCTCGGTGATCTCGAGCTCGATGTGGCGCGGGTTCGCGCCCACGTCGCGCACGATCGCGAGCAGCGTCGAGACCAGGCGCCGCGACATGAACTGGCGCGGGGAGATGTTGATCGAGATCGTGACCGGAGGAAGGCCGTCGTCCTCCCACTGCTTGAGCTGCTGGCAGGCCGTGCGGAACACCCATTCGCCGATGGGCACGATCAGTCCCAGCTCCTCGGCCACGAAGATGAAGTCCTTCGGGAAGATCTCGCCCTTCTGCGGATCGTTCCAGCGGATGAGCGCCTCCATCCCCGAGATGCGGCCCGAGGCGATGTCCACCTGCGGCTGGTAGCGCAGGAAGAACTCCTCGTTCTCGATCGCCTTCCTGAGGCGCCCTTCGATCTCCAGGCGCTTGGACAGCAGGAAGTTCAGGTCGTTGGTGAAGAAGCGGATGGTGTTGCGGCCCGCGTCCTTCGCCTGGTACATCGCGTTGTCCGCGTGCTTGAGCAGCTGCTGCACGTCGGTGGCGTCGTTCGGATAGTGGCTGATGCCGATGGAGGGCGTGATGTGGATCTCGTGGCCGCCGATCTCCACCGGGCGCGCGAGCTCCTTCAGGATCTTGTCCGCGACCACCCGCGCGTGCTCGGGGCGCTCCAGGTCCGGCAGGATCATCACGAACTCGTCGCCGCCTTCGCGCGAGACCGTGTCGCCCTCGCGCACGCTCGCCACCAGCCGCCGCGCCACGTCCTTCAGGATGAAGTCGCCCGTGTCGTGGCCCAGCGTGTCGTTCACCACCTTGAAGCGGTCGAGGTCGAGGAAGAGCACGCCCACGTGGCGCTGCTTGCGGCGCGCGGCCATGATCGCCTGGTTCAGGCGGTCCTGCATGAGGCGGCGGTTGGGCAACCCCGTGAGCGCGTCGTGGTGCGCCATGTAGTGGATCGTGCGCTCGGTGTTCAGGCGCTCGGTCACGTCGTGCACGAGGGACGCGAAACCGGTGATGCGCCCGCGCGGCCCCACGATGGGCGTGTTGTACCACTCGCAGTGGATCACGCGGCCGCCGCGCGTCACGTTGGCGAGCGTGGTCTTGTTGCCCTCGCCCGTCTCGAGCAGCTCGCGGCACATCGCCTCGAGGTTGGGGCGCTCCGTCTCCGAGGCGAGGAGGGTCGCCACGGGCTTGCCGATCGCGTCGGCGGCCGGGAACCCGAAGATCGCCTCCGCGGCGGGATTCCACGCGACGAGGGCGAGCTCGCGGTCCCACTCGAGCACCGCGAGGGGCGTGCGCTCGAAGTGCATGCGCAGCTTCTGCGCGGCGAGCTTCTCGCTCTCCTGGGCCTTCAGCTTCTCCGAGGTCTCCTCGGCGAGCGCCTCGTTGGCTTCCTGCAATCTCGAGCGTTCGCTCTCGAGCTCGGAGGAAAGCGATTCCCTCGCGCGCCGCGTGGTGAGCGACTCCACCAGCGCCTTGTGGACGCGCGCGTGCACGTACGGAAGGATCACGGCGAGGATCAGGATCGATCCCGACAGGAACATCTGGTTGCGGTCGCCCGACATGCCGAGCGTCACGGCGAGCGGCACGAGGCCGAACACGGCCATGATCTTGTAGGCGAAGCGGTGCGGCGCGTAGTAGGCCACCGCGCCGGTGATGAGCAGCATCACCAGCATCACCACCGACAGGCGCTGCACCATGCGCGTGGTATCGGGCAGCAGCGCGCTTCCGATCATCGCCCAGCACACGCCCGCGAGGATCGTCCCGGCGATGAAGCGCCCTTCCCAGAGCTTGAGCTCGGAAGCGGGCGGCGAGCCCTTGATGAACGCCTTGTAGAGCAGGTAGCGGCCGACCGCGACGAGCGAGGTCGCGACGAACCACATGAAGAGCGAGGGGCGCGCGAGGTCCTGCCAGAGGATGCCGCCGAGGATGAAGATCACGAGCAGCGTGGCGAGGTGCCCCACCACGGAAAAGCGGAACAGCAAGCGAAGTTGCTCGGCTTGGAGGGCCTCGTCGGTGGCATCCGCGGCCTGGGGCGCCACGGCATCTTGCGGGGTCATGCCGCTCCTTGCGCCGCCGGCGCCAGAGGGGAACGCGTGCGGGGCCAGTGTAACATTCCGGTGTGGGTCTCATTCGAAATCTCCCCGAGCTCCTGGTGAACCAGATCGCCGCCGGCGAGGTCGTGGACCGGCCCGCCGCGGCGTTGAAGGAGCTGATGGAGAACAGCCTCGACGCGGGCGCTCAATCGGTGGCGGTCGAGCTCGTGGAAGGCGGCGTGCGCCGCATGCGCGTGGTGGACGACGGCGCGGGCATCGAGCGCGACGACCTGCCGCTGGCTCTCGCGCGCTTCGCCACGAGCAAGATCGCGACGCTGGAAGACCTGGAGCGCGCGGGCACGCTCGGCTTTCGCGGAGAGGCGCTCGCGTCCATCGGCGCGGTCGCGCGCCTGGCCCTGTCGAGCCGCCGCGCGGGCGAGCGTCATGCGTGGAGGATCGCGTGCGAGGCGGGGCAGGTCTCCGCGGTGGAGCCGGCGGCGCTCGCTTCGGGCACTACCGTGGACGTCGAGGACCTCTACTTCAACACGCCCGCGCGCCGCAAGTTCCTGAAGAGCGAATCGACCGAATACGCGCGCTGCGACGAGGCATTCACGCGCATCGCGCTTTCGCGCCCCGGCGTCGCGTTCTCTCTCTCGCACAACGGCCGGCGCACGATGCACCTCGCGCCCGAATCGCTGCGGGCGCGCGCTGCGCGGCTCGTGGGCGAGGATTTCGCCAAGGACGCGGTGGAGGCTTCGGGCGAGAGCTCGCGCGCGCGCCTCACGGGCCTGGTCGCGCCGCCCGGCTTCACGCGCGCCAACCGCGACGCGCAGTTTCTCTTCGTGAACGGCCGCTTCGTGCGCGACAAGGTGGTGGCGCATGCGCTGCGCGAGGCGTATGCCGACGTGATGCACCACGATCGCCATCCGGCCTACGTGCTCTTCCTCGAGATGGATCCCGCGCTGGTCGACGTGAACGTGCATCCGGCCAAGAGCGAAGTCCGTTTCCGCGACTCGAGCGCGATCCACCAGTTCGCCTTCCACGCCGTCTCGCGCGCCCTGTCGGGCACGATGGAAAACGGAAACCGGGGCCAGACCCCGGTTTCCGCCCCCGGCGCGCCGGCGTTCGCGGTGGGATCGAAACCGGGGTCTGGCCCCGGTTTCCAGGGTTTTCAGCAGGCGCTGGAAGTGGCGCAGCCTGCGCAGCGCTACGAGGCGTTCTTCTCTTCGGCGATCGTCGACGAGAGGCGCGAGGCGCCTGCCGTGGCGGCCGAGGCGCCCACGCTCGGATTCGCGCTCGCGCAGCTGCACGGCGTGTACGTCCTTGCGCAGAATGCCGCGGGGCTCGTGCTCGTGGACATGCACGCGGCCCACGAGCGCATCGTGTATGAGGGCCTCAAGGACGCGCTCGATTCGTCGACGCTGCCGTCGCAGCCGCTGCTCGTGCCCATTCCCATGACGGCGGCCGCGGAAGAGGTCGAGCAGGCCGTGCAGGGCGGCGAGGCGCTCCAGCAGCTGGGTTTCGACGTCGCGGCATCGGGCCCGCGCAGCCTCGTGATCCGCGCCGTGCCCGCGATGCTGGCCGACCTCGACGCGCAGGGACTGCTGCGCTCGGTGCTCGGCGAGATGCGCGAGTTCGGCGCGAGCCGCGTGCTCATCGAGCGGCGCAACGAGCTCGTCTCGACCATGGCCTGCCACGCCGCCGTTCGCGCGAACCGCAGCCTCACGATTCCCGAGATGAACGCGCTGCTTCGGCGCATGGAGCAGACCGAGCGCGCCGGAAGCTGCAACCACGGCCGTCCCACGTGGGTGCAATTCGGCATGGCGGACCTGGATCGCCTGTTCATGCGGGGGCGGTGAAGGCCGTCTTCATCCTGGGCCCCACCGCGAGCGGAAAATCCGCGGTGGCCCTCGCGCTCTCGCGGCGCTTTCCCGTGGAGATCGTGAGCGTGGACTCCGCGCAGGTCTATCGGGGCATGGACATCGGCACGGCCAAGCCCGGCGCGGGGGAACGCGAAGCCGTGCCCCACCACCTCGTGGACATCCTCGATCCGACCGAGGCGTACTCGGCGGGGCGGTTCCGCGAGGATGCGCTTCGCCTCGCCTCGCAGATCCACTCGCGCGGGAGAGTGCCGGTGCTCGCGGGCGGCACGATGCTCTACTTTCGCGCGCTCTCGCGCGGCCTTGCCGAGCTGCCGCCGGCGCAGCCCGCGATCCGCCGCGAGATCGAGGAGCAGGCCGAGCGCGGCGGCTGGCCCGCGCTGCATCGCGAGCTCGCGCGCATCGACGCGGCGTCGGCCGCGCGCATCGAGCCCACCGACGCGCAGCGCATCCAGCGCGCCCTCGAGGTCTATCGCCATTCCGGCCGCACGCTCACGCAGTGGCACGCGGACGAGCGCCGCGCCTCGCCGCCTTTCGAGGCGCTGAAGATCGCGCTCGAGCCCTCGGAGCGCGCGGTCCTGCACCGGCGTATCGAGTCGCGCTTCCGCGCGATGCTCGATCGCGGTCTGCTGGAGGAGCTGGAGGGGCTACGCCATCGCTACGCGCTCACGGCGGGCATGCCTTCGATGCGGACCGTGGGCTATCGCCAGGCCTGGGACGTTCTCGAGGGAACGAAGCCGCGCGCCATGCTCGAGGCGAGCGGCGCGGCCGCCACACGCCAGCTGGCCAAGCGCCAGCTCACCTGGCAACGCGCGATGGACGACGTGGAGCGGCTCGACTGCCTGCGGGCCGACCTCGCCGACGCGGCAGCCGAGCGGGTGGAGCGATTCCTGCGCGGTTAGTCCTCGCCGTGGAACTTGAAGCTCACGTTGAGCCTCACGCGGTAGAGGACCTTGCCGCCGTCGATCTTCATGTCGAGCTGCTCGACTTCGGCGACGCGCAGGTCGCGGATGGTGCGCGAGGCCGTCTTCACGGCGTTCGCGCCGGCGTCGGCCCACGACACGGAGCTCGTGCCGACGATCTCGATCACCTTGTAGACGGCGTTGCCCTTGCTGCCTTTCTTGGCCATGGCTTCTCCTCGTGATGTTTGGCGAACCGGAGCACTACTGGCGCTAGTCTAGCGCGGCCGGGGCTCGCGCACCGTCGCGGCCGCGCCGCCCTCGGAAAACGTGATGTCGAGCGCATCGCCTGCCGAAAGACCCTCGCTCGTCATGCGCACGTGCCCGGAGGCGTCGCGCACGATGCTGTAGCCGCGGCCCAGCACCTGGTTGGGATCGAGGTGCGAGAGCGCGTCGCCCAGCGCCGACACGTGGCGCGAGTGTTCGCGCAGCCGCCGCTGCAGCGAGGCGGCGAGCTGATCGCGCAGCCGCGCATTGGCACGCCCTTGCGCGGCAAGGTCCGGCAACGCGCGGCGCAGCGCGCGCCAGGCCAGCGCGAGGCGCTCGCGCGAGCGCTCGATGCGCTCGGCGGGAGTGAGCAGGCGCCGCGCCGCGATGTCCAGGCGCTGCGCGCGCGCATCGATCACGCGCCCGATGTCGCGGGCAAGGCGCCGGCGCAGGGCCGACACGCTCCCCGCAAGCTCTTCGCGGTCCGGGCTCGCCGCCACCGCGGCCGCCGTGGGCGTGGCCGCGCGCAGGTCCGCGGCGAAATCGGCGATCGTGAAGTCGGTCTCGTGTCCCACGCCGCTCACGACCGGGATGCGCGACGCGGCGATGGATCGCGCCACGACTTCTTCATTGAAGGCCCACAGGTCCTCGAGGCTGCCGCCGCCGCGGCACACCAGGATCACGTCCACCTCGTTTCGTTCGTTGGCCACGCGCACCATGCGCGCGATCTGCGCCGCGGCGCCGTCGCCCTGCACTGCCGCGGGATAGATCACCACCGGGACCATCGGCGCCCGGCGCGCGAGCGTCGTGAGCACGTCGCGAAGCGCCGCGGCCGCCGGCGAGGTGACGATGCCGATGGCGCGCGCGAATGCGGGAATCGGTTTCTTGCGCTCCGGATCGAAGAGCCCTTCGGCATCGAGCCGCGCCTTCAGCTTCTCGAAAGCCTCGTACAAGGCGCCGCGGCCGGCGCGGCGCATTTCCTCGACGCCCAGCTGGAATCCGCCGCGCGGTTCGTAGAGCGTGACGCGCGCGCGCACTTCGACTTGCTGGCCGTTCTCGGGACGGAAGTCGAGGAAGCGGGCGCGCGACTGGAAGACGACGCAGCTCACGGAGGCCGACGCGTCCTTCAGGTCGAAGTACCAGTGGCCCGCCGGCGACTTCTTCACGTTCGAGAGCTCGCCTGCCACCCAGAGCGTCTCGAAGTGGTTCTCGAGGAGGTTTCGCGCGCGCCGATTGAGCTCGGCCACGGTGATCGGGGCCGGCGCTTCGGGAAATAGCGAGCCCGTCATGGGCGATTCACGGGGCATTCGAGTGGCCGTGGCTATCCACTGGGGCTTCGCCGGCGCCGCGAGCCTTGGGCCCTTCCCTCTGGAGAAGCCCCTTGACAGGCGAGAGAATACGGTAACTCATTGATATTGATTAAGAAACGCGTGTCGCTCAAAATTTGAGCGCCCGAAGAAAAGTCCTTTGCGATACGTCACTTGCGTCCGGCGCGGAATGGCCGCCCACAGGCTTATCCACAGGCTCTGTGGATGATTCGCCACATTTCTGACGCAATCGGCGCGACGGACGCGAGCGGACACGCGACCGCGCGAAAAATCTTTCCAATGCTGCGCCGACGATTCTAAACGCAACGCTTCATGCCGATGGGTTTGTGTCGCCGATCGCGCCGCCGCACAAGGTCTTGTGGAATCATGGTCGGCGGGCTAAAGTCGCCACGGCCTTCCCACAGGAGCAACTCGCAAGTGCTGTCGATCATCGAAGCGGCCGGCTGGCCGATCTGGTTCATCATCATGACGTCGATCGTGGCACTCGCCATCATCGGCGAGCGATTCTGGTCCCTGCGCACCTCGCTCGTCGCGCCTCGCGACGTCCTTCCCGCCACCATCCGCGAATACCAGGCGAAAGGCGTCACGCAGGACCTCGTGAACCGCCTGCAGCACGGCCCGCTCATCGGCCGCATTTTCGCCGCGGCGCTGGTGAACGAGCGAAGCTCCCGCGAGGTCCTCAAGGACGCGGTCGAGGACGCGGGGCGCGCCGTGGGCCTCGAGCTGGAGCGCTTCCTCAATACGCTGGGGACGATCGCGACCGTCTCGACGCTGATGGGCCTGTTCGGCACCATCGTCGGCATGATCGAGATCTTCGGCTCCCAGAACCCCATGAGCGGCGGCAACCCCGCGCAGCTCGCGCACGGCATCTCGGTCGCGCTGTACAACACGCTCTTCGGCATCGGCGTGGCCATCCCTTCCGTGATCTTCTACCGGCACTTCCGCAACAAGGTGGACGTCATGGTGGTGGACATGGAAAGCCAGGCGATCAAGCTGATCGAGATCATCCACGGCGAGCGCCGGGCATGAATTTCGGCCGTGGCCGGGCGCGGGAAGACCCGGACATCAACCTGATCCCGCTGATCGACATCCTGATCGTCGTCCTGATCTTCCTGTTTCTCACGACGACCTACAGCCGCTTCGCGGAGCTGCAGATCAACCTGCCGGAAGCCTCGGCCGAGAAGTCCACGGACAAGCCCACGGTGCTCAATGTCGCGGTCGACGCGACCGGCAAGTACGCGATCAACGGCCAGGCCACGGTCTACGGCGATCCCACGGCGTTCGCGCAGGCCCTCAAGGACGCGGCCAAGGGCAACAAGGAGCCCGCGGTGATCATCAGCGCCGATGCCGCCGCGACGCACCAGTCCGTGGTGAACGTGATGGAAAGCGCGCGCATCGCGGGCTATACGCACATCACGTTCGTGACACAAGCCCGTCGCTAGCCCGGAACCTCCGTGGGCCGCTGGCTCGAGCGCGAGTGGCAACGTCTCGGCGGCGGCGCGCTCCTCATGCTCCCCCTGTCGCTCGCGATGGCGCTCGCCGTGGCGCTGCGCCGCTTCGCGTATCGCGCGGGGATCCTTCCGTCGTGGCGCGCTCCGGTGCCCGTGGTCGTCGTGGGTAACATCACCGCCGGCGGCACGGGCAAGACGCCGCTCACGCTCGCCGTGGTCGATGCGCTCTCGCGCCGCGGGTACACACCCGGCGTGGTGTCTCGCGGCTACGGCCGGGTGCCGAGGAACCTCAACGATCCGCTGGGCGTGGTGCGCGTCTATCCCGACGTGGCCACGCCGGAGCACTTCGGCGACGAGCCGGTGCTGATCGCGCGCCGTTCGCGCGTTCCGGTGTACGTGTCGCACGACCGGCCCGCGGCTGCGCGCGCGCTGCTCCAGGCGCATCCCGAGGTGGACGTGATCGTGAGCGACGACGGCCTGCAGCACTACGCGCTCGCCCGCGACGTGGAGATCGCCGTGGTCGACGGCGAAAGGCGCTTCGGCAACGGCCTCATGCTGCCCGCGGGGCCGTTGCGCGAGCCGGTGTCGCGCCTCGCGCGCGTCGACGCCGTGGTCGTGAACGGCGGCTGGTCCGATGCGGTTCCCGGAGCGCGGCAGTTCGCGATGACCCTGGGCGGCGAGCGCTTCGTGGCGCTCGCGGGGAACCGCCAGGCGACGGTGGAGGAGTTCGCGCTCGCCGCGCGCGGCAGGAACGTGGCAGCCGTCGCGGGCATCGGCTACCCCGAGCGCTTCTTCGATCACCTGGCGCGGCTGCACGTGGTGGCGAGGACAATCGCGTTTCCCGACCACCACGGCTTCCAGCCGAAGGACCTGAAGATCCCCGGCGCCGAGGTCGTCGTCATGACCGAGAAGGATGCCGTAAAATGCGCGGCATTCGCCGATTCGCGCATGTGGTTCCTGCGCGTCGATGCGATCCTTCCACCCGACTTCGAAGACTTCCTCGCCTCACGCGTCGCCGATTCCCGGAGGAGCGCCGATGGATCCCAAGCTGCTTGAAATCCTGGTGTGCCCCCTTTGCAAGGGGCCGCTCGTGTGGCGCAAGGAAGCGCAGGAGCTCGTGTGCAAGGGCGATCGCCTCGCATTTCCGGTGAAGGACGGCATTCCCGTGATGCTCGAGGAGGAGGCGAGGGAACTCGCGCCCGCGGAAGATCCCTAGGAACCGCATGGTGGAGCGCCTCGCGTTCAAGGTCGT
>Ga0335070_10003114_pt1 | contig 19266 bp, 15 predicted proteins | sample Lox_Sample_13_FD_206722 | JGI IMG/M metagenome (GOLD analysis project Ga0335070, IMG submission 206722) | Soil microbial communities from Loxahatchee National Wildlife Refuge, Florida, United States - Lox_Sample_1.3 | ecosystem: Environmental > Terrestrial > Soil > Wetlands | place: USA... | reverse complement strand
CGCGCTCAAGGCGCGGCGCCGGCGCCCGGCTCGATCGGGAGCAGCCGGATCTCGATGCGGCGGTTCTGCGCCCGTCCCTCCGGCGTGTCGTTCGGCGCGACGGGCGCGAACTCGGCGTACGAGACCGCGGTGAGTCGATCCCCGGCCACGCCGCTCTCCTGGAGCGTCCTCACCACCGCGGCGGCACGAGCGCCGCCGAGCTCCCAGTTCGACGGAAAGCGCGACGTGAGCGACTCGGCGATCGGGATCGAGTCGGTGTGGCCCTGCACCTGGACCCGGTCGTTCTCGTCCTTCACCTGCTCCGCGACCTTCGCGATCACCGCGCGTCCGTCGGGCGAGAGATCTGCCGAGCCCGAAGGGAACAGGACGTCCTCCGACAGATTCAGGCGTAGACCCTGACCGACGCGCTCGATCTCGACCTGGCCCGACGAGACCTCGGTCTCGAGCTCCTTCACGAGGCCCTCGTAGGTGCCCGTCGGTGCCTCGGCTCCGCCCCCGCGGCCGGGCTCGCCATTCGTCCGGGTGCGCAGGTCCGCCTGCAGCTCGGCGGAGCGGCGCGCGAGCCGCGTGCGCTCGCGCTCCAGCTCCTCCTTCTGGATGCGCAGGTCCTCGAGCTGGTCCGTGAGGCTCTCGCGCTCGGCCTCGACGCTCGCCATCGACTCCTCGAGATGCTCCTTCTGCGCGCGAAGCGCGTCGCGTTCCTCCACGACGTGGCGGTAGGTGACGGGGTTCACGCAGCCGGCGCCGAGGATGGTGAGCGCGACGAGGGCCGGCGGGAGGCGACGGGCGGATGCGCGCGGTGTCGGGGTGCTAGCTCGCCTGGGCGAGGGGCGGCGCGAGCGTGTGCGAGAGCGCTTCATCGATCGTCCCCACGTACTCGAGCTCGAGTCCCTTCAGGAGATCGGCGGCGATCTCGCCCACGTCCGAGCGGTTCCGCTCCGGGAGGATGACGCGTCGGATGCCGGCCCGCCGCGCCGCGAGCACCTTCTCCTTGATGCCGCCGACCGGCAGCACCTTTCCCCGGAGCGTGATCTCGCCCGTCATCGCCACGTCCGGGTGGGCCGGGCGACCCATCAGCAGCGACGCCAGGGACGTGACCATCGCCACCCCGGCGGAGGGCCCGTCCTTCGGCACGGCCCCGGCCGGCACGTGCAGGTGGACGTCGCTCTTCTCGAACACCTCGGGCGCGATGCCGAGGTCGCCCGCGTGGCTGCGCAGCCAGGAGCGCGCCGCCTCGGCGCTCTCGCGCATCACGTCCCCGAGCGAGCCCGTGAGCTTGAGGCCGCCCTTCCCCGGCATGCGGGTCGATTCGATGAAGAGGATGTCTCCGCCCGCCGGAGTCCAGGCGAGGCCCACGGCGACCCCGGGGCGACCGGCCCGCTCCGCCAGCTCGGGCTCGTAGCGCACGGGACCGAGGAGCGCGGGCAGCTCGTCCGCGGTCACGCGGAGGGGACCCCGCACCCCCTCTTCCGCCACGCGCCGCGCGACCTTGCGTGCGACGCTCCCGATCTCGCGCTCGAGGTTCCGAACCCCGGCCTCGCGGGTGTAGCTCCGGATCAACGCGCGGAGCGCGTCGTCGTCGAGGTCGAATCCCACGTCCTCGATGCCGTTCGCCTTGCGCTGGCGCGGCAGGAGGTGGCGACGCGCGATCTCGACCTTGTCCTCCTCCGTGTAGCCGGGGATCTCGATCACCTCCATGCGGTCGCGCAACGCGGCCGGCACGGTGTCCATCACGTTCGCGGTCGCGATGAAGAGCACCTGGGAGAGGTCGAAGGGCACCTCGACGTAGTGGTCGCTGAAGGTCGAGTTCTGCTCGGGATCGAGCACCTCGAGCAGCGCCGACGACGGATCGCCCCGGAAGTCGGTCCCGACCTTGTCGATCTCGTCGAGCAGGAAGACCGGATTCTTCGTGCCCGCGCGCCGCAGCCCCTGCAGCACGCGGCCCGGGAGCGCCCCCACGTACGTGCGCCGGTGTCCGCGGATCTCGGCCTCGTCGCGCACGCCGCCGAGCGAGGCGCGCACGAACTCGCGGCCGAGGGCGCGCGCGACGGAGCGCCCGAGGGAGGTCTTTCCCGTGCCGGGAGGCCCGACGAAGCAGAGGATCGGCCCCTTCAAGTCGCGCTTCAGGGAGAGCACGGCGATGTACTCGAGGATCCGGTCCTTCACCTTCTCGAGGTCCCAGTGGTCCTCGTCGAGCACGCGGCGCGCCTCGGCGATGTCGAGCCGATCTTCCGTCGTCTTCGACCAGGGGAGCTCGGTCATCCACTCGAGGTAGGTGCGGATCACGCCGTGCTCGGCCGCCGCGGCAGGCGTCTGGCCGAGGCGCTCGAGCTCGCGCGTGGCCTGCTTGTACGCCTCCTCGGGCATTCCGGCGGCCTCGATCTTCTCGCGCAGGCGCGCGATCTCGGCGTCCGTGTCCTCGGCCTCGCCGAGCTCGCGCCGGATCGCCTCGAGCTGCTGGCGCAGCAGGTAGTCCCGCTGCGACTTGCCCATCTCGCTCTGGACCTTCTCGCGGATCTCGCTCTCGATGCGGAGCGCCTCGTGGGCGCGCTGCACCTCGGCCAGCACCCGACGCAGGCGCTGCGCCACGTCGACCTCCTCGAGGATCTGCTGACGCACGGGGAGATCGAGCTCGAGGTTCCAGGCCACGAGATCGGCGAGGCGCGACGGATCGTCCAGGTTCGCGGCGAGGGCCTGGAGCTCGTCGGAGAGCTTCGGGCTCTCCGCGACGAGCGCGCCGAACTGCTGCGACACGTGGCGCTGCAGCGCCGTCAGCTCCACGGAGCTCGGATCGACGGTCTCCTCGAGCGGGCGCACGCGCGCGCGAAGGAACGACGGATCGTCGACGAACTCCGTGATCTCGGCCCGCGTCACGCCCTGGACCAGCAGACGGTAGGAGTCGTCGGGGAACTTCAGCATCTTCACGACGCGCACGATCGTGCCGCGGCGGTGGACGTCGTTCGCTCCCGGGCTGCCCTCGATCTCCCGGCTCACGGCCACCGCGAGGAACAAGCGCTCGGGCGTGAGGAGCACCGCCTCGATCAGCCGCTTCGAGCGAGTCGTGTTGACGAGGAGAGGCGAGAGGAGCTGGGGGAAGAGCACCGTGTTCTTGAGGGGCAGGACGGGCAGCACCTCGGGCAGCGCGAGGCGCTCCTCCCCGTCGCCCGCGCCCGCACCCCGGGTCTCGACCGCGACCTCGTGACCGCCCGCCGCTCGGCCGCCCGTGAGCTCGAGCTCCGACTCCGGCCGGTCGTGTTCCTCGCTCATCGCTCGATCTCGATCCGCCGCCGCTGGGGCAGACGCTTCGGCAGGGTCACGGTGAGGAAGCCGTCCTCGAGGTGGGCCGAGACGCCCTCGCGCTCGAACGGGACGTTCACGTGCAAGGTGCGCTCGAAGGGCCCGAAGGCGATCTCCATCTGATGGAGACGCTGGACGTCGGAGGTTGCGGGCGGCGTACGGACGCCGGACACGCGCACCACGTCGCCTTCGACGGTGACGCGCAGGTCCTCGATGCGGACGCCGGCGAGCTCGAGGCGAACGACGAGCGCCTTCTCGGTCTCGATCACGTCCGTCGCCGGCTGCCAGCGATCGCCGCGGAAGCGCTCGGCGAGCTCGCCGAAGAATCCGCCGAGCGGATCTCCACGGCGCTTCGACTCCACTAGTTGCCCTTCTCCTCGGTGTACTCCGCGTCGATCACGTCCTCGCCCTTGCCTCCCGCGGGGCCCGCACCGCCGGCCTCCGGCCCGCCGCCGGGAGCGGCGCCGCCGGGCGCGCCCTGCGCCTTGTAGAGTGCCTCGGCCATCTTGTGGAGGCTCGTCTCGAGGCGCTGGCGCGCGGCATCGAGCTTCGCGACGTCACCCGAGTCGAGGTCGCGCTTCGCGTCGGCGAGCGCGTCCTCGACGGCCTTCTTGTCGTCGGCCGCGAGCTTCTCGCCGTTCTCCCGAAGCTGTTTGTCGGCGGTGTAGACCAGCGAGTCGAGCTGGTTGCGCTTGTCGATCTGCTCGCGGCGCGCGGCGTCCTCACGGGCGTGGGCCTCCGCGTCCTTCACCATGCGCTCGATCTCGTCCTTCTTGAGGCCGCCCGAGCCCTCGATGCGGATCGACTGCTCCTTGCCCGTCGCCCTGTCCTTCGCGGACACGGCGAGGATCCCGTTCGCGTCGATGTCGAACGTGACCTCGATCTGGGGCACGCCCCGCGGCGCGGGAGGAATGCCGTCGAGGATGAACCGGCCGAGCTCGCGGTTGTCGCCCGCCATCTCGCGCTCGCCCTGGAGTACCCGGATCTCGACCTGGGGCTGGCTGTCGGACGCGGTGGAGAAGACCTGGCTCTTGCGGGTCGGGATCGTGGTGTTGCGCTCGATCAGCTTCGTCATGACGCTGCCCATGGTCTCGATGCCGAGGGAGAGCGGCGTCACGTCGAGCAGCAGGACGTCCTTCACCTCGCCCGAGAGCACGCCCGCCTGGACGGCGGCGCCGACGGCGACCACCTCGTCCGGGTTCACGGTCTGGTTCGGAGCCTTGCCGAACAGGTCCTTCACCTTCTGCTGCACGAGCGGGATGCGGGTCGACCCGCCGACCAGCACCACCTCGTCGAGGTCGCTCGCCTTCAGGCCCGCGTCGGCCAGGGCGCGCCGGCACGGCTCGAGCGAGCGCTCGATCAGGTCCTCGACGAGCTGCTCGAACTTCGCCCGCGTGAGCTTCAGGTTCATGTGCTTCGGGCCGGTCTGGTCCGCCGTGATGAACGGCAGGTTCACGTCCGTGGTGGTCGCGCTCGACAGCTCGATCTTCGCCTTCTCGGCCGCCTCGCGCAGGCGCTGCATGGCCATCGGATCCTTCGACAGGTCGATGCCCTGGTCCTTCTTGAACTCGCCCACCAGGTACTCGATCACCCGCTGGTCGAGGTTGTCGCCGCCGAGGTGCGTGTCGCCGTTGGTGGCCTTCACCTCGACCACGTTCTCGCCGACCTCGAGGATCGAGATGTCGAACGTGCCGCCGCCGAAGTCGTAGACGGCGATCTTCTCGTCCTTCTTCTTGTCGAGGCCGTAGGCGAGCGCTGCGGCGGTCGGCTCGTTGATGATGCGCTTCACGTCGAGGCCGGCGATCGCCCCGGCGTCCTTCGTGGCCTGGCGCTGCGCGTCGTTGAAGTACGCGGGCACGGTGATCACGGCGCCGGCCACGGGCTGGCCCAGGTAGGCCTCGGCGGCGCGCTTCAGCTTCTGGAGGATCATCGCGGAGATCTCGGGCGGGCTGAACTGCTTGCCGTCGACGTCGATCGCGGCCATCCCGTCCTTGCCCTCGGCCACCTTGTACGGCACCAGGCGGATCTCCTCGGGAACCTCGGTGAGGCGACGGCCCATGAAGCGCTTGATCGAGTAGATCGTGCGCTTCGGATTGGTGATGGCCTGGCGCTTGGCGATCGCGCCGACGAGGCGCTCACCGTCGTCCGTGAACGCGACGACGGAGGGCGTGGTCCGGCCTCCCTCCTCGTTCGCGATCACGACGGGCTGGCCGCCTTCCATGACGGCGACCACCGAGTTCGTGGTGCCGAGGTCGATGCCGATCACCTTGCCGGTCGCCGCCATTCCGTCTTCTCCTGTTGGGCCCGGATCGGGCCGCTCGCCGTGACGAGAGAGTTCGTGGCCAACCCTTGGGCCATGCCCCGGCGTGTCAACGGATCCCGCTCGGGAATTCCGCGATCCACCGGTTCCGGGGGAGCGGGATCGGGACGCGCCTCGAGCGGGGGCGACCGGAACGCCCGACGCGCGCCCGGTGTCTGCCGAGACGGGCAGGCATTCGACTTCGGGCATCGAATAAGCCCGCGAAATTCCGATGGATCGCGAGCCCGCGACGGGTGCGGTCGACACGCTCGCAGGGTTATACTCGCGCCGCTTTTGCGAGCGCCGCGCACACGGCGCGGCATGGGGGGCCGCCCGGGGATGGGCCGCATCGGCATCTGGCTCGTGAACGGCGCGATCCTCGTGCTGTGCTGCTGGCTCGCCGCCCGCATCGGGCTGCGGCTCCTCGATGCTGCCCTCGTGCCGGAGCCGACGCGCCCGGTCGCCGCCGTCGCGCCCGCCGGTCCGCCCTCCGTCCGGGACCGCCACGTGATCCTCGAGCGGAACCTGTTCAACGCCTCGACCGTGTTCCCCGCCGCGGCGCCCGTCGCCGAGGAGGAGGACCTGGAGGCCACGAAGCTGCCCCTGCGCCTGCTCGGCACGGCCGCCTCGCCGGACACCCGGCAGTCCTGGGCCGCGGTCGAGGACCTCGAGACGCGCAAGCACGAGGTGGTCCGCATCGCCGATCCCTTGAAGACGGCGAAGGTGGTCCGGATCGAGCGCCGGCGGATCGTGCTCGAGAACGGCAGCCGCCGGGAAGAGCTCGCCCTCGAGGACGAGCTCGGCGGCGTCAAGGCCGTGCCCGCGGCGGCCCGGCCCTCGCCCGACCTGTCCAACCGCGTGCAGAAGCTCTCGGACAACCGCTTCGCCCTGAACCGCAGCGACGTCGAGAGCGCCGTCCGCAACCCCGCGGCCCTGTTCCAGCAGGCGCGCATCCTGCCGAAGTACGAGAACGGGCAGATGGTCGGGGTGCAGCTCAACGCCATCAAGCCGGGCAGCATGTTCGAGCAGATGGGGATGCAGAGCGGCGACACGATCACCTCGTTCAACGGCGTCCGGATCGACGGCCCGGAGGGCAGCGCCGGGCTGATCAAGGAGCTCACCGAGGCGAAGACGTTCAACGTCGTCGTGATGGGCGCGGACGGTCGCGAGCGACAGATCACGTACGAGCCGCAGGACTAGGCGGAGAGGGGGAGAGGGGCTTGTCGAAGCGCGTGGCCATTGCCGGACTGCTCGTCGCGAGCCTCGCGCTCGGGGCGGTGCGGGCCGTCGCCCAGATCCCTCCGCCCCAGCCCGGGAGCCCGGCCCCGGGTGAAGGTGCCCCGCCCCCGGACGCCGACCAGGAAGGCCTCGTGCAGCTCGACTTCAACGACGTCGAGCTCGCGGTCGTGATCGACACGATCTCGCGTCTCACGGGCAAGAACTTCATCTACGACGACCGCGTGCGGGGTCGTGTGACGATCGTCTCCCCGACGCGCATTCCGGTCGAACAGGCCTACGCCGTGTTCGAATCCGTGCTGCAGGTCAAGGGCTTCACCACCGTTCCCGGCCCCGGCGGCTCGATCAAGATCATCCCGCTGCGCGACGCCAAGGAGTCCGCGATCGAGACCCGCTCCGGGCCGCGGCCGACGCCGTACAGCGACGCCTTCGTCACCCGGCTGATCCCGCTCCGCTACATCGACGCCGACGCGATCTCCAACTCGCTGAAGCCGCTGGTCTCGAAGGACGCGGCGCTCGTCGCCTACTCCCCGACCAACACCATCATCCTGACGGACTCGGCGTCGAACATCCGGCGCATCCTCGAGATCCTCGAGGCGATCGACGTCGAGACCTACAAGGAGGAGCTCGCCGTCCTCAAGATCCGGCACGCGGACGCGACCGCCCTCGCCCAGCAGCTGGGCGAGATCTACGGTGGCGAGGTGAGCGGCGCCCAGGGAGGCGGACCGGGCGCCCTGCGGGTGCGGCCTCCCCAGGTGCCCGGGGGCCAGCCGCAGATCCAGACCGGCGAGGTGCAGCGCGACCGTGTCCGCATCATCACCGACGAGCGCACGAACTCGTTGATCATCCTCGCCTCGCGCAGCCGCATCCAGGACATTCGCGCGCTCGTCGCGAAGCTCGACGTCCCGATGGAGGGCTCCGGGCGGATCCACGTCTACTACCTGAAGAACGCCGACGCCGAGGAGCTCGCCGACACCCTGAACGCGCTGATCAGCGGCCAGCCGCGGGCCCCGTCGGGCGGCGGCGGCCAGGCGGGCGGTGCCCGACCGGCCGTCGCGGCGGTGGCGCAGCAGGCCCAGGCCCAGAGCCTGCGCGCCGCGGTGACCGAGCTCGCCGAGGGCGTCACGGTGACCGCCGACAAGGGCACCAACTCGCTCATCATCCAGGCCAGCAAGGAGGGCTTCACGACCCTCGCCCAGGTGATCGAGAAGCTCGACATCCGGCGGCCCCAGGTGATGGTCGAGGCGCTGATCATGGAGGTCACCGTCTCCAACTCGGAGGACCTCGGCTTCAACGGGCTGTTCCGGGTCGTGAACGGCGGCACGGACCTCACCTTCGCCTCGCTCACCGACGCGGGCGCGCGGCCCATCGTGTTCGGCGCGGGCTCGGCGGCGGCGGCAGGAACGGGCGGCACCACCACCACCACCACGCCGGCCTCGCGACCGGGCCAGCTCAACGACAGCGCCCTCACGAACCTCCTCGCGTCGGCCGCCTACAACACGCTCCAGTTCAATCCCGTGACGGGCGCCGTGACGGGCGGCTCCCTGATCCAGGGCGTGATCCGCGCCGCCCAGGGGAACTCGGGCGCGAACATCCTCTCGGCGCCGCACATCCTCACGACCGACAACGAAGAGGCGCAGATCAAGATCGGCAACAACATCCCGCTGCCGTCGAGCCGCGTGCAGTCGGCCCAGGGAATCGTGAGCAATACCTCGGGCCAGCTCGCGACGTCGGTCAACATCGAGCGCCAGGACATCGGCATCACGCTGCGGGTCACTCCGCAGATCAGCGAAGGCGACACGCTCCGGCTGGAGATCTTCCAGGAGATCTCGGACCTGAACCAGGCGCTCACGAACGCCGTCGCCGGCGGGGCGCAGAACGCCGCCCAGACCGGTGTCGCGCTCTCCAATCGCCAGGTCGAGAACACCGTCGTCGTGAAGGACGGCGAGACCGTCGTGATCGGCGGCCTGATCAGCGACAACTTCCAGGACACGATCGACAAGGTGCCCTGGCTCGGCGACGTGCCGTTCCTCGGCTGGCTCTTCAAGTCGACGAGCAAGTCCCTGGCGAAGACGAACCTGATCGTCTTCCTGACGCCGACCATCGTTCGCACCGCGGAGGACATGGAGCGCACGTCGATCCGCAAGCGCGAGGAGTTCCGCCTGCGCTCCGCCGAAGCGATGGATCTCTCCGAGCGCGGCAAGAAGGCCGAGGCCGAGCACCGCAAGGAGGCCGAGGCCGCCGGCATCGACTACGAGCCGTCGCGCACCCAGCAGCCCGCGGCCACCGCGCTGAAGAGCATCGAGAAGCGCTACCCGCTCGAGCGGATGCGCGAGCTCGAGCGCATCCAGCAGGAGCAGAGGGCGGCGCGCGAGGCCGAAGGCGCGGAGCACGGGGGCCCGAGCTACTACGTGCTCGCCGCCGTGTTCCGCAACGAGGCTGCGGCCCGCGCGAAGCTCCAGGAGCTCCTCGACGCCGGCTTCGACGCGACGATCGTGTCCGTCGAGCAGGCCGGCGAGGTGCTGCTCGAGGTGCGCGTCGGTCCGTTCGACACGCTGCACCACGCGGAGATCGCCGCCGACACGTTGCGCCAGGCCCACGGCCTCTCGCCGACCGTGCTGGTGCAGGAGGAGGAGACGCGGTGAGCGCGGGCGCCGCCACGGCCGGTCCGCGGAAGGGGCCCGCGACGCCGCCCCCGAACGGCGGCGGTCGCGTGGGGCTCGACCTCGGCGCGCTCCTGCTGCGTGCGACGCGGCTCACGCCCGAGCAGCTCGACGCCGCCCAGCAGCGCCACGTCGAGACCGGCCGGCGCCTCACGCAGGTCGTCGTCGAGGAGGAGATGCTGACGGAGGCCGAGGTGCTCGAGGCCCTCGGCCGCATCCTCGGCCTCCCGGTGCTGCGGGAGATCGACGCCGCCGCGATCGACACGGCCCTGGTCGAGCACGTCCCGATCGGCTTCGCGAAGACCCACGAGCTCCTGCCCCTCGCGCGCGACGGCGAGGGCACGGTGCGCGTCGCGGTGGCCGATCCCTTCGAGACCGCGCCGCTCGACGATCTGCGGCTCGTGTTCGGCGGCGCGGAGATCGCGGCCGAGATCGCGAGCGCGCGCCACATCCTCGCGGCGATCAACCAGGTCTACGACCGGGGGCCGGGCTCCGCCGCCGAGCTCGCGGAGGACGCGGCGACCGACCTCGACGCCCTCGCGGACGAGATCAGCCACAGCGAGCCCCAGGACCTGCTCGAGGCCGCCGACGAGGCGCCGATCATCAAGCTCGTGAACTCGCTCCTGCAGCAGGCGGTGAAGGAGCGCGCGAGCGACATCCACATCGAGCCCTTCGAGCGCGACATCCGCGTGCGCCTGCGCGTCGACGACATCCTGTACGAGCCGATCCGCCCGCTCCCGCGCACGCTCCAGGCGAGCATCACCTCGCGCATCAAGATCATGGGCGGGCTCAACATCGCGGAGAAGCGCCTGCCGCAGGATGGGCGCATCCGGCTCAAGATCGCCGGCCGCGACTACGACGTGCGCCTCTCGACCGTGCCGATCGGCCACGGCGAGCGCGTCGTGATGCGGCTCCTGCCGCGCTCGACGGAGATGCTGAACCTCGAGCGGCTGGGCTTCAGCCCGACGCAGCTCGGCGTCTGGGAGAAGCTGATCGCGCGGCCGAACGGCATCGTGCTCGTCACCGGGCCCACGGGCAGCGGCAAGACGACGACGCTCTACGGCGCCCTCGCGCGCATCAACCATCCCGACAAGAACATCATCACGATCGAGGACCCGGTCGAGATCCAGCTCCCGGGCATCGGCCAGATCGAGGTCAATCCGAAGATCGGCCTCACGTTCGCGTCGGGCCTGCGCTCGGTCCTGCGCCAGGATCCGAACGTCGTGCTCGTGGGCGAGATCCGCGACCTCGAGACGGCGGAGATCGCGATCCAGGCGTCCCTCACGGGCCACCTCGTGTTCTCGACGCTCCACACGAACGACGCGCCGAGCGCGGTCACGCGCCTCGTGGACATGGGCGTCGAGCCGTTCCTCGTGGCCTCGTCCCTCGCGGCCGTCCTCGCGCAGCGCCTCGTGCGCGTGCTCTGCCCGGAGTGCAAGGAGCCCTGGGTCCCGACCGCGGCCCAGCTCGCCGAGATCGGCGTCCAGGGCGGGGGAGCGACGCAGGTCTACCGGCCGAAGGGCTGCGCGCGCTGCAACCACACCGGCTACCGCGGTCGCCTCGGGATCTTCGAGCTGATGCTGATCGACGACGACCTGCGCGCCTTCGTGACGCAGAACGTCGACTCGAAGACGATCAAGCGGCGGGCCGTCGAGAAGGGCATGCGCACCCTGCGGGCCGACGGGGCCCGCAAGGTGCTCGAGGGGCTCACGTCCATCGCCGAGGTCCTGCGCGCGACCGAGGACGAGGGCGTCGTCGAGCAGATCTGATGCCGGTCTACGCCTACAAGGGGATGACGAGCGCCGGGCGCGCCACGCGCGGCTTCGTCGATGCCGACAGCCCGCGCGCGGCGCGGGCGAAGCTGCGTCGCGACGGCGTGTTCCCGACGGAGCTCGCCGAGGGCGCGGAGGAGACCAAGGCCGGCGCCACGAAGCCGAGCGCCCTCGCCGGCGCCCTGCCCTTCCTGCGGCGCATCGCGCCGATGGACCTCGCCCTGGCGACGCGGCAGCTCGCGACGCTCGTCGGAGCGAGCGTGCCCCTGGTGGAGGCGCTCGGCGCCCTCTCGCAGCAGGTCGAGAGCGCGCGCCTGAAGGGCGTCCTCGGCCAGGTCCGCGACCGCGTGAACGAGGGCGCTTCGCTCGCCGACGCCATGGCCCAGTCGGGCGTGTTCTCCGACCTGTACGTGAGCATGGTGCGTGCGGGGGAGGCGGGCGGCGCCCTGGAGCAGGTCCTCGACCGGCTGGCCGACTACCTCGAGAGCCAGGTGCGGCTGCGGAACAAGGTCACCTCGATCCTCATCTATCCCAGCGTGATGTTCGTCTTCGCCATGGTGGTCGTGGCGGCGCTCGTGACCTTCGTGCTGCCGCAGATCACCGAGCTCTTGACGAACCTGAAGCAGGAGCTCCCCTGGTACACGAAGGCGATCATCGGCGGCTCGAAGGTGGTGCGGGGGTGGTGGTGGCTGATCGCCCTGGTGGCCGTCTCCGTCGTCGTGGGCGTGCGCGCGACGCTCCGCACCGCGCGCGGCCGGGCGACCTGGGACGCCTGGAAGCTCCGCCTGCCGGTCGTCGGGAAGGTCGCCCGGATCCTCGCGATCGCCCGCTTCACGCGCACCCTCTCGACGCTCCTCGCGGGCGGGATCCCGATCGTGAAGGCCCTCGGGATCGCGAAGCACGTCGCGAACAACGTGGTGATCGGAGAGGCGATCGACGCGGCGAGCGAGAGCATCACGGGCGGCAGCTCGCTTGCGAAGCCGCTGCGCGCCTCCGGCCAGTTCCCGCCGCTCGTGACCCACATGGTCGAAGTCGGCGAGCAGAGCGGAGAGCTCGAGCCGATGCTCGCCAAGGTCGCCGAGAACTACGACGAGCAGGTCGAGACCACGATGACGCGTCTCACCGCATTGCTCGAGCCGCTCTTGATCCTGCTCATGGTCGGAATCGTCGTCGTCATCATCCTCGCGACGCTCGTGCCGCTCCTTCAGGTCACGAGCTCGCTCAAATGATCGGGGGTTCGCTCGTGGAGAATCGCCAGCACGGATTCACGCTGATCGAGATCATGGCCGTGGTGCTCATCATCGGGCTGCTCGGCGGGATCGTCGGCGCGGTCGTGTTCGCGCAGGTCGACAAGGCCCGCGTCACCACCGCCAAGGTCCAGGTGAAGGCCTTCGAGGAAGCGCTCGACGCCTATCGCATGGACAACGGGAAGTACCCGACGAGCGAGCAGGGCCTGCAGGCGCTGGTGCAGAAGCCGACCTCCGAGCCGGTACCGAAGCGCTGGCAGCCCGAGGGCTATCTGCCCGGCGGGCGTGTCCCGAACGATCCCTGGGACAACGCCTATCAGTATCAGAGCCCGGGCACGCACAATCCCTACTCGTTCGACCTCTGGTCGCTCGGCGCCGACGGCCAGCCGGGGGGCAGCGGTGTGGACGCGGACCACGGCAACTGGCCCAGCGAGGACGACGCCTCCTGAGGCCGGCCCGCCGACACGCGCGCGCGGCGGCGCTCGCCCGGCGTCACGCAGGCGACCCTCGGCCCGCGGAACGCGCCTTCACCCTGCTGGAGCTGCTCGCGGTCGTCGCGCTCTTCCTGCTCCTCGGCGCGGTGGTCGTGCCGCGGATCGGGATGTTCCGCGGGCGCGCGCTGCGCGAGCAGGGCGAGCAGCTCGCCGCCGACCTCGAGCTCGCCCGCACCCGCTCGGAGATCCTGGGCGTGCCGCACCGCGTGCTGCTCGACCTCGACGGCCGGGCCTGGCGCATGGAGTGGCTCGTCACCGAGGCCGAGGCGCGCGGCGAAGTCACACCGGACAGCGTCGCGCCCGTGAGCACCGACGAGCATCTCGACCTCGCGCCGCCGCGGGGCGAGACGCCCGAGTTCCGGCCGGTGCCGCTGACCTTCGGCCAGACCTCCCTGCTCGACGAGCACGTGGCGGCGCTGCGCGTCGAGACCTCCGGGGGTCCTCTCGTCCACGGGGCGGTGTCGATCGAGTTCGAACGCGACGGCTCCGTCGAGCCGGTCGCGGTCGTGCTCTCGGACGACGACGGCCACGCCGTGGTGCTCGAGGTCGAGGCGCTCGAGGACGAAGTGCAGGTGCGCGACCGTGAGCGCTAGGTCGCGCACGCGCGCCTTCACGCTGCTCGAGACCCTCGCCGCCGTCGCGGTGCTCGCCCTCGTCTACGTGACCCTCGCGCGCGTCGGGATGACGGGGCTCGCCGCCGAGGGCGGCGCCGACCGACGCCTGCGCGCGGCCCTCGCCGCCGACGAGCGCATCATGGAGCTCGAGGCGGAGCTCGAGGCCGGCCGCACCCTTCCCCTCGGCGACACCGAGGAGACGAGCGGCGACTTCGCCGTGCACGTCTCGGTGACGCCCCTCGACCTCGCCTTGCCCGGGCCTCCCGAGGCCGTCGGGAAGCGCCTGCGGGACGTGAAGGGCGCCGCCGACGTCGCTCGCGCGGCGGCCGGCAAGCTCCCGCAGGCGTCCCTCTTCGCCGGCGCCGCGCCGGGCCAGCCCGGCCCCGGGCGCCACGTCACCGTGCGCGTCCAGTGGGCCGAAGGGGCGGGGGAGGCCTCGGTCGTGCGCGAGAGCTACGGCCTCGACCTCGAGGTGGCGAAGCCGATCCTCGACGCCCTCGACGCGGCGACCAAGGCGGAGGGCGCGAAGAACGGCGCCGAGACGCCCGCCGGCGCGACGCCGCAGACGAACAACCCTGCCTTCCCTTCCTCGCCTTCCAGGAGCGGCTCCTCCGATCCCAACGGGCCGCCGTCGGACGCGCAGCGCGAGATCGAGCCGTGACGCTCCCCTCCCGTCGCCGCTCCCGCGCGGGCTTCACGCTGCTCGAGATGATGGCCGTCATCCTCCTCGTCTCGATCGTCTTCTTCGTCGCGGTGGACTTCTACCGCCAGCTCACGCGGGCGAGCGCCCATGCGGCCGACCTGACGCGCAACGCGCGACGGGCCGTCGCGCTCGCGGACCGCATGGCGCTCGACCTCGAGGCCTCGATGCTCCTGAAGAAGCCCAAGGACGTGGACCCGCTCCAGCATCCGTGGCTCTTCCTCGGCGCGGCGGAGCCGGGCAGCGCCAGCTCCGACCGCATGAAGTTCGTGACGCGCAGCGCGAACCCGCGCACCACGGCGGGGGCGGAGTCCGACCTCCAGATGGTCGCGTGGCTCGCGACACCGGCGGACGACGGCAGCCTCGAGGTGCGGCGCTGGTCGGCGCCGCGGCTGCCGGAAGGCCTCGACCGCGACTTCCCGCCGGTGGAGGACGCCTACCTCGTGGCGCGCGGCCTCGCCGCCTTCGGCGTGCGCTTCCTCGACGAGAACGGCGAGTGGAAGCCGAGCTGGGACTCGTCCGAGCTCGTCGACGCCGACAAGCTCCCCCTCGCCGTGGAGATCACCCTCGCCTTCGCGCCGCCCGAGCCGGCGGTCGCGACCGCCGACGCGGCCGCGGCCGAGCCCGAGGTCTACACCCGTCGCGTCCTGCTCCCGCTCCGCGCGCTCGACCTGAAGCAGCTCATCACGGGACAGGAAGAGGAGAAGGACGCGACACAGGACAAGGACAAAGACGAGGACGATCGGAAGAGCGGGCACGGCGGAAAGGAGGAGGCGCAGGCGTGCGTCACCGTCCAGCAGTGCCTCGAGAAGAACCCGCAGGCGGCCGCGGCCGCGGCCGAGCATGGGCTCTCGGAGGTGCTCCAGTCGATCGGCGACCAGTGCTTCTCGGCGGTCGCGGGCAGCCTGCCGCCGGGCCTCTCGCTGCAGGGCTGCGAATGAGGCGGGAGAGGCGCGAAGAGCGACGCGGCGGCTTCATCCTGATGGTGGTGCTCGTCTTCATCCTGCTGCTCGTGGGCGCGACCGCCACCTTCCTGCGTCGGGCGAGCGTCGACGCGGCCGTGATCCGCCATCGCGACGCCGCCGCCGAGGCCGAGGCCGCCGCGCGGGGCGGCGTGCGCCTCGCGATCACGCTCCTGCTCGAGGACAAGCTGCAGGAGCAGACGAGCGGCCTCGCGAGCGACACCGCCTTCGACGTCTGGGCGCGGGCGAGCGCGATGGACCTCCCCTTCGGCGAGGACGTGCAGCTCCGGCTGCGGATCGAGGACGCCGGCGCGCGCCTGAACCTGAACGCCATGGTGGACAAGGGCGTCGCCGTGAAGGAGGCCGAGATCTTCCTGACGGCCTTCTTCCAGCGCGTGATCGAGGAGATGGGCGCCCACCGGGGCGCCTACGACGCGGCCAGCCTGGCCGAGAACCTGCTCGACTACCTCGACGCGGACGAGGTGCGGCAGAAGGGCGGGAGCGAGGACGACGCCTACGCGAGCCGCACGCCCCCGCAGCGCCCCGCGAACCGGCCGCTCCTCTCGGTCGACGAGCTCCGCCAGGTGGAGGGCTTCGATGCGGCGTTCGTCGACGCGCTCCGCCCCTACGTCACGGTGTTCCCGTACGGCCGAGGCGGCGGCATCAACCTCAACACCGCGCCGCCCCACGTCCTGGCGCTGCTCTTCCATGGCACCGCCGGGCAGTTCCGGTTCGCCGACGAGGACACGGTGCGGGCGATCCTGAAGGCGCGCGAGCAGGGCGAGGTGATCTGCCCTCCGGATGCCTCGAACCCGATCTGTGTGGCCCAGGGCGAGGTGATCGAGGGCACGATCTTCCCGCCGCCGACCTTCGCGACCAACGTCTTCACGGTGCACTCGGAGGCGCGCGTCGGCGAGGTCCGCCGCACGATCGAGGCGGTGGTGGACCGCTCGAAGCCCTCCGAGCCGCAGCTGCTATTCTGGCGCGTCCTGTGAGCGGCGGACCGACGAGAGGGCCGAGACGAGGGATGGATCTCCAGCTCCGACGCGTGCTCGGCCTCGATCTCGGGAGCCACACCGTGAAGGCGGTGGAGCTCCGCCAGACGCTGCGCGGCATCGAGATCGGCCAGCTCCGCGCTCTTCCACGCGAGGGCGAGGCGCCGGGCGTCGACGCGCCCTCGGCGGACGAGGCGCCGGACGAGGCGCTCGCGCGCCGCCTGCGCCAGCTCGTGGCGCTGCACCAGCTCCCGACCGATCCCGTCGTGACCGCGCTCGCGTCCGATCGCGTCACGAGCCGCCGCCTCTCGTTCCCGTTCCGGGACCGGCGGCGTCTCGCCCAGGCGGTGCCGTTCGAGGTCGAAGCGGAGCTCCCGTTCGCGCTCGAGGACGTGCTCGTCGACTGGGAGATCCTCGGCGGAGATCGGACGCGCGCCGACGTGCTCGTCCTGGTCGCGCCGCGCGCGGAGGTCTCCGCGACGCTCGAACGCCTGCGCGCCGTCGGCCTCGAGCCGCGCATCCTCGAAGCCGAGGGGCACGCCCTCGGCAATCTCGTCGCGCTCTTCCCGCAGCCCGGCGTGCGCCTCTTCGCCGACGTGGGACACCGCAAGACGACGCTCGCCCTGGCCGCCGAAGGCCGCATCCTGGCGATTCGCGCCGTCCCGCTCGGAGGGCTCCACCTGACGCGCGCGCTCGCCGCCGAGCGGGGCATCCCCTTCGAGCAGGCCGAGCGCGCGAAGTGCGAGCAGGGTCTCCTCGCGCGGCGGGGCAGCGCGGGCGAGCTCGAGTGCAGCTCACCGGCGGCGCGCGGCGTCCTCGAGCGGCTCGCGCTGGAGATCGTGCGCACGATCGGCGCGAGCGAGCCGGCGCTCGCCCCCCTCGGCACGGCGCTCGAGAGCGTCGTCCTGCTGGGCGGAACCGCGCGCCTGCCCCACCTCGACGCGTTCCTGGCCGAGCGCACGGGCTTCCCGGCGCAGCGCTTCGCGTTCCCGCCCGGCGCCGCGGGCAGCGCCCTCGTCGCCGGCGGCGACCCGCTGCTCTTCGCCCCGGCCGTCGCCCTCGCCTTGCGGGGATCGCTGCAGGCCCGGACGCGTACGGACTTCCGGCGCGAAGAGTTCGCCTGGCGCCGCGATCTCTCGGGCATCGGCCGGGAGTTCCGCAGCACGGCCTGGCTCGCCGCCCTCGCGGCCGGCCTCGGCGTGATCCTGCTCGGCACCTCGTACCTGTCGCAGTCGGTCCGCGTGCGAGGGCTCGATGCACAGCTCGCGAGCGTCTACAGCGCGGCGTTCCCGGGCCAGCCCGTGCCGGGCGATCCCGTGGCGGCGATGCGCGAGGCGGTGCGCTCGGCCCACGAGCGGGCCGACGCCCTGGGCGTGTATCGCGGAAACCTCTCCGCCCTCGACCTCCTGACCGAGATCTCGGCGCGCGTGCCGCAGGATCTCGAGGTCGTGTTCGAGGAGCTCGCGATCGATCGACAGGTCGTGCGGATCCGCGGCTTCACCAAGAGCTTCGAGGCGGTGGATCGCCTGCGCAGCGAGCTCTCGGGCTTCGAGCCGTTCTCGGAGATCCAGGTGAGCGAGATCAAGGACGACGCGAAGCGCGGGGGCAAGAGCTTCAGCGTGACGATCAGCCTGGCGAAGCGCGGGGAGGACGCGTGAGCGCGCTGATCGCCCGCCTGCGCGACCTCTTCGAGAACCTCTCGCCGCGCGAGCGCCTGCTCGTGGGTGGCGTGGGCGGCCTGCTCGGCCTGCTCCTCGCCTGGGCGCTGCTGCTCAATCCCGTGCTCTCGGCCCAACGCCGGGCGAGCCTGCGCGTCGCCACGGCGGAGCAGGAGATCCAGACCCTCGCCCGCATGAAGGGCGACCTCGACGAGGTGAACGGTCGGCTCGCGCGCGTCGAGGGCCGGATCGCGCAGGGTCCCCAGGGAAACATCTTCACCACGCTCGAGAGCCTCGCGCGCCAGTCGGCGGTCAAGGTCGAGTCGATGGAGCCCCAGGCCGCGCCGACCACCGGGCGCTACCGCGAGACCAAGGTGCAGGTGACGCTGAAGGGCGTCACGCTCCCGCAGGTCGTGAGCTACCTCTCCGGGATCGAGAGCGCGGCGCAGCCCCTCTCCGTCAAGAGCCTCCGCATGCGGACGCGCCAGGACAAGCCCGAGCTCCTCGACGTCACCTTCACCGTCTCCTCGTTCGAGGTGGCCGGATGAGCGCCGCGAGCGTGGCCGGGGAGCCCGAGCTCCCGCGCTGGGCGCGGCGCTTCGCGATCCCGCTCGGCTGCCTCGTGCTCACGACGGTCTTCTTCGTGGCCGGGCTGCCGCGCGATCGGATCGGCGCCTACGCGACCTCCAAGATCCAAGCGGCGACGGGCGCGCAGGTGACGATCCGCGAGCTCGGCCTCGGGCTCTCCGTTCCGCCCGCGCTCTCCGCGGAAGGCGTGTCGCTGCGCTTCGGCGACGCCGCACCGGTCGAGCTCACGCGCGCCCGCGTCCGTCCGGCGTGGTCGCTCTCGTGGCTGCGCCTGCGACCCGCCTTCGTGGTGTCGGTCGCGGGGCCCCTCGGCGAGGCCGACGGCACGCTGACGATCGGCGACGAGCCGGGCTTCGACGGATCCGTCGCGCGGATCGATCTCGCGAAGCTCCCGCTCGGGGGCGTCCTCCAGGGTGCGAGCGTCGACGGCACCGCGAGCGCGACGGGCGACCTGCGTCGCACCGCGGCCGGGCCCCGCGGCGAGCTCCGGCTCGAGGCTCGCAACGGCTCGCTCTCGCTCCCGAACCTGCCGATCGCCCTGCCCTACGCGTCGCTCCGCGGAACGCTCCGCTTCACGGACGCCCACGCCCTCGAGCTCGAGGCGGTGGCCGTCGACGGTCCGCTGGTCGCGGGAACCGTCTCGGGCTCGATCGGCCACGCGGCCATCGCCAACGACGCGGCGCTCGACCTGCACATCCACGTCGAGGCGCGGCAGGAGTCGCTCCGTCCGCTGCTCGCGGC